>ERZ1035006.2272-NODE-2272-length-11167-cov-17.134629_pt1 | contig 11167 bp, 6 predicted proteins | sample MGYA00520694_ERZ1035006 | MGnify/ENA primary metagenome ERZ1035006 (study PRJEB33766, sample SAMN09781746) | gut metagenome | biome: gut microbiome | host: Homo sapiens | place: Madagascar | study: EMG produced TPA metagenomics assembly of the PRJNA485056 data...
TCAGTTTTTCACAGTATCGGAAGGTGTATTCTCCTACCTTTTCCAGGCCTTTCCCCAATACCACTTCTTCCAGACTATCACAATCATAGAATGTATCTGCTCCCAACGCTTTCACGCTGTCCGGAATGTCAGCTTTTTTTATTCCGTTACAATAAGCAAACGCATAGTTTCCAATCGTTTCTAGTCCTTCTGACAGTTTGATTTCTTCCAGTCCTCCACAATAAATAAAAGCACAATTTCCTATCCTTGTAATCCCACTCTCTATAACCACACTATGTATCTCTTCTCTCCATCCATACCATGGCACTTCTGAACTGTTGTTATAATCACTCATCGCACCGCTTCCACTTATTCTCAGTTCTTTTGTCTCCTGATCATATGTCCACTGTGCATTTTCTCCACATTTCCCGGAAAATTCATTGCTTTTATCCACATTTTCATCTGCTGATTGTGGATTTTCTGTTGATTGTTCTTCTACAGGCTCACTTTCTTCTGGTTCCGTTTCTTTCTCTTCGTTTTCGGTATCGTTTGTAATTTCTGCTGAAATATCTTCCGATATATCTTCATCTTTGGATTCCACGGTGCTCTCTTGTTCCGTCCCAGTATTCCCGCTACCACTATCTACTGCATACACGAATTCTCCGTTTCCAACTACAATACTGACGGTTAGCAATAATGCCAATATTCTCTTTTTCATCCACTGTACTCCCTTCCCTCACAATCATCAGTCCAGTGTTTCAATCTTCCCGCATACAAATCTAAGAAGCTTTCTTAAATCTTGTATGTCAACCTGATCATCTCCCGTCACATCTGCTATCAGTTTCTGATTTTCCGTTAACTCTTCTTTTCCACACACACTTCTTAGTACTATCCGGAGATCTTTAATATCTACCTCATTGTCTTCTGTTACATCTCCTCGTACAAAACTTGGAGTGTTATCTTCAATCTTTCCAATTTCAACCGGATTTTCCGTCACATCCCATACACTTCCATCTGTTTTCAAAACAAAAGCATGCTGTTTTTTATTTGGTTCATAGGATGTTGTCTCTATTACCAATATGTGATCCATTATAATCTCATTATCTTCTATCGCTGCATATCCTTCATTTTCTGCAATTACGGACAATTCTGCCCAGGTACTTCCCGATGTATTAAAATAACTTCTTATCAATGGATTTTCCAAGGATGGAACTAACTGTTTATCTTTTTTATATACATGTCCCTCTTTATCCACCCAGTCTATATCTGCCTCCGATACTTCTGCCGGCATAATGTATTCTGCATTTTCCCCACAATATACAGCAGTGTTATCTTCCGCCTCTACAGGAATTGCCCATACCGAGTCATCCTCTGCAATGCCTAATTTATAGTAATCATAATCATCCTTTACATTGTATTTTATCGCTGATACTTCTTTCAGTTTACAGTCCCCGATATTGATGTTATTTTTTGAATTTATGCATGACATTGCTTCGTTCCATCCATGGATGTAAAATCCTTCTCCAGAAATTGAGTATCCGGCTTCACTTGCATAATCTACTTTACCTGCTTCTAATGTACAGCCATCGAAATCCCATATACTTCCATCTGCTTTCTGGTATCCCCATAGAAATGTGCGTGTTACATTGTCTGATACCAATGTTCGATTTTCTTCATTTCCATCTGCATCTATTTCACTGCTGTACAGTTTTCCGTCATTTTTCAAAACTGTTCCCGGATAATTCAATTCCTTTACATTTTCATCAACCTGTACTGCTTCCGATTCACCAATGTTCCATACCGTTCCATCATTTTTCAGGAACCATACTTTTGCCTTATTAACCTTCGGCTCTTCTTCCCAGTTGCCATAAGAAGAATAAAGTGCCCTTTGAACCTGATCTGTTATCTTCTCTACTTCTGGAAATATCTGCCATAATTCTCCATTTTTTAACAGTATATAATCATGTTCTTCATTTCCTTCATAACTTCTTAATATATCTGGTTCCTTTGGCAGCTGTTTATTTATTTCTTCTGCCCTAACCTCTGTTCCATGTAATGCCAGGATTGCAAAACCGATTACAGAAATTGTTATCCATTGTTTTATTTTTCCTCTTCTCATATGTCTCTCCCTATCTTCTGTTATATATCCGGCCTAATCCCAGTTATCAATCTTCCCACATACATACCGTAAAATCATACGTAGATCCTGTATATCTATCTTGCCATCTTCTGTCACATCCGCCGCCAGTTCTTTTGTTCCATTCAGTGTCTCCTTATCACATACTACTCTGAGAACTGTACGCAAATCCTGTATATCTACCTTGCCGTCTCCTGTCACATCTCCTTTGACTGTCTCTTCTTCCGTTCCACCAATCGTTCCTAATTCTGTCAGCGTATCCGTCATCACATATACTTTTCCATCCATCTGGATTGCTAATACGGATTTTTTATTTTGTACTATATTTCCAGTCATAGCCACAACATTGTCCAATATCTCTGTTCCATCCTTCAGCATTACATAACCCTGATTTTCTGCAATAGCCTGTAAATATATCGAAGTATAATAAGAACTTCTTCCGTAACTCAAATATGTTAAAGTCAATGGATTTTCTCTTGATGTAACTCGTCTGTCTGCTTTTTTATAAAAATAACCGTTTTGGTCTATCCAGTCTACATCTGATGTCATCCAGTTGCTTGGATCTATATCTTTCGGATTTTCGCCACAGAATGTAGCTTCCGCATATGAATTGTCATTATCCCATTGCTCCTCGAACGCATACACTTTTTGATCTTCCGTAACTCCCAGTCTATATGTATAATATTCTTTTGCTGATGATATTGCCTTTAATTTATAATCACCAACATTCACAAATGATGATCTATCTGAAATGCATGAGCCGGCAGATACTGCTAACCGTGTATAAAATCCCTCATTCTTAATATAAAATCCTGCGTCACTGACATATTCCACCTGCTCTGCCGGAATGATACAGCCATCATAGTAATCACCGATGCTTCCATCCGTTTTCACGAATCCCCAGGAATATATCTGGCTTGCATCATCCGTAATCACAGAGCATTTTATACCTTCTTCTTTTTCTCTTTCGTATACGGTTCCATCTTCTTTCAGGTAAATCCTGCTGTTACTGTGAATGATTTCCTTTACATTTTTATCAATTTCTGTTTCTCCCTGAACCGTTTCTTCCAACAATGTTCCATCTGTTTTTAAAATCCAGACTCTTTGCTCCGAATTGGAGAACCATTCTGTCTCGGCAGCTTTTACTCCATCCATCATCTTTTCCACTTTTGGATATACCTGCCATAATTCTCCATTCTTCAAAAGCACTACATCTGTCTGATCTTCTGTATTATATTCTGACAATACCGTAATCTTTTCGTTTAAAAACCGATTCGATATTTTTTCATTACCATTATCTTCCGCATAAATTTTTGTATTTCCGGAAAATATACTTCCAACCCCTATTGCAACCACTCCAATAAAAACCATACATTTCCTTTTTCTCATAATTTTCCTCGCTTTCCTCTGTTAATTCCATGTTTCAATCTTCCCACACACATATCGTAAAATCATGCGCAGATCTTGTATATCTACCTCGCCATCTCCTGTCACATCCGCAGCCAGTAATTTTGTTTCGTTCAATGTCTCTTTATCGCATACTACCCTGAGAACGGTACGCAGATCTTGTATATCTACCTTGCCATCTCCTGTTACATCTCCCTTTACAACTTCATCTTTCTCATTATCTGTATATTCATAATCAGTATCATTTGCTTTAGGCAATTCATACAGGAAGTCCCCGCCTTCGTCCGTCGGCAGATTCACCGTATGATCCTCAAAGTTACTGTTTCCCACAAGAAAATAAGAATGTTGGAAATCTTCATATTCCTGATCATCCCATGTTGCATCTAGCCAGTAATATTTTCCATCATTCATCCGAACCATATTCCAGGCATGTCCTCCACCATTTGCTATACCTGTCACATACATATTTTCGACATCATAACAATTCATCATTAACTGCATAACTTTTGCATATCCTTCACATACCGCTGTTTTTGCAGCCGTCATAGCACCTGCAATGGAATGCGATATTTCCGCTTCTTCTCCGCTGTATGCATTCTCGTCATACTCTACATCTTTAATCAATGCATCATGAATCTTTAATACTTTTTTATATTTAGAATCTGTAGAAGTGATACCCGACTGATATACATTTTTTTGTGTATCTATAATTTCATTTAATGCTTCTTTTCTGTCTGCTGCCTGTTCATAATCTCCATAGCTTAATAACATCAGATAATCGCTCGAATACACTACCATATTATCGCTCCAGAAGAATTGTGGATTATCATTTCTGAATGTGAAATATGTTTCTACCATTTCTTTTGTAGTCATCTGATATTGCTGAACGTTAATCTTTCCCACTATATATATCGGGAACGTATTGTTCAGCAGATATTCTTCAGCATTTTCATTTCCTGTTGTAAATGTTTCGCTCGCCTTTTTTAATTCACGGTAGAGATATTGCCGTCCCTCCAGATTAGATCTTTTCACCATATCCCGATACCCATAATCACCACCACAGCTTAAGAAAGCTTTTTCATCTTTTCCGGCATAATATTCCGCTGTCATACTCTTCTGATTAGCATTTGCAATCTGTTCTGCTTCTTCATCCGATATTTCAACTGCATATAATCCCTCTGTACCGGATGACTTTTCCCTTACAACCTGTACCTGCCCTTGTATGCTGTCATTTATCTGGTCAGCATGAACTTTACTGTGCATTCCACACACCAGACTAACAACAAAAAGTAATCCTATAATTTTCTTCTTCATTCTCTTTCTCCTTTGAAAAATGCGGAGAGTCACTCTCCCCGCATTCAGCACTTTATAAAGCTTCTTCTTTCCCACATACATATCGGAGTACTTTTCGTAAATCCTGGATATCCAGCTTTCCATCTTCATTTACATCTGCACATGTCAACTGATCGGCATTTAATTCTTCTTTCTCACACACCGCTCTGAGAATCGTACGGAGATCCTGAATATTCACTTCCCCGTCTCCATCTACGTCACCTTTCAAAAGCTTTTGCACATTTAAATCCATTACCTGCTCCGGGACACCCTGGATATTCCACAATGTTCCATCTGTACGGATAGCGTATACCTTCTCATCATCCAGATCTCCTAACATAATGAGCTTCTTTACATGGTTCAGAATCAGCATATCATTTTTCTTCACATTATAGTCATTGGCAGATCCATAATCTTCTAATCTCCATATATTGGTATACCATCCTGCTCCGCCAATTTGAATCGGATTCTCAACTGTTCCACAGGTATGATCACTTAATCTTCTCCATAAACCATCGGTTCCCTGATATAAACCATCATTATAATTCTTTATATCCTGCACATGATCTGCAATTAATTCAGGTGTTCCGCCATTTACCCGGTATAATTCATTTTTATCTGTTATGTAATAACCGTCATATTCATGCGTTTCTGTATCTACCATCATCCTCTCCGTTTTTATGATATTTACCTGCCCCAGATCATACCGGTTATCATATTCCTTAAAATATGTATGTCCGTCCGTTCCGACATAATAAGCGGAAGAAGCTCCATCTGTCACCGGCATAGAAGCTACACCTGCAAATTCATCTTCTCCATCAAAAGAAATATATTTTCCGGCTTTTGACAAATATCCTCTGTTTCCTAATTCTTTAATTCCATCTGCTACTTTTTCCGGGTCTGTTATCTTTTCACCGTTTTCCAGTCTTCTCCACAGCGTTCCATTCTCTTTCAGATAATATACCCAGTAGTTATCTGTCCAATATCCGCCTTCATCCGTTTCAATATACTGACTGTCCGTGTATTCTGCCCAAGCTGTTACATTGGTAAGTACCGGCATCTCTGTATTACATATATTGGTCAGGTTTCCCTTCTTATCCAATACATACAGACCAGAAAATTTCTCTACATTTTCTGCCAGCTGTTTATCATCTGCCCACAAGCTGTCATCGTCCTGCAGACGGTATGTATATGGAATCTCTTCATCTCCAAGATATACATATCCGCTAACATATCTCTTTACATTTTTTGCCACTCTTTTCTTTTCTGGATAAACCGTCCATAATTCTCCATTACTGGTCAGTATCGTAGAACCTGCATAATCATTTACTGTAGAATCACTGTCTTCCCCTGTATATTGTTCTGCTGGGACACCCTTTACTTCAACCTGAATTTCCTTTGAATTATTTCCTGCAGTAACTTTTACTGTTGATGTTCCAACCTTTGTTCCCAGCATAAATCTTCCTTTTATTGATACGATGTCTTCTCCAGCTGTTTTTTCAAAATTCACTTCATTCTCATCAAAAATATCACCATTTGTAATCCACTTCACACGGTCTGCATATGCGATCTGCATTTCGTCATTGATCTTGGCTAATTTCCATTTATCATCTGTAGATACATTCGTTTCTCTCAGATCAATATATTTCAGATTATCCAGTTCTGATAATACATGGACATCACTTAATTCCGAATTCTCATTGAAATAAGCATTCTCAAGATTCGTTGCATACTCTAATCCATCCAGATTTTTAATTCCCATGCGCGACCCATATAAATCATGTAATGATTTTATCTCTTCTTTGCTTACTTCTCCATCTGAATTGGTATCTACAGATGGATATCCATGAAGAATTGCATCTTTTAACTGCTCATCTTTGAATTCAATAATGTCATCTGCACTTTCTGTTTCTACTCCGTTATTATCCTGACTTTGCTGTTCTTCACTCTGTGCAGCTACTTCACTGTTTTCCGCATTTTGTTCTGTACTTTCTTTTATGTCTTTATCCTGTACAGATGCTTTACTCTCGCTATTTTCCACTCCTACATTCTCTGTCTCAGTCCTCTGTTCTTCTGGCTTTGTCTGTTCAGAAGTCTCTGTCTGATTTACAGTTTCTTTCTGGCCTTCCTCTTTCACAGTTCCTTCTGCCCATACTGTCTGTCCGAAAGTCATACATCCAGCCAGAACTAAGGCCACTATTCTTTTCCCTTTCATCTGGTCTCCTCCTCACCGTTTTTTCTTTTTCTTCTTTATCAGAATTGCCGCTATCCCTGTAATTACGATCACTCCTGCAATAACAACTGTTATCCTTACATTCTTGTTATTATCTGCCGCCTTCGTTTCTTTCTTCACAGCTTTCTTATCTTTTTCCTCTTTATCATCTGCCCCGGCATTTTTATTTTTTGCCGCCGTGTCTTTGGATTCCTTTTTATTATCTTCCGCAGAAGCTGTATCCTGTGTACCATCTATTTTGGCATTGTCCGTATTATCAACTTCTGCTCCGGCCTGTTGTTCTGTAGCGGAAGATGAATCTGCCACTTCCGTCGTTGTTCCATTCTGGCTGTCTATCTGCTTTTGAAAATCTGCATTTACTCCGGACACCTCTCCACTAATCTCATTGCTCGAAGCACTGTTATCTACAACCTGTTCAATCCCCATTCCGATAGGAAGCTCTTCTCCACAATCTTTCTTTAATTTGAATTTGATATTTGCAATTACGCCATCTGCTTTTATCGTATCCGCTACTACATATACAATCTTTATCGATGCATTGTCCGCTTTGTGGTTATAATCAAATAATCCATTACTCTCATCTGAAATAATTAAATTTCCCTTACTTAAGCTTTCAAATTCCAGTGTGTCTTTATCGTAATAAACCGTCAGTTCAAATCCTCCGACATCTTCCCCACTGTGCATCTCGATTGGAACAGTTACCATCTCTCCGGCTTTTCCTTCCTGACCCTTTACCTGGAATACCGTTCCTTCCGCTGCATACACCGTACCATTCAACATTGTGATCATGCACAACATTGTTATTGCAATGATTTTTATATTCTTTATAATCTTCTTCATTTCTTTATGCAAAAAGCTCCCTGCCGGTTCTTATCCGACAAGGAGCTCCCTTACGCCTTTCTATCTATTTACTCTCTTTTTTCTGTTCATCATTACTAAAACGATCACACCTAAAGAAAGAAGTAATGTCAGCGCTACAGGTAATACATGACTTGTATCCCCCGTTTTTACCGTTCCGGCTTTTGCTGTCTTATTCACTTTCGCGGTCTTGTTTCCACCATTGTTGTTCGCAACAGCATTTCCTTTGTTATTATTCTTATTATTTACATTACTGTTATTGTTATTGCTTCCATTACCGTTTCCGCCGTTATTTCCATTGTTGTTTCCGTTATTGATATCTTCAACTTTTTTAGCTGTAACGGTTAATTCATAAGAAACTTTTTTATCTCCTACTTTTGCAGTAATTGTTGCTTTTCCTGCTTTTACTGCCGTAAGTAAACCATTTTGATTAATTGTTGCTACAGATTCGTCTGAGCTGCTCCATGTTGCATCCTTTGCATCTGTTGTATCTGCAGGATTATACAGGATAGCAAGCTGAGCGGTCTTTCCTTCTTCCAGTGGTGTAACTTCTTCCTGGAATACAATCTTCTGAAGCGGAATCTCTTTTACAGTTACTTCATATACTGTACTGACTCTTCCATCTGCTGTCTTGATTGTAATCTGTGCAGTTCCTTCTTTTACTGCGGTAACAGTTCCATCAGCACTGACAGTTGCTACTGCATCGTCTGATGATTCATATACCAGTTCTACATCATCTGTTGTATCTTCCGGCAGAACTTTCACATTCAGTTTGTGGCTCTGTCCTTTGTATAATGTGGATGGTGTATCTTCTGCAACTTTAATTTCATTTACATGGATCTCTGATACAGTTACTTCACATGTTGCTGTGAATGTTCCAACCTGCACTTTGATTGTTGCAGTTCCTTCTTTTAATCCTGTAACAACACCCTGTGCATTCACTGTTGCTACAGATTCATCACTGGAGCTCCAGATTGTAGGAAATTCATCTGTTGTATTGACAGGATCATATACTACAGATAATGCATCTGATGACTGTCCTTTTCTGAGATTCAGGCTTGTCTTTTCTAATGAGATTCCATTTAAGTGAATCGGAACTGTGATTCTGCATGTTGCGGATACACCATTTGCTGTAGTCGCTGTAATATCAGCCTGTCCGCCTGCAACTGCTGTGATCACACCATTTTCATCGACAGCTGCTACATCTGTATTCGAACTCTTCCATGTAACTGTCTTCTCATCTGTTGTGTCCGCTGGCAGATATTCTACATTTACTTCCTGTGTCTCTCCAGGTTCGAGTTTTTTGGATGTCACATCTAATTTAATTTCTGTGATTGGTACTTCTTTGACTTCTACTTTACAGGTACTTGTAAGACCATTTGCTGTAGTTGCTGTTACAACAGTCTCTCCCTGTTTCTTACCTGTAATCGTTACTTCTGCTCCATTTGCAGCGATCTCTGCAACTTTGGAGTTATCAACGCTCCATGTGATTGTCTTATCATCTGTTGTGTCAGCCGGCAGATATTCTACATTCACTGTCTGGCTCTGATTCTTTAACACTGTTACTTCTGAAGGATTTACTTTGATCTCTTTCAGTGGTGATGTAACTGTCACATCACATGTTACTGTCTTATTGCCAACAGTTGCTGTAATTGTAGTTGTTCCTACACTTACACCTGTTACAACTCCATCTTCAACTGTTGCCACATTCGGGTCAGCACTTGTCCATGTTACAGTCTTATCGTCTGTTGTATCTACCGGATTGTACTTAACCTCTAATGTCTGGTTTTCGCTTTTAGCTACTTCAATAGAAGTCTTATTCAAGCTGATGCTCTGTAACGGTTCTTCTTTTACAGTTACAGTACATATTGCGGTCTTATCCCCAACAGCTGCTGTGATTACTGCCGTTCCATCTTTCAGTGCATCTACTTTTCCAGCTGTTACCGTTGCGACTGCCGGATTACTGCTTGTCCATGTTACATCTTTTTCGTCTGCATCTTCCGGATTATATGTTACAGAAAGTTTTTCTGTTTTTCCTTTACGGAGTGCAAGTTCTGTTTTATTTAAAGAAATAGATTTCAGTGGGTTATTTACAGTTACCTCTACGGATGTTGTCTTACCTTCCACTGTTGCTGTAATTGTTGCAGTTCCTTTTCCGACTGCTTCAATGTTACCTGACTGATCTACTTTCACTACATCTTTGTTGCTTGTAGACCATGCAATTGTCTTTCCTTCCAGAGAACCTGTCGGATTGGCAATTACATTTAATTTGTCTTTTGATCCTTTTGATAATGTGAATGGTTCGCTCTTGTCGAGGGAAATAGAATTTACCGGAATGTCAAGTGTTACTTTTCCATTCTTTACTGTATTTCCATTTTTATCCGTTACCTTCACGTTTGCATTTGCATTTCCTGTAGGAATTGTAGTCGGATTATTTGCATCTTTTCCAACCTGTCCACCACGGAAATCAAATCCAATTGCTCCTGTCGCACCTGCATCTGGTGTTTCTTTTACCTTTAATTTAATCGAGTATACTAATCCCCCCGCATTATAGGGTTCATCAAATCCCAGCATTATAGAAATACTTCCCGGATCTGCTGAGAAAATAGTATCTGCTTCATCGCATACAGGACCTTGCGTTCCTTTTTTTCCTTGCATTTCAAACATCTTTGTATCATATGTAAAATTTCCTACAAATGATACAACATCTCCACCTTCCGGTAGCCACAGTTCTGCTGTTATCGTATCGCCCGGTTTTACAGTTGCCGAACTTACTTTTACATTAAAGTTCATTTTTTCAGCCGCCTGCACCGGCTGCACAGGACTAATGCCAGCAATAATCATGATTGCAGCCAGAAAGACAGCAACGATTTTGCTGATTTTCTTCTTCATTTTTCTCCTCCTCGTATTATTTGCTTTTTTATAATGTGACCGGAACTATATTAATTTTGTTCCAATGTAACATTTGAGATTTTATCCAGATAATTTTGTATACTTGCATCAAACTTTATCTCTGGCTTATCGTGTATCTTATGCGCAAAAAACTTTTGGAGTCATGCCATCCTGTATTTTTCAGTTCTTTTTTTGCAATAATACTAATGCTACTTTGTCGTTGTAATTATATTCCTTTTATGAACTATTTGTCAATATTATATCCCTTGATAGTTCATATTTATTTAATTTTTCTCCAATTAGTATTCATAGTTGAGACATATATACAC
>ERZ1035006.2273-NODE-2273-length-11166-cov-27.538655_pt1 | contig 11166 bp, 6 predicted proteins | sample MGYA00520694_ERZ1035006 | MGnify/ENA primary metagenome ERZ1035006 (study PRJEB33766, sample SAMN09781746) | gut metagenome | biome: gut microbiome | host: Homo sapiens | place: Madagascar | study: EMG produced TPA metagenomics assembly of the PRJNA485056 data...
TTGCTTGCCATGACAGACTATTTGAAGGAGTATGGAACCATACAAGAACAAAAGTATGCCATTGCCAAGGAATATGCTGAAAAGATTAAGGAGGTGAATGAGGGTGCTGGCACTGCTGATGAAAAAAAGTGGAAGGTGAAGGCACTCGAAAAGCAGCGTGACACCGCCATGAGCCAAGTGGATGCCAAGAGCCTTGCCCTGGATATAGACTGGGGTACGACCTTCGAGGGTGTGGGTAACGTGTTGAAAGATGTGGCCAAAGAAACCCTTGGCAAAGTAGAGGCATATATGAAAACAGCAGAGTTCAAGGGATTGTCTGCTGAGAACAAAAAAACATACACTGACTTACAAGCCAAATTGAAGCAAGAGACAGGTACGGAAAGCACCAGTCCGTTCAACTTCAAGATATGGGGAACAATCTCCAAGAATGTAACGGCTTATCAGGAAAGTGTGCGAAACCTTCAAACCAAGACCGATGCCCACACAAGGGCGGTGGATGAGTTGGAGAAGGCACAAGCCAACCTTGCCTCTGCCACAGATGACACTTCAAAGGATATTGCCCAAAAAGCGGTGGACATTGCACAAGGAAAGGTTGACACCACCGCAAAAGAACAGACCGATGCACAAGATGAAAGCAACAAGGCACGCCAGACGCTTACGGACAACACCAATGCAGCAGCGCAGGGCATTCAGAACTTCACCAACTATCTGAATGAAATGTCAAACGGCTCACTGTATGGTTTTGCCAATGGTATGAGCAAACTCATTACCTCACTTGGCAAAGGCTCTGATGGAATTGGAAAATCATTGAATGAGCTTGGTGGTAAGATTGGCGGAATTATCGGTGCTATCCTTCAAATCATTGATGCCCTTGGCGATGATCCAAAGGGCTTCATTGATGACCTCTTGAACAAAATAGCCGATTGTGTGGAAAAGATAGTTGAAGATTTGCCCGAAATTGTTTTGTCGATCATCAAGGATGTGGGCAATATCTTGCAAGGTTTGGTCAGTGGCATTGGCAGTTGGTTTGGTGTAGATGACCTATTTGGCCTTAACGGCAATGAGGCAGAAGTGAAAAAGACCATTGATGCGCTCACCAAGCGCAACGAGCTTCTGCAATATGCCATTGAGGACTTGACAGACGAAATAAAGGCAAGCAAGGGAACAAAATCAGTAGCAGCCTATAAACAGGCATACGCCAACCAGCAAGAGAGCAATCAGAACTACCTTGACATAGCGAAGGCACAGGCAAGCTATCATAAAAAACATCATAGCTGGAACTACTACTGGAACGGCTTCGATGAAGACCAGACGCGCTGGATCAAGCAGAATGTGAAAGAAGACTTCAACGGCGACCTTTGGAGCCTAAGCCCAGAGGAGATGAAGAAACTTCGCTCGAATGTGGGTATTTGGGAAAGCATCTTGAACACTGGCAAGGGCGGTTACGGTGACAGGCTTGGCGAAAAGCTGAATGACTACATAAACCAGGCTGGCAAGCTGGAGGAACTGACCAATGAACTATATGAGGGTTTGACGGGTATTTCCTTCGATTCCATGTATGACAGCTTTGTGGACACCCTTATGGATATGAATGCCACGGCTGAGGATATGGCTGATGACCTGTCAGAATACTTTATGCGTGCAATGCTTTCAAACCAGATTGGCGAAATGTATGCCGACAAGCTAAAGGAGTGGTGGAAGAAGTTTGGTGCTGCAATGGAAGACAACGACCTGACAGAGGCGGAGCGCAATGCACTGCAAGAGGAATACATGGGGTATGTGAAAGATGCCATTGCCTTGCGTGACAAACTTGCAGAAGCCACTGGGTACACAGGTAACAGCAGCACAAGCCAAAGCGGTAAAAGTGGCGGTTTCTCTGCCATGACACAAGACCAAGGCACAAAGCTCGAAGGAATGTTCACCAGTGGCTTGCAACATTGGTCGAGCATGGATGACCAACTTGAAAACGTAGTAGAGAAGATGAATGTGGCCGAAAGCCATTTGGCCCGCATAGCCGAAAACACGGGTATGAGTGTGACGCATCTGAACGACATCAAGGAGGAAATAAGAAAGATTATTCGCGATGGACTAAAAATGAAATAATATGGATGAAATACTTAGTGGGCAGGTACTGGTAAATGGCACTGACATATGGAAAGAATATGGTGTTTTTCTGACGGAAGACAAAAAGGGCGACATGGCCAATCTGACCGCCATACTAACACCAAGCAAGACCAAGGAGGAAACGGCGGTGAACATAAGAGAGGAGGATGGTGAAAAATACTCAGCCGTATTGACACCAAAAAATGAGGCTCGTGATGTGGAACTGTATTTCGCCATGTATAACAAGACAAAGGAAGGATGGTTGAAGGCATATGCGGATTTCATCAAGTTTCTGAAGCAAGGAAAGGACGGTTGGCTTGACTTCACATTTCCCGACCTTGACATGACATTGCACATGAGATTCTTGGATTGCGGAAAGTTTAAGCCTCTGACCTATATCTGGAAAGAAGGTGTGCAGGCAAGCAAGTTCAAGGTGAAATTCCGTGAGCCAGTGCCCATCATTTAACGCCATTAAAACCTCGTTCAAATAACATTAAAACAGCATTCGAGTATGATAATAACGATATACGACAAATCGGGCAAAGCCAGGGCAGAAATATCTGCGGATGAGAGTAGCACGCAGCAGAAGGGTGTGCAGAGCGACAACGTGCTGACGCTCTCGTTCACACATTACGAGCACCTACCGCTCGATGTGAATGACTATGTAGACTTTGAGGGCGAGCGTTATTGGCTGACGGAGCGATATGCTCCAGCGCAGAAGAGCGAGGGCGAGTGGACGTATGACGTGAAGCTATACGGCATAGAGAGCATGATAAAACGCTTCCTTGTGCTGGAGACTACCGACAACAATGCCGAGCCCGTGTTCACGCTGACCGCCACGGCGAGAGAGCATGTGGCAATGGTGGTGAAGTGTATCAACAACGGCATGGGGCACACGACGGACTGGAAGGTGGGCCGTGTGGACGGCTCGGGGCTGATAGTGATAGACTACGAGGGTAAATACTGCGACGAGGCCCTGAAGGAGATAGCCGAGAAAGTGGGCGGTGGAGCCGAGTGGTGGGTGGAAGGCCAGACGGTGAACGTGTGCAGATGTGAGCACGGCGAAGAGATAGAGCTGGGCTACGGCAAGGGTTTGACGAGCCTGGAGCGTGACACCGGCAACACAAATAAATTCTATACGCGACTGTTCGCAATAGGCAGCAGCCGTAACATAGACGCGGAGAAGTACGGGCACAGCCGTCTGATGCTACCAGGTAGCAGGCAATATGTAGAAGTGCACACAGACGAATATGGCGTATATGACCACTACGAGAAGGACGCATTCAGCGGCATATATCCACGGCGCACGGGTGAGGTGAGCTTGGTGAGGAAGGAAACGAAAAAGGGCGATGACGGCAAGCCATTTGACATATACTACTTCAAGGACGAGACGCTAAGCTTCGACCCGAACGAGTATGAGATAGGAGGCGAGAAGAAGCGTGTATCGTTTGAAGACGGCGACTTGGCGGGACTGGGAGAGTCGGACGATCACTATTTTGAGGTGAACTTCGACAGCAAGACACGGGAGTTTGAGATAATTACCATCTGGCCGTATGCAGACAATACTCAGGTGCCGGGCGGAAAGCTTGTGCCAAAAGTAGGCGACCACTATATACTGTGGAACGTGAGAATGCCAGACGAGTACTACCGGAAGGCAGAGGAGGAGCTACTGGCAGCTGTGGAAAAATACAATGCCGAGCACTGGCAGGACATAAGCGTATATAAAGCCCCGACCGACCATGTGTGGATAGAGAAGAATAACGCCGTGCTGAATGTAGGCAGACGTGTAAGGCTGGTGAGCAAAAAGTATTTCGCGGACAAGGGCTACAGACAAAGCCGTATAACGAAGATAACACGCAAGGTGAACCTGCCAAGCCAAATGGATTTGGAAATCAGCGACGCTCTGCAGACAGGAACACTTGAGAAGGTGAACGACAGTATAGGCGAGCTGAAAAACTATACCAAGTCGAGGATAGACGGGATGGAACTGCCTGACGTGATACGCTCGTGGGAGAAGACTCAGCCAACGGACAACAACCTGTTTTCGGCAAGAAGGAGCATGCAGGAGTTTCTGAGCAGGAAGACCGATGACACGGCGCAGGGACTGATACGCTTCCGTGAGGGCCTAAAGCTTGGTGACGGCGAGAAGGGCATTGACACGGATGGCAATGCGAAGCTGGGCAACGTGCAGATGATGGATGCTGTGCTGCGTAGGCTTGTGTCGCTGGGCTATGACGGTGCGACGCAGCAGGGTTTTGGCGTGACAGATCGTGGCGACGGCAAGTATAGGCTTGACATTCACGACCTGCAGGTGTGGGGCAAGGCTATATTCCAGGAGCTGGAGGTGAGGAAGCTGTCGTATGCCGGGGGCAATGTGTACTTGAGCGGTTCGGGTAGCAAGATATTCAAGGTAGACGAGCTGTATGAGGCTGGTGTGCTGAAGGGCTGGAGGTGCTGGCTTCTGGCCGACGACGGCACTACGGCTACGCAGAACTTGTGGCACGTGAGCGACCAGGCCCGCTGCCAGACGTTCGGGCTGGCCGACAAGCAGAAGCCGACGCGCTCGTGGTGGCGACTTGTGACTGCCGTGAGCGAGGCGAATGTGGCGCTGACAGACGCGGAGGGCAACGAGCTGTATGACGGCAAGAAGTTCGGGTGGATAGAGATAGCAATGGACAACTGCGAGCCGAGCAGCGACGTGCCCAAGGCTGGCGACACCATTGTGCTTGACGGCAACCAGAACCCTAACGAGCGTGACCGCCAGGGCGTGATGATATTGGAGACGACGGGGGCGAACACTCCCCGTATTGTGGCGTACAAGGGTGTTGTGGGATATACGCATGAGGGCTGTGAGGTGTTTTATTTCTCTCCGCAAGGCTGTAAGATCGTGTCTACGTCGTTTGAGTGGGTGTCGCCTACTGGTGACTTGATACACATTGTGAACTACAGAGGCGAGTGGCAGAAGGGCATGAGCTACGGCTATTATGACCAGGTAAGCCATGGAAACGGCGTGTGGCTGTGTACCAACGCCGAGGGCAGCACGAGTGAGCCAATGGCTGGCAGTGCTGACTGGCAGCTTGTGATGAAGGCGGAAAAGGGCGAGAAGGGCGAGGACGGCGTGGCTTATCAGATAATGATAACGAGCGATACGGGCACGGTGATGATAAACGGCTCGGGGAAAATGACGCTCAATGCTACGCTTCTGTGTAACGGCGAAGACATAAGCGACACTGTAGGCAACAGCTCGTGGTCGTGGTGGAGACAATCGGCTGACGTTGAAGACGATGCTGTGTGGAATAGGCTGCATGAGGGCGTGGGGCGCTCGTGTCTTATCACACGTGACGACGTGAGCAGGCAGGCACAATTCGGGTGTCGTGTGTACATATCAGACTCAAAGACTATTAATAGTAAATAATATAACTTTAATTCAAAAATAAGATTATGGCAAAAGTATTGGCTAATGGTCAGATTACTATCGTTGACCTCAATGACGGCAAGGCCGTTCAGTGTTTCACTCAGTGCTCTAAGGGCGAGACTCAGATTTACACCCCAGACACGGGGGTGTACACTCCGAACTATTCGGCAAGTACGCCTAACGTTATCACAGCCCGTGTCTACGTGACGGGCAGTGCTACAGACCAGGCTCCGACCTCGGCTTGTACGGGATGGTCCTGGAAGGTGGATGGTACGGCAGCAACCCCGGTAAGCGGCAAGTCGTATCAGCTTAACCTCACCGGCAACATCGCCAAGAACGGCAGCGTGAAGAACATCGAATGGTCGTGCAAATACACTGACCCAGAGACTAAGGCTACGACTACGTGCATCGGCTACAAGACCATTTCGCTGGCGAAGAGTGGCGGTGCGCTCCAGACTGTGCAGATTGAGACTCCCGACGGCAACACGTTCGACTCGACCAACAACACGAAGCAGCTGCGTGCCGTGGCGAAGTTCTTCCGTGGCAACGTGCAGGACACTTCTCTGACTTCTATGACTTGGGAGGTGCTGAATATCAGTGCCGGCACATGGAGTGCTGTGGCTTCGGGCAGCGTGAGCACTTCGGGTGGCGTGAGCACTCTGAACGTGAGTGCCAATGACGTGCTTAACTTCCAGACCTTCCGCTGTACTGTCAAGGATGGTGGTGATACCGCCAGCGCTATCGTCACGTTCTTCGATGCGAGCGACCCATACGTTGTGGAGGTGTACTCGCTGACGGGCGACAAGATTGTGAACGGTGCCCAGTCTACCGAGCTTTTCGCCCGTGTGTGGAAAGACGGCAAGGTGGTGGAGGATGGTGCTACGGTGAAGGCTGACAGCGACCATGCTTCAAACTTCACGTACAAGTGGACGAAGTACAATGCCAGCGGTGTTGCTACCAACTGGAACGGTACGTCAAGTCCAGTAAGTACTTCGACCAAGCCTTACGTCACCGTGGCTAACGCTGACGTGAGCGGCAGAGGTACATTTACTTGTGAGGTGTCTAAATAAGGGCACCTCACCCTTATTTTTTCTGTAAACTAAAAGATGAAAGTGTATGGCAGTATTGTTGGCGAGGGGTCAGATAACGATAGCGGCGATAAGGGATGGTAAGGATGGTGCGCAGGGCGAAAAGGGCGAGAAGGGCGACGCAGGCTTCAATTTTGCTAATGGCAAGTCGATGTACAAAGATTTGCTGTTTGATGATGGGTATAATGGTTGTAGTGTTTACAACAATCTTGCTAACGGCAACGTTAAGTTAAGCATCGTTTCTAAATCGTCAGACAATCCTTATAGTATCGCTAATAAAGAGCTTAAAATAGAGACTACGGGGGCTGCTACGCCTGGTCATGGCGGTTTAGTGCAGAGAATAATGTCACGGGCGAACGCTGTGTTCGTACGCCGTGTTATTGCAAAAATCCCTAAAGGTTACACATTGAATAATGCAGAAAACGCAATGGGTACTAATTTTGTGTCGAAATGGTTGACCCCTAAAGTTGGCACTGGTGTCTTTACAGAATACATGTATATGTATCAGTGTGGTGCGAGTGGGTCTTTTTCCTCTGGAGGTTTTATGCATCTGTATGGTGGTGCAACTGCCACCGCCGACAAACCAGTGGTGTGGTATATAGCATCATGTGAGACTTATGATATGACTGCTGGCAGCTCTGCACAGATAAAGTCTACTGAGGTGATGTATGCTACATCTACTTCGGGTACTTCTGCTCCAACGAGTGGTTGGCAGAAGAATATCCCTACTGTTGCATCGGGTTCGTTCTTGTGGTCAAGGTTTACGGTTACATATATGGATGGCAGTAATGCTGTGTCATATAACGTGAGCAAGATGGGTGACCGTGGCCCTCAAGGAGCGACTGGCGCTGCTGGCAAGGATGCTGTGTCGGCTTCGTTTTCGCCTGCTGCTCTGACTTTCTCGGCTAAGACTGATGGCAACGGCAACTGTCTGGCTGACGTGTCGAGTGGGAATACCGCCACAATCACGATGCTTGAGGGCAGCAGTAAGGTAACGGGTACTTACTCTATCACTTCGAATGTGGGTTGCACGGCTACAATATCGGGCAGCACTGTGACGGTGAAGAGCGTGGCTCATGACAATATTGACGGCAGGGCTATCAGCAGAACTTCTGCAAGCGTGACGGTGAAGTGCGTGTATAACAGCAAGATGTGCTATGTGGACCTGCCTATCAGCGTGAGCGTGAGCGCTGTGTGGGGCGGACTGGTGACCTCGCAGAAGGGTTTGGAGTCGAAATATAATGAGGTGAGCAACAAGTACAATGCTCTGCCGCTGAAGACGCAGGGCGAACTGACGCGGTATACTTCGAGCATCAAGCAGAGCGCAAGAAATATATCCCTAAAAGTAGGCGAGACAGTAGTGGGTAGACACAATCTGCTGACGGGTAGTGCTTTTGAGCGAAAGACAGACTTCTGGCTAGGCAACGATTCGTACATGCCATATATATCTGTGCTTAACAACTATAAGGGTTATAATTCAGCTGTGATAGAAGGTAAAAGCGGAACTAATCGTGGTGTTGACTTTATTCGTGTTAAGGTAAACGCAGCGAGAAAGAATGTCGTTAGTGCAATGCTAAAATGCAGCGGAACGGTAAGCGATGGAGACTTTAATGTGTACATCTTACAACGCGACGGCAGTATGGTCGAATTAAACAAGAACCTTTTTATACCGTTATCGGTAGCTAAGAACATGATAGCTAACGAATGGATGCTTGCTGCCGAGACATTGACCCTTGACGCTAACACAGCGTACATAGATTGCGTTTTCCTCTATTACGGCACAAAGACAGCCTATATAGCCTGTCCGCAGATAGCCGAAGGAGATGAATATACGGGATATACACTCTCGGAACAAGACAGAGGGTACATAGGCGGAAACTTGTTAATCAACACCGATACCCTTGTTAAGCCAGACACCTTATCTATATACAACTCTGACCCTCTTGTTGTAGACAGTACGCATACATCCTTGTTGCAAGAAGGTGATGCGAACAAGTATGGCAGCTATGCTACATTGTATACCGACGCGACATCTGCCGAAGTAAACACAATACGGTGGAACTTGAAGGGAATGAACCTGATTAAACAGGGACAGATGTATATGTTGTCGTTTGTTGCTAAGGGTACGGGCAAGGTCTGTGCATTTCTTTATAATGACGGTACACCTCTTGTATCTACTGAGGCAAGCGGATTTACATCGAGCAATCAAAGTTCGGACGGAAATGCGTTAATAACGTTAACATCATCCTGGCAACGATATTTTGTGTTTTGGCGAGTTGTAGGCGACAAGTTGCCTATATACGTATTGTTCCGCGCCATGAAAGGTAGCAAGCTGTATCTCTCGCAACCAAAATTGGAATATGGTGCTACAGTAACTGAGTATCGTGCCGAGAAGACTGGCTACGTTGAAGACAAGTCGATTGCTGGCAGTCTGCTTGACGCGGGCATTGACATTACGAGCCGACAGATTATATTGACAGCCGACAAAACGATGTTCCGAACAACTAAAGGCACAAATGTGGCGGTGTTCGACGAGAGCGGTATCAACGCTCAACTTGTTAGGACGCAGCGCCTACAAACCAAAGGTAAGAACGGAATAGAGGTAAGAATAGAGGATGGCATGGTGCAAATCTTCGGCGCAGCTGGTGTGGCTAATATCCGCTTCGGTCTTGACGATAATGGATATGCCACACTTGGGTATTACGACAATAACGGTAATCTATTGTACGACCTTGGTCCGAAGGGAATTGCTAAACTTGACGTGTCAGATTCTACCATGACCCGTACCGCCTTTATCGATATTGACGCGGCTGGACTTGTATCTCCTTACACAGAAAAAAAGAATGGTTACCTGTGGATAACAGACGAAAATAACAACAAATTCTTCGGTTTGCAAGGTAAGCCGAATACCTATGTCCGTGTTAATCTTGGCGTATCGAAGAGCGTAACGCTGTATAAGTATCGTGCTCCACGGTTGAATGGCGAGGTAATCGCAGATGACAAATATAGCATGACTAAATCGCAGACAGAAAAGGCAGATGGTTGTTACTTTACAAGCAGCCAGATACAGATAGTTGGCAGTAATTTTACCAATCTCGCCAAAGGCACTTATCTTCCATGGGATGCTAAGACTCAAGACAATACAAAATATCGTCCAATCGGTGTTAAGTCGGTGCCTAAGTTGTCGGTCAACAGCTTCATGTCGCTTAGTACTTCAGCTTTAGCAAGTACGTCGCAGCTACAGACACTTAGTACAGTGTATGGTGGCGGTATTTTTGTTTTCCCTGATGATGGGTTTGGAAATGTGACAATAAATTAAGTAGGATATTCTAAAAAACAAATAGACTATGGCAGAACAAACGAATTTGAACCACGTTTGAACGCTGTTTGTTTGCCGTTCAAAAAAATATAAAAGCAGTCCAAAACGGGCTGCTTTTATATTGCTTTAAAGTGTCGTGTGTGCGATTTTTTTATAACGTTTCGTTTTTCCCGATATTTGCACGTTTCGTTTTGCAAATCGAGCACATTTCGTTTTGCCGGATTTACATTGTTGTCGAAAGCAACATAGATATCAGTATCATTATAGCCATTCCACAACATTTTCCACTTCTCAGGAACTGCAGTCTGTGGGAGCTCCACCTTCTTATCAGTCACTGGCGAGAAAAGCATCTCATAATCGCCATAATATGCCCAAGCACCCTTATCATCAACCAAACCGAGCAGCACATTATCGTCTAATTGCTTAATAGAACCATCATCCTGCACCTTCAGCTTTATTTCGTTACAAGATGTATCTACACAATAATTGTTTCCCGCTTCATTAAGGACCATTCTTTGTACATAATATTTCTTGTAGTATCCATAATCGTCCACTAATCCAAGAAGCTGCGGAGTCTTTATAGTGATGATATTATCTGCCACATCACCTACAATATATGTATCGGTTATGAATCTTGAAATTGGATTCTGAATGTAAACCTTATTGTCGTCAGTAAAAACTATACATGTAGCCGAACCATCAGAGCGTGTAAGAATTGTCTGATAACTATTATCATAAAATGAGCGTCCAGTGCGATAATAGATGTCCGACTTACCTTCAGGTGCAGTTGTCAAAAATTCGTCTGAGGCAACTTTTTTCACTTTCATTGCGTTTTTAGCATGATGCCCAAACACAACTTCGTTAGGTTTCATCACATTCTGCGCGAAAAGGGCAGTTACAGACATCACCATAAACATAAAAGATAAAAATTTCTTCATAATGGTTTTGTTTAAGTTTTACCAATAAAGTTCACATTTGTGCAAAATATGCTTCTATTGGCTTTATTGATTATATCACTGAAACGGACAACACTTGCACTTTTTCCACCACACGTAGCAGATTATGCCGCCGTCAAATTCTTATCAAACATCGTATAATATCAACAGTTTTCAACTCTACGATTTGGTTTTTATTCAAAAAGAGTATTATATATTTTGCAAAGTAACATCTTTTTTTACATACCGCAAACATTTTTCTCATATTTCTTCCATTTTAATTCATATTTATCAACAAAAACGGCA
>ERZ1035006.2274-NODE-2274-length-11165-cov-14.500089_pt1 | contig 11165 bp, 15 predicted proteins | sample MGYA00520694_ERZ1035006 | MGnify/ENA primary metagenome ERZ1035006 (study PRJEB33766, sample SAMN09781746) | gut metagenome | biome: gut microbiome | host: Homo sapiens | place: Madagascar | study: EMG produced TPA metagenomics assembly of the PRJNA485056 data...
TTCTTCCATAAGCACGCCACCGCAATTTATGAGCGGGTTAGCGGACGGCTTCGCAAGGTACTTTTCAAGCGGGATTAGAGCTTTGCCACCACGGATATTCATTCCACAAAGTGGCTGAAACTTTTCACCGTAAGCGAATTTATTTGCCACTTCTTCGGGCGTTTTGTAATAGTATATACATTCTTCGGGGTCGCCGTCTTCGTCGGTTTTAAGCACCTTTACGCCCGTCAAAAAGCTATCAAGGACGACGCGCGCCGAAAGCCCTTTTGTGTGAAACTCAATATCAATGATTTGTCCGTCTTCAACGTTGCCGTCAAAATAACACTTCGGCGCAACGTATTTGATAAAATTAAAACTGCCCTCGTTTTTGAATCCGCCCAGCGCATACGCGTCGGCGTTCGCGTATTCGCAAAACGTATGCACGGAATCAGTATCGCAATATACAAAATTTTCAGCAACGTTGTCGCCGCATATTTCGCGGATATGTGACAAAAGCCATATGCGTGCTTGCGATGTTACATATGAACCTTGCACAACCGAAAGCATTCCGCTAACGTCGTCGTCGGTGTCGGTCGTATGCACGACATGCACCGCGCCGCTTTCGTCGTTTATTTCGCGATAGCATATTTCGCGTGATACGCGTTCCGCAAGTTTTCCGTAAGACGAGTTTAAAAGCAACTTTGCAAACGCTGTTTTAGCCCTTTCACCCGCCTTTTTTGACGTCTTTTTTAATTCGTAGTAAGTTTGTACAAAATCATTGTAACCGCCGTTTTTGACACGTTTAAAAGTCAATACGCAAGTCACGGTAAAATCAAGCTCATACCATTTTTCAAGCTCTTGCAATTCTTCTTCGAACATTGAGAACGGTTGTTCGATATCAATTTCGGATACAAAATCACCAAAAAACGGGTCACGGAAACAAGCAACCTTGTTCGGCAAAAGCCAGCCGTGAAAATCCGAAAAAACGTAAATCAAACAATATTTTGTTTTGTCAAGTTTTTGCGCCTTTTCAAGACTCATTTTTTGCCCTTTTCCCGTCAAGTCGTCCATTCGCGATATAATGAACGGGTATTCACTATTGACATCATAACGAAACATTTTTCGGTTTGTAATAGGATAGCCTTGAAAGCGTGAGTTTATAATACATAGCCCGCCGCCGTAAAGCCGCGTGTCACGCAACCATTTATCTTGTTGTAAAGTGAGTGGGTGCGCCTTTTGAAACGCCCGAACGCGCGCTTTATCGTCCTTTAAAGCGGGGTAAAGGTGTTTTAAAAGCACTTTTTTCGCAAGCCCGCCCGCCGTCATTACATCGGGCTTTTCACCCGTTATTTCGTAACCCGTAAGCTCAAACAATGTATCGTTCGCGATTCTGATAAGGTGGTAAAGCCCTTTTGTGTCGTTCTGTAAATAATCAAAGTCGTTTTTTGTAAGGTTATATTCGTCAACTTGTTGATAATCCATTTTAAGTTTTCGAATTTTATTCCCTTTAAAATCAACAACTTTAAATTCTTTCAGAAGACGGGCTAAACCGCCGCCGAAAATGTTACAAAAATCGTAAAAAGTTACTGCATGCGTGCGTTCGTGTCTATCAACTTTTTTTGAGCCTTTACCGCTGTGTCTGTACGGTGTCCACACTTTCAACGAGAATCGCCCGCCCTTGTCGTTATGCAACGACGAAAACGTAAACGGCGCGTTTGCGCTTGTTTCCTCGTCACGTCGTTCGTAAACGGGATTATGCGTTAAAAGCTGATAATCGATTTGTGCAAAATCGAATTTTGCGTTATAAAACCACGCCGCTTTAATTTTATGCTCACCGAAAAAAGCAATAAATTCGTCGAAGTCATTCGACACGAAAAAATGTTCGCCGTCAGATACTTGCCACGCCCACACGCGAACGGTTGCGTGTTCGCGAAAAAATTTTGCGGGCTTTACCTTGCCTAACTCTAAAAGCGTATCATTTGATACTTTTTCGCCGTCAACATATGTAAATGTTTCAGTGTCGCAAGCGACCCATCCAATTTTATTGAATGGGTCGAAGTCGTTGTATAAAATCATTTTAGACGATGCCAATGGGCAAATATTCAAGCCCGTAATAATCGATTAAAGCGTCGTAATCCTCGCTAAAAATGATGTCGGTAACGTCCTCGCCTGATTGCATTTTTTCGCGAATTTCCTTTCCGCGCATTTTTCGCGCTTGCGTCAGCATTCGCGCATAACGTTCGAGTGCGCCCGCCTTTTGCGACGGGGTCATGTTCGGGTCGCTTAAAATCTGCTTCGCCTTGTCGGACGTTTCCAAAAGCCCGCCGAATTTATTAAAAATGTATTCGTTTATACGCGTTGCCGCTTTCGGCGATATCGTTGTTTTGCCCGTCGATTGTGACGTTGACGCTTGTATAAATTGACGAAATTTCGACAGCGTGCCGCCCGTTTTTTGCGTTTTGAGCGTATAAAAGAATTGTTGCGCGACGTTACTTTTTGAACGTCCTAACTGCCTTTCGGCGTTCCTGACCTTGTTCCGAAAAATATCGTATTGCTTGTTGTACTGTTCCGTCGTCCACCCCGTCAGATTCTGAATCGCATGTTTATATGTTTTTCTCATTCGTCCACCTCTTCAATTGTATAACCGATTGCACCGTTTTCGTCATATGGAACGCTATCAAGCCACGTGTTTGCATCGTTCCACGAATCAAAGTAGTGTTCGCTAATTGTGCCGAAAATTCCTTTTAATGTTACTCTAATCATTCTGTCACCTCTATTTCGCGCAATTCCCCGTCCGCAGGGTCGAGCATTATTTTAACCTTTTCCGTGTTTTTTGATATCCCACTTGTGCATTTTTCAAGCATATAAATCGTGTCAAAAAATGCGATTGTCACGCCTGCGCCGCCCGCGTTCATAATAAAACAAAAAGGTTTATTGTTCACGCGCATGTGTTCGCGCAACGCTATTGTGCTAATCAATTCTTCACCGACGAAAAAGTAACAACCTAATCGCGTTAAAACAGTTTTAATTTTCATTTTTGTTCACCTCTTTTAATATTCCAGCGGATTATAACCGCCGTTTTCCGATTGTTGATTTTGATTTTGCCGTGTAATACAAAACCGTGATATTTCGCGATTCTGTAAAGCATTGATATATCTTGCATTATCCACTTATTTGCGCAACTGCGGGATATCTTTAATATATCCGCAAGCGCGCCCGTTGTAATCCATTCGTCCATTTGTAAACCTCAAAAGTGGATATCCGCAAACAATGTTTCGTTGTTGTCATAAATCGACGCATACGCATTTGCGCTTTCAAAATTTGAAAAACGCTGTTTTTCGACAACGTTCCAATTGTCGCGACGCATTACAACGACGACGATGTTGTTTTTCTCAAAATAAGCTTGTTTGCGGCGAATCGCCGCACGTTTCTTTGATGGATTGTTGTACTTTGTAAATTTCATTTTTATTTTACCTCTTTTAATATTTTAGCGTATAATTACGCGCGTTTTTCGATTTTGATTATTTTTTCAACCTTGCAACCGCAAAGAGCGCAAGTGCGCTTTACAGAAGCTACTGCAGATTGTTCCGTTGTTTTTGCGTTTCCGTACGGGTTAAATGTATATGTTCCGTCGAAGTTTTGATTTTCGAGTTGGCTTGTACGTCCGCTTAAAATAACGGTTATTTTGTACGGTCTTTTTTCTTGTTTTTTCATTTTATTGCCTCACTTTGCGGGTTTGCCCGCTTCATTTATTTTGTACCTTTATTATACACCCTTTTCGCGTATCGGTCAATAAAAATCGGCATTTGCGACAAAAATAAAATGCACAAAAATCAATAGTCGTTTTTGTGCATTTTAACTATATAAGATTAAACAGGCGTAAAACTTGCGTGATTCCCGCAACGGCGTTTTCGTCGCAAAACTTTAATTTGCCCGCTTTAAAAAGCTCAATGAATCCGTCGAATTTTTGTTTGTCGGTGGAACGCAAAACACGTTGTTTTTTATACAATGCCGACGGGCTTTTTGTAAAAACAAGCTTTGTTGCGTCAATCCCCGTTTGACAATACAAAACATTTTTGAAAATATAAACGCTAACTTTTGTTTCAAAATCGAATTGATACACTTTTCGGGCGTTTAACGGGCGTTTAACGGGTTTTACGTCAAGCCCTTTCGTTGCCCCGTGGTAAAGGTAATCAAAGTATTTTGTGCCTTTTAAAGCCGCGTACACACGCCCCTCGTACGTCTGCGCCTTTTCAAGCTCTTCAAGCTCTTCAAGTGTGTTCATACATAAACAAACGATAACGCTACCGCCTTTAAAACGGAAATAGCCCTCTTTGACCGCCGACGGGTATTTTATGCCAAAATATCCGAAGTACGGGTTTATAATCGCTTCGGCATTGCCTAAAAAATAACAAAAAAGCTTGTGTTCGCGTTTTAAGGTGATAAAAAGGTCTATAAAATCGTCAACTTCGTTCCCGCGGTAAAGTGCGTATTTTTCGGGGGTTGTGGTGTATTCGTCAAAAACAATCGTTGTGATTTTCTCGTCGTCACAAGAACGTTTCGAGCGGTACGCCGCAAGGCTCATAACCTCTATAAACGCTATCCATTTTCCGCGCCTATTTTTTAAAAAGCCTTTTCGCCCATCCCACTTAAAATTTTCGTCAGTCAATCCGATTTTCTTGCGGATTTTTTTCGGAAAAAAGTTCGCCGCCGTGCTTTTTGCTTCGTCGTCAAAGCGCCGTACCCAAACAGTTTTTTCGCCCGTCCGCCAAAAACGACGGACGGCACGAATCTTGAAAGCCCACGTTTTGCCGCGTCCGCGCGCGCCGTTTATGAAGTTGAACGGCGCGTTGAACGAACATATTTTTGTTGCGTTAAAATAGTTACGTGACAGCATAAGCCTTTGTTATAAAAATTCCGTCATTGAACATCTGTTCGATTGATTGTCGCTTCGCGGTCGGAACGAATTGCGTTATAAGTTGTGCGTTATTGAATTTGTACCACGTTTTTCCCGCGGGGTCGGTTGAAAGTACGTCGTTTGAAAGTGTTGCAATTCCTTGAATATTAAAACCGAATTCCGCTTCAAACCCAATCACCGAAAGTTCGTTTAATGTTTCAAAATAAAACAATGCAATCCCGTTACATAAATTTAGATTTATTAGCCCGTTTGAAACGCCCGTTGTTTCATATGGTGTTTGTGGCTTAATAAAGCTTTCGGCGATGTTTACGCCGCTTGTAATTGCGCCTAAAACATTACCTTTTGCAAGCTGTCCGCTAACGCCTAACACGCCGACAACCGCGTTTATGTTTCTAAAAATCGATTGTTGCGCGTATTGCTGTGCTGCCGACGAAAATATAATCGGGAATTCAAAATCGTCGGTTATATCTGTCGCGTTTCCGTTTAATGATAATTGAATTTTAAAAATTCCCGCGTTTGCAGATATATTGATTTTATATTCAAAACTTTCAATTTGCGGATTGATACGAAAACGATGTAAATTTGACCCAAAACCGCAAACGGTGTTTCTTAAATCAGGGTTTGCAGGAATTTGAACGGTTGCTAAAAAAGACGAATTTTGAACGATTTCGACAGAATATAAATTCGGCTGAATTACTGAATCATTTTTTAATTCACAATAATTTTTTATCCAATCAAGCGGAACGGCAAAACAATTTATAAAATCAATGTTTTTATCTGTACCCGCGATATATTTTTGGTCTGTTGTCGAAAACGAATAAAATTTTGCTTTCGTTTTTTCGGTTTGCCGTTTTAAATATTGTACGATTTCGTTAATATCTGCGAATGTTTGAATATCACTTGTTGCAATTTTGCGGTCTAATTCTGTAATCGGCTTGCTTCCAAAATCAACGATTACATGTGTTTCGACTTCGTCACCGACTTTTAAACAAGTTATTAAACAAAATTGTTTTTGAATAACTTCAACCGTTTTTAAACCGTTTTTCGGGGTCGGTTCGATAATATGATGTTTTTCGACATCATTTAAAATCGTTTGTGAGTTCGTCTGAATACAAGTTCCTGTGATGTAGTGATTCGGAATTGTTCCCGTAATCTGTAAATTAAAATAATTTTGAAAGTCGTCGGGTTCGATATAAAAACGAATCACGCCCGCGCTTATGATGTCGTAATCCGTGACGAAAAAACAATAGTCGTACGGGGTCGGGTTGCCGCTGTCGTCGAGCGCAACCGCGTACATATAATTGTATGTTGGTAAGGTTTTGCCGTCATAATCAATCATGACGTTATTCGTTGCGGGAATCCAATGTTCAACCGTGACGGGAGTGCTAAACGCGCCGCCTTTTGTAAAAAACTTATATTTCGGGTCTTGTTTGATATCGGGTTTTGACGGGTTCGCGCCAAAATAACGGCGAAAAAGAAGTTGATGTTTGCGGTCAACGCCGTTCGACGAAAAATAAAGCTTCCACTTCATTTTAAAACACCCCCATAAACAGCGGGCAAAATTCGTTTAAAAGGTCTTGCCAAAAGTTCGTCATGTGTTCTTCGATGGCTTTGTGCAACTCCCACGCTTCCCTTTCGCTCATTTTGTCGGTCGTTACGTCAGTCGTGTGGTCTTCGTATTTGCGGTAATTCTGTCCGCTAACATTACCCGCGGCGGGCGGTAAAATCGGGTCACTAACGCCCGTTGCGGGCGTGGTATATGCCGCGTCGCCGCCGTCGCCGTGCGCGTCGTGTTTAAACGTTCTTGTTTTCGGCGATTCGTATGTGATTTTTTGTAAATCCTCGTACTTTTTGATATAAAACGGAACGACAAGATTAGCTTTCGCGTTGAATCTGAGCGCGAAAAGCTCTTCCGTTTCGCTTCCGATTTCGCAAGCCGCAAATGTGTTATAAAACAAGTCTTTAAAAGTGACTATATTCGCTTCGTCAATAAAAAATATGTTCGGTAATTTATCAAAAACGGCGGGGTACTCCCCGCCGTTTTTGACATACTCCGCGAAAAGTTCGGTGTATTTCATTTTTGCTCCTTGTTAATAAGAATTTTAACCTTATTTAAGATTATCTTTTGCCCGCAGGACGGGCATTCGACGTAGTATTCGGTTTCGTCGGAATTGATAAACTCTTCAAGATTTTTTATTTTAACCGCGTTTTTGCGGTTAATCAAAACTGTTGTAATATATCCTACAATCGCGATAGCAAGCGCGACTAATGCGCTTATAAGTTGTTCTTGCATTTTGTTACCTCTTTTAAATTGTTGTTACGGTGTCGGTGATTGTTTCGTCAACAATTGTATATTCGCTTAAATTACCGCCTTTAACCGACGTTATTTTTAAAACATCTTGCAATGATTTATTGATTGAAACCGCAATGCCCGTTGTTTCGCAAATGCCGCTCACAGGATAAAAACCATAATCGGGCAAACTTAACAATTGTTTTAAATCTGTCAACGAATCAACTTTTAAATTTGACGACGAAACGATTGATAAAAATACCAATGTTGACGGCGAACCGCCACTTCCTTTTTGAATTTGAATAATGTGTCTATATAAATCGATATTGCCCTGACCGTAAAGTGATTGATTTCCAAACAAAGTTTTAATGCCGTTTGACACAAGCATTTCCCCGTCATAGAATGCAGGTGCGTTTACTTGTTTACCGTTAAAAACAAATGATTTTTCAGCTGAAAGGATTTTTTGTTTTCCAGCAAGGTCAACGTCCAATTCGCCACGCGTTACAGCGTCACTTGACTTTTTTGACGAGCTGATTTGAATATTTCCGTTTGCGTCACGCCTAACAAATTTCCAAGGTACGTTTAATTCTGTTCCCTCATAAGTTGTTTGTTGACCTTGTTTCGACACGCCATAAAGTTGGACATACTCTGATTGACTTTTTATTTTATCAACTTTATTATTTTCAATTTCCGCAACTTGTCCGTCGAGCGTTCCTATATCCTTTTCGTTTGTTTTCGCAAGGTCTAACGCATTGTTTGCAGTCGTTTGCGCTGTGTTTATAAGTGTTTCGTCTACTTTTTGCTGTGATTCAAGCTTTGCGATTTCCGCTTGCGCTTGTTGAATCGTGATTGTTTCGTCTTCGACAGCTTTACGCAATTTTCCGATTGCTTGTAGCAAGGTCGGCTTGCCGTCGAATTCGGATATGATTGTTTTCCAATCAATTGCCATTTTCGTTCGCTCCTTTGCCGTCTAACGGCTCATTTTCGGGTTCGTCGATAAACTCTTCGTCTATCGGGTTTTCGGTCTTTAAAACCATTTTAAAGCGGTCTGCAAGCCCGTACGTTTCAAGCTGTTCGTTCACATAATCAACAACCATTTTTATTGAGTTGCGCGTTTCGCCGCTTGCGGCTTCGACTTCAAGCCCTTGAACGCGTTCGCGCTTGTTCGTGTTCGCTGACGATATGCCGATTTTAGATAAATATTCGTTTATAAGTTCTTGTTTGAGCTGATTGAATTTATCTGCGATAAACGGGGTTGTGCTGTCAACAACGTTAAGACCGCTTGCCATACTCTTTTTGATAATTACAAGGCTATCGCCGTCTTCCGCGTCTTCGCTCAATCTTTCAATCGAAAGAACACTTTCACCTTTTTCCGCGTCGTCTACGACGACAAACCGCGGCGTCATTGCTGCTTTAAGGTTTTGATGTACGCCAAGCCACGCTTGCGCGATTTCACCCGCATAAAGCTCTGCAAGGTCGTCATAGCCCGTTTTATTCTCACGTGCGTAAATGATAAAAGCCCCGCCGTCTTTCGGTTCGTAACTGAGTTCGCGACTCCACGTTTTGCGACCGTTTACGACTGTAAATTGAGCGCGGAAAGGGTTGCCGTAAATGTCCATTGACGACTTTGCAACACGCGCCCAAATATCCGCGGCGGAATCGTAACCGACGAATCCGCCGAAAAGCAATAACGTTTTTATAACGCCTTTCGCGTTCGCGGGTACGCCATCGATATCAACCGCGCCCAATGTGAGCGCGGTTAATTCGTCGTAAGCTATCCCTTTTATTATTTCATAGTTCGAGCCGCATTTCGCGACACGCTTTAAATAATCGGGTCTGCCCATAATTACGCAACCGTTATAACGATGTCACCCGTGACGTTCGGAACGTTCGCGGTTACGGTGTTGCCGCTTGCGGTCACTTGCGCTTTAATGTCCGCGCCGCCCATAGTCGCGGTTGAAACGGTTACACTTGCCTTTTTCGAAGTGATAACGTTTTTGTAAGTTCCGCCGTCTGCGACGTACTTCGCGGGGTTCGTCTGCGATTCGAGTTGCGCAACCGTGACCGTGACGCTATGCGCGGCGGGCGCGAGTGCGTCATATGTTGATTTTGCCGCGGCACTGCAATCGAGAATCAAGCCCTTAAACAAGCCACAAACGTTGTAAAGGCGGGACGTGGTAAGAAAGTAATTTATAAAAATGCCCCTTGCAAGCTTGTCTTCTCCGATTTCGTAAACTCTGCGACCTCTTATAAAAGCGTTCTCGTCACAAACAACGATTAAATACTTCTGTTCTTCGGGAAGGTCGTCGGAATTGTACACGCAAAGTCTGCCTAAAAGGTCGGCTTTTTCCATATGGAACATGTTCGCCCATTCGGTGACGCTTGCAAGGTTCATTAAAGCCGTCGGCATTACGATAACAGCGTTTTCGACGGGGGTCGTGCTTCTGAATTTGTCTTCGGTAGAATCGTCGTTCGTTGCGGTGATATGGTCGTACATGTCGCGGGCGAGCGTTAAAACGCCTTTCATATCTTTCGGCAACCTTCCGCCGTTTATTTCCGCGTAGTCTTTCCACAAGTTTTTATTGATAAATGCTTTGCGGCATTCGATAAAGTCGTCGTCGTCTGCGCCCTCTGTAAGTGCCGTTACGCACATACCCGCAAAGTCTTCGGGACTTTTGCCACTCATGAGGATTTTTCTAACCTCGTTGCGGCGGTAGGTTTGTTCGTACTGATTTTCAATCCAATCGGACGAGTATCTAAACAAAAGTTTTGGGTCTTCTTGTGCGAATCCTTTCGCGCCCGTGGGGTCGAAAGCGTACTTTTCAGCCATTTTAACAATCGCTTTTTCGATTGTTACGCCGTTCCCGACTTCTATCGTTCTGAAAAAGTCGTCAAAAACGTTTCTGCTTTTTGCCGAATAAAGAATCTGTTCGGCAAACTTTTCTACGTCACCTAAAAACTTGTTTTCGGTAGGCGCGTAAGTGCTGCTTGCTAATTCTGCCATGTGTTACTCCTTAAAAATATTTATTATGCGCTTTAAACGCATTGATTTCGTCAATAACTCTATCGAGTTCTGTTTTTTCGGGCGGGGCTTCTTTATCACCTCTTGCAAGGTCTTTAATTATGCCTGTAAGCTCTTTTTCTTTTTTCGCCGAATCCTCTTTAAGCTTTGCAATTTGAGCTTCGTAGCCCTCTTTTAAAGCCTTTACGGCTTCGCTTTCGGTCGGCTTTTCTTCGGGCTTCTGCCCCTCTTCTGTTTTAGCTTCGATTTTGTTTTCTTTTTCGTTTTCCATAATAACCTCACTTTTAATAAAAAATAACGGGGCGAATGAATCCGCCCCGCAATCACCGCCCGCGTACCTTGCAACCGTGTTGCAAGCCGTCGGACGATTAAAACGACGAATCACATAACATCGATTTCCATAACCACCGCCCCCACGTTTCAGGCGGAAAACCGCAACGCCGTTTTAGGCGGTTGAATCGTTACGGTTAAGCGGGCGGGCAACGGGTCTTAATTTAGATTATAGTCGTTCTTTACGTGTTATTAGCTTAAAAGGGCATTTTTATCCCTGCGAAAACTTCTTCGGTTTTCTCTTCCTTTTTCGGCTCTAAAAGCTTTATATTGCCGACATAATAGCGCCCGTCGTTCGCTTGCGCGACGTCGCCCGCTTTTAAAATAATGTTTGCGAATTCGCGGTTTTCGTCGCTTCCGCGAACAATTGAAAGCGAATAATATTTCGGGTTCTTTGTCGGGCGGATTCCGTAAATATGGAACGATTCCGCGTACTGTTTGCCTTGCTGTTTGCCTTGCTGTTTTTTGATTGCCATTTCAATGCACCTCATAAAATTTTTATTTGCCCCTACTATTGAAAGCGCCCTCCGCTATTTGCGCTACGGCTGAGGCGTGCCGTTCCCAAAACCACGTCTGCATTATACCACTTTCATTTTTGTTTGTCAACTCTTTTCGTGATACTTTCG
>ERZ1035006.2279-NODE-2279-length-11146-cov-6.712470_pt1 | contig 11146 bp, 13 predicted proteins | sample MGYA00520694_ERZ1035006 | MGnify/ENA primary metagenome ERZ1035006 (study PRJEB33766, sample SAMN09781746) | gut metagenome | biome: gut microbiome | host: Homo sapiens | place: Madagascar | study: EMG produced TPA metagenomics assembly of the PRJNA485056 data...
TCAAGTGTATGGCTGACCATCTTGAAAAAGGCGGTGCAGCCTATGTATTCCATGCAGATACGGAGGGACTGAATTTCAGAAAAGCATTCATTGATGCCGGATTTCATCTTGCAGGCTGCTGTATCTGGGTGAAAGATAGTCTGGTACTTGGACGCTCGGATTATCAGTGGCAGCACGAACCTGTGCTGTATGGCTTTATGCAGAACGGCAAGCATCATTGGTATTCAGACCGCAAGCAAACGACCATCTGGAATTTTGATAAGCCGAAACGAAATGCAAATCACCCAACTTCAAAGCCACTTGACCTTTTAAGCTATCCTATCAGAAATTCCACACAGGCAAATGGTGTAGTTATTGATACGTTTGGCGGCAGCGGCTCTACTCTTATGGCGTGTGAGCAGATGAACCGTATTTGTTACACAATGGAACTTGATGAAAAATATGCCTCGGTGATTCTTCGCAGGTATGTGGAAGATACGGGAAATGCCGATGGTGTGTATGTTATCCGTGACGGGAAGCAAATTGCATATTCAGAACTGGTGAAAGAGGTGGAAAAGCCTGATGAATAAACCTCTCACCCTTGGCAGTCTTTTTGATGGTTCAGGAACATTTCCTATGATAGCAATGCTTGCAGGCATCGTGCCTGTCTGGAAATCAGAAATTGAACCTTTCCCTATTGCTGTTACAGAAAAACGGCTGCCATTTGTAAAGCATCTGGGCGACATCAACTGTATCAACGGTGCGGAAATTGAACCTGTGGATATTATCACCTTTGGCTCGCCTTGCACCGACCTTTCAGTTGCAGGCAAGCGTCAGGGCTTGAATGCAGAGCGTTCAGGACTTTTCTTTCAGGCAATCAGAATCATAAAGGAAATGAGAGGTGCAACCAATGGAAAATATCCGAGATTTGCAGTGTGGGAAAATGTCACGGGAGCATTCTCCTCAAATGGCGGAGAAGATTTCCGATGCGTTCTTGAAGAATTCTGTAAGATTAAAGACACAGATTTATCTGTCCCTAAACCTGAAAAATGGACAAAGGCAGGAGAAATCGTGGGTAAAAATTTCTCTGTCGCCTACCGAACATTCGATGCTCAATACTGGTATCTTCCCCAACGAAGAGCGAGAATCTACCTTGTCGCAGATTTTGATGGCGGATGTGCCTCAAAAATATTATTTGAGTCAGAAGGCGTGTCTGGGTATTCTGCGGAGAGCTTCCGATCGTGGCAAGAAACTGCCCAAAGTTTTGGAAACTGCTCTGAAGAAACAGGCTCAGGTCTGATGTTTGAGAATCATTCTCAGGATACCAGATACACAGGACCTCTTAATGTTGCTCAGACAGTTTCTGCAACATATGGAACTGGTGGAAATAATCAGCCTTTTGTGGTGGAATCATCGGTTGTTCCTGCAACACTGAAAATACGATGTGGTCACGGAAATGGTGGACGTGGAGCGTTGATTCAGAAAAACAAATCTGCTACTCTTTCCTGCAATAACGACCAGACACTTTTCGTTCCAAAGGCATATGGTATCTGTGGAAAATACAGTAATTCTATGCTGAGTGATAATCCAAACAGCGGATTTTATGAAGCTGAAACTTCCAGAACCATTGATACAAGCAATCAGTCACCTTGCAAAAATCAAGGCGGAATGGTAGTTTTAGAGGGCAACGGCTCACGCCCATCACATCACGGTGACGGATACAAGGAATCGGAAACTATGTACACGCTGAATTGTACGGAAAATCACGCTGTTTCATATGGAATCGGCAGACCTGCAATGAATCAGGGTTACAACGCACGATTCAGTTTTCAGATTGAAGAGGAAAAATCCCCGACACTTGTTGCATCAGGTGCAGGCGGAATTGCTCATCCAAAATACTCCACAAGCAAAAATTCTCATCATACCGTTGCCGAAAAGGAAAAAGCAAACACACTTGTAGCATCAGATTATAAAGATCCGCCTGTTGTCAATGACAGCACTCCTGAAATTGAATACATCGTAAGGCGACTGACACCGCAAGAGTGTGCATTACTGCAAGGTATGCCGACTTGGTGGTGTGATGATATCGGCATTGAAAATCCGACTGAAGAACAGATTATATGGTGGCAGAATGTTTTTGAAACATACAACAAAGCTGTTGGTAAGACCTGCAAACCGAAATCCCATAAGCAGATTGAAAAGTGGTTGAAGAATCCATATTCTGATAGTGCTGCCTATAAAATGTGGGGAAATGGGTGTGCTTCAAGCAATGCTTTGTTCGTTCTGTCAGGAATCGCCTATTATGCACAAAACGAGGGAAAATAATTCTACATATCCCACACTTGCTATCTGTGCCATTCAGAGTTATCATGTGTACTACCAAAAAGGAGGTCAAACATATGATAATTGAATTTCAGCTTACAGGAGAAAAGCGAAAAGAACTTGCAAAAACAGTCAGCGAGATTATCGGTGCTCCTGCCGAATATCAGTTCATGCCGACTTGTGCATATAAAATCGGTGACCTTTACATTGTCACCAAAGAAGGCAACCTTGAAATCAGCGATTCAGCTGACGGAAAAGAGGTTGAAATGCTGATTAGTGAACTTGCAAGCAGAGGGTATGAAATTCCGTCAGCAAATAAACTGACCGTTCAGATGCCTGCGGACTTTTTCACAGAACATACCCTGAACAATCTCCACCAAATCTGTGAAAACAAGGCTGCCCTTTTTCAGGCTGCTTTTCAGACGGATACGCTCGACATTATTTCATCTGATGAAAAGGTGAAATTTCCATGGTTCACAGTTGAACAGGACGGTGATGCAGATGCCTACTGTACGTTCATCTCCACGCTTTGCGAAGTTGCCAAGAACCAGAGCCGCATCAACCGCAAGCCGGATACTTCTGATAATCCGAAATACACCATGCGTTGTTTCTTGATTCGTCTGGGAATGGTGGGGGCAGAATTTAAGACGGCAAGAAAGGTAATCCTTCGTAATCTCATAGGCAATTCTGCATTCAGAAAGGTTGGTGCAACTGATGAAATTTCCGAATAAAGCATATCTGGAACAACTCCGAAAACAGTACCCGATTGGAACAAAGCTCCAGATGATTACCATGCGGAATGAAAAATATCCCATTCCTCCAGGGACTGTTGGTGAGGTCACTCATATTGATGATATCGGCAATATACACGTTCGCTGGCAGAACGGTTCTTCCCTTGCGATCATTCCGGAAGTGGATTCTTTCAGAGTGGCGGGGGCTGAAAATTAAGGCTGGATCTATTCCATCGTACTGTATTTTACCATAGAAATTCAAGTGAATCAAGACTGTATATTACACAATCTTTCGGCGGATATACAGTCTGTTTTTCTGTTGATTTAGCGGGTTGCTATATACTCCGTAATGCGGTAATATGTAACACAACGAAAGGGACACCCCTTAAAAAATACCGAAATTACGGAGGAAAATACCATGAACGCTAAAACAGAAAGACAGATCGAAAACCTGAAAAACCAGACCATTGGTGTGGAAATCGAAATGAACCACATCACCAGAGAACGAGCCGCAAAACTTGCCGCAGACTTTTTCGGAACGGGCAGATACGAAAACACAGCAAGAAGAAACGGCTACTGCACCTGGTCAGCATGGGATGCACAGGGCAGAGAATGGAAATTTCAGAGAGATGTTTCCATTGCAGGATGCGATGCTGAAAAGTGCGAACTGGTCACACCGATTTTGAAATACGAGGACATCGAAACCTTGCAGGAACTGGTGAGAATCCTCAGAAAAGCCGGAGCAGTCAGCCACGCAGGTGTTGGGGCAGGGGTTCATATTCATATCGGAGCAAACGGACATACCCCACAGACCCTCAGAAACCTTGCAAACCTGATGGCAAGCCACGAAAAGCTGATTGCAGATGCTTTGAAAATCGATCAGGGCAGAATGAACAGATATTGCAGAACGGTAAACCCAAGATTCATTGAAGAACTGAACAAAAAGAAACCGACTACGATGGCACAGTTTGCAGATATCTGGTACACAGCAAACGGTGCAAATTACGGCAGAAATCAACACTACAACGACAGCAGATACCATATGCTGAACTTCCACGCAACCTTTACAAAAAGTACAATCGAATTTCGACTTTTCCAGTTTGACAAGCCTACAGCAGAAAAGAAAAACGGACTTCACGCAGGACAATTGAAAAGCTACATTCAGCTTTGCCTTGCACTTTCCGAAATGGCAAAGGAACTGAAAACAGCAAGTCCAAAGCCACAGCAAACGGAAAATCCAAAATTCGCAATGCGAACATGGCTGATTCGATTGGGACTGGTTGGTGAAGAGTTTTCCACAGCAAGAAGTTTTCTAACAAAGAACCTTGATGGAGATGCGGCTTTCAGATATGGCAGAGCCTGAAATGGCTCGCACCTCAAAGGCAACGGGTGGCAACACTGCCGCCCACGTTGCTTTTGTGGTATAGTTTTCCCAGCCTCAAGAAAAGCCCACACAAGCCCACACAGCCCCTGATTTCGCAAAGTGTAATCTGAACAAATACCATACAAGAAAAGGCACAGATATTTTGTGGATTTAGCGGGTTGCATTCGCTCCGAAAAAGAGTTAATATGTGACTACCGCAAAGCGGAATTCACGAAAAGGAAGATGCAGATGAAAAGATATTATATCGCCTACGGTTCAAACCTCAATGTCCGTCAGATGAAGTACAGATGCCCTACAGCAAAAATCGTTGGAACGGCGGTTATCCGGGATTATGAACTGCTTTACAAAGGCAGCAAAACAGGCTCCTACCTTACCATTGAAAAAAAGAAAGACTCAGTTGTTCCGGTTGCAGTCTGGGAAGTGACAAAATCCGATGAACGCAGTCTTGATGCCTACGAGGGCTATCCTAATTTTTACTACAAGAAAAATATGAAAATCAGACTTTCCGAAACCGGAAAAATGATTGACGCTTTTGTGTATGTCATGCACGAAGAACGCAGGCTTGGAATTCCAACTTCTGCATATGTCAGCACCTGCAAATTCGGATACACCATTTTCGGATTTGATTTCAAGTACCTTGATGAAGCCTATGAAAAAAGTCTGAAAGGGGTTGCCAACAATGAAAAATGAAACCCCGAATGAAAGAACCTGCCCGAAATGCGGATGTGTTTATACTGAAGTTCCTGCACTTTCCAGAACTGATAATGAAACGCTGATTTGCCCCGACTGCGGAATCCGTGAGGCTCTCGAAAGCATTGGTATTTCCAAAGAAGAACAGGAAAAAATCATCAGCATTATTCACCGTAACACAGCAGAATAATCGAACACAAGCCGCCACGTTGCCCACACAGCCATTGTTTTCAACCCTCCGTAAAAGTTATCCATTTAGAAAGCAATGGCACGCAGGGGCTTTGTGGGGCTTGTTTTTGCCATCATACTCTACACAATAATCTCCTCTGATTTCAGCGTTATGTTTGTTACATTTATTATCGCAGATACCGTTGACTATATTCCTGAAATGCGGTAATATACAACACAACGGAACGGAAAACCGACCGAAAACCACGAAATTTGGAGGAAAACACCATGAACGAACAGATTAAAAACTACTTTGAAAATCTCAGAATAAATTCTGAGAATGATGCAACCAAGCTGAGCCGAGGAACACTTGAAGCCTACTGGACTTACGAATTCAACCTTAACCACAACAGCAGCGAATTTGAATGCAATGAGCTCCCTTGGACAACAAACATGAGCGACTTTGTTAAGACAATGCGAGAGGCGGGAGTTGAAACAATTGCGATTACAGAAACAAGCACGGCACTCCTTGAAAATCTGCACAAACTTGCCGCACAGGGATGCAGCATTGATGGACTTTGCACGATAACCAGACCGGACATCTGGGGCAACGCAAAGGAATACCCTGCAATTCGCATCAGACTGAACTAAAAACCAAAGAGCCAAGGGGCAGAACAAACTGCCCCGCAGACGGCTCAGAAAGGAAACCCAAATGAAAGTACTTATCGTTGAACCGAGAAAATGTCCAAGAGAAGCTGAAATCGACGGCAGTCTGGAATCCATGCAGAAAACAGTGGGTGGATACATTCAGGCGATCTATCCCTTTGAAGATGAAATTGCCCTTGTTTGCGATGATGAATCAAAGCTGAAATCCGATACGGAGTGGAACAGAATGCTTCCTGAAACAGGTGACATCATCAAAGGCACATTTTTCATCGCAGGTCTTGGAGCAGAAGATTTCACAGATCTTTCTCCTGAACTTATGGAAAAGTACAGACAGCGATTTTGGAACATTGAACTTTTTATTCCTACGCCAAACGGTCTGATGCCGATCATAATCGGGGACTGACAGCCCGCACGTTCGCCTGTAACGGCAGGAAAAAACGATTCCGAATACCATTCCAATTTGAAAAGCAACGCCACAAATCGCAACGTGGCGGTTGCTTTTTTGCTGTCATAATCTACACAATACAGGGGCGGTTTTCAGGCTGTATATTCTGGCAGTTTAGCCGCTTGCAATTATACACGCTATGCGGTAATATGTAATCACCGAAAGGAAAACAACCAAAAAACCACGAAATACGGAGGAAAACACAATGGTATCATACGGAATCGCAAAGGCAAGAGCAATGGCAAACAGAACGGATTGGAACGAAAGAACCGAAATCACAATGGCGGTCATCACTTGGTTTGATGCAGAGTACGAATACGAACTTGAAATTGAAAATGAGAACAGAATGGACGATAAAGAGTTCATAGACTGGATTGAGAAAAATGCAGAAAACCTTGCAAAGGCAGATGCAGAAGAAAATGAAACGATTTTTGAGGGCATTGACAGAATCGACTTCAAGGAGGACTACATCGACGACGATGCCCTTTTTGATGAGGAATACGAAAATGCCTGCGAATTTGAATGGGAGTGCATGACGGGAAGATAAAATTCCCAGCACTTTCCAAACAGCCCCTGACCCAAGGGGCTGTGGCTCGTACCGAAGATATATAGTACACAAATTAATCCTGCGATGTTTGTGCAGTATGTTTCTCCGTTATGACTTGATAAACTTGAACTTGTATGGTAACATGGTTACAATGGGAATGGAATCTCGATTACAAAACTGCCCCTTGAGGACGTTAAAATAAATGATGCAGACTTGCTTTTTGGCAGGTCTTTTTTGTTTGGAGGTGAGAACAATGGCAAAATTCAAACCGACCCGTTTTATGGCGGAGGATTCCAAGTATAACAAAAAGGCGGCAGACTATGCCGTCTCTTTTATTGAGTGCCTCAGCCATACCAAAGGCACATGGGCAGGAAAGAAATTTGAACTGCTGGACTGGCAGGAACAGATAATCCGTGACCTGTTCGGAATCTTGAAACCGAATGGCTATCGTCAGTTTAACACGGCTTACATTGAGATTCCCAAGAAAAATGGAAAGTCAGAACTTGCCGCTGCAGTTGCCCTGCTGCTCACCTGCGGTGACGGTGAAGAACGTGCCGAAGTTTACGGCTGTGCTGCCGACCGCCAACAGGCTGCCATTGTATTTGACGTAGCAGCGGATATGGTGCGAATGTGCCCTGCCCTTTCCAAGCGAGTGAAGATCCTGACCTCGCAAAAGCGTATTGTGTACATCCCGACCAACAGCTTCTATCAGGTGCTTTCTGCTGAAGCCTATAGCAAACATGGTTTCAACATTCACGGGGTTGTGTTTGATGAACTTCATACGCAGCCGAACAGAAAGCTCTTTGATGTTATGACCAAAGGCTCTGGTGATGCCAGAATGCAGCCTCTGTATTTCCTGATTACCACTGCCGGAACGGACACCAACAGCATCTGCTATGAAATTCACCAAAAAGCAAAGGACATTCTGGAAGGCAGAAAGCATGATCCGACTTTCTATCCGGTCATTTATGGAGCAGATGAATCTGAGGACTGGACTGACCCGAAGGTTTGGAAAAAGGCAAATCCGTCACTGGATAAGACTATCGGTATGGATAAGGTGGTGGCTGCGTGTAATTCTGCAAAGGAAACTCCCAGCGAGGAAAATGCGTTTCGACAACTGCGTTTGAATCAATGGGTAAAACAGGCGGTACGTTGGATGCCGATGGAGAAATGGGATAAATGCAAGGTATCATTTGATGAAGAGATGCTTGTAGGTCGTATTTGTTATGGTGGTCTTGACCTTTCCAGTACAACAGATATAACAGCATTTGTGCTTGCCTTTCCGCCAACAGATGAAGATGAGCATTATTATGTTCTTCCTTACTTCTGGCTGCCAGAGGAAACTTTGCCTTTGCGTGTCCGAAGAGACCATGTTCCATATGATATTTGGGAACGGCAGGGCTATCTGAAAACCACTGAGGGCAATGTGGTTCACTACGGTTTTATCGAAAACTTCATCGATGAACTGGGGCAGAAATTTCATATCAAAGAAATTGCATTTGACCGTTGGGGTGCGGTGCAGATGTCGCAGAACTTGGAGGGACTTGGATTCACGATGGTGCAATTCGGACAGGGTTACAAAGATATGTCACCGCCGACCAAGGAACTGATGAAACTTACCTTGGAACAGACACTTGTCCACAACGGACATCCTGTTTTAAGGTGGATGATGGATAACATTTTTATTCGCCGTGACCCTGCCGGAAATATCAAGCCGGATAAAGAAAAATCCACAGAGAAGATTGACGGTGCGGTTGCCATGATTATGGCTCTTGACCGTGCAATCCGCTGTGGATGTGTTTCGGATGAGTCTGTTTATGATTCGAGGGAGATGCTGGTGTTATAGGTTTGATTATCTTTGCAAACTGAGATTTATAAAGTTCTCTTCAAATACACCATATCTCTTAACTGAACTCCACCTTCATAAATTATGTGGTTGTAATTATCTATAAAGAAATTTGGTATGATATGGGAGCGAACAAATCCACACTTTTCATAAAAAGGTATTGTCAACGGACTATCACCTGTTCCTACTTGAAGAACAGTATACTCTCTTTTGTATTTCTCAACAATAAAATCAATCAAAAATTTTGCATAGCCTTTGCCTTGATATTGCGGAGCTGTCGCAATATTCTTTATTTCGAGCGTGCCATTTCCTTCATCCATTAAAACACACTCACATTTAATTCCATTATCATCAAGCACATACATCCTGCCTTTATCAAGATAGCGGTCAATCATATCTTCCTGTTCATCTGCCAACAGGAGTAAATCAAGATATTGCTTTTTATTTTCTTTAACTTCAATAATTTTCATCAATCACACCTACAAATTCCGATTTGTAAGGCTGATGCCCTACATACTGTTAAGCATATTATACCACACCCATACTCTCAAAGTCAAGAAAGGAGCTGATTCTCACGGGGCAACCGCATGAAAAGTTCATAAAAAAGTGGTATAATTGAACAAAAAGGGAAAAGAGGAACTAAACATGAAAGAATATTTTGAAGAAATAACAGATACAAGACAACAGTGGAAAATCAAATACAACTTATTGGAAGTCATAGTAATGACGATAATAGCGGTAACGGCAGGAGCAGAACACTGGAATGAGATAGCGATGTATTGCAAAGGAAAGATAGAGATATTCCGTGAAAAGTATGGATTAAAGCTGGAAAACGGAGTTCCGACAGATGACACATTTCAGCGAATTTTCGCCATAATCAAGCCGGAACAACTCGAAAAATGTTTTCGTAATTGGGTGAAAGCAAGATTCGGGATCACAGATAATGAGATAGTAAGCCTGGACGGAAAAACAATTTGTGGAAGCCGAGATGATAATTATAATCACATTCACATGATAAGCGCATGGGCAAATAAGGCGGGAATTGTTCTTGGACAGATGCGGGTAGACGAAAAAAGCAATGAAATACCTGCTGTTCCGGAACTTCTTGATTTAATTGAAGTGGAAAATTGCGTTATCACAAGTGATGCCATGAGTTGTCAAAAGAAAACAGTTGAAAAGATAATATCAAAGCATTGTGATTATGTTATTTGTCTGAAAGGTAATCAGGAAACGCTTCATGAAGATGTGAAATTCTATTTTGAATCAGCATTAAAACAGCCTCAGCTTCATGATTATATCAGTTCAAAACCCAAAACTGAAAAAGGGCATGGAAGAATCGAAACAAGGCAATATTTTCTTTCTTCGGAAATAGATGATTTCATTGATAAAGACGAATGGAAAGGCATTGCAGCCATTGGAATGGTTCGTTCAAAAAGAATAGTTAATGGCGCAGAATCTACGGAAGATCGCTATTTTATTACATCACTGACAGACATTTCGGAATTTGCAGAATCGGCAAGAATGCATTGGGGCATAGAGAATAATCTGCATTGGTGTTTAGATGTTAATTTCAATGAAGACAAATGCCGCTGCCGTGTGGATAACAGCGGCGAAAATCTGGCTGTTATCCGTCATATTTCCCTGAATCTGTACAAATCGTTCACCTCTGTCAAGATCAGCTTGAAATCTAAGCGCTTTCGCTGTTCTTTCGATGATGATTTCCTTTGTTCCGTCATTCTGAATAAATTATCCTGATCTTTTCATGCGGTTGCCCTGCTGATTCTCATGGGTATTTTCAGCGGACTATTCAAGTCCAGAGATAAGCCGACTAACAGCTATGATAGCCCGTCCTACACATATTTCTTTGGGCGAGCAAACAGCGGTAAACGTGTCACCGACAGAACAGCATTGCAGCATATTGCGGTTTATGCCTGCGTGAGGGTTTTGTCTGAAGCAATTGCTCAACTGCCGCTTCATGTGTACAAATATAACGAGAAAGGAAAAGAGCGAGTGCCACGGCACCCGCTTTACTTTTTGCTCCACGACCAGCCAAATCCTGAAATGACTTCTTTTGTTTTCCGAGAAACCTTAATGTCCCATCTGCTGATTTATGGCAATGCCTATGCACAGATTATCCGGAACGGCAGAGGTGATGTTTTAGGATTGTATCCTCTGATGCCGGATAAGATGAAAGTTGACCGTGATGAGAAAAACCGTCTGATATACATTTACAGCCGTTATGATGAAGCAAATCCGAATCTGAAAGAACAGGGGGACATCATTCTTTACGCCGATGAAGTTTTGCATATTCCGGGTTTAGGATTTGACGGAGTGCGCCCAGATAGGGCATAGTGAGAAGTAGAAAGAT
>ERZ1035006.2280-NODE-2280-length-11145-cov-27.865464_pt1 | contig 11145 bp, 7 predicted proteins | sample MGYA00520694_ERZ1035006 | MGnify/ENA primary metagenome ERZ1035006 (study PRJEB33766, sample SAMN09781746) | gut metagenome | biome: gut microbiome | host: Homo sapiens | place: Madagascar | study: EMG produced TPA metagenomics assembly of the PRJNA485056 data...
CAGAATCATATACATTTTTCCAGACACCATTATTTAACTGTGTCTTACCATTGATTCCCAGATACAAAGATCCGGAAGCATGCGACAAATAATCACTGGCTGACATACCGGAATTCCACTTGAATGTATAGTAATACTTTTCATTCGGTCCAAACACATTCTTTGCCAGATCCGCCATGCTCTTAGAATCATCATTATCAATGACTGTAGCAGTCGGACTGTCAATAATCAACGGTTTAAACGAACCAACTGCATACTCATGTAATACATCATACAATTCTTCACTTATATCATTTTCCTTAGAAAACTTCTTTGCCCCGTCATTGCTGACATAGATCAGATCTGCATTGGAAATTGCCTTCAAAGATTCCTCGTCTTTCACACTTGCCGGATAAGACTTATAATCCACACAACCTTCTGCCATTAACTCCTCGATTGTACGATTCCCATCGATTACATATTTGCGGAATCCCTCATTTGTTAAGGCATAATCCTGTAACGTCGAAGCAGTATTTGAAGTTATCTCAACAATATGATACTTCTTGTCAATATCCGGATCCGTCGAATGTGAATTATCAATAATATAATCAATGATTGTCTTTTCACTGACTGATCCACTGGCATCTGCTAAAAGCAGATCATCGGACAGTGCATCATCGCCATTCCCATTTCCAGCAAAAGAGAAAGAAGCGATTGCAACTGCAATTGCTGCAACGAACATAACTGCTAATGCTGATATCGTAATTTTCATTTTACGTTTCATGTTCTTTCCTCCTCCTTACTTTCTTGGTACTAACACAAAAGAATTTCTTGGATTGATTCGTCCAATCGTTGTATATGTCATGCTGGACTGGTTGTAAAACAGATCAATTCCAATTGTCTTATCTTTTGCGTTTACGGTTGCAACACACCCTGATACTTCCACATCGTTCGCACCTTCTTTTCCTGTCCGATAAGAGAAATACTTATTGTACAGATGCGACTGTTTTGAAGATGTGCTTGTCATATCCACTGTATCATTCAGCTTATCCATAAATGCATATTTTCTGCTGTAATACAGATTATTTCCTTCAAAATAGAAGGTAGATACTAATGTATCATTTGTACTATAGACTTTCTTAGAGCCATTCAATGTATATGTGACTTGTGTGTCTGTGCCAGTAATCGCATTTGTCAATGTCTGATCATTCGAATCCAAACTTGCCCCGGTTACCTGATTCATATCGATCGGAACCGAACTTTCGATTCTCAGATACGATACATATACTTTATCACTTTCACTTAACTCGCTGAACAGCTTCACATTATCCTCGGTTAATACATCTGCATTCGTCAACCCATAATACTGTTTCGTATTCATGCTCGTCATAGCGTCTGTCAGATTATTTTTTGTCTCTTCATCTCTGACATAATATATCTTCCTCAGAGATGCGCTTGTCTCTTTTCCATCGTCTTCATATCCAGAGAACGTTATCAGACTGTCATCGTCAGCCCGATATCCTACAAGCAAAATATTTGATGCCTGCATAATGGAATCTGTAATCAAGCTATATGTCTCCTGCGCTTGTGTCTGCATTCGAACATCCACTTTTGCTTTCTTCGAAGACATCACGCTTGACCCCATAAAAGATGAAACCGCCAGCATCAAAAATGCAAGTACCGCTATGGCTATAATCAACTCTATCAGGGAGAAGCCGCTATTTTGTTTTATCTTTTTTCTCATCTTCACGCCTCCCCATATTAATTGGATGAATAACTGCCGTTCTTATTGAGCGAAACAGTTGATATCAACACATTTTTATTTGATTTATAGAATTTGAACTTTCCATAACCTGCCGTACACATTCCCTGTCTGTCATAGATAATATAGACCGGTGTACTGTCTGCAATCTCACGTTCGGTTCCGGCATCATCTACATATGTAACCTTGACATACGCAGAAAAGGATGTGCCCTTTCCACTACCGACATTCTCATCTGCCGGGAAATCATAGCTTCCTTCTGCCGTTATATCCGCACCGTTACCAAAATAATAACCCTTCTTTACATAATACTTGGATCCACTTTTGTAGATGCATAAAGCAAATCTGTAATCCGGCTGCTGTTTTTTCCCTGCGCTTGGATCTGCGGGATCAACCGCCACGCACATCTTGCCTTTTGCATTCATCTGCGCTTCGCCAAGTGCATCCTCCAAGGTACTGGATGCTTCTTTTGCCTTCGCACTATGAATAATCGAGATTGTCACCATGGCAGCTCCTGTCAGAACTGCCACGATTGCAATCACAATAATCATCTCTATCAGCGTGTAGCCTTTATTTTCTCTCATAAATCTTCTCTTCTCCATAGGCCACCTCTTATTCTACATTCTTCATCCAGTTAGCGAAACTACATACATCCGTATAATCAATCATATCGATTGTCTTCAAATCTCCGTTATCTGTTCCGCTTGATGATCCTGTACTATCCGGTGAATATCCACGGAAGAGGGAAAGCAGGAATTTCGCATTCTTACCGTTGTTTGTCTCACCTTCGCTCAACATACACTCACGAAGAATGGTACGACATAACTCTGCATTTGATGAAATCGTCTTCACGTTCGAGTTGATGTAGATCTTACCGCCCGCTACAATCATACCTTCAAAATCTGTCACTGTATCATCGAAGTAGACATTTCCCTTTGTCACTACTATACCACGAACCTTACCCTTGTCATCTGTCTTAGAAGAGATAACTACATCATCATTGCTGACCCAAACCGAATAACCGGATGCCAGATTCAATACATGTACCTTATCCTTATCGGCATCACCTGTAGAATTATTAGCAAATTCCGGCATGATATTTGTACTGTTCGTAATCAACGACATATCAAGGAACTTGTTAATCGGTGTAAGATTTTCTTCACCGAAATCCTGACTGTTTACCAGATCCTGAATGTACTTTTTCTCAGTATCATTATTGGTAAGTGTCGTAGCATCGACATCTGTTCTGTAATGACCAAGATTCCACTTCATATAGATATATTCCATATCAAGCTTATCAGATAACTGCGCTGCTGTCACATACTGATTGTCAGCCTTCGTAATATCCTTTACATAATCCTGATTTTTCAATCCATCCGATGTCAAAAGTGCATTCATAACATTTCCAACATCCTGTCCATTCTCGTTCTTCTTATTTTCATCTGCTCTGACAATGCTAAAGGTTGTATTTTCCTTTGCAGTGATTGCACCACTTGAGAAAATGTTTACCTTATCATTATTATTTACATCCGGGAGAATAATATCACCTGCATCGAAATCTTCATAATCTCCGATATTTACCAGATACTGTGCAATCGCACTCTTCTTATTATTCAGTTCTGCTGTGTAATCCTGAATAAATCCTGCCGCAAAATACTGTGCAGAAGGATATTCCTTCACCCATGTAGAATTGCCGTTCACAGAAGCTTTCACAGCATCATAGGCTCTTTCGAAATCATAATAATAATATCGTTTACCTGATACTTCCTGTAAGATACATGGAACCTTTCCATGGAATACACTATCCGGGAAATACTTCTCAAACAATGTACTCTTATTTACAGATGGAGATAATTCAGCTTCATAGTAACCAAGTGATTTGCCGGATGTATCCTTCGCTAAAGCCGGAGTTCCCTTATATGTAACCGGAATATATGCCTGCTGGTTACTCTTGATAGAGATACTCTCACCTGTCTTATAGTCCCGAATCGTTGTCTTATTCTCGTTGTTTTTACGTTCTTCTGCAGTTGCTTCCGGATTGAAATCCGTTGGATGATACTGATATGTTGATATCAACGCATCTTCATACGCTGTCTCAAGTACTGTTTGTCCATTTGCATCCTTCTTTTCGGTTCCATCCTCATTATATGCAGGTGTTGTCTTTACATTTCCGTTCTCATCATATGCAACTGCCTTACCTGCCTCTTTGTTTACATCCTTTGACAACTCAATGTATGTACGTCCTGCAAGGAACAAGTTCTGTGTCTGACGCAAGTTCAACGTAGACTGTTCACCGTTCACAATGATTGCACTACTGTTATAATGTCCACGATTTTCTTTCGTCGTTGTAGTTTTTCCATCTTCTGTTTTTGTTGTAACATCCACCTGGAAATTATCAGTATTTACAAGGCTTGTGAACTTTCTGGCATCTTTCTCTGTACTGTCTCCATAGCCATAATAATTACCGGCTAACTGGAATGTTGCGCCTGCAGCATTTACTTCTGTATCATCCTTCACATACAGATCTGCCTTAAAGATTGCTTCCGCACCTTTATACGTATCTTTTTCACCCGCTTTAGCTGCATGAATGATTGTGCTGTAGCCATCTAATACGATACCATCTGTCCACACTTCTGTCTGTGTTGTCTTACTTCCGCTTCTACCATAGACAGACAATGAACCTTTATCCACAACAGCCACCATACCTGGTACGATTACTGAATCTGCAACGATAGATACCTGGGAACCATTCACATAGAAACCAGAGTATTTACTCTTCATATTCTCTCCATCGTAATACTCTTTCTGTGTTATGTCCGTTGTATCATCTTGCTTTTTCATCTCCACATTGTAATAAGTATTTCCAGGGGCTGGTTTATCCACCAATGCACTCTTGGATGTAACTGCACCATGTGTATACAACTCTGACAGCCCCATTGGCTTCGAATTTCCATCTGCACCAACCGAATTATATTTTGAATTGCCATCTTCATCTAATAAAATATACTTTTCATCATCATTTTTGTACTTATCTTTATAAGTCTTTGCGGCTTCACTGTCCCATGTGGAAACATTATACTGTTTATTGTAGTAATCTGATGCCGCATAGACATTTCCGGCAATCGTAAGTGGTGTTGCCTTCTGATCTACATAGACTCCCATATCTGCAACCAGAGAGTATTTTAAGATATTCGGATCATCATCCTTAATCGCATCGAATAACACCTTGAAATCCGGATCGCCGATTACGATATCTGTTGTGATACTCTGTGTATACGTGCCACCCGCACTGTTTCGATTATACTCCTGCGTCCGGCTCACCTTGACATTCCGTATAATCATACCGACCACCTTGCCATTATCATTCTTATAATCAACAACCTGCAGTCTTGCCGGATCGAGGACAACTGTCTCATTTGATATATAAGAAGCAAGCAGCTTACCAAGTTGTGCAGTATCACTTTTGTTCTTGAAGAACGGATTCACCTTCAGATTGTTGTAGAATCTCTCAGCGAACATCTCCTGTGCCTCATCCTGAGATTTTGTCACATATCGGCTCTTACCAAGGTCATATTCCACCATGTTCTCAACCGTATACAGGTAAGCATCCTGCAGATCTTTTACCGTCTGTGTTCCCACACCGGCATAGATCTCATTCATCGCCTGCTCTACATAGTAGAAATTCTCCTTTGAATTCAAATCCTGCAGTTTCAGTCTGTAAGACAAAACCGCTGCTGAAAGCAATGCCCCAACGATAATTCCAATAAATGCAACTGACACAATGACCATAATGATACTGGAACCAGCATTACTTTTTAGTTTTCTGAATAATTTCTTCAATTTTTTCAACTAATTAGCCCCCTTTGCTCCAGATAATCGTATTGTGTTTAATGCGTTACTGTTAGGTTGTAAGACTACCGTGACCGTATACAGACGTTCTTCCTCACGCTTATCATCACTGATCGTACGCAGGATGCTTTCTGCATCTTCCGGATCACAATCTTTATAATTGCCATCACTCTGTTTAACAGAGGTAGTATATACATTTCCTAACGGTTTCTTATCATATACTGCAGATAATTCATCCACATTTGTTTTTACAGGTTCTCTTTCACCTCTGACGAACTTGAACTCATCTCCAAAATCATCGGATACAAACTGACAAGGTACACCCTCATAACTTGCCACGCCTTCTCTGTATCCTTTAATGTCATTTTCCGTTGCAAAGTTCGTGTAGATGTATACACGTTTTGTTGTATTTCCACTTTCGTAATTACCATCTTCATCAAACTTTACTTCACTGTTTGCCGTCTTACTTGCCAGATGAATCGTTACTTTTTTCTTGCTGTCAGACCGATTTGTATAATAATTGAACCCATTTGCTTTCGCCTGATCATAATCCTTATACTTGTTGTCATTGTCTTCATTTACTACACTACCGTTTGCATCCGGTGCATCTGAATTCATCTGATCTTTATACGGCTTGTACAGATACAGCTTACACTCATCGACATAATTATCAAACATGATATAATCATCTGCCTGATAAGTCACTTCGTTGATATTACTTTCATTCGTATCTCCACTCAGACAATATGGCTGATACTCAAAGTAAATCTCCGGTGCCTTCTCCATATTCGTGAATTTCTGGCTATATATCGTATATGTAATCATATCCGTATACGCCTGCGTAATTGATGGAAGTGGATTCCCTTTTTCATCCTTCGGAGTTACAGTCAAGCTGTACTTGTAGATGTAATATACATCTACTTTCACAACATAATCGTTCTTCGATGTATCCGGCTGATCCGCATAAATCTTGATCATACGCTTCGATGTCAGGGCATTCTGCGATAAGATAGACTCACTATCGACATTCAACAACGCCTGTTCCCAGGAATCACGGTCAAGTGTCTTCAGATGATCCATCGCCTTCGAGAACAAAGTCGCATATGCTTCTGAATCATAGCTGGATGTACTGCCAAGAATCAAAGCCATCTTAGTCTTATCCAGATCATGCATATTTCCTAAGTTTACCGTGTTCGGGTTCTGGATATATGCAACATCTGTTTTTGCACTATCATTATTCTTGTCTGTGCAGACAATCTTCGTTACATGGTTATCTGCATCATACTCTACAGCAGCACCTTCGTTTGTAATTACAAAATCATTAAACGCCTCATTGCCCGACAGATCTGTCTTCGTCAATCCATATGCAATCTTGTAATGCTTCGGTGCCGTTTCTCCTCCAAAGCTTCGAATCTGAAGAGAAAGATCATCTAACATTACAGTATTGGAATACACATCATTTTTTGCTCCAATCTTACTGTCTTCCAGATTATACTGATAAATCGTATAATCTACTTCCGCCTCGGAAGTTCCATTCATGATTGGCTGTCCATTCTTGTCTACAAGCTTTGCTGTCTTCTTATACTCAACTACGCTTGTAGCACCTGCCGTCCCGCCCGCATCGTATGTCTTATCAAGTTCTTTCTTCGACAGACTCTGGAACTCCTCTATCTCATAGGATGCTGTCTCGTTTGCCTCCTGGAGAGCCTTCGCCTTCCGGCTGGTCTCCATTGTGTTGGCAAACTGTCTGATAATCGGAGTCAAAAGGATTGACAATATGGCAACTGCTATGACGATTTCAATCAAACTGAAACCCTTATTATTTGTTTTTGCCATAAACCTCACCCTCTCTTAGTATACCTTAACAGTACCTGTCTTGCTGCCTAAGGCAAATCTAGGAGCGTCTGAATCATCACCTGCGACCTTCACATATACAGGAACATCTGTATCGTTTGTCACATTTAACTTCACACCATTCTTATCATCACTGTCTACGCGGTCGTTAGACTCTACATAGATTGCAAGTTCCTTATCTGTAAGCTCGAATGAATAAGAATCATCGCCAAGCTTTACTTCTACCATATTCTTTCCATCTTCTTCCTTGATAGAAAGATCAACCTTCTCTACGCTGTTTGCTGTAGAGCTTACTTTATTGCTTCCTGCACTTACGATGATACCATCTGTGCTGTCTGCATTTGCATTGTTCAAAGAAATCTGGATATCATGCTTGCTTGCAATACCCTCACCCTGATCTCCATCATGGCTGGAAGTAGTTACAGTAGCTGCACCTTCTCCACCAAGGAAGATGTTGGATACTCCCTCAGGAACATTCACATCGACATCTACAAGTCCGCCTTCTCTGTCAGCACCTGTAATACAGTATGCATTCAAAGCGATAGATCCGGAATATGTATCATCAGATGCATTGTATGCGATACTGAAAGAAGAGATATTCATACGATATTTGTAAGATGCAATATAATCGATGAAATCCTTCAAGCCTTCATATGATCCTTCATAAGAAAGTGGGAACGCCGCTGTCATACACTCATAACCACCGGCAATCTCTGTATCATTCGATGTGTCTGTCGTCTCACCTGATGCTACATCCGCAGCGGCCGCTGCACTTAAGCTGTAAAATGTCTGTGGCTGTCCAAGTCCTACAGAATTTACATCAAACTGAAGATTGCCCTGATCTTTCGTCAGGCCTTTTACGAACATAACTGATACTTCCTGATCTAAGTTTGCAGGGAAGTATGCCAGTCTCTCTTCGAACTTCTCATTGAATTCCTTTGTCTTTTCCTCATACATCTCACGATCCTGCTGTTTTGCCATCAGATCATCATATCTTGCCTGTAACGTATCTACCTCTGACTGAATCGAATCCGCTGTGCTCATATTATCCTTAAATACATACAGATATGTAAGGCCAAGAATGGCAGCAGCTGCGATAAATAATAATATCTTAATATTACTCTTGCTTAATTTCATAATCTCCGTTCCTCCCTTGCTCTTACTCTGCTTCTGTAGAATCTTCTTCTACATTTTCTGTCTGTCCTTCTGCGGATGTATCTTCTGCTGCCGGATCCTGCATCATCGGTACATAGTTTACAGATACTGAGAATGTATATGTTATCTGGTCACTCTCATCCTCTGACTTCGAAATAGATGCCACATACGCATTATCCACGCAATCAATCGTCTTCAACTGCATAATGAAATCTGCGATTGCATCATAGCTGGTAGATGTACATGGAAGTGTTACACCGGAATCAGATGTAGCGAAACTGCTGATTGTAATCTCAGAAGGCATCTTCTCCTCTAATTCACTGATAAACTGTCTTGCATTCTCATTTAATACATAAGTTGTATAGTACATAGACTCAATATCATTGTACTTTGCTTCTGCATCGTTATAATCATTGATAATCTGCTCGATATCACTGACTCTTGCGATATCTGCCTCCAACTGATTCTTCTTCTCTGTCACGGTGTTTTTCTTATTGATAGAGTAAAACGCCATACCGGCTGCACCAATTGCCGCAATCGCAACAAGCGCTACAAAAGGAGCGATACTTCCCTCTGACTTGGTTGTCTGTGTACCGGCATCTGCAAGCGCAAATCCCATCGGATCAAACGCAGCTCCAATCGGAGTTACAAGATATACCGGATTGTATACCTTCAAATCAATACTTGGATCAAACTTAATATTATAGAGTGTATCCATGATACGTGTGCTGACATTCAACTGTACCTTGAATAATCCATCAATGCCGCGGATTAACGCACCATCACCGGTCAGGAACACATCCTCAATCGGCTTATCCGGATTCTTCGATGCGTAGAAGTCCATAACACGTCCGATATTGTTAATCAGATAACGGAATGCACCGGTCACTTCATTGTCATCGAAATCAACGGTGATCAAACGGTCGTTCTGAAGCAATGTCATAGCGGTTGTTGCATCGACACCCTTATCGTCCATCACGACATTCACTACAGAGTTTGTACCATACGGAACAGTTCTCTGTAACAACAGGTTGTCACCCTGTACGATATTCAATACCGTACTCTCGCTGCCGAGCTGGATAACCATTGTCGTTGTATTCTGGTTTGTCTGTGTCTTGATGAGCTGAAGCATTGCATTTCCGATATAATCAAGTGCAACGACATTTAATCCAGCCATCTGGCCTAAGTCATAATAAGACTTCACCATATGCTCCGGTGCTGCAACCGCAAGTACACGAAGCTGTTTGTTATTTTCTTCATCTGTCACTGTCTCAAGTACAGAATGAGACACGATATAATCTTCTATATTTACAGGGAAATACTCGGATGAGTTTGAATTGATAATTCCTCTGATCTTTTTCTCCGGAACAAATGGTATCATAACCTCTCTGTTCACGATCTTCGTAGATGAAAGAACAAAGATTGCATTCTTATTGTTGATACCGCGAGCCGCAAGCTGCTGTGTGATTGCCTCTGCAATCTTCTCCGGCTCCTTCAATACACCGTCCTCATAGGAATCTTCCGGTGTTTCAAAAATGATGATATTGTGAATCATCGTCTGCTTTTTTGCTGAAGCAGTCAGCTCAATAATTGTAATACTTTCGTTTGTGATATCAATGGATAACACTTTATTGCTTTTTGCCATTCGTTATAGCCTCCCTCGCTAATCAGTGATTTTATGTAGGACTTTCGTCCATATACTTATAGGTACCAGCTCACGAGCTGTTCACCCCATATCATTGCTATAAATATACCCATAGATAAATATGGGCCAAAAGCCAGCTTCCTGCCAGCTTTCTTAACAGCCATCCGTATCAAATGCACCACCGCTCCGATGATACACGCTGCGATAAATGCTACTACAATAAGTTTCCAGCCCATCAGTAAGCCGGTTGCTGCCATAAGTTTTATGTCACCGTGTCCTATGCCTCTCCCCTTCGTAACAAGATTAATGAGAAGTAAAAAAACGCTGACAGCAAACAAACCGATTACATACTGACTCCAATTACCCAGATCGGTAAAGAGCCTAACCAGTCCCAAAATTAGTATAAAAATATTGAATCCCAAAGGGATCTCCTGTGTACGTCCATCAATGACGCTTAGTGCTAACAAGGCAGAAGCACACAGGCAATAAAGGAACGTCTCTACTGTGACACCTTTTGCGAGGAAGATTGCCACATACATAATTCCATTTGCAGCTTCCACAATCGGATACTGCACCGAGATATGTGCCTTACAATGCCTGCACTTTCCACCTAAAAATAAATAACTAAATAAAGGAATGAGTTCATACCACGATAAGGTATGCCCGCATGTCATACAATGTGACCTCTTCAAGGTGACACTCTCATGAATCGGCAACCGTAAGATCAGAACGTTCACAAAACTCCCAATCACGATACCATACAACCCAAACAGGATTGCAATAATAATATGTAAAGTTGTCATACTCATGTCATTCGTTCCTTTCAGTCACATAGATAGTAATATACAGCTAGATTCCACCCGGCGAATCGAGTGGAATCCAACTATACAGATTTAATTTT
>ERZ1035006.2283-NODE-2283-length-11134-cov-5.489394_pt1 | contig 11134 bp, 9 predicted proteins | sample MGYA00520694_ERZ1035006 | MGnify/ENA primary metagenome ERZ1035006 (study PRJEB33766, sample SAMN09781746) | gut metagenome | biome: gut microbiome | host: Homo sapiens | place: Madagascar | study: EMG produced TPA metagenomics assembly of the PRJNA485056 data...
TATAAATGTTATAATAATAAATGATTATTACTTTTCGGAACAGGTGAAAAAATGAAAAAATGGCTTGTCAGAAAACCTCAGAAGGAATTTGCTGAAAAAATACTAAGAGAAAGCGAAGTAACTCCTCTTTGTGCGGATATTCTCGCTGCAAGAGGCTTTACCAGTGCGGAAGATGCCGCAAAGCAGCTGAATTCAGACGGTCTTTCAGACCCTTTTCTGCTGAAGGATATGCGTGAAGCTGCTGACATTATAAATGATGCTGTTGAAAACTTTGAAAGCATATGCATTTACGGCGATTATGACTGCGACGGAATTACTTCAACTGTCATTCTCTTTTCCTACCTTGAATGCATGGGAGCAAATGTTACATATTATATTCCTGAACGCAGTGAAGGCTACGGTCTGAACGCTGATGCAGTAAGGGAACTTGCAAAGCGTGGAGTCAACCTCATTATAACTGTTGACAACGGCATTTCAGCTATTGAAGAATCAAAGCTCATATATGAACTGGGAATGCGTCTTGTTGTTACTGACCACCACCAGCCCGGAGATGAACTCCCTCAGGCTGAGGCAGTAGTTGACCCTCACAGAAAAGACTGCCCGTCAACATTCAAATATCTTTGCGGCGCAGGGGTTGCACTTAAACTTGTGGCGGCTCTTGAAAACGGCGACTATGAAACTGCACTTAATGAATATGGTGAGTTTGCCGCTATGGGAACTGTCGCTGACGTGGTTTCTCTGACAGGTGAAAACAGATATATAGTAAGCAACGGATTAAGACTCCTTGAAAATTCAGAACGTCCGGGTGTCAATGCACTCATAAAAAAAAGCGGTCTTAAATTTCCTCTTACTTCAGCTTCTCTGGCATTCGGTCTTGCTCCGAGAATAAACGCTTCAGGAAGATTTGGTTCACCGTCACTTGCCGCAAGACTTTTCATAACAGATGATGAAACAGAAGCCCTTATGCTTACCGACGAACTTGAAAGACTGAACAGCGAAAGAAAAAAAGCTGAAACTGATATTATTTCAGAAATTGAACAGCAGATAGCAAATAATCCTGCAATACTTTATGAACGTGTAATTATTCTAAACGGTGAAAACTGGCATCATGGTGTTATCGGAATAGTTGCTTCAAGAATCATGGAACGCTTTGACAAACCCTGCTTTATAATCACTCAGGAGGGAGAAATGTCCAGAGGTTCTGCACGTTCATTCGGAAACTTTTCAGTGTTCAAAGCTCTGGATTACTGTTCAGATATTCTCTCAAAATTCGGAGGACATCTTGGTGCAGGGGGATTCTCTGTTGAAACCGGCAGAATTGATGAATTCAAAAAACGCATTCAGCAGTTTGCACTTGAAAACTTTGAAATAATGCCTGTCCCTGACATCACCGCTGAAAAACAGATACTTCCGAATGAAATAACACTTGAAAACGTTGACGGACTGAAAATCCTTGAACCGTTCGGCGAAGGCAACCGCCAGCCGGTATTTGCAGTGTGCGGTGCAGTGGTTGAGGAAATAATTCCGCTTTCAAAAGGTGTACACACCAAACTTAAACTGCGATATGGCGGCGCTTTTCTTGACGCACTTATTTTCAGATGTTCTCCTGATGAACTTTTTATTGCAAAGGGTGACAGAGCCGATTTTATGGTAACCATGGAAGTGCAGCAGTTTGCAGGCAGGAAAAGTATATGCATTATAGTAAAGGACTACCGCAAAAGCGGTATTGAACAGAAAAAATATTTTGCCGCAAAGACAACATATGAAAAATATAAGAGGAATGAAGCACTTCCGGATATTTACTACGGAAGAATGTGTCCGGACAGAAATGAACTTATCCCGATATACAAGAAACTTGCTTCGGGAACTTTCAGTACCGACACACTTTATATGTCTGTTGCATCAGACAGCATGAACTACTGCAAACTCAGAATCTGCCTTGATGTTTTTACTGAACTTGGTCTTGCAAGACTTGACCCGTTTTCACAGGAAATATCGGCAGTAAAAAATGCTCCGAAGGCAAACCTTGATGATTCGGCAATACTCAGCGATCTGCACAGCAGGTCGGAAAATATATAACTATGAAATGGAGAGATTGATATGAATGATGAATGTACCATTGATATGCTGATACAGAAAATACTGACTGATGACAAGCAGTATGATCTGAGCAAAATTATAACTGCTTACGAATTTGCGGCAAAGGCTCATGAAGGTCAGACACGTTCTTCCGGTCAGCCGTATATTATTCATCCGCTTGCCGTTTCATATATTCTGCTCGGACTCGGAATGGATACTGATACAATATGTGCCGCAATGCTTCATGATGTTGTTGAAGATACACCTGTAACGCTTGATGAAGTAAAAAGAAAGTTCGGTCAGGACGTTGCTATGCTCGTTGACGGCGTTACAAAGCTGAATCAGGTTCCGATTTTCGACAAGGAGGAACAAAGAGCGGAAAACGTCAGAAAAATGATTCTTGCAATGTCACAGGACATAAGAGTTATTATCATCAAACTTGCGGACAGACTTCACAATATGAGAACGCTTAAATTCCGTCCTGATGCAAAGCAGAGAAATACCGCTCACGAAACAATGAATATATATGCGCCTATCGCCCACCGTCTTGGCATGAGAGCCATAAAGGAAGAACTTGAGGATCTTTCATTCCATTACCTTGATCCTTTTGCATATTCGGAAATAGAGCATATTCTTGAAATCAAGAAGGACGAACGTGAAGCTTTTATAAATTCCATAAAGGAAACTATCGCATACCGTTTCAGAGATCAGGAATTCATCAAGCCTCCTGTTATAGAGGGACGTGTAAAGAGTATTTACAGCATCTACAAAAAGATGTTTGTGCATCATAAATCAATTGAGGAAATATATGATAAATATGCTGTAAGAATAATCGTTTCAACAGTCGGCGAATGTTACAACGTTCTGGGACTTGTTCATGATATGTTCAGACCTATCCCGAACAGATTCAAGGACTATATTTCCACACCAAAGGCAAATATGTATCAGTCACTGCATACAACGGTACTCGGCAAGGAAGGTATTCCTTTTGAAATACAGATAAGAACATGGGAAATGCACGCTACTGCCGAATACGGAATTGCTGCACACTGGAAATACAAGGAAGGAATTCAGCATAGTGACAAGATGGACCAGCGTCTTGCGTGGGTGCGTCAGGTTATAGAAGCACAGCAGACATCAGATGATGTTGAGGAAATAGTAAGAATAATCAAAAATGACCTTGCTCCGGAAGATATTGTTGTAATGACTCCGAGAGGAGATTCAATTTCACTTCCTGTCGGTTCAACCGTTATAGACTTTGCTTACAGAATACATACACAGATAGGTCATAAAACAACCGGTGCAAAGGTTGACGGAAAAATGGTGCCGCTTGATTACCAGCTGCACACCGGCGAAATCTGTGAAATAATCACAAGCAGTGAACCTGACAAAGGGCCTAACAGAGCATGGCTTAACATTGCAAAAACAAACGAAGCCAAGTCAAAGATACGTTCATGGTTCAAGAAGGAATGCCGTGAAGAAAATATCGTAACCGGAAAGGCTGAACTGGAAAAGGAATTCAGACATCTGCGAATCCGTATTCCTGAAGAGAAACTTGAGGAATTTCTGGCTGATGACCTGAAACGCCACAATTGCAACACTCTGGACGATTTCTATGCTTCTATCGGATACGGCGGAACTATGCTTTCAAAAATAATGCCGCGTCTGAAAGACAAGTATACGAAGCTTTACAACAATGATGAAGAACAGGAAAATGCAGTTATAAAGCCTGTTCACAAGCCAAACAGCGGTATCATTCTCGATAAAATAGAAGACTGCTCTGTAAAATTTGCACAGTGCTGCAATCCTATCCCGGGAGATGAAATCGTGGGATTCATCACAAGAGGACATGGAATTTCCGTCCACAAGACAAACTGTACAAATTACATTGCAGCCTGCCGCAGGAATGATCCGGAAGAACTTGCAAGATGGATGGACGTTCAGTGGACTGACAGCGAACAGACATCTCTCCAGACAAGCATAGAAGTTACCGCACTTGACAGAGTCGGTCTTGTTTATGATATAACAGCTATACTTATGGAGGGAAGAATCCCGATTATTCATTCATCATCAAGAAACCTCAAAAACGGAAATGCACTTTTTGAAGCTACTATTACAATTGCAGGTACAGACCAGCTAAAAAATCTGTTTGAAAAACTCAAACGTGTGAAGGGCGTTATATCCGTTGAAAGAGCACAGCTTTGATTAAAGGAGAATCATATGAAAATTTACCGTATGCCGCTTGGCAGTTTTCTTGCAAACTGCTATATCGTGGAAACTGAAAATAAAAATGCCGCAGTTATTGATCCGGGCGGAGATTACCCGAAACTGAAAAAAAAGCTTGATGAACTCGGTCTTACTATGAAAAAAATACTGCTGACACATGGTCACTATGACCATTTTGGTGCTGCATCAGAAGCATCCTTTAACAATAATGCAGAAGTTTTTATACATGAAGATGATGCACCTATGCTTACAAGCAGGGATTTAAGCCTTGCTGATGCCATAGGAAACGGAGCATTCAGACCGGTGGAAAAATTCACAGAAATAAAAGATGGCGATAAAATAACTCTGGACGAGCTTACGTTTGAAGTTATTCACACTCCGGGACATACAAAGGGCGGCGTTTGCTATAAATGCGGCGATGCACTTTTCACAGGTGATACACTTTTCAAGCTGTCAATGGGAAGAACTGACTTCCCCGGCGGAAGTATGGGAGCTATTTTTGATTCACTGAAAAAGCTGTCTGAACTTGACGGGGATTTTACTGTATATCCGGGGCACAATGAAACAAGTACACTTTCATTTGAAAGAAAAAATAATCCTTATTTAAAGGGAAATCCATATGAAGATTCTATTTAGCGGACACGATTATAAATACGAAGTTGAAGCAACGGTCAAGCTTTTTGTGCCGTCACGCTTTACATTTCACTATGACATAACAGATGCCGAAGGAAATATTGTTATGTCAAGACTTAAAACAGGAAAAGAATACACATACCTTTTTGCATACTGCCGTATTGACGGAAAATATGCCAGAAAGGCTTTTCATATTCCAAACTCTGACGCTGATAAAAGCAAATGTGAACATGAAATATGCAGGCTTATCTATATCTGCCTTCAGAAACTTACGGGCATTACTCCGCCATGGGGACTTCTCACCGGAATAAGACCTGTAAAGAAAATGACCCAGCTGATGGAAAGCGGCTATGACAAAAACGCCGCATTCACACATCTGAAAGATAAATATATGGTATCTGACAGCAGGCTTGAGCTTGCATACATGACAGCTGAAAATCAGATGCCGCTTTTGAAAAATCACGACAGCAAAACAATAAGCGTTTATATTTCAATTCCGTTTTGTCCGACAAGATGCAGTTACTGTTCATTTATTTCACATTCCATGGACAGTGCAAAAAAGCTTATCCCTGATTATGTCAGATATCTTTGCCGTGAAATTGAAATCACCGGAAAAATTATTAATGAACTCGGACTTAAAACTGATACTGTATATTTCGGCGGAGGAACCCCGACTTCACTTGAAGCATCTCAGATTAAAATCATCACTGATAAACTTGCTGAATGCATTGATATTTCATCTGTAAGGGAATACAATATAGAGGCAGGCAGACCTGATACAATAACAGCTGAAAAGCTGAAAGTTATAAAAAATGCAGGAGTTACGAGAATATCCGTAAATCCCCAGACGCTCAATGACAATGTACTGAAAATAATTGGCAGACGTCATTCAGCCGAAGATACCATAAAAGCATTTTATATGGCAAGGGATATCGGATTTGACAATATAAACATGGATCTTATAGCCGGACTGCCCGGTGACGATTACCCGAGTTTTGAAAACACACTTGACAGAATTCTGGAAATGAATCCGGAAAGTATTACAGTTCACACACTTACAATAAAACGTTCCGCAAAGCTTTATGAGGAAAATATACAGAAATTCATTGACAATCCGGCGGCAAAAATGGTCGGAAAAAGCATTAAGGTTCTTCCTGAAAACGGATACTATCCATACTATCTTTACCGTCAGAAAAATACCATTGAAAACCTTGAAAATATTGGTTTTGCAAGAAAGGGGAAAGAAAGTCTTTACAATATTTTTATAATGGACGAAACCCAGACTATACTCGGTGCGGGCTGTGCGGCATCCACAAAGCTTGTTACACCGGACGGTAAAATCACAAGAATACACAATTACAAATTTCCGTATGAATATATAAACAGATTTGACGAACTTATGGAAAAGAAAAAACAGATTTATGATATACTTGGAAATCAGGTGTAAAAATCACCTGCAATTTAAAAAAGAGGTGACACAATGAACAGAAGAAAACTGACCGCAGCGTTATCAGCACTCATAATAGCAGTCTGCCCCGTACTGAATACTTCTGCTGAATTTCAGCCAAAAGAACGCACAGACCTCAGCTATTCCGATATGAAATATCAGAAATTTGACAACAGTACACTTGTTTCTGCATCAGATGAGCTGAAAAAAATTGCAGAAAGCAATGCAAAGGGAAAAGATGAAAGAGTAAGAGAACTAATACAGATAATGCTTAACCAGTATGACTTGCAGGCAACGATGTATAACATAAGATATAATGACTTTTATCTTGATGTAACAAATGAATCCTTACAGACTGAACTTACACAGATTCAGGAGGATTATCAGGATTCAAATGACATTATTTTTTCCGCATTGCAGGAAATATATGAATCTGATTATCAGGATATAATTACTGATATTTTTGATGAAGACTTTATCCCGTCAATTGCTTATTATGAGGATACAGATGAGGAATATCTGAAGCTTTCCTCAGAAGAACTGGAACTTACAATGAAATATGAAGCACTTTCTGCCAAGGATTACAGTGTACAGTACAACGGAAAAACCTGGAATGCAGATGAACTGCTTAATAATCCGCCAAACAGCCAAGCAGATTATAACAAAATAAATGATATGCTGTTTGACGCTAAAAACAAGGAACTTGGTGAAATTTACTGTGAACTTCTTAAAGTCCGTGATAAAATAGCAAAGCTCTGTGAATATGACAACTATGCACAGTATGCATATGAAAACCTGTATATAAGGGACTATACTCTTGACGATGCTGATAAAATGTACAGCGAGGTAAAGGCGCATTTCTCTGATATCTCCAATGACCTTTACAACGGTCTTACTGTAGATATAAGCACTTCCGGACTTGCCCTGAAACAGTATACAAGCGAAGAAGTCCTTGATACAATTGAACCTTATATGAGCAAAATAAATCCGCTGTATGGTGATAATTTCCGGTATATGCGTGAACATGGACTTTATAACATTGACCCTTCTGATACAAAAATGGTCGCTGGGTACACTACTTCGCTTTATTCCTATGCTGTACCGTTTATATTCAATTCACCTTCCGGTAATTATGATGATATAAGAACCATGGTTCATGAATTTGGTCATGCTAATGTATATTACATTCATCCTGTAAATGCACTTTCAGAAAATATGGGAAATTCTCTGGACACACTTGAAATTCATTCACAAGGTATGGAGGTTTTGTTCACCGATTACAGTACTGAAATTTTCGGTGAAAAAGCGGGTAAGGTATACAATGATTACACTCTGTATGCCATGACATCTTCTATTATAGACGGCTGTCTGTTTGATGAGTTCCAGCGGTTTGCATATGAAAATCCGGACTGTACCCTCGACCAACTTAACAATGAATATGAAAAGCTGTGCAGTGAATACGGTGTAAATTATACACGTGATGTAATTTATTTTAACGACTGGACAGAAATTGCACACAATTACAACTCCCCCATGTATTATATCAGCTACGCAACATCTGCACTTTCCGCACTTGACCTCTGGCTTAAAAATGCTGACAACAGAACAGAGGCACTTGATATTTATTCAAAGCTTATAGACTGCGGCGGAAGTACGCCTTATGTTGAAACTCTTGAAACTGTAGGACTTCGGAATATTTTTGATGAAGGCACAATAAGTGACATTGCGGACGAAACAGTATATCTGCTTGAAAACGGAGTAAGTATGCCAAAGGAAACTCAGGTTTCTGTTTCAGAAACAGTAAATACAGTTACAAAATCAACTGTTGCATCTATCCGGACAACACTTGAAACACAGGAATACAATGTAGAAGACATATTCGATATTGTCTTCTCGATTGTTTTTACAGTTCTTGGAATATTCATTCTGGGAATGCTGACAATAGTCATCATACTGATAGTAATGATTGTCAAAAGAAAAAGTAAAAAATAATTTACAACACAAAAAGGATGCTCTTATGTGAGCATCCTTTTAAATTTACTGTATAACTTTTAAAATCAAACTTCTTCAAGCGCCGCTTTGATAGCGTCAATCTTGTCTGTCTTTTCCCATGCAACACCAAGATCTTCACGTCCCATATGACCATATGCCGCAAGCTTTCTGTACTGTGGCTTTTTCAGGTCAAGCATATCAATGATAGCTGCCGGACGAAGGTCAAATACCTTTTCAACTGCTGCTGAAAGTTTTGTTTCGTCCACCTTTCCTGTACCGAATGTATCAACGAGAATTGATACAGGCTGTGCAACACCAATTGCATAAGCAAGCTGAACTTCACACTTATCAGCAAGACCTGCCGCAACAATATTCTTAGCAATGTAACGTGCCGCATAAGCTGCAGATCTGTCCACCTTTGTAGGATCCTTACCTGAGAATGCACCGCCGCCATGACGTGAATATCCGCCATAAGTATCAACAATTATCTTTCTTCCTGTCAGACCGCTGTCGCCCTGAGGACCGCCGATAACAAATCTTCCTGTCGGATTTATGAAATATTTTGTTTCTTCATCAAGAAGTTCGGCAGGAACAACAGGCTTGATAACATATTCCATAATATCCTTCTTAATCTGGTCAAGTGTTATCTCCGGAGCATGCTGTGATGAAACAACGATTGTTTCAACTCTTACAGGCTTGTTGTCATCATATTCAATTGTAACCTGTGTTTTTCCGTCCGGACGAAGATAACGGAGTGTTCCGTCCTTTCTTACTTCTGTAAGCTTCATTGCCAGTTTGTGTGCCAGAGAGATTGGCATAGGCATAAGCTCAGGAGTTTCATTGCAGGCATAACCGAACATAAGTCCCTGATCACCTGCACCTGTTGAATAGTTATCGTTAATATTGCCTTCCTTGGATTCAAGGGCTTCATTTACTCCCATTGCAATATCGCTTGACTGTTCATCAATTGTTGAAATTACAGAACAGGTATAGCCGTCAAAGCCGTATTTAGCACGGTCGTAACCGATATCAACTATAACATCTCTTGCAATTTTTGAAATATCTGCATATGCCTTTGTGCTGATTTCGCCCATACACATAACCATACCAGTTGTGCAGACAGTTTCACAAGCTACTCTTGAATCAGGATCCTGTTTCAGAAGTGCGTCAAGAACTGCATCAGAAATCTGATCGCAGATTTTATCAGGATGTCCTTCAGTTACAGATTCTGAAGTAAAAAGTTTTCTTACCATTTTTCTATTGCTGCCTTAGCAGCCTCCTTTCAAAAATTAGAAAATATTCACCCTTGTAATAATGAAAAACGTCCGGATTTCACTCAACCCGAACGTAATGATTTTTTAAAAATCCTCATCTCTCGGATTAACCGCAGGAATTAGCACCTTCCTTGAATATTTCACAATTAGGTTGCCGGGCTTCACAGGACCTGTTCCTCCACCACTCTTGATAAGGCGAAATTTTTTCTTGATTATATTATACAATTTTTTATTCTGTTTGTCAATACTAACATAATTTTGTCGAAAAAAATCGGCAGTCTTTAAAAGACTGCCGTTTATTATACAGATATTAATCTTCGCTTGGATCTTCCGGAGCATCTGCAAGTTCAACATCATCAAAATAATCAAACTCAAGATTTTCCCCGCAGTTAGGACAGTCAATAGAACCTTCCTCAAGCATATATTCATCAAGGATAACTGTTTCACCGCAGCTCGGACAGCATACTTCATAAAGCTCATCGTCGTCCAAATCATAATCGTCACAATCACAGTCATCGTCATCGCAGCAATCATCGCAGTCACAATCATCAAAATCATACAGATCTTCTTCAACATCTCCAAGATCTGAATCCAGAATATCACAAAGCTCTGTAAGATCGTCAACCTGTGTCTGAAGATCATCAACACAATTTACCATTTCCTGCATAACTTCTGTCATCTGAATAAGGAGCTTTCCTTCTTTTGTAGTAGTGTCAATTTCAAGACCGTCAAGTAGTCCCTTCAGATAAGACATTTTTTCAGTAAGCTTCATTTAATAGCCTCCTTTAGCCGATTGAATAGGTTTTCCTTATGCTCTTTCCATATATTCGCCTGTTCTTATATCAATGCGGATTCTGTCGCCCTGATTGATGAACAGAGGAACTCTGATCTCTGCACCTGTTTCAACTGTTGCAGGCTTTGTAGCGTTTGTAGCTGTATCGCCCTTAACACCAGGTTCTGTTTCTGTAATTTCAAGTTCAACGAATGTAGGCGGTTCAACAGCGAATACCTTACCCTTATAAGAACAGATCTTGCAGATCATTTCTTCCTTAACGAACTTGAAGTTGTCGCCAAGAACGTCTTCACCAATCGGAACCTGTTCATAAGTTTCTGTATCCATGAAATAATAAAGCTGACCGTCATTGTAAGAATACTGCATATCTTTTCTTTCAATAAATGCAGTAGGATATTTATCTGTCGGGTTGAAAGAACGTTCAACCACAGCTCCTGTAATAACATTCTTAAATTTAGTTCTTACGAAAGCCGCACCTTTACCAGGCTTAACGTGCTGAAATTCGATAACCTGAACAACATTTCCATCAAGTTCAAATGTAATGCCGTTTCTGAAATCGCCTGCTGAAATCATAAAATACCTCCAAAATTTAACATACTGAAATTAGTAGTAACTTATTTATTATTATACTACAATCTCCGAAAATTTTCAATACTTTTTATAAAATTATCAGTTTTTTAGGGCATTTTG
>ERZ1035006.2284-NODE-2284-length-11127-cov-7.076499_pt1 | contig 11127 bp, 7 predicted proteins | sample MGYA00520694_ERZ1035006 | MGnify/ENA primary metagenome ERZ1035006 (study PRJEB33766, sample SAMN09781746) | gut metagenome | biome: gut microbiome | host: Homo sapiens | place: Madagascar | study: EMG produced TPA metagenomics assembly of the PRJNA485056 data...
TATTTATCATGTATTTAAGCATAAATATTCTTTTTGTATATTTGTAAAAGCAGCAGGCTGCCTGCTTACAGTCTGCTGCATCCATATACTCTCCGGCTGTTTATAAAATTATTTTGCCAGCACGCCGTAAACCGCCGATGCACCCACTTCCTCTTCTATCTGTAAAAGCCGGTTGTACTTTGCCACACGGTCGGAGCGGCACGGGGCGCCCGTTTTAATCTGTCCGGCATTTAAGGCTACGGCAATATCCGCAATGATGGTATCCTCCGTTTCGCCGGAACGGTGGGAAATCACGGCACGGTAGCCGTTGCGCATTGCCATATCCACTGCATCAAAGGCTTCCGAAAGCGTACCAATCTGGTTTACCTTCACTAAAATGGCATTGGCTGCGTTCAGCTTGATGCCGGCATCCAGGCGTTTGACATTGGTCACAAACAAATCGTCACCCACAAGCTGCACCCGTCCGCCGATACGCTCCGTCATGGTGCGGAAGCCTTCCCAGTCATCCTCCGCCAGACCGTCCTCTATGGAGAAAATAGGATATTTATCCAGAAGTCTTTCATAGTAAGCAATCATCTCTGCGGCATCCCGGATGATTTCCTCCCCCTTCTGCTTACTCTCACCGGGGAAATGGTACATGCCTGTCTTTTCCCGGTACAGCTCGCTGCTTGCCACGTCTATGGCAATCTGCACATCCGCACCCGGTTCATAGCCGGAGGCCTTGATGGCTTCCACCAGAAGGTCCAGCGCCGCTTCCGCATCGGGCAGGTCGGGCGCAAAGCCGCCTTCATCCCCGATACCCGCGGAAAGTCCTTTTCCGGTAATGATGCCTTTTAAATTATGGTAAATCTCCGCACATATGCGCAGGGCTTCCTTAAAGCTTTGTGCGCTCACCGGTGCAATCATAAATTCCTGAAAATCCACCGTGTTGGCAGCATGCTTTCCGCCATTTAAGATATTCATCATGGGGGTTGGCATCAAAATGGTACGGCTGCCGCCGAGATACCGGTACAGAGGCAGCTTTAAGGAAGCGGCTGCCGCCCTGGCGCATGCCATGGATACACCCAGCGTCGCATTGGCGCCTAAGTTAGCCTTGTTGTCCGTGCCGTCCGCCGCAATGAGCAGGCGGTCTATTTCACTCTGGTCAAGTACGTTCTTTCCGATTAAAAGCGGCTTTATTTTCTCATTGATATTCTGCACCGCATGCTCCACACCGAGACCGAAATACCGTTCTTCGCCGTCCCGCAGTTCCACTGCCTCAAACCGTCCGGTGCTTGCTCCCGACGGTACGGATGCGTGTCCCATATAACGGCATCCGGTTTCCACATCTTCTACCACTACTTCTGTTTCCACGGTAGGATTTCCTCTGGAATCTAAGATTTCCCTTCCGTGCACTTCGATAATCTTTTTAAACGAAATCATGGCATACCTCCTTTTTTAGTCAGTATGCCACGATTTCTGTAATTTATTACCCGTCTTTCACACAGAACGGTTGTAATTTCTTATTTTATTTCTTAATAAGAAGGGATTTGCCGGTCATTTCCTTCGGCTGCTCCATACCCATAATCTCAATCAGGGTAGGAACGATGTCTGCCAGACAGCCGCCCTCTCTTAAGGTATAGGACTTGTCATAGTTGTGCAGGATGAACGGAACCGGATTGGTGGTATGAGCGGTATAAGGTTCACCGGTTTCATAATCAATCATCTGCTCTGCATTTCCGTGGTCCGCACAGATAAAGAGTACGCCATCCATATCGTCTACTGCGGCTACTGCCTTTCCTACACATTCATCCACAACTTCGATTGCCTTTACGGCTGCGGGGATAACACCGGTATGTCCTACCATGTCGGGGTTTGCGAAGTTGATGATAATAACATCATAGCTGCCGCTTCTGATGGCGCCGGTCAGCTTGTCGCATACTTCGTAAGCGCTCATTTCCGGCTTTAAGTCATAGGTTGCAACCTTGGGAGAATGTACCAAAATTCTGTCCTCACCTTCGTTGGGCTGTTCTACACCGCCATTGAAGAAGAAGGTTACGTGTGCATATTTTTCGGTTTCGGCAATACGCGCCTGGGTCATCTTGTGAGCGGCAAGATACTCACCGAAGGTGTTGGTAATGGCTACCTTGTGGAATGCCACTTCCTTGTTGGGGATGGTCGGGTCGTAATCGGTAAAAGCTACGAATACGATATCCTTTCTGGTTCCTCTTTCAAACTTATCAAAGGTATCCTCACAGAATGCTCTGGAGATTTCTCTTGCTCTGTCGGGACGGAAGTTGAAGAATACAACGGAGTCGTGGTCCTTAACGGTACCGATTGCCTCGCCGTCTTTTGCCACAACGGCGGGTACTACGAATTCATCGGTTACTTCCTTATCGTAAGAAGCCTTGATTGCGCAGAACGGACACTCTGCCTGTACGCCTTCGCCCTTTACCATGGCGTCGTACGCAAGCTTTACTCTGTCGTAGTTGTTGTCTCTGTCCATTGCATAGTAGCGGCCCATGATGGAAGCGATTTTGCCGACACCCTTGTTGTCCATTTCCTTCTGCAGCGCCTCTAAGAACTCCTTACCGCTTGCGGGAGGGGTATCTCTGCCGTCTAAGAAGCAGTGTACATACACTTCTTCGATGCCGTTCTTCTTTGCCATATCCAAAAGGCCGTATAAATGAGTGATGTGGCTGTGCACACCGCCGTCGGAAAGAAGTCCCATGCAGTGCAGGGCGGAATGGTTCTTCTTACAGTTTTCCATAGCCTTAAGAAGTGCCGGATTTTCAAAGAAATCGCCGTCCTGGATTTCCTTGGTGATACGGGTCAGTTCCTGGTATACGATACGTCCCGCACCCATATTCATATGACCGACTTCGGAGTTGCCCATCTGTCCTTCTGGAAGTCCTACCGCCATACCGCTTGCCAGTCCCTTTACAAAAGGATTTTCCGCCATCAGCTTGTCCATGACAGGGGTATCTGCCATGGCAATGGCATTGCCGTTCTTATTATCATTCAGGCCATAGCCGTCTAAAATCATTAATACAACCGGTTTTTTACTCATGATTGCTTGCTCCTCTTTTCTGATTGTTATATATTTGTTGTTTACATCGCAAAAATTATACCTTTTCTTTGCAAAACATGCAAGAAAAGAATTGTTTTTTTTAGGCCATTGACATAAAATAGATGAAATATACTTTTACATAAAGGGGATTTTCTCATGATAACTCTGCTGTCTAAATTTTTTATTAAAAACCGGGAGGACACTTCCTCTCCCGAGGTCAGACAGCGCTACGGTATTTTAAGCGGCGCGGTCGGCATTTTCTTTAACCTGCTTTTATTTACCGGGAAGTTCATTGCCGGTTCCGTAAGCCACTCCATTGCCATTACGGCGGATGCCTTCAACAACTTATCCGATGCGGCTTCCTCCGTCATTACACTGATAGGATTCAAGTTAGCCGGCCAGAAGCCCGACCCCGACCACCCTTACGGGCACGGCAGAATGGAATACCTGTCCGGTCTTGCGGTTGCCGCCGCCATTTTAATCATGGCATTTGAGCTCTTAAAAAGCTCTGTGGATAAACTGTTCCACCCGGTGGAAACCGCTTTTCATCCTCTGATCATCCTCTGTCTGCTGCTTTCCATTCTGGTGAAGGGCTACATGTACTTATATAATAAAAGCATCAGCAGAAAAATACACAGTGAAGCCATGATGGCAACTGCAAAGGACAGCCTAAGTGATATGGTGGCAACCTCCGCCGTGCTTTTCACCACCCTGCTTTCCCGCTACGCCCACATTGATCTGGACGGCTGGTGCGGTATTCTGGTAGGTATCTTTATTTTCACGACAGGTCTTTCCGCCGCAAGGGATACCATCAATCCGCTGCTTGGCGAAGCTCCCGACCCGGAATTTGTCAAAAGGATTGGCGAAATCGTCTATTCCTACGAGGACATTTTAGGCTTCCATGATTTAATGGTACATAATTACGGTCCCGGACGCGTCATCATTTCCCTGCACGCAGAAGTACCTGCCGATGGGGATATCCTTGCCCTGCACGACACCATTGACAACATCGAACGGAAACTGAAAAAAGAACTGCACTGTGAGGCGGTCATTCATATGGACCCCATCTGTATTCATGACCCGGAGGTCAATGACCTGAAAGAAAAGATCTGCGGTATTTTAAGAAATATCGATCCGGTTCTGACCCTGCACGATTTCCGCACGGTAAAGGGACCCACCCACACAAATATCATTTTCGATGTGGTAAAGCCCTACCGTTTTCCCCTCTCCGACGAGGAGTTAAAACAGCTTTTAAGCGAAAAAATACAGTCTATGGGCGAAAATTTTTACCCGATTATTCAGATAGATGAAAAGTATACTTGACAGCTTTTAAAAAAAGGCGTATAGTCAAACAAGTTAATGTCAAAATATAAAAAGAAGGAGGTAACCGAAATGATTTATTTCGTAAACAACATGACAGATAACAAAATCTTAACAACGACTATTTTCGCAGTTACCTCAGAAAGACTTATGAATTGCTGATATCTGACAGCAAGTGCTTTTGCAAGCTTATACTTTTGAATTAAGCTTTCGGCACTCCGGTTTGTAAATTTGCCTGCGGTTTCTTCCGCAGGCTTTTTTTGTGTCTGCGGGTATATCGCCGCTGCCGTCTTTCCGAGGGGATAAAAAAAGGAGGAGAATGAAAATATGAAGAAACTGTCAACGCATATCAGAGAGCATCTGCCGGCTTATCTTTTAGCCACCCTTGCCCTTGTTATCCATGTCGGACTGGATATGCTTTCGCCGGAGCTTACCAAACGCATCATTGATGATGTTATCGGGAATGGCAACCTTGCCGCCCTGAAAGGTATTCTCCTTGGCTTTTTTGCTATCGGTATCGGCCGCTTTATCTTCGGCTACATCAAGGAATACACCTTCGATGTGACCGGTGCCACCATCGCATCCAATATGCGTAAGGAGCTGTTCGACCACATCCAGAGCCTTTCCGCCGATTTCTTTGACCGGACCGGCACCGGCGAGCTGATGAGCCGTATCAAGGATGACATCGACCATATCTGGGACGGTATTTCCTATGTGGGAATGCTTCTGATTGAGGTTGCCGTACATACATCCCTGATTTTATTCTGTATGATACGCATCAACTGGAAGTTAGCGTTAATTCCCATCGTCTGCATGATTTTGTGCGCCTGTCTCGCCATTTATTTAGAAAAGAAGCTGGACAGCGTCTATGAAGCCATCAGTGAGGAAAATGCGGAATTAAATACCGTTGCGGAAGAAAATTTAACAGGTGTGCGCACCGTGCGGGCTTTTGCCAGAGAGGATTTTGAAATAAACAAATTCCTTTCCCACAACACCCGCTATTATGAACTGAACATGCAGCAGTCCAAAATCTTTGTAAAGTACCACCCACTGTTTTCCTTAGTCAGCAAAATCCTTCCGCTGTTTGTGTTACTCTTCGGCGGTATTCTGTACTTAAACCAGAAGGACGGCAGCTTTACCTTAGGTGACCTGGGTGCCTTTATCCAGTACTCCACCAATATCGTGTGGCCCATGGAAATGTTAGGCTGGCTGACCAACAGCTTATCTTCTGCCGTTGCTTCCAATAAAAAAATACGGAAGCTCTATGCGGAAACGCCCACCATTAAAAATCCGGAAAATCCGGTTGTTCTGCCCATGGTAAAAGGAAAGCTTTCCTTCTCCCATGTCAGCTTTGTAAGGGAGGAAAAGCCGGTATTGTCCGATATCAGCTTTACCGTGGAAGCCGGACACACTCTTGGCATCATGGGCGCCACCGGCTCCGGCAAATCTTCCATCGTACAGCTTATACAGCGTATGTATGACTGCAGCGACGGCAGCATTTCCTTAGATGACGTGGATATCCGCGAGCTTACGTTAAAGCAGGTGCGGAGCAGTATTTCCGCCGTTATGCAGGATGTGTTCCTCTTTTCCGATACCATTGACGAAAATGTGCGTCTGGGAAAAAAAGACAGCATTACCCCCGATGTGGTAAGGGAGGCATCTTCCGCCGCTTCCGCCAGCGAGTTTATCGAAAAATTGGAGGACGGTTACGATACCGTGATCGGCGAACGCGGTGTGGGTCTTTCCGGCGGCCAGAAGCAGCGTATCAGCATTGCCCGTGCGCTTGCCAAAAAGAACCCAATTTTAATTATGGACGACTCCACTTCCGCTCTCGACATGGAAACGGAGCACGAAATCCAGAAAACGTTAAAGACGTTGACGGATACCACAAAAATCATTATTGCTCACCGCATCAGCGCCGTCCGGCATGCGGATGAGATACTTTTCCTTGAAAACGGTAAGATCCGGGAGCGCGGCACCCACGAAGAGCTTTTGGCTAAGAAGGGGCTGTACTACGAAGCTTACCAGTCTCAGTACGGTGATTTATTACCGGAAACGGAGGATGCAGCTTATGGCATTTAATTCTTATAAAGAAGACGAACAGACCAGCCATGTAAAGAAAAGCGCCACCCTGCTTCGTCTGTTCTCCTACTTACTTGTCTATAAAAAAGAAATTGTCGGCGTACTTCTCATTATGGCGTTCTGTGTTGGAGTATCTTTGTTAAACCCGCTCATCATGGAAGCCGCCATTGACGACTACATCGGCAAAGGCGACTTAAAGGGCCTGATTGGACTGATTTTGTTTGCCGCCGCCTTAAATATCATTATGATACTGCTGGTAAAATTGCGTATGTATATCATGGCAAAGGTGTGCAACCAGGTACTTTTAACCATCCGTCAGGAACTTTACACCCATATCCAGACACTGGATTTTCACTTTTTTGACAGCCGTCCCACCGGAAAGATTCTCTCCCGTATCATCGGCGATATCAATTCCTTAAAGGATGTGCTGAACAACAGCGTTACCACTCTTATACCCGACTTTATTACGGTGGCAAGCGTTGTCGTGATTATGCTGGTAAAAAGCCCCCTTCTTGCACTTGCAAGCCTTTCCACCCTTCCGGTGTTAATCGTCGGGCTTACGGTTATCCAGCTTTTCTCCCACAAACGCTGGCGTATTTTCCGTAAAAAAGCCTCCAACCTGAATGCATTCATTCACGAGGACATCTCGGGTATCCGCATCATCCAGAACTTTACGGCGGAGGAAGAAACGAAAAAGACCTTCTCCGTACTGGTGAAGGAGCATTTATCCGCCTTCAAGAGGGCTGTCCGGTTAAACGACAGCTTCGGCTCCATCATTGATATCTGCTGGAGCGTGGGAACCATTGCTCTTTATTATGTGGGACTGGTGTTGCTGCCCGGCAGCGCCAGCGTGGGACTTTTAATCTCCTTCGGCTACTACATCGGTATGTTCTGGAGCCCCATTGCCAATCTGAGCAGCTTCTACAACCAGTTAATTACCAATATTGCCGCAGCGGAACGTATTTTTGAGGTGCTGGACACGGAACCCGAAATCAAAAACAGCCCGGATGCCGTGGATATTTCCGGCATCACCGGCGCCGTAACCTTCGACCATGTTTCCTTTGCCTATACGGATGCGCCCGATATAAAGGTGTTAAAGGATGTTTCCTTTTCGATTAAGCCCGGTGAAACCATTGCCCTTGTAGGCCCCACCGGAGCCGGCAAGACCACGATTGTCAACTTAATCAGCCGTTTCTATGATGCAACGGAAGGGGAAGTGAAAATCGACGGTTTGAATGTCAAGGACATGACGCTTCACAGCTTAAGGAGCCACATGGGCATTATGACTCAGGACAATTTCCTCTTCTCCGGCACGGTAAAGGAAAATATCCGCTACGGAAAATTGGATGCCACGGAAGAAGAAATCATTCAGGCTGCCAAGGCCGTCGGCGCCCATGACTTCATCATGAAGTTAAAGGACGGTTACGACACCAGGCTAAGCGAACGCGGCGGCGGACTCTCCGTCGGTCAGAAACAGCTTCTGGCATTTGCCCGCACCTTTGTATCCATGCCCGGTATTCTTATCCTGGATGAAGCAACATCCAGCATTGATACAAAAACCGAGCTTCTGGTGCAGAAAGGCATCGAGACACTGCTTAAGGGAAGAACTTCCTTTGTCATTGCCCACCGCCTCTCCACCATCCAGAAGGCTGACCGCATCTTCGTCATTGATGAGGGCGGCATCATGGAACAGGGAACCGCCAAAGAACTGCTTGCCAAAAAAGGCGCCTACTACGACCTGTATATGGCACAATTTGCGGTGTAAATCTAAGCAAAATCTTTATGCACTATACGAAAGATACCCGGCAGAACTGGTCTGCCGGGTATCTTTTATTTTTTTGCATTTTGTTTACCTGCTACCTTTTGTATTCCGCACATTTTGTTTTCTTATTGTCTTAGTCCTTATTTTCTTCTAAAGCAAGTCGCAGCCGGTTTTCCATGTTGTCACATGTCCTGTCCAGGTCCTGATTACCGGTAAAATAGGCTTCCGCTTCTTCCAGAATGATATTCTCATAGGCTGCTTTCATGGGTTTCACGTATTTTACTTCCTGTAAAGCCGTTACCGCCGCTTCCGCCTCCTCCTCGGAAATGGAGCCGACCGGAATAATCACTTCCGCCGCTCCCATGCCAATCTGGAAATCATACTTTCTGTTATACTTTCCGTACTTGTCTTCATAGGCTTCTGTGGCAAGGAAATAGTCTTTTCTGAGTTCATACTCTTCCCTGATAACCGGCATAATCATTCCCCAGGAGAAAAAGTTGTGATAATTTTCCGGTTCATACAGGAAATCATACAGGGCAAAGAGAGCCTCTTTGTTCTCCGATTTGCTGCATACCCCGAGAAGACCTTCCCTGCTTCCGATTATCAGTCCATCCGCCCCCACGTTGCTGAATACGACATTTTTATGAAACAGCTCATTAAAATACAGATAATCGCTGGGTTCTGATAAGTTTGCCCTTGTAGCGCAGGACTCCCCTTCACAATACTGCATAACCGGGTCAAAGTTTTTATGTTGGTCGGTACTCTGTATTTTTAAGAACTGCAGCATGGAACGGAATGCTTCCTCTTTTACATGGATTTCCTTAGTTTCTTCATCGACAATCCGGTTGCCGGAATACTCTAACAGAAATGCCAAATCTTCGCCTGCTCCCTGTGTGGGCAAGAAGGAATTCCTCTCCCCGCACAGGCTTTCATACTGCATAAGGTCGGAAAAATCAATTTCTTTGTCATAGGCATAGCCAAATGCAGTAAAATCGGGATAGAGGGCATATATTCTGCCCTTTCCATCCGTCACACTTTCCAGATAGTGTGTGATAAAACGGTCCTTGGAAACCACCTTACTCTGTGCGAAATAATTTTCCAAATCGTACAACACATCATTTTTTATAAGTTCATCCTCTATACCACCAAGTACTATCCCATCCAGTTTTCCATCCTGGCAGTCTAAAAACAGATGTGTGAGGGCAATATCTCTGTCCTCGTACATATCCCCATAGACAACCATTTCAAAATAGTAGTCCTCCGACTGCTTGTTAAATTCCTCTATGTACAAATTGTTTACAGTCCACAGACTGCCGATTTTACAGCAGATTTTTCCGGCTTTTCCGGAATAATCTCCAACAGTCTCACTGGGGGTAAAATGATACAGAACCGGTTCCTCCTCCGATGCTATAACCCAGATATAAAAGCCTTCCTGTGTATCCGGTGTAATGTTCATTATATAAAAATCAGCAATTCCCATGGCAGTAAAATCAAATATCTTTTCCTGTCTGCCATCCTTTACTCCGATTAAATAATCCTTTCCGATACCATTGTCCTCATTCTTATAACCATTGGTATAATAAAAATAATCATATTCGGCATTTCCCGGACAAAATCCTCTGGTTACGGAAAAGTCCATCACATTTTTCGGAAGCTTTCCTTCTTTGTCCAGTTTATTCCGCTCCTCTTTATATCCATATACGGAACCGTCCTTATTGTCCACCAGCTTTACCTTATTTTCCCGCATCGGAACAAGTGTCCAGCCGCTGTCTGCCAAAAAGGCTGCCTTTCCCTGTAAGTCCATGTCCAGCACAAGAACAATTCCCCGGCCATCATTATTTTGTCCATTTACATAGACATAGTCTCCATCACTTTTAATATCAAAAATATAATTTATACCGCTTTTCCCAGAAGCCTGATTGGGAAATGTCAGCTCTGTTAAATTAACCTTTGTTATGATCTGCCTCTGTTGATCCAGGACATACAGATTTTTGTCAATATCCAGTTCCAGCATTTTCCCTCCCGGTACATAAAAAGAGGAATAATTTTCGGCTGTAAAAGACTCTATTTTCTCTGCTTTTCCGGTTTCGTAATCATATTCATAGGTGTTTTTGACCACATAAGTAGTAATTCCGTCTATATCTTCAAATCTCGACTCGCAATACAGTGCTTTTTCGTCCGTGCTGTCCAATGCCTCAATACGGGTATCCGCATATTCCCTTGTCGGAAAATATTCCGTCCTTTCATAAGCATTCATCTTCTCGGACTCATATATCCTTTCCGCGGAACAGGCACTCAGCAATATAGATACTACGCAAAGCATAATAACAGAAATATACTTTTTCATTCTTTTCTCCTAATACGTAAAATGAATAGGATGAATATTCCATACATCCTATTCATTACTATCCAACCTCTAATATATATTTCTATACTCCATAGCTATATGTTTACCCTCCACTGGTTGTTTTCCTAACTCATCGCAAGAAATGCCATATTCTGCAAATCCATATTTTGCCTTGTTGTTATCATATGTTACACTTGACGAAACCGCAATCTCCGTCACATCTCTGTATACATATACTGTATGTATTTTATCTTCTACCAAATTATTGTTTCCCAATTTGTTGCCTTGCGATGTTTCCCTCAATGCAGTAACTACAAATGCATAATAACCTCGTGCCTCAATACCACCCACAGTTGTAGCTTTAAAAGTCACATTAGAGCTGAGTGGTGACTTACTCCAGCTTGGTGTTGCCGTGTAACAAAATGCAGATGCTTCCATACTTCCGAATAAAAGAAAACTACAAGCACAAACGCAAATTCCTAATGCTAATCTTTTTTTAATCATGTTTTCTGCCTCTCTATACTTTCTTATTTATTTTGCACAAAAAAGCCTGTATTTTAGTCCTTT
>ERZ1035006.2285-NODE-2285-length-11119-cov-5.948210_pt1 | contig 11119 bp, 9 predicted proteins | sample MGYA00520694_ERZ1035006 | MGnify/ENA primary metagenome ERZ1035006 (study PRJEB33766, sample SAMN09781746) | gut metagenome | biome: gut microbiome | host: Homo sapiens | place: Madagascar | study: EMG produced TPA metagenomics assembly of the PRJNA485056 data...
TTGCATTTTTCTTCGTCAATGTGGATGATCTTCCGAATCATATCTATACTCTCCTATTGTGGGTGTTTTTTTGCATTTGCAGCCTTATTATAGTATACTAAAGGCAGCTTGTCTGTTTGATTTCCAACAAGGAGTGGTCTTTATGCAAAAATATCTGCCGGTTCTACGGAGCTGCCCCTTCTTTACCGGGCTTACCGATGATGAGATTTTGTCCATCCTGCACTGCGTCAGTGCGGTCAGGATCACCCGCCCCCGCGGCGCCTATATCTTCCGTGCCGGAGATTCCACGGAGGTCATGGGGCTTATGTTGTCCGGCTCCACCCTTGTGATACAGGAGGATCTTTGGGGGCACCGCAACATCCTGTCCAAGTGCAATACCGGGGACTTTTTCGGCGAGCCTTACGCCGCCACCCCCGGCGCCATCCTGAACATCAGCGTGGTGGCAGAGGAGGATTGCGAGATCCTGCTGCTCAACGTCAAGCGGCTGCTCACCGCCTGCCCTACCGCCTGCGACCATCACCAGAAGCTCATCCGCAATCTGGTCAGCGTTCTGGCAAACAAAATACTGCTCTTTAACGATAAGATCACCCATATCAGCAAGCGGACCACCCGGGAAAAGCTGCTGTCCTACCTGTCCGCCGAGTCCATCCGGCAGTCGTCCCTCTCTTTTGATATCCCCTTTGACCGTCAGCAGCTGGCGGATTTTCTCTGCGTGGAACGCGCGGCCATGTCGGTGGAGCTTTCCAGGCTGCAAAAGGAAGGGCTGCTGGTCACCAACCGGAATCATTTTGAATTACGGACAAACTTATAGCAGTTTGCGTTTTTAATGCACAAGCAACATCCGCAAACTGCATATCGCAAATATGCTGTTTTGATTGGCACTATTTTTGAAAATTGCGATAAAAAGGTGAAGTGATCTCGGCGCTGGATGTATCCATCCAGGCGCAGGTTGTAAACCTGATGAAGGATATCCAGCAGGAGACTGGCACGGCCTACCTGTTCATCGCACACGACCTGTCCATGGTCAAGTACATCTCTGACCGCATCGGCGTGCTGCACCTGGGGCATCTGCTCGAGACCGGTACCACCGAGGAGATCTTTGAGCACCCCATCCACCCCTATACCCGCAGCCTGCTGTCGGCCATTCCCCTGCCCAACCCGGTGGTGGAAAAGCGCCGTGTGGCCGAGACTTACGACTACGCTGCCTCCGGCATCGACTACACCCAAGGCACCAACCACCATGTAGAGGGCAGCCACTACGTCAAGTGCACCGATGCCGAGTTTGCCGCGTGGTGCAGGTAAGCGCTCCTGTATCGTTCCAAAAACAGCATCTGCAGCTTTCGCCTGTGTATCCCCGGATACTGCGAATTTGCTGCAGGTGCTTTTTTGCTGCAAATCTCCGCAAATCTCTTTCCAAACTGCGCGATTTGCGGTATGCTATGGTTATCTGCATTCAAAAAGAAAAGCGAGGTGCACACCATGGCGCAATATCTTGCAAAGCGCATCGGCCGCTCGATCCTGACCCTGTTTCTTATCGTAACGCTGGTGTTCTGCCTGCTGCGGCTCATGCCGGTGGAAGGCTACTTTGCAAACTACGAAAAAATGTCCGAGGCGCAGATCCAGGCCGGGCTGCAGTCCATGGGTCTGCTGGATCCGCTGCCGGTGCAGATCGGCCGCTTTTGGAAAAACGCGCTGCACGGCGACCTGGGCGTGAGCCATATTTATAAGGTAAACGCCCCGGTGACCCGGATCCTGGCTCAGAAGCTGCCCATCTCCATCCAGATGGGTGTACTGGCCATGCTGCTCAGCCTTGTGCTGGGCATCCCGCTGGGGCTTGTGATGGGGCGCTATAAGGGCCGCTGGCCAGACAAGCTGGGCACGGCGCTCATCGTGCTGATCCAGGCAGTGCCGGCAGCAGTGTACTTTTTGTACATCCAGATGTACGGCACCGCTGCCGTGGGCGTAGGGCTTTTGTTCAACGCTGCCGACTGGCGGTACTGGGTGCTGCCGGTGTGCAGCATGAGCCTTGCCAACCTGGCCTTTTACGCCATGTGGCTGCGCCGCTATATGGTGGACGAAAGCAACAAGGACTATGTGCGCCTTGCCCGCGCCAAGGGTGTGAGCGAGCGCAATATCGCTTTGCACCATGTGTTCCGCAATGCCATGGTGCCGCTGGTGCAGTACATTCCCTCCGCTTTTCTCAATACCGTGGTCGGTTCCATCTACATCGAGAGCCTGTACAGCATCCCCGGCATGGGCGGGCTGCTGGTCACCTGCGTACAGCGCCACGACAACACCATGGTACAGGGCATCGTGCTGCTGTACGCCTGCGTGGGCATCGTGGGGCTGATTTTGGGCGATCTCCTGATGGTGCTCATCGACCCCCGCATCAACTTTGGCAGGAAAGAAGGTGGCCGCTGATGCTCAAACGCCAACGTTCCCGCCAGCTGGAAGCACAGCTGGATGCCCTGCAGAAGGACGGCCCCGCCGCCTGGGCAGCGCTGCCGGAGGATGCACTGTTCACCCCTGCCGGGTTCAGCCAGCAGCAGGCCGAAGCCACGGCAGGCTCCAACTACAGCTACTGGGGCAGCACCTTCCGCGCCTTTTTTAAAAACAGGCTGGCGGTGGCCCTGCTGGCCGCGCTGACGGCGGTAGTGGTATTTGCCTTTGTGCAGCCGCTGCTGCCCGGGCAGGCCGACCCCAACCTGTGCGCCGTGGATCCGGTTACCGGCATCCAGTTCCGCAACATCGCCCCCGGGCAGGATGGCTTTATCTGGGGTTCCAACTCCATCGGGCAGGACCTGTGGGCACGCATCTGGGCCGGTGCACGCACCAGCCTGACCATTGCCTTTTTTGTAGCCCTGATCGAGGCACTGGTGGGTATTACCGCCGGGGTGCTGTGGGGCTATGTGCGCGGGCTGGACTTTATCTTTACCGAGCTGTACAACATTTTTGATAACATCCCCACCGCCATCGTGCTGATCCTCATCTCCTACGTGTCCACCCCCAGCATCTGGACCATGATCCTGGGCATGTCCATCAAGGGGTGGATCGAGATGGCACGCTTTATCCGCAACCAGATCCTTATCATCCGCGACCGGGATTATAATGTAGCCTCCCGCTGCATCGGCACCCCCACCCTGCGCATCGTACTGCGCAACCTGCTGCCGTATCTGGTATCGGTCATCATGCTGCGCATGGCGCTTACCATCCCGGAGGCCATCGGCAACGAGGTGTTCATCACCTACATCGGCCTGGGACTGTCAGTGGAGACTCCCTCGCTGGGCAACCTGGTCAACGATGGCCGCAAGGTGATGATGCAGGCCGGGCTGCGCTATCAGCTGCTGTACCCCACCCTGATCCTGAGCTTTGTCACCATCGCGTTTTACCTGATCGGCAGCGCCTTCTCGGATGCCGCCGACCCCAGGAACCATCTGCAGTAAGGAGGGCATCATGCAAACTACAGCTCCCATCCTCTCGGTACGCGGCCTGCAGATCCGGTTCGATCTGCGCGGCCGCACCCTGCACGCCATCCGGGACATCGACCTGGACCTCTACCGGGGCGAAGTGCTGGCCATCGTAGGCGAGAGCGGCTCCGGCAAGAGCGTGTTTACCAAGAGCTTTATGGACCTTCTGGATGCCAACGGTGCCATCACCGGCGGCAGCATCGATTATTACGGCACACCGGACGGCAGCCCGCTGCGGCTCTCGGCCCTGCGAGAGGAAAAAGCCTGGCTGGCTATCCGCGGCGGGGAGATCGCCATGGTGATGCAGGACCCCATGACCAGCCTGAACCCCCTCAAGACCATCGGGGACCAGATCACCGAGGCCGTTACCCTGCATCAGGGGCTGAAAGGTGCCGCCGCCCGGGAAAAGACCCTGGGCTACCTGCAGGATGTAGGCATCCCCGACCCGGCATTGCGCTGCAGGCAGTACCCGCACGAGTTTTCCGGCGGTATGCGGCAGCGGGTGGTCATAGCCATCGCGCTGGCCTGCAACCCGAAGATCCTGCTCTGCGACGAGCCTACCACCGCGCTGGATGTGACCATTCAGGCACAGATCCTGCAGCTGCTGCGGCAGATGCAGCAGAAATACCATCTGACCATCGTGCTCATCACCCACGACCTGGGCGTTGTGGCCAACATCGCTGACCGGGTGGCCGTGATGTATGCCGGCGACATCGTGGAGATCGGCACCGCCGACGAGATCTACTACGACCCCCGCCACCCCTATACCTGGGCGCTGCTGTCCAGTATGCCCCAGATGGGCATCCGCGGGCAGGACCTGTTCAGCATCCCGGGCACCCCGCCCAACCTGTTTGCGGAGATACACGGCGATGCCTTTGCGCCCCGCAACCCGCAGGCGCTGAAGATCGATTTTGTCAGGCGGCCCCCCTATTTTGCGGTATCGCCCACCCACAAGGCCCGCACCTGGCTTCTGGACCCCCGGGCACCCCACATCGAACCGCCTGCTGCGGTGAAAAAACTGCAAAAGGAGGGGCTATGACATGGCAGAGCCTTTACTGGAAGTAAAAAACCTGCAGGTGACCTACGGCAGCGGCCGCAAGGCCTGCCCTGCGGTGCAAAATGCAAATTTTACCATCTATAAGGGCGAGACCTTTGGTCTTGTGGGCGAGAGCGGCTCCGGCAAGACCACCATTGGCCGCGCCATCCTGCGCATCCTGCCCACCACGGGCGGCGAGATCCTGTACAAGGGACAGCGGATCAATGGCCGCATCTCCCGCGCACTGGACCGGCAGCTCACCCGCGAGATCCAGATGATCTTTCAGGACCCGCAATCCTCGCTGAACGAGCGGGCCAAGGTGAGCTACATCGTAAGCGAGGGCCTGCAGAACGTGCGGCCGGAGCTTACCCCCGCCCAGCGGGAGGAAAAAGTCCGCCAGGCGCTGCTGGATGTGGGGCTTCTGCCGGAGTTTGCCTCCCGCTTCCCGCACGAGTTTTCCGGCGGGCAGCGCCAACGCATCGGCATTGCCCGGGCGCTGATCGTGGAGCCGGAGTTCATCGTGGCCGATGAGCCTATCAGCGCGCTGGACATGTCCGTCCGTGCGCAGGTTCTCAACCTGCTGCGCCACCTGCAAAAGGAGCGTGGCATCACCTACCTGTTCATCGCACACGACCTTTCGGTCATGCGGTACATCTCGGACCGCATCGCCGTGATCCACAGGGGCAGCATCGTGGAGCTGGCCGATGCCGAGGAGCTGGCGGCTCACGCCATCCACCCCTACACCCGCAGCCTGCTGTCCGCCATCCCCATGCCGGACCCCCGCCGGGAGCGGGCAAAAAAGCTGCTGGTGTACCACCCTGCCCCGCGCGACCCCGCAGCTCCTCCCAGCTGGCAGGAGCTGCGCCCCCGGCACTGGGTGCTGTGCACCGCTGCCGAGGCACGGCAGTGGCTGGAGGAGACTTCCTGACGGGCAGGGCGCAGTTTCCTAAAAAAAGAATGCAAGGAAAGGTCTTGTTTGTATGACAGAAAACACCCAGCAGCCGGTCTACGCCTCTGTGGCCAGACCCTGGCTGAAATATTATGACGAAAAGTACATTACCCAGACCCCGCCGGCGTGCAGCGCGTTTGAGCTGATCTGCCGCAACAACCGCAGCCACCTGGGGGATACTGCGCTGGAATACTATGGCCGCAGGATCCGCTTTGCTGACCTGATCGTTCAGGTAAAAAAGACCGCCGCCGCCCTGCGCGCGCTGGGGGTGCAGCAGGGCGATATCATCACGGTGGTCAGCGTGATGACCCCGGAGGTCATCTACAGCTTTTATGCCGCAGATATGATCGGAGCCACCCTGAATCTGGTGGATCCCCGCTACAGCGCCGAGGGCATCCACGACTATATCCAGGAGGTGGACTCCCGCCTGCTCATCTGCCTGAGCGCCGTTTATGAGCGCTGCCGCCAGGCCGCAAAGCATACCAGCATTGAGAAGGTGCTGGTCATCAGCCCGGCCGATTCCCTGCCGGGGCACCTGGCCCTCGGCTACCGGCTGACCACCCCGGATGCGAACTGCTACAAATCCAATGTGATCCGCTGGAAGGATTTTATCGCAGCCGGTAAGGGGCACAGCAGCTGTGCCGTGCCCTACGACCCGCAGCATGCCTGCGTGGTGGTGCACACCGGCGGCACCACCGGCTCCCCCAAGGGCGTTATGCTGACCGACCTCAATTTCAACGCCCTTGCGCAGGAGTTTGCCGCCCAGAGCCGTCTGTTCCACCGTGGGCAGAAGCTGATGAACATTATGCCGCCGTTTATCGCCTACGGCTACAGCTGCGGTGTGCATATGCCGCTGGTCATGGGGCTGCATGTCATCATCATCCCAAAGCTCGATCCCGACAAGCTGGGCACCCTTGTGTGGAAGTATAAGCCGGAACACATGTTCGGCGTGCCGGCCCACTACCAGCAGCTGGCCGCCGACCCACTGCTGCAGGACAAGGACCTCTCCTTTATCCTCAATTACGCAGCCGGCGGCGATTCGCTGCCGCTGGGGGCTGAGCAGCGCGTCAACCAGTTCCTCCATGCGCACGGGGTCGCCTATCCACTGGCCAAAGGCTACGGCATGACCGAGGTCTCCTCCGCCGCCACCATAGCGGCCGGTACGGTTACCAAGCCCGGCAGTGTGGGCATCCCGATGGTCAACACCATCGTGTCCGTCTTTGTGCCCGGCACCGATGCCGAGCTGCCCATCGGCGCACAGGGCGAGCTGTGCATCTGCTCCCCCACCATCATGAAGGGCTACTACAATAACCCCGAGGAAACTGCGCTGGTCCTGCGCCGCCATGCCGATGGCCAGCTCTGGGTGCATACCGGAGACATCGGCTCCATGGATGCAGACGGCTTTGTGTATCTGGACTCCCGCATCAAGCGGCTCATCATCCGGCACGATGGCTTTAAGGTGTTCCCCTCCATGATCGAAAATGTCATCAGCCGCCACCCGTCGGTGCGCCAGTGCTGCGTGGTGGGCTGCGCCGATACCGCACACGCGCAGGGCCGCCTGCCCTTTGCCTACATCGTACCGGCCCCTGGCGCGGAAAAGAAAAAGCGCCAGATCCTGCGCGAGCTGCGGCAGCTGTGCAAAGAGGAGCTGCCGGAATACGTCCAGCCGGTCGGGTACCGTTTTCTCTCCGCCCTGCCGATGACCCCGGTGGGCAAGGTGGACTACCGTAAACTGGAAGAGGGCTGACCCTCTGCCGGTCCGCAGCATATTCCCTCCCCCATAAGGAGAGGGGCTACCTTGAAGAAAGAAGGAATCTGTTATGAAGTATCCCCGTTTTGCCGCATGGCTGTGCAGCGCCGCCGCGCTGGTGCTGCTGGCTGTGCCCGCCTTTGCACAGGCCCCGGACAGCCTGCCGCCGCAGGATGCCGCACAGACCAATCTCCTTCTGGCCGAGGTCCTGCCGCCCACACAGGAACCGGCGCAGACCCCCGAGGACGAAACGACCGCACCGGAAGCACAGCCGCAGCGCACCTATGTTGCCCTGGGTGACAGCATCGTTTCCGGCGTGGGGCTGACAGGCTTCCAGTATAAGCAAGCCGCTATTGGTCTGGACATCTCGCCCAACTTTGAGGGCTACCCCGCGCAGTGCTATGTGGCGCTGGTGGGCAAGGCCCTTGGGCTGGACCGGCAGCACGCCATCGACCTGGGCCTGCCCGGCCTGATGACCGGCGACCTTGTGGAGCTGCTGCGCACCGGTGCCATGTCCCAGATGAACCAGGCTGCCGGCACCTGGTACGTTTACCCGCAGTTTCTGGACTACCTGAAACGGGCGGATATCATCAGCGTGCAGATCGGCTCCAACGATGCGCTGGTGCCCGCCATCGTGGCGCTGGGCGAAGCCACCAACTGGAAAAGCGAACAGCTGGCCGCAACCATGGTCAGCGGCATCCTGCGGGATCTCAGCTGGGAGAACCTCCGCCAGCTGAACGACAGCCTTGCGCAGCTCAAGCTCACCCGGGAGGAATCCCGAGCCACCAGCCAGCTGCTGCTCAAAGGCGGCACCGCCGCCATCTGTGCGCAGGCCTACAGCAACGCCGCCGTCAATATGCCGCAGGTGGTAGCGGCCCTGCGCGCCCTGAACCCGGACGCACAGATCCTGCTGGTGGGCTACACTAACCCCGTGCCCCTGCTGCCGGAGTGGAGCCGCTTTTTTGACCAGATGAACCAGCTGGCCAAAGACCTTGCCGCCCAGAACGAGAATGTGACCTACGTGTCCATTCCCTTTGCCATGACTGCGGCGGACGGCCACCCCACCGTAAGCGGCCACCGCTACATCGCAAAGCGCCTGCTGCGGGCCATCCAATAAATCCCTGTTTTATAAAAAAGCCGCAAAGGGCTGCTGCACGAAATACTGTGCAGCAGCCCTTTGCGCTATCTGGCATATTTTTTTGTCTTTAACTCACCCGGCCGCTCTCTACCGAAAAGCTGATATCCGCCGCTGCCATGGTGGACTTGCGGTGGGACACCAGCAGCACGGTGCGGTCTTTGCAGGCACTGCGGACTGCACGGAGGATGATCCCCTCGTTCAGGCTGTCCAGGTTGGAGGTAGGCTCGTCCAGCAGCAGGAAGGGGGCATCGTGCAAAAAGGCGCGTGCCACCCCGATGCGCTGCCGCTCGCCGCCGGATAATGTGCTGCCCAGCTCCCCCACAGGGGTATCGTAGCCCTTGGGCAGGCTGCGGATAAAGTCGTCCAGCGCGGCCTTTTTGCAGGCATCCTCCACCTCCGCCTGGGTGGCATCCCGCCGGGCGATGCGGATGTTGTTGCCGATGGTATCCGCAAACAGCTCCGTTTCCTGGGTCACAAGGCTCTCCTGCGCCCGCAGGGCGGCGGTGTTCACCTGCCGGATATCCTCCGCCCCAAAGCGGATGGTGCCGCTGTTCACATCCCAAAAGCGCATCAGCAGCCGCAAAAAGGTGGATTTGCCGCTGCCGGAGCGGCCTGTGATGCCCACGATCTTCTTTTCCGGGATGGTCAGGCTTACATCCTGCAGCACCTGCTCGTCCCCGTAGGCAAAGCACACATGGCTGGCTTCGGCACCTGCAAAAACAACGTCCGCGCCATGGGTCACCTCCGGGGTCACCGGCTGCTCGTCCAGCAGGTCCAGCACACGGTCTGCGCTGGCAAATACCTGGGTCAGGCTGGCCCCCAGGTTCGCCAGCGCCACCACCGGGCCAAAGGAGCTGAGGGCGGCCAGGGTGCACACCAGCACCCCTTCTGCCCCAAGCTGGCCGCGCTGGTACAGCCAGAGGCTTGTTCCCAGCACGGCCAGGGTGGTAAACAGGATCAGCGTATTGGTGATGGCCACCGTCAGCCCCTCGCGGTATTTCAGCGCTTTTTGTTTTGCACCCAGCAGCGTGCTGTGGGCTGTGATGCCTGCAGCACGGGCGGCAGTATCCTGATACTGCAGGGTATCCCGCAGGCCGCGCAGGCTCTCCAGCACAAAGCTGTTGGTATCGGCCAGCGCCTGCCGGTATTCCCGGGCGGCGGCACTGCCGCGTCTGGCGCTCCACACCGGCAGCGCCACCCCCACCAGCAGGTAGCCTGCCAGCAGCACCAGCGCAGGCAGCAGATGCCAGTGTGCCGTAAAGGCCGTCATGCCCACGACCCAGAGCACGGCGATGCACACCGGCGAGATGGTGTGGGCGTAGAACACCTCCAGCGCCTCGATATCGGCGGTGATCAGGGAGATCAGATCGCCCCGGTCGCGGCCTTCCAGTTTTGCCGGGGTCAGGCGGCGCAGCGCGCCAAATACCTTATCCCGGATGAGCGCCAGCAGTTTAAAGGCGATATAATGGTTGGAGGCCTGCTCGGCATAGCGCAGCACGCCGCGCAGCAGGGCAAACAGCAGGATGCATCCAAAGGCGGTGCCCGCCGTGTGCAGCGGGCTGGGCAGGCCTGCTGCGGCCAGCAGAGCAAAGCCGCCGAACAGGGTGATAAAGGTAGCGCAGAAATGCCCTGCCACTCCCATAACGATGGCTGCCAGCATGATGGGCAGCATGGGCTTTACCAACACGATGAGCCGCCCCACGATGGCGGCGGGACTGCGGTGTTTTGCTTGGTTCATCAGGCATCCTCCTCTCCAAGGGTCTCCAGTTGTTTCTGGGCGGTATATAGCCGCGCATACGCGCCCCGCTGTGCCAGCAGCTGCGCGTGGGTGCCCTGCTCAGCAATGCGCCCGTTTTCCAGCACATAGATGCAGTCGCTGTCCACCACATTGGCCAGCCGGTGGGAGATCAGGATGACCGTTTTCTTCCCTGCCAGGCTGCGGATGGCCTGCATGATGTCGTTTTCGCTCTCTGCATCCACGTTGGAGGTCGCTTCGTCAAACAGATAGATGGGGGTATCGTGCAGCAGCGCACGCGCCATGGCAAGGCGCTGCCGCTGTCCGCCGGAAAGGTTGCTGCCGCCCTCGTGCAGGGCGGTCTGCAATCCATCCTGGCTGCGGCAGAAGTCCGCCAGGTTCACCTGTTCCAGCGCGGCCCACAGCGCGGCTTCGGTGGCCTGCGGCTTTGCCATGCGCAGGTTGTTTTCCACAGTGCCCTTAAAAATGGTGGAATCATGCGGCACCACCGTCAGGGTGCGCAGCCGCACGGCCTGCTGCAGCTGTTCTACCGGCACGCCGCCCAGCGTTACCCGCCCGGTATACCCGGTGCGGCTGCCCGCCAGCAGCGCGGCAATGGTGCTTTTGCCGCAGCCGGACTTACCCACCAGCGAAACAAAACTGCCCTGCGGGATGGTCAGGCTCACATCCTGCAGCACGGTGCGCCCGGCCTCGTAGCCAAAGGTCACATCTTCCAGCACCAGCGTGGTATCCGCCGCAGCGGTCTGCGTGCCGTCCTGCGGCTCTGCAGCGGCCAGCAGGCGGAAGATCTTTTCCGCCGAGGCTGCGCCGTTCATGGCGATATGGAAGTAGCTGCCCAGCAGCCGCAGCGGCAGGAAGAAGTCCGCCGCCAGCAGCAGGATGGTCAGTGCACCGGTCAGATCCAGCTGGCCCGCTGCAAAGGCGGCTGCCGCGCTGATGATGCCTAGCCCCGCGCCGCCGTAAGCCATCAGGTCCATCAGGGTGACCGAGTTCAGCTGCATGGTCAGCACCCGCATGGTGATC
>ERZ1035006.2289-NODE-2289-length-11102-cov-8.899339_pt1 | contig 11102 bp, 10 predicted proteins | sample MGYA00520694_ERZ1035006 | MGnify/ENA primary metagenome ERZ1035006 (study PRJEB33766, sample SAMN09781746) | gut metagenome | biome: gut microbiome | host: Homo sapiens | place: Madagascar | study: EMG produced TPA metagenomics assembly of the PRJNA485056 data...
ATTGCGAAGCAATTTTACATGAATTTTTGCATCTTGGAACTGCAAGTTCCAAGAGCGGCTCATCGGAATGATCCGTGCAATGAAAGCAAAACAGACATGCTTGCGGGAGCTGCGACCTCTTAACAATGTGCTTGCATGACCAAAAACCTGACAAAAATAGTTTCGCAAACGTCGACCTGTTTTTTTATTGGCTGTAGTGTAGTTGGTTTCATAGTTGCAGCCGGGGGTTATACGCCGACCTTTTTGCATACTTCGGCGCAGCAGCATCGCTCGCAGTGCGGTGTAGTGCGTGCAGTGCAGACATCCCTGCCGTGATAGACCAGTCGGTGACAGAAATCGCTGCCTTCCTCCGGCGGGATGAGCTTCCACAGCTCCATTTCGACCTTTTTCGGCTCTTTGATTCCATCGACGAGCCCCATACGGTTCACAAGCCGGATACAGTGCGTATCAGTGACGATCGCAGGCTTGCCAAATACATCGCCCATGATCAGATTCGCACTCTTTCTGCCGACTCCGGGCAGGGAGAGCAGCGCATCAAAATCATCCGGTACATTGCCGCCGAAATCATCGCGCAGCATCTGCATACAGGCGCTGATGTCGCGTGCTTTGCTATGGCCGAGCCCGCAGGGTTTGACGATCGCTTCAATATCTGCGACATCCGCATCGGCGAGTGCTTCCACGGAAGGGTATTTTTCATATAATCCCTGCACGACGATATTCACACGCGCGTCAGTACACTGTGCGGCGAGACGGACACTCACGAGCAACTTCCATGCTTCGTTGTAGTCCAGTGTGCATCCTGCGTCGGGATATTCTTTTTTCAGGCATTCAATGAGCGCGAGTGCGCGTTCTTTCTTTCGCATAAGCAGTTCCTCTTGTGTATTATTTATCAGTTAGTATACATCTTTCGCGCGCGGAGTACAATGTGGAAAAGTTGGATTATGTATAAAAAACAACGATAGGCGCATAAAATGTGGAAAATAGAAAAAATGCGGAACAATATGACTGGAATGAAACGGATGTTGATCTTGCCCCATATGGGTATATGACAGATTGTAAATCAGGAGATAAAACGTATGTATTTTAGAAGAAAGATCGATGAATTTTTGATACAGTGGAAAAAGGATCCTGCACATAAGCCGCTGATCGTAAAGGGAGCAAGGCAAATCGGAAAAACAGAGTCTATCCTGCATTTTGCAAAAGAAAATTATGCAAATGTGATATATATAAATTTTGTTTTTGACAAAAAGTATGCCAATATTGTGAGTGATGGATATGATGCAGCAACGGTTATCAAGAACATCTCATTAGTGAATCCGGCGATTAGATTTGTTTCGGGAGAGACTGTGATTATCTTTGATGAGATTCAGGAAAACCCGGATGTGGCAACCGCTTTAAAATCTTTTAAACTGGATGGTAATTATGATGTCATCTGTAGTGGTTCTATGCTGGGGATCAATTATAAAAAAATTCACAGCAATAGCGTAGGTTACAAGACGGATTATGAAATGTTTTCGATGGATTTTGAGGAATTTTTATGGGCAAAGGGATACCGGGAGGAACAGATCAGGGATATTCTGAATCACATGTTAGAGTTAACGCCATTTAGTGAGATGGAACTGGCGGTATATAAATCGCTGTTTTTAGACTATTGTGTCCTCGGGGGTATGCCGGATGTGGTAAGGGGATATATCGAAACGGGGACATTTTCGGGTTCACTGGAGATGCAGAACCAGATTCGACTGGATTATGAAGAAGATGTAAGAAAGTATGCAGGAGGACTGGATCAGACAAAGATTATCAGTGTATATCGCAGTATCCCGGCACAGCTGGCAAAAGAAAATAAGAAGTTTCAGTTTAATAAAGTAGAAAAGAATGCCAGATCCAGAGAATATACCGGCTGCATCAAGTGGTTGATTGATGCCGGGGTTGTAATGGAATGTAATAGCTTATTTTATCCGGAACTGCCCTTGAAGGGAAACGCAGATCAAAGCAAGTACAAACTATATTACCCGGATACAGGATTGCTGGTTTCAGCTCTTGATGATGAAGCACAGGAAGATTTGAGGGTCAATAAGAATCTGGGCGTGTATAAGGGAGCATTGTACGAGAATTTTATAGCAGAGGCATTTATCAAGCAGGGATTAGGGCTGTTTTATTATAAAAAAGAAAACGCATCGTTGGAGGAAGACTTTTTTGTCCGGACACAGGATGAATTGCTTCCTGTTGAGGTGAAATCCAACAGCGATAGATCCCGGTCGCTGGCTGCGTTGATTAAAAATGAAAGCTACAGCGATATTCGGCATGGTATCAAAATGGGTGATTTGAATGTTGGTTATGCAAACAACATCTATACATTTCCTTATTTCTGTGCCTTTATGATAAAAGCATACCTGAAAAATCGATGTGAAGTCTGATTGATGCCATAGGACTTCCGAAAAGCCAATACTCGTTCCATGTCCTGTACTTTTTGGTGCAAAATGGATACACTAATGATATTATTTTTATGGAGGATTTGGTATGGATCAGGTTCAGATCGGCAAGTTTATCAGTGAACTTCGCAAAGAAAAAGGATTGACGCAGGAACAATTAGGGGAACGGCTGGGCGTGACACAGAAAACAGTCTCGCGCTGGGAAAACGGAAGAAATATGCCCGACATCGCGATGCTGCCGATACTGTGTGAAGAGCTGGATATTAACATCGCAGAGCTTATGAACGGAACGCGCAGTCAGGAGGATCGGTTTACGAAAGCGGATGTGGCGCAGGCGTTTGAGATCTTTATTACTTTTTTGAAGCAGGCAGATCGGGAGCTGCGCAGACGCTGGATCAAAACAGCGGTTGCGATCGCCCTGACCATTGCGTGTATGGTCGGACTCTATAACTATGAATTCGGCGTTTCGGTAGCTGCCACGGAGGATCTGGAGCAGGCGATCAACACGTTTCATTTTCATGAGGAGATGTCGGTGGATGTGCTGGAGCGTGTGACGATCGGGCGGCATCTGTATGTGCTGTATTCACAGCTTGGCAGCTCCGGGGCGAGTGGGCTGGCGCATCTCGAACGCGGGATTTTCGGAAAATACCGCATATTAAACACATGGGATACCAATGATCCGTTAGCCGGAGTAACGATAGTGACTGCGGGTGGGGATCAGGCATATACCGTAGACAGGTATGCCGTAAAGGGAAAAAGATATGCACTGCTCTATAGTGCGAATGAACTGCCGCAGGTGAGCCGCCTGGAGCTGTATGGAGGCGATGGCGAAAATCGTCTGCCAACGGATTCCGTGGAGATGATGGATGAGGCGTATTCCAAGTGCCTGTTTTCCGGTGAATATGATGGCAGACCACTTCTCAAAGTGATCGGGCTGGATGATACTACCGTGGTAGATGTTTTTGGAAGAAGCATCCGCTATTATGATGAAGAGGGAGACCGATATACAATCAGGCAATTAGCAGAATCGCTCGATGCGTCCGGCACGGAGAGCAGCAGCTCGACCGGTGTCGCGGAGAGAGGCATGATTTATGTTCTGGAGTTGATCGTTCTTGGGATCGGTGTGATTTTTATACGGTACTTTATGAAGTAGAACGGGAAATATACAGGCATATATAAACATACATAAATTAAGGATAGAAAACAAAATGAGCGCGCGGAGCATGATGCCTCGTGTGCTCATTGTTTAATGTGATAGGAAATTCCTATCACATTAAACGCTCCGCGAGGATGCGCAAGTATTATTTTCCTGTTGACACATTGCGTTTCATGGCTTCAAAGCTCTCCTGACTGATGACATGTTCGATCTTGCATGCATCTTCGGCAGCGATGTCGGCGGGGACGCCGAGACTCTCCAGATAAGAAGAGAGAAATTCATGCCGTTCATAGATCATCTCTGCGATCCGCTTTCCCTCGTCTGTCAGATAGATAAAACCAGCGTCTGTGACAGTGATGCGTCCTTTCTCGCGCAGATTTTTCATGGCAATGCTAACACTGGATTTTTTATAATTTAATTCATTTGCAATATCTACGGAACGAACAACCGGAAGGCGCTTGCTCAGAAGCAAGATCGTTTCCAGATAGTTCTCAGCCGACTCATTTACTACAAGACCCATGGATCAATCCTCCTATTTAACCTAATACCGCTTTTATTATAGCATAATATAGACAAAAAAACAAATAAGGAGCGGCTAAATTTCGTTTGTTTTATCGATAAAAAGTTATTGACATCTAACGAAAAACAGCATATACTAACGGCAGAAAGCAAGTTTTGCATACTTTACATATTTTTAATAAAAACGAAAGCAAAACGGAAAGGAGATCTATGATGCCCCTGACAATGGCGAAAAAAGGAGAAGAGAACATCATCAAACGTGTTGGTGGAAAAGAGGAAACCAGAAAGTTTCTTGAAAAACTCGGCTTTGTGGTTGGCAGTGCGGTGACTGTTGTGTCTGATGTTGGCGGTAATGTGATCGTGAATATAAAGGATTCACGTGTCGCGCTCGGCAAAGATATGGCGAACAAGATCTTAGTCTAAGAGGAGGATTGTATGAGTACGTTAAAAGATGTGAAAGTCGGCGCTCATGTGACCGTTAGAAAACTCAACGGTGAGGGAGCTGTCAAAAGAAGAATCATGGATATGGGTATCACCAAGGGCGTAGATGTATATGTCCGCAAGGTAGCGCCACTCGGCGACCCGATTGAGGTCACGGTAAGAGGCTATGAGCTCTCGCTTCGTAAGGCAGATGCAGAAATGATCGAAGTGCAGTAGCGCATATTTTTTGGGCATGCGTTAGTTTGCGCTAACGAAAGATAGCTGCAAACAATAAAAGTTACATAACATATTATTTATCAGGAAGTACCTATGCAGAACAGGTCGATAACTGTGAAGGTACTGAACCGTTAAGAAAGGAAAGAATTATGGCAGTAAAAATTGCACTTGCCGGAAACCCGAACTGCGGCAAGACTACATTATTCAATGCGCTGACCGGATCAAACCAGTTCGTTGGAAACTGGCCGGGTGTAACTGTTGAGAAAAAAGAGGGAAAACTGAAAGGCCATAAAGATGTTGTCATCATGGACCTGCCGGGAATCTACTCCCTGTCTCCGTACACACTCGAGGAGGTCGTAGCGAGAAATTACCTGATCACGGAGCGTCCGGATGCGATCTTAAATATCGTAGACGGAACGAACCTCGAGCGTAACCTGTATCTGACGACACAGCTGTTAGAGCTGGGCATCCCGACTGTGATCGCTGTCAACATGGCAGATCTGGTAGCAAAGAGCGGAAACAAGATCCATCTCGAGGAGCTGTCAAAACAGCTCGGCTGCGAGGTCGTAGAGATCTCTGCATTAAAGGGAACCGGCGTGAAGAAGGCAGCAGAGAAGGTCGTCTCACAGGCTGTATCCAAGGCGGCAGCACCCGCACCTGTGACATATGGCGCGGAGCTGGAGGATGCGATCCATTCTGTAGTAGCGAAGCTGAGTGGTGTACCTGAGGAGGAGAAGCGTTTCTTTGCTATCAAATTACTTGAGAGCGATGAGAAGATCTCTGCAAATCTGAAATCTGTTCCGGATGTATCGCTGGATATCGGGAAATTAGAGAAGGCTATGGATGATGATGCAGAGAGTATTGTCACCAACGAGCGTTATCAGTACATTTCATCTATTATTGATAAGTGCATGACCAAGGCACACAGCAAGGAGAAGCTGACTGTTTCAGATAAGATCGACCGCGTGGTCACAAACCGTATTTTAGCGCTTCCGATCTTTGCACTTGTTATGTTTGTTGTGTACTATGTATCAGTTACGACGGTAGGTGCATTCGTTACTGACTGGACAAACGAAATATTATTTGGCGAGATCATTCCTCCTGCGGTCGAAGCAGGTCTGAATGCAATCGGATGTGCAGACTGGCTGCAGGGACTGATCCTTGACGGTATCGTTGCCGGTGTCGGAGCTGTACTGGGATTCGTGCCGCAGATGCTCGTATTATTCTTCTTCCTCGCATTCTTAGAGGGATGTGGATATATGGCACGTATCGCGTTCATCATGGATCGTATTTTCCGTAAGTTTGGTTTATCCGGAAAGTCCTTCATCCCGATGCTGATCGGTTCCGGATGCGGAGTCCCTGGTGTCATGGCTTCGAGAACGATTGAGAACGACCGTGACCGTAAGATGACCATTATGACTACAACCTTTATCCCCTGTGGAGCAAAGCTGCCGATCATCGCTATGATCGCAGGAGCGTTCTTTAACAACTCCGGATGGGTTGCATGGAGTGCATGGCTCGTAGGTATTGCAGCGATCGTATGCTCCGGTATTATCTTAAAAAAGACAAAACTGTTTGCAGGCGAGCCCGCTCCCTTCGTTATGGAGCTGCCCGCTTACCACTGGCCGACGATTGGAAATGTGCTTCGTTCTATGTGGGAGCGCGGCTGGTCATTTATCAAGAAGGCTGGTACAATCATTACATTATCAACGATTGTTCTGTGGTTCTTGATGAGCTTTGGATGGATCGACGGAAGCTTTACAATGCTTGAGGCTGAGCAGTTAAATGCCAGTATCCTCGCTAAGATCGGTAGTGCAATCGCATGGATCTTTGCACCGCTTGGCTGGACCACAGCAGGCGAGGGCTGGAAGATGGCAGTCGCAGCCGTTACCGGTTTGATCGCAAAGGAAAACGTCGTAGCTACATTTGGTATGCTGTATGGATTCGCAGAAGTCGCAGAGGATGGATCTGAGATCTGGGGTAATCTGGCACAGGCGATGACTCCGATCGCAGCATTCGGATTCATGGTATTCAATCTGTTATGTGCACCTTGTTTCGCAGCAATGGGTGCGATCAAGCGTGAGATGAACAGTGCGAAGTGGTTCTGGACCGCAATCGGATATCAGTGTATCTTAGCTTATATCGTAGCAATGTGCATTTATCAGATCGGTACTGTATTCACAACCGGTGCATTCGGTATCGGAACAGTTGTAGCAATCCTGTTTATCGTTGGATTCTTATATCTGCTGTTCCGTCCCGCTCCGAAGGAGAATGAGCACAAAGCCGGTGCATTTGCAAAAGCAAACTAATTCGTAGATAATAGAACTGTCCGGAGTCAGAGCAATATTGTGAATGGTCTCTGGGCAGTTTTTGAAATTGTAGTTGAAGGAGGGTATATACCATGGGAACATTGATCGTATTGGTAGCGCTGGGCGCAGCGGTGGTTCTCATTATCCGTGGCATTGTCAGGGATAAGAAAAGCGGCAAATCATCCTGTGGTGGTGATTGCAGCAAATGTAAGGGCTGTCATTGAGCACGGTACATTTGTGAGGATTGTCGGTATAGACACCAAAACTTAATATTCTTCGGTATTTGCGCAGACACCTTTACGGTTTCAGGAAAGGTGCTATAATGAGTATCGATACAGGGACAATGGCGTACTGAGCAGTACGTCACTGTCCTTTTTTGCGTGAAAATTCCTGTTGCGATCGCGCGTGGCGAGGGTGCGATGATCGAAGATGTAGACGGCAATAAATTTCTGGACTGGGTCGGAGGAGTCGGCGTGCTGAATATCGGCTATTCACAGCCGGAAGTCGTAGAGGCAGTAAAGGAACAGGCTGATAAGTATTTCCACGGAATGTTTAATATCGTGACACATGAGGGTTATGTTGCGTTGGCAGAGAAGCTGGCACAGATCGCTCCGGTCAAGGGCGATAAAAAGAAAGTATTTTTTGCAAACAGTGGTGCTGAGGCAGATGAGAACGCAGTGAAAGTAGCAAAAGCATTTACTAAGCGCAATCATATTATCGTATTTTCCGGTGCGTTTCACGGACGTACACTGCTCACGATGTCTATGACATCAAAGAAAGCATACGCAGTCGGTATGGGACCGTTCCCGGATGGTGTATACCGTGCACAGTTTCCGTATTATTACCGCAATCCGGAAGGAATGCCGCAGGAGAAAGCATGTGATTACTATCTGTCATCCATTCAGGCGGTATTTGAGCAGTGTGCACCCGCAGATACGATCGCTGCGATCGTTGTTGAGCCTCTGCAGGGCGAAGGTGGATTCATCCCGGCACCGATCGAATGGGTCAAGGCAGTCCGTAAGATCTGTGATGACAATGGAATCATGCTGATTGCAGATGAGGTACAGAGTGGATTCTGCCGCACCGGACGCATGTTTGCAACTGATTACTGGAAAGAAGCAGGTGTACAGCCTGATATTATAGCTACTGCCAAATCAATCGCAGCAGGTGTGCCGCTGTCAGCGATCATCGCAAGGGAGGAGATCATGGAGCGTGATCATCTGGCTGACCGCTCACTCGAGATCGGTAAAAAAGTCACCGACCGTTATCATGACTGGCAGAAGAAATACCGTTGTATCGGAGATATCCGTGGGCTCGGTGGCATGATCGGACTGGAACTCGTCAAAGACCAGGAGAGCAAGGAGCCAGATGCACCGCTCACAGCAGCATTGATTCAGGAATGTGCAAAAAACGGCTTGTTGGTAGAGAATGCGGGTACTTACGGCAATGTCATCCGTTTCCTCGGACCGCTTGTAATGACAGACGAACAGCTGGAAGCAGGATTAGAGATTATGGAAAAAGCGCTTGTAACGTGCATGAAATAGCCGCGGCACGAAAAAGGACTTGCCAACGGTCGGATGTGATTGACAGCTACAGCCGCAGGATCTCCCATTTGGAGGCGACTCCCAGTTTACGGAATAGATTTTGAAGATGTTTTTGCAGAGTATTATCGCGGATGCCGAGTGCGTCCGCGATTTCTGTATTTAATTCAAACTGATACAGATGGGCTAGGATCTCTGTCTCGCGTGCAGTCAGGGCGTACTGGTGCTGCATATGATCCAGGCGCTGCGCATCAACAGCCAGAGCCACGGGGCCGGGTGTCAGAATCCGGTGCATGACGGCGTTCAGGTGCATACCGAGCGCACGCATATAAAACATATCATCTGTGCCAAATGCGCCATTGATGCGTGTGCGGTACAGTGTCAGCAGGCCGAGCAGCCGTCCTTCATATACGATTGTAAACTGCATATCGTCATAAACGTCATATTCGCGGTAGCAGTGGACATACAGTGGTGAGTTCAGCCGGGTCGCATCGTCTAAGATTGCACTGGAGCGGATCAACTGGGATTCTTTGGCATAGAGGTTCCAGAGCGTATAATCTGATTCCGGTTCATTGGAGATATAGTTTAGCTCTGCTTCGGTAAAATAGTCCGGATAACAGATAGGGTTGCAAAGCGTTACATCATCCGGATCAGCATTTTCCTTGAGCAGGATACTCGCGTAGCTGAATGGTACGATGATCTTCAGACGTTGGAAAAAGTTCTTTTTAATGTCTTCAAGAGAATTCCAGTTATACATCTCATAGATGAGGTCATTAATGACTAAAAAATGATTCTTTTCCATAGTAGAAGCGCCTCCGTTGCGAACCGACAGTGGTTTATGATTATGATGTTATGATACCGCAAAAAATACTTGAAAACAAGTAGACATAACAAAAAATAATTAGGAATTAGGTAAAATTAGGAATGGAAAATGCATCCGACGGATGCTATACTTATTTCAGCTCAAGGGAGCGGATACAAAGGCGTATCTGAAACGGATAGTTTCAGGTACGTCTTTTTTGTTACCTAAATACTCTCATTCATGCAGAGGCCTGGTGTGGAGAGTGTATACGGAACAAAACAAGACATGTAGAAACTGACAGGGGATCAGATGAAGCAAAGAAAGGAAAAAGGTGAACATTATGGCAGATAAACAGCAGGTAATTAAGGATTTAGATAAAGTAATTGGTTTAATTGAGCGTGATACAAAGGATATCACACCGGAAGAGAAAAAAGAGATGATAGCGGATACGCTCAACTATTTTGATAACTATGTCAGCCCCGGCTGGTTAAAGTACCGGAAATCTGTATCTTCCGATTCTGAAAACGGAGCAGTGTTAGAGTGGTATGACGAGGGCGCTTACTGCTGTGGGTTAAATGATGAGAAATTTATCGACTGTCTGGGAGGATTCGGTATCTTCACCTGTGGTCACAGAAATAAAGAGATTCTCGATGTTGTAAAAGCACAGTTGAACCATCAGGCATTACATTCACAGGAGCTGCTTGATCCGCTCCGCGGTTATCTGGCAAAGGCAGTCGCAGATATCACACCGGGTGATCTGCAGCAGTGCTTCTTCACAAACGGTGGCGCTGAGGCAGTCGAGATGGCATTGAAGTTAGCACGTATCGCGACAGGTGGACGCTGGTACATATCTACGGTCGGTGCATTCCACGGAAAATCAATGGGTGCGATCTCCATGGGTGGTAAAGGAACTTACCGTGTTCCCTACACTCCGATGGTACAGCAGGTACAGCATGTAGAGTACGGTAATGCAGACGATGTGAGAAAAGCAATTAAAAACTTACAGGCAGTCGGAGAAAAGGTCGCAGCCGTGATCCTTGAGCCGATTCAGGGTGAGGCAGGTGTCATCGTTCCTCCGAAGGGCTATCTGGCAGAGGTTCGGGAGATCTGTGATGAGACCGGTGTCGCACTGATCTTTGACGAGATCCAGACTGGTATGGGCCGTACCGGTACGATGTGGCGCTGCGAAGCAGAGGGTGTTGTTCCTGATATTATGACATTCGGTAAAGCATTTGGTGGTGGTATCCTCCCGATCACCGGTATCATCTGCAGACCGAAGATGTGGACACAGGATCTGATCGACAACCCGTGGCTGCTCGGATCACCGACCTTCGGTGGCAACCCGCTTTGTTGTGCAGCAGCGATCGCAACGATCAAATATATGCTGGAGAATGACATCCCCGGTGTATGTGCAAAGAAGGGTGAGGTGCTGAAAGCCGGACTGCAGTCATTGGCTGATAAATACCCGGAGATCATTCAGGAGGTTCGTGGAACCGGTCTGATGCTCGCAGTAGAGTTCCGTTCCTGCGAGTTGGGATATGAGACGTCAAAGGGACTGTTCACAAGAAAAGTCATGACCGCAGGTACACTGGTCAATGCCAAGACGATCCGATTCGAGCCGACCGCAGTCATCTCCGATCAGGATATCAGGGATGTCATCAGCCGTATGGATGAGGCACTGGCAGA
>ERZ1035006.2290-NODE-2290-length-11094-cov-4.949905_pt1 | contig 11094 bp, 7 predicted proteins | sample MGYA00520694_ERZ1035006 | MGnify/ENA primary metagenome ERZ1035006 (study PRJEB33766, sample SAMN09781746) | gut metagenome | biome: gut microbiome | host: Homo sapiens | place: Madagascar | study: EMG produced TPA metagenomics assembly of the PRJNA485056 data...
TGGTAAGCAAGCAGCAGCTTGAAGAGCTTGGACTTGAAAAAGCACCGGAAGAAACTGAAGAATAAATAAAATAAAAAAACTGCTGTCCATTGTGGCAGCAGTTTTTAATTGCATTAAGATGGATTATTCAGATACCGGCGAACTGCTCAGAGTTCCGAAAATCGCATTACCAATAGAGGTATTACTGTCCTGAAGCTTCCAGGAAACACCATCATTAATAAGATGGAAAACGGCAGAAGTTTTCAGGGTTGCAGTATTAGATTTGATATTTGTCAGAAGAAGCTGAAGAGATTTTTCATAACGTTTGGTTGAACCATCAATAACAGCATCAGCAGAATTCAGATAGGTTTCCTGCTCGGCCTGATATGCATTGAGGATTGCATTGCTGTCAAATGTAGTGATCTCTGTCTGGATAGATGCAGTATAGCTTTCTTCATCACAGCTGGTAATTTCAAAATCAAAATTCTGATGGAACTGTTCTACCAGAGCAGTCGCAATAGAATTCTTATCTGCATCAGAGGAATTGAAAAGACTTTCGATGCCGAGATAATTTCCAAGCTGCTTAGTATCCATTGTTTTAAGTGTGGTTAAATAGATAGTTAATGTTTCTTCCGGAGAGAGAAGATCATTATCAGACAGATAGGTCATGAGACCGCCGACAAGATCATTTTCGAGAGAATGTGAACGGACGATTTCCCATTCTTCCGTGTCTCTGCCTGTGTTATGAAGCTTCACTGAGCATTCACGATCTACCGTATCGTAAGTGTTCTCTTTTAATAGTTTATCCAGCAGCAGATAGCGTTCTTCCATAGAATCAGTAGTTTCTTCTGTGGTTGCGTTGTCGCTGGCAGCAGCGTTGATAATTGCATTTTTCAGAGATGCTTTATTGTAATCTTCTGCGAGAGAATGTGCATCAATAGTGGATAAACGAAGAGTTGCAGTAGCCTCGTTGGTGTCATCGTCGACGTCAATATTCAGAATTTTATAATCGAAATTCTGAAAGAAGAGAGAAAAAACTTCTTTTACTTCTGGAGAAAGTTTGACTTCTTCGGTTGCGTCGGGAAAAAGTTCCTTGTAGGATACATACTTCCGGGCTGCATCAGTGTCCAGATTTTTCAGTAGATCCAGTTCATTTGTGATAACGGCCTGTACATCTGTTTTATCTACGTGGGAACAGGCGGTCAGGCATGTGACTGCCAGAAGAATCAGAAGAACAGGAAGCAGAGCCTTGGCGATCTTCATAAGTATCTTTCCTTTCAAAAATTATCCCTTATATTTTATCAGATAAGCGAAAAAATGTCAAAAAACGGTATTTTGTACTGTTGTACTTTATATTTATGAAATTACTGTGAAAAGCCAGCGGATTCTGTACAACTCTTTTAATTTCAGAAGTAATCTGTTATGATATAAAAGTTAAAAAGTGTTACTGCTCACAGTAACTAAAAAGTAGTTTTTACAAAGCAGACAGCTGAATAGTGTACCATAAAAGTCAGCTATGGTTACTGTTAAAGGAAGAGACAGTATATGGGAATGTCTGAACTGACAGGAGGAAACACAGATTTATGAAAAAGCGTATTTTAATCCTTCTAGGGATATTGATAATTGGATGCGGTGCCGCAGGTGCATGCTGGAAAATGGGAGTATTTGGACAGCAGGAAACGAGCGGAGATGCTGTATATGTAACTAAGATCAGCGACCTTACCGGAGAGACTACCGGAGTATCAAATCGTTATGCCGGTGTTGTGGAACCACAGGAAACAGTTTCCGTAGGACTTGAAAGTGGAAGAAATGTTAAGAAGGTCGAGGTCAAAACAGGAGACCAGGTTAAAAAGGGGCAGCTTCTTTTTGAATATGATTTGAGCAGTATTCAGGAAAATCTGGAAGAAGCACAGCTGGAACTGGATCGTCTCAAGAACGAAGCAAGCAGTCTGAATGAGCAGATTGCGACACTTGAAAAAGAGAAGAAAAAAGCAAATCAGGATAATCAGCTCTCTTATACAATTGAAATTGAAACAAATAAAATGAACCTCAAGAAAAATGAATACAGTCAGAAAAGCAAACAGGCTGAAATTGACAAGCTTCAGAGTGCGACCGGAAATACAGAAGTCAGAAGTTCCATCGATGGTGTCATTCAGAAGATCGATACATCAAAGATTACTACAGATGACAGTACAGACAGCAGCATGGATGACAGCGTGGATGATACTTCTTCCGACAGCAGCAGTGGAAGTGACAGTAATAATGCTTTCATTACAATCCTGAGTACAGGAGCATACCGGATCAAGGGAACAATTAACGAACTGAATATAAACAGTATTGTTGAAGGTGAGCCGGTGATTATTCGATCACGCGTAGACAGTAATCAGACATGGAAAGGAACCATGGGAACAATCGACAAAGACAGTGCAACTACCAGCAACAGCAGCAACAGTTATTTTGGAATGACTGACAGCAGTGATTCGCAGACGAATACCAGTACATATCCGTTTTATGTAAATCTGGAATCGTCAGAAGGCCTGATGCTTGGTCAGCATGTTTATATTGAACTGGATGAAGGTCAGGACAGCCAGAAGGCAGGTGTCTGGATCAGCGAAGTTTATATTATGGATGCGGAGACAGACAGTCCGTACGTGTGGGCTGCTGATAAGGATAATAAGCTGGAAAAACGCAGCGTGATCCTGGGACAGTATGATGAAGACCTGGGAGAATATGAGATCGCAGATGGACTTACTAAAGACGACTGTATTGCATATCCGTCAGAAGTTCTGACAGAGGGAATGGCGACAACGACAAATATCGACGAAGCCATGGATACGAATAATGTAGATATGGAGCCTCTGGATGATAGCAGCTTTGATGATGATCCAGAACTCGATGGTGTAAGTGAATATGAAATGAGTGATGATGGAACTGTTATTGATGATCCGGAAGCAATAGATGACAGTAGTATGGAAGATGAAAATCTGGTGCCGATGGAGGGAGATACGGAGGAAGCACAATGATCTTAGAGTTAGCAGGAATCTACAAGAATTATCAGCAGGGAAAAATGAGCGTTCCGGTATTGAAAGATGTCAATTTCTCTATGGAAGAGGGAGAATATGTTGCGATCATGGGACCTTCCGGATCCGGCAAGACCACACTTATGAACATTATTGGATGTCTGGATAAACCGACAGAAGGACGTTTCCTTTTGGACGGACAGGATATTCTTAACTGTTCTGAAAATGATATGTCCGATATTCGTCTTAACAAAATTGGTTTTGTTTTTCAGAGCTTTCATCTTCTTCCAAGACAGTCTGCACTTGCAAATGTAGAGCTTCCACTGAATTATGCTAAAGTTCCTAAGAAAGAGAGACGCGAGCGTGCCCTGAAAGCACTGGAAAGAGTCGGGCTTGCTGACCGTGTGGATTTTCAGCCAAATCAGCTGTCCGGAGGCCAGATGCAGAGAGTCGCAATTGCAAGGGCAATTGTGAATAATCCGAAACTTCTTCTGGCAGATGAGCCAACAGGAGCACTTGACAGTAAGTCAGGAGCTCAGGTTATGGAACTTTTTCAGAAACTGAATGATGAGGGGGTTACGGTTCTGATGATCACCCATGATCAGGATATAGCAGCACATGCAAAACGTGTTGTAATGATCCGTGATGGTGAGCTGAAGGAAAAAGAGGTGAAATAGCGAATGAAGAAAAAAATCATCATAGGTATTCTGATCGCAGCTCTTATTGCAGGCGGTTCAGCAGGCGGTGCGGTTTATTACAAAAAATCTCATCAGAAGACCGTATCGGTAGTCAGCGTAGACAGTCTGGCAGGGCAGTATTATACGGACGATACGAACCTGGAGGGAAATATCGTGACCAGTGCTGTGCAGAATGTAAGTGTTGATAAAGATATGGTTATCAAAGATGTTTACGTTTCCAGCGGTGATGCAGTAAAAAAGGGTGACAAGTTAATGTCCTTTGATATGACTCTTGTGCAGATGGAACTGAATATTGCAAAGCTGAAACAACAGCAGCAGGAGCAGCAACTGAATAAGGCAGTGAATCGTCTGAACAGTCTTAAGAATGGTGGAAAGATTGAAGAGAGTGACGGGGAATTGCCTGAGAATACAGGAAGTGATACAGATACAGAAAGCGGCATGGATAATGAGGTGGCTTCTTCAGGAACCAACATGAATGGAAGATATCTTGCGGCTGCCATAAATCCTGTTTTAGCGACAGCACTGGAGACTGTTGAGGCAGAAGCAGAAGAAGCGGGTGCAGAAGCCAGTAAACAGAATCAGGAAACGGAAGAAAAAACAGACGGCAGTACAGAAGAAAATCAGAGTCCTTCAGAGAATAGCACTGAGAATAACTCAGAGGACAATTCAGATGTATCGGCCGATTTTACGGATTCTGATACAGAGAATACGGATTCACTGATTGTTGAGGAAGAACCGTCAGATGACGATCAGAATAATGATTTTGGGTCAGGTGATGACGATAACAATCAGCAGGATGAAGACGACACCGGAGATAAAGAGAATGAACAAAACAAAGAACTGACGGACGGAAATCCTATGTTTTATCAGGTTCTGGAAAGAGAAACAGAGCCATATGAAGGTACAGGAACAAAGGATGATCCATTTGTTTTTCTCTGCAGCTCTGCCAAAGGCTATGTAACTGCCAAAGGTTCGTTCCTGAACAAAATGGCAGGATATGAGCCGGATGGAACAAAAGAAGAGGGGGTAGATGGATACTGGTATCTTCTTGAGTTCCATGAAAATGACACGATTTCAAATATGATCGACCGTAAAGAATCCTGCAGTGGATATTATCTTGTAGATGGAGGTATGCTTGAGGATGTAGTACCGGATACTTCAGAAGTTGAGTTTTCTCTGGATGGAGCTTCTCATTATGAAACAGAGACACCACCGGATGATGGTGGCGGAGGAGATGCCGGTGGGGATGATTCATCTTCGGTATCACGAGAAGATGCCATCAAAACACAGCAGAAGAGAATTGCGAGTCTGAAGCTGGATATCAGAGAAAGCAAACTGAATATCAGTAAGCTGGAGAAAAAAGTTAAAAAAGAAGTAATATACAGCAAGCTGGAAGGAACAGTTGCAACGGTTGGTGATCCGGTGACTGGAACCTCTGACGGAAATTACTTTATGACAATCAAAAGTAAAGAGGGTTATTATGTAAAAGGACAGGTCAGCGAACTGATGCTGGATCAGATAAAGGAAGGAACTGTTCTGAGCTGTTCTACGCAGAATGCGTCCTTTGATGCCGAGGTTGTAGATGTTTCGGAATATCCGGTATCCGGTGACAGTTACTGGGGAAATGGAAATCCAAATGTATCCTATTATACCTACATTGCAACGATTCCGGATAAAACAGTAAAAGTTTCTGATGAAGACTGGCTTACTATTTCACTTACAAACAGTACAGAAACCAAAGGAATTGTGCTGGACAAAGCTTTTGTACGATCAGAAAACGGAGTCAGCTATGTATATAAAGATGACAATGGTGTGTTGAAAAAACAGGTACTCAAGGTTGGTGGAAATGTAAATGGTGGCTATAGTGTATTGATAACAGGTGGGATCACAAGGGATGATAAGGTTGCTTTCCCATATGGTGACACGGTGAAAGAAGGCGCAAAGACACAAGAAGTTTCTTCCAGTGAGTTCTACGGATACTAGAAAGGTGGTATTTTATGATTGAAAATATGAGGATATCCATTCAGGGAATCTGGTCTCATAAAATGCGATCTTTTCTGACCATGTTGGGTATCATTATAGGTATTGCTTCGATTATAGCAATCGTTTCTACAATTAAAGGAACGAGTGAACAGATTAAAGAGGATCTGATTGGAGCCGGAAATAATACAGTTTCCGTAAATCTGAATTATGGTGACAGTGCTTATGATCCGGAATATGGAATGACGGATGGAACAGAACCTCCACTTATTACAGATCAGCAAAAAGAAGATGTCATGAATCTGGAACATGTAAAGAATGCAACATTTTTTTACAGCAAGACATATTCCAGCAGTGTATATTATCAAAATACTAGCTTTCAGGGTGGAAGCATCTATGGTATTGATATGAATTATATGGATACATGTGGATATATGGTCAGGACCGGACGTGGTTTTATTCAGAAGGATTACGATGAAATGCGAAAAGTTGTTCTGGTTGACAGCAATGCGGCAGATAATCTTTTTGCAGGAGAAAATCCGGTAGGTAAAACAATTGAAATTGGTTCAGAACCGTTTACGGTTGTCGGTATTGTTCAGCAGAATGATGATTATCAGCCGAATATCAACAGCATTGATGAATATAATGAGTATTATCAGATGATCATGGGTTGTGTGATGATTCCGAACCGCTGCTGGCCGATGGCATTCAAATTCGATGAACCGGAGAATGTAGTGATCAAGGCTGATTCTACAGACACGATGAGTTCAACAGGAAATGCAGTGGCAGAAATCCTGAATCAGGGGATCAACACCAATACATCCAAATATAAATATAAAGCTGACGATGTTATGCAGAAGGTCAAGAATCTTCAGAAACTCAGTGAGAGTACAAATACACAGCTGATCTGGATTGCGAGCATCTCGTTACTGGTAGGAGGCATTGGTGTTATGAACATCATGCTGGTATCTGTTACAGAAAGAACCAGAGAGATCGGACTGAAAAAAGCAATCGGCGCAAGGAAAAAAGTAATACTGCATCAGTTTCTGACTGAGGCATCCATGCTGACGAGCATTGGAGGTGTGATTGGTGTAATCGTGGGAATTGCGTTGTCCAAGGTGGTTTCGCAGTTGTCAGGAGCACCTACCGCGATCAGCATTCCTGCAATCATTGGTTCCGTACTGTTTTCTACACTGATCGGTGTGATCTTTGGATTACTTCCATCAGTTAAGGCTGCAGACTTGAATCCGATTGATGCATTAAGAAGTGAATAAAAGAGTCTGAGAGAAGAAAGAGATTGAATTTTATTTCAGTTTGAGATAATATTTAATCTCTTTTTTTTATGTTGAACAGGGCATTTTATACATTTTTAATTGAGATACGATAAAAAATGTGCTAAACTATAATCAATATGCAATGATGCAGATATTGTCATATAGACCAAAATACATGAGGAGATGCATGCAGTATGGGAAAAATTGCGATTGTAACAGACAGCAATAGTGGCATCACGCAGGATGAAGGAAGAAAAATGGGAATTTCTGTTCTGCCAATGCCTTTTTATATTAATGAAATAATGTATCTGGAGGGGATTACACTTTCTCAGGAAGAATTCTATGAGCGACTGAAAAATGACGAATCGATTTCCACATCGCAGCCAAGTCCGGGTGAGGTTTGTGGATTGTGGGAGAATCTTTTGAAGGAATATGACGAGGTGGTTCACATTCCAATGTCCAGTGGCCTCAGTGCCTCCTGTGATACAGCGACAATGCTTGCCAGAGATTTTGAGGGCAGAGTGCAGGTAGTAAATAATCAGAGAATTTCTGTTACACAGCGTCAGTCTGTACTTGATGCAATTACATTAAGAAATGCAGGAAAAAGTGCTGCAGAGATCAAAGCAAAGCTGGAAGAAGAAAAGCTGGAATCCAGTATTTATATTACGCTTGAGACCCTGAAATACCTGAAAAAAGGTGGCCGCATTACTCCGGCTGCTGCAGCAATAGGAACGGTTCTGAATTTGAAACCGGTTCTTCAGATCCAGGGAGAAAAGCTCGATGCTTATTCCAAGGTACGTGGTAAGAAACAGGCGAAGCGAGTTATGCTGAAAGCAATGCAGGAAGACTGGAATACACGTTTTAAGGAATATTCAGAGGCAGGTGAAATGTGTCTTCAGATGGCATACGCAGGAAACAGAGAAGAAGCAGAAGAATTCAGGAAAGAAGTTGAAGCAGCTTTTCCGGAAGTGGATATCCAGATGGATCCTCTTTCACTGAGTGTTGCATGCCATATCGGACATGGGGCACTGGCGATTGCCTGCTCAAAGAAAGTAACTGTATAGAATAAGGAGTCAGAAGAATGAAAAAACTTATGGAACAGATGGCAGAAGAACTTGCTTCTGCATTTGAAAAAGCTGGTTATAATCCGGAGTATGGTAAAGTTACCGTTTCCAACAGACCGGATTTATGTGAGTTTCAGTGTAATGGAGCTATGGCGGGAGCCAAGGCTTACAAAAAAGCTCCATTCATGATCGCAGATGATGTGGTTGCCTTTTTAAAGGACAGCCAGATCTTTTCCACAGCGGAGGTTGTTAAACCAGGATTTATCAATCTCAGAGTGAAAGAAGAGTTTCTTGCAGATTATATGAAAGAAATGGCTGCAGATCCGAAATATTCTGTAAAGACAGCGGAACAGCCAAAGACAATCGTAATTGATTATGGCGGACCGAACGTTGCGAAACCTCTTCACGTAGGACATCTTCGTTCTGCAATTATCGGAGAGAGTATTAAACGAATCGGCCGTTTTGTAGGACACAAAGTAATCGGTGATGTACATCTGGGAGACTGGGGTCTTCAGATGGGACTTATCATCACAGAACTGAAACACCGTAAACCGGAGCTGGTTTATTTCGATGATACTTATGAAGGTGAATATCCGAAAGAAGCTCCGTTTACAATCAGTGAACTGGAAGAAATTTATCCATGTGCAAGTGGAAAATCCAAAGAAGACGAAGCATATCGTAATGAAGCACTGGAGGCTACTCATCAGCTGCAGCAGGGCAAACCAGGTTACATGGCACTGTGGAATCACATTATGCAGGTATCCGTTACAGACCTGAAGAGAAACTATGATAATCTGAATGTTTCTTTTGATCTGTGGAAAAAAGAATCTGACGCACAACCATATATCCCGGATATGGTACAGCAGATGAAAGATCAGGGATTCGCATATGAGGATCAGGGCGCACTGGTTGTAGATGTCAAAAAAGAGGATGATACCAAGGAGATTCCGCCATGTATGCTTCTCAAATCAGACGGTGCATCTCTGTATACAACAACAGACCTTGCTACGATCGTGGAACGTGTGAAACTGTTTGATCCGGATGAAATCCTTTACGTAGTAGACAAACGTCAGGAACTTCATTTTATCCAGGTATTCCGTTGTGCAAGAAAGACAGGACTGGTGAAACCGGAAACTGAACTTTCCTTCCTGGGCTTCGGTACCATGAATGGTAAAGACGGAAAGCCGTTTAAGACAAGAGAAGGCGGCGTTATGCGTCTTGAAAACCTGATCGCAGATATCGATGAGGAAATGTTCCATAAAATTGTCGAAAACAGAAGCGTAAAAGAGCAGGATGCAAGAGAGACTGCAAAAATCGTAGGACTTTCTGCAATCAAATATGGTGACCTTTCAAACCAGGCAACCAAAGATTATGTATTTGACATAGATCGATTCACATCCTTTGAGGGAAATACCGGTCCGTACATCCTTTATACAATTGTTCGTATCAAATCAATTCTTAACCGTTATAAAGAAGAAGGCGGAAACCCTGAGGCAGGAGAAATCCTTGCAGCCGTTAATGCAAGCCAGAAGAATCTTATGCTGGAACTGACCAAATTCGGAAGCACTATTGAGAACGCATTCGAAGAAAAAGCACCACATAAGATCTGTGCATACATTTATGAAGTATCCAATGCTTTCAACAGCTTTTATCATGAGACTAAGATTCTCAGTGAAGAGGATCAGGCACAGAAAGAATCCTTCCTGAAACTCCTTGGTCTTACAAAGGATATTCTTGAGACAAGCATTGACCTTCTTGGTTTCTCTGCTCCTGAAAGAATGTAAAACAGTAAATATCAGAGGGGAACAGTACTGTGCGTATTTGCGCAGACTGTTCCCCTTTTTGTATATCAGGACAGTTTTAAGAAAAATTTTACTATTTCCTGTTTCATTTTATGTTATACTTGTTTTTATAAAATTCTAACGGCTGGAGTTCTCCAACCGAATCCCATCTACAGAAGATAATCGAATATTGAACAGTGAAAGGAGCGATACTTTATCGAATTGACAGGAATTATATTAAAAGGACGATACTGTATTGTCGAACAGATTGGAAAAGGCGGTGAAGGCTCTATGTATCTCGCACGAGATCTGGAACTGGGGGTTTTCCGGGCAGTGAAAGAACTGCCGATCAGCAGCAGAAGAGAAGCAAGACTGCTTCGACTTCTTGAGCATCCGCTTTTTCCCAAAATGATTGACTATGTCGAGCGAGATCAGTCTTGTTATATTGTAATGGAATACATACGTGGAAAATCGCTGGAACAATATATTCAGACAGGAAACGTTTTTTCAATTGAACAGATCCTCCATACAGGAGAGGCAATTTTGCAGGCACTGGAATATCTGCATTCCAGGAAACCAGCAATTTTTTATGGCGATCTGAAACCATCAAACCTTATGCTGACAGATCAGGGGCGCTTATATATGGTGGATTTTGGAAGTGCTGTTTTTTCATACAGTGCCCTATATAAAGAAACAAAAGGAACCAGAGGATATGCGGCTCCGGAACAGATGCAGGGAAGCATAAGTGCAGAAAGTGATTTTTTTGCATTGGGAAAAACGCTGGAAAGGCTGTGTGGAAAAAGGAAGATTCTGTATCTGCTGAAATGTCCGCAATTGGGACTGTTTATTATGAAATGCTGCCAGCCTGAAGCAGAAAGAAGATGGAAGAGTGCATCAGAAGCCCGCAAAGAATTAAAGAAAATACATCCTTTACATATAACGCTGAAATCCGTACTGATTCCGTTATCAGCAGCACTGACAGCAGTGGTAATTGCATTGAGCATCGGATTTGGAGAACAAAAACTACCGGAACTGTCACAGAGTCTGACACTGGTCACAGCAGAATATTTTCGTATGGAATACAGAAGTGGTTCGGAAATTATGAAAAAAATGATAAATGAGCGGATAGAAAATAAGCTGCAAAAGCTGCAGAAGGTTTATCAGGCAGCGGAAGAACAGATTCGGATACTGGAGCTCCTGGCATGGAATGGAGAACTTGCAGACAGGGCTGACCGTGCAGAACTATATTATCGGCAATTACTGACTTATGAACCGGAGTATACCAAAGGATACCTGGA
>ERZ1035006.2291-NODE-2291-length-11090-cov-12.290168_pt1 | contig 11090 bp, 8 predicted proteins | sample MGYA00520694_ERZ1035006 | MGnify/ENA primary metagenome ERZ1035006 (study PRJEB33766, sample SAMN09781746) | gut metagenome | biome: gut microbiome | host: Homo sapiens | place: Madagascar | study: EMG produced TPA metagenomics assembly of the PRJNA485056 data...
CGCCCTGGGTTTTAGAATAGATACAACAAAGTCGCCCTGAAAGGGCAAAAGCTTTGAAATTGAAAGCTTTTGCCCTTTCAGGGCGACTTTACTTTTTGCCAACATTACCCAGGGCGATGCCCTGGGCTAGGAGCTTCTGCCCTTTCAGGGCGTGCAGCTTCTGGAGCTTTTGGGCTTTCAGCCCGACCTCGGCTGCCATTATCTGGGCTTATGACACACCCTCATAAGCTCGTCCTTATGGCGTTCTTGACTTCTTTTTCAATTCCAGTTTCGGAATCTTGACTTTCTGGCCGGCTTTCAGTTTGCCGGAACCATTGAGAGCCTCAACGTAACACTCCATGCCCGGACCGAAATAACGCTTACTGATGGCTTCTATGGTCTGACCTTCTCGGGCTGTAACCACCTCAGCAACCCCCACAATGCGATAGGCACCCGTGCGGACACGAGCATCCTGATCGTATTTGGCAGATGCATGGGCGGCAGCTTTTTCGGCTTGCAGCTTCTTAGCCTCATCAGCTTTCTTTGCCTCGGCAACTTTCTTAGCCTCTGCCAACTTCTTGGCATCAGCCCGCTTATTCAATTCTGCCAGCTTCTTAGCCTCAGCATCTTTCTGCTGCTTAGCGGCAAGAAGAGAATCCTTCTTATCAGCCTGCTTGCCATCAGCCTCAGCCATTTTCACGGCTTCGCTGGCCTGCGCCATTCTGATGCTATCTTCTATCGCCTTCTTTCTCATGATTTCTTCCTGCGAAAGAGGAGCCGGAGTTGGTTTAGCTGCCTTGTTGCCCTGATGGAAGTTGTCCAGTTGCAATGCGAGATGGTCGCGCTGCGCTGCCATCTTACCATAATTAAAGGCAAACCAACCGATGCCGCCAATCAAGGCTACGATGATGAAGCAGGCAACTATTACCAGATAACGAGGAATCACTACACCCTTTTCGGTAGATTCAAAAGTATCGTAAGACTCTGAGTCTTCGGATGTTTCTGAATCGGATGCACAAGCTGATTCAACTACAGTTTCTGAATCTGGAGCTGATATTTGCTCAGGCTCAGGTGTTGGCTCAGGTGTTGGCTCAGGATCAAGGGTTGGCTCAGGATCAAGGGTTGGCTCAGCCTCATCCTCATCCTTCATTTCCTTAACCGACTTTTCTACGATAGTTTCTGTTATGATTTCAGGAGAAGCATCATATTGAGGTTCAGATTCGCCTATTACAACGACCTTATCGCTCACGGATGGAGCTTCTGATTCATCCAGGAAATCAATCACATCTGAAGTTTCAGAAGTGTCTGAGATTTCAGAAGTATCAGAGATTTCAGAAGTGTCTGAGATTTCAGAAATACCAGTTGCTTCTGAAGTTTCCTCTGATGTTTCAGAACCATCCAATGGTTCTGGAATCTCCTCAGCCTCATCCATCTGCTGATTCTCAGCCGGCTGTTCTTCTGCCTCAAACTTCCTGTCGATTTCATCAAACTCTACCCCGTCGTTCACCACCACGGTCTCAAACTGTGCAAACGGCTTGTTGATGATTTCCTTGAGAATCGTATCCGGGGTAAAGGAGATCTTATCTCTTCCCTCAATGACGATACGCTCGCCCGTGTTGACATCCACGCTCTCACGATCCTTCACCGAAGTAACCTTGAAGGTTCCAAGCCATTTCATCTTTACCTGCTTGTCAGCCTGGAGCCCTTCATTGACTACATCAAACATCTTTCTGATGAACAACTCGGCATCCTGCTGACTGATACCCGTTTTCTCAGCCAGCTTCTGTGCCAAGACAGTCAAACTGTTCTTACTCATAAGCTTCTCCTCCATTCTTTAGCTTCTCCTTGACGGCAGCAACAGGACGAAAGCCGAGCACCAGTTTAGGCGGAACCAGCTGTCGCTTCCTGGTGGTAGGATTCACCACCACGCGCTCTAGGCGCTTCTTCACCTCGAACGTACCAAAGTTGGGGATGGAGACCATTTCCCCTTCCTCAAATTCAGCAATCATGGCGTCTATCACCTTGCGCACCATCTTCTGGGTGTCGTCCTGCGAATAACCCGTCTGCTGAGCCAGTTCTGCTATATAGTCCTTATTGTTCATCTTCTGATTCTTTAATTATAATTCTATCTCACTACTTCGCCATACAGGTCGAACTCCTCGCTGCTGGTCATCTTTACCTTGTAGAAACTGCCCACACGCAAGCGCTGGTCTGCCTTAATAAGCACCTCTGGGTCAACCTCTGGCGAACAGAACTCAGTTCTGCCGATATAGTAATCCCCTTCCTTGCGGTCGATAACCACCGGCATCGTGAGTCCCACCTTGCCTGCCTCAATCTCTGCACTGATGTCCTGCTGCAAAATCATCAGTTCGTCAAGACGGCGCTGCTTCACATCGGCAGGAACATCATCTTCATAGTTCTTGGCACTGTAGGTTCCCTCCTCCTCAGAATAGGCGAAGGCACCCATGCGCTCGAAACGCTGTTCACGCACGAAGTCGAGCAACTCGTGGAAATCCTCCTCGGTCTCGCCTGGGAAACCTACCATCAGCGTGGTGCGGATATGGATGCCCGGCACGCGGTTGCGGATGATGGTGAGCAGGTCGAGCGTCTCCTGCTTGGTTACGTGGCGATGCATGCGAGTGAGCATGTGGTCGCTGATGTGCTGCAGGGCGATGTCGAGATACTTGCATACGTTTGGCTTCTCGCGCATCACATCGAGCAGATCGAGCGGGAACTGGTTTGGATAAGCGTAATGCAGACGAATCCACTTAACGCCAGGGATGTCGGCCATCTCGCTGATGAGTTCGGTGATATGATGCTTGCCATCAATATCCATGCCGTAGTAGGTAAGTTCCTGAGCGATGATCTGGAACTCCTTCACGCCGTCGGCTACCAGTTCGCGCACCTCGTTGAGGATATCTTCCTTAGGACGGGAAACGTGCTTGCCCGTGATGAGCGGAATGGCGCAATAGGCGCAGCGGCGGTCGCAGCCCTCTGAAATCTTGATGTATGCATAGTGGTGAGGGGTGGTAAGATGGCGGCGCTCGTTGCAGGCAGGCACTTCGGCCTTACCCAGCTCCTTGAGCAGTTCCTTGTAGTTGAACTTGCCGTAGAACTTATCCACCTCAGGCATCTCAGCCTCCAATTCCTTCTGATAACGCTGCGAGAGGCAGCCCATCACATAGAGTTTGTTCAGGCGTCCCTCTTCCTTAGCCTGGATAAATTCGAGGATGGTGTCGATGCTTTCCTGCTTGGCATCCTCGATGAAGCCGCATGTGTTGATGACGGCTATCTCGCCCTGAGGGCGCTTTGAATCGTGTACACAATGGTAGCCGTTCGCCTCAAACTGCTTCATCAACAGCTCGCTGTCGACCAGGTTTTTGGAACAGCCCAAAGTTATGATATCTATCTGGTTCTTTTTCATTCACCTATACCTTATTATATATACTAATCTGATTCCCGTTTCTTTTCACATAAATTGCATTCGAAATCTACTTTGATTTCTTGAACAGGGAATCCACGAATTCCTTCTTGTTGAAGAGCTGCATGTCTTCCATGCCCTCACCCAATCCGATGTACTTCACCGGTACCTTGAGCTGGTCGGAGATTCCGATGACCACGCCGCCCTTGGCTGTGCCGTCGAGCTTGGTGATGGCAAGAGAAGTGATATTGGTAACGGCAGCAAACTGCTTGGCCTGCTCGAAGGCGTTCTGACCCGTACTGCCATCCAATACGAGCATCACCTCGTCTGGCGCCTCAGGCATCACCTTCTTCATCACCTCCTTAATCTTCTTCAGCTCGTTCATCAGGTTCACCTTGTTATGCAATCTTCCTGCAGTATCGATGAGCACCACGTCGGCACCATTTGCCTTGGCACTCTGCAGGGTGTCGAAAGCCACGCTTGCAGGGTCGGAACCCATCTGCTGCTTCACCACCGGTACACCCACGCGGTCGCCCCAGATGGAAATCTGCTCCACGGCTGCGGCACGGAAGGTATCGGCAGCACCCAGATAAACCTTCTTGCCAGCCTTCTTAAACTGGTAGGCAAGCTTACCGATGGTAGTAGTCTTGCCTACTCCATTTACACCCACCACCAGGATAACGTATGGCTTGTGGTCGGAAGGCAAGTCCCAATTCTCATTGTCATCGCTATGGTTCTCTTCCAGGAGACTGGCGATTTCCTCTCTTAAGATTCTGTCGAGCTCTGAGGTAGAAACATACTTGTCGCGAGCCACGCGCTCCTCGATGCGATGAATGATCTTCACCGTAGTCTCTACGCCCACATCCGATGTGATGAGCACCTCTTCGAGGTCGTCGAGCACATCGTCATCTACGGTTGACTTACCAGCCACCGCACGAGCTAATTTGCTAAACACACTCTCCTTGGTTTTTTCAAGTCCTTTATCGAGAGTTTCTTTCTTTTTGTTGCTGAATAATCCGAATAATCCCATAATTATAGCTATATTTTTTGCAAAGATACAAAAAAAAACGAAAGCATCGGTACATTTTTTGGAAAAAACACCAAAAAAAGCACCGATGCATGCTATTTATTCCTTAATTGACTATTTTTACAGGCTATTATTGAGTGCCATTAAGGCAAGAACAGCCTCATTATATTCGTTGACCACCTCAGCCTGCTTCAACCGCATATCTATCGCCTCCTGCAAGGCGCTGGCGTATTCCACATAACTGATTTCACCATTCTCATACTCCAGGGTGCTGAGCCGTTCTATGTCCTTCGCCTTCGCCATATTCTCGCCGCTGTAATATTCCATTCGCTTGATGGCATTCTGCAGGCGGTTATATCCCTGTTTGTAATCCCGCTCCTTTTCGCGCTGCTCCTGCTGCATCGCCATCTGCGCCATCTCGCGGTCTTTCTGTGCGGCCTTCACCTTCGCCTTGGTGGCTCCGAAGAAGATAGGAACGCCCACGGTTACCTCGAAACCGAAGAAATTGCCCTCGGTGAAGCGTTGGCGATTGATGTGATAGGGATCCCAGCTATCGATGAGAAGCTGCGAGCGCAAAGCCAGAGAGAGTGATGGCGCATAGCCCGTCTTGGCACACTTCACCTCTTGGTCGAGCGCCGAGATGAGGTCTTTCTGATATTGCGCATCGGCAGTCTGCTGATAGTTGAAGACTGCATTCATGGGCGAACACTGCGAGATGACAAGGTTGTCGGCGGCAGGCACCACAGGCGTAGTGGTGTTGAGCAGCGCCATCAGGGCTGTCTGGAGATTCTCTGCCTCGTTCTTCACCTTCGTCATCTCCAGGCGGTTGTCGTTTCTCATGCGATCGGCAGAGAGGAACTCCAGCTGTCTCGCCTCGCCCGCCTTGTATCTCTTCCCGGCTACATCGCAATAGCGCTGGATGACGGAATCCTGCTGCAGCAGAATCTGAAGGCGATGGGTCTGGTAAAGCATCGCATAATAAACATTGGCTATTTCGAGTCTGAGCTGCTGGGATGTGACGTTCAACCGGCTTTTTTCTGCCTGGGTCTCCGCCTTCAACTGATTGCGACGGGCTGTATAGACCGTAGGAAACTCTATGCTCTGCGAGAAGGTGAGTCCGTTGTCTGTATCACCGCTGGAAGCCGGGTTCTGCGAGAAGGCGATTTCCGTCTTGTCCAGATCCCATGCTGTTCCCTGCATTACCTGAGCCTTTTCTACGGCTTTTCTGCCGGATTGCAAGGCGAGGTTCTGCCTATCAGCCAGTTGGAAACACTGCTGCAAGGTCATCTTCTCGCCGGGAATACTTGCATCAAAGCGTGATGCATCCGAGGCAGAAAGATGTGCTTCTTCCATCTTTACAGAAAGATGTGCATCCGCCGCCAAAGACATCAGCAGCATCCAGGATGCAAGCCATATATGATTCTTCTTAAAAAACTTCTTCATATTATTCAATTCTAATGCTTGATATTCAAACAAGTTCAGTATCTGAAAATTCTAACGCTTGGTAAATGTCTTGTAGATGGCAGGGAGCACCAGCAGAGTGAGCAGGGTACTCGTGATGAGTCCGCCAATCACCACCGTGGCAAGTGGGCGCTGCACCTCGGCACCATCGCCCTGCGAGAGCGCCATCGGGAGGAATCCCATGGAAGCCACCAAAGCCGTCATCAGGACAGGACGCAGACGGAGCATGCAGCTATCGATGATGCGACGATGAATCATCTCACCCGCACTGGTTCCCGCAGCTTGCGGCAACCGGAGCTGTTCCTTCTGCATCTGGTTCATCTGACCGATGAGCACGATGCCGTTGAGCACCGCCACACCGAAGAGGGCGATGAAGCCCACACCTGCCGAAATACTGAAAGGCATACCGCGGAGCCACAAAGCCCAGACACCCCCTATCGCAGCCAGAGGAATAGCCGAGAACACGAAGAGCGACTCTTTTACATTCTTCACCGTGGCATAGAGCAGCAGCAGGATGATGACCAGCGCTATCGGAATCACCACCATCAGTCGGCGGCTGGCACTCTGCAGATTCTCAAACTCACCACCATAATTATAATAGTAGCCTTCAGGGAGTTTCAGCTTTTCGTCGAGAATCTTCTGGATATCCTCCACCGTGCTTTGCACATCACGCCCCTTCACATTGAAGCCCACGTAGATGCGCCGGGCACCATTCTCATGCGACACCTGTGCCGGAGCAGGCGAATTATCGATATCCGCTACTTGCGAAAGCGGAATATTCGTGCCATCCTTCAGCGGAATACTCAACAGTTCAAGCTGCTCTACATTGCGCTGCGATGGATCCATGCGGAGCACGATGTCAAACTTCTTGTCGCCCTCGTAGACGGAACCAGCCACGGCACCGGCAAAGGTAGTCTCCAGAACACTGCTGATATCATCCACGCTGATACCGTAAGCCGCCATCTTCTCGTGGTTGTATCTTACCTGGATTTGAGGCAAGCCGGCAACTTCTTCTACAAAGATGCCACTCACGCCCGGCACGCCTTCTATCATCTTCTTCACCTTTCCTGCCTGCTGGGTAAGCACATCGAGGTCGTCACCGAAAATCTTGATAGCCACATCCTGCTTGATACCCGTAAGCAACTCGTTGTTGCGCATCTGGATAGGCTGGGAAATCTCTGCCTCGAGACCTGGAATGGCGCTGAGGGTTTCCTCCATCTTCTCCATCAGTTCGGGAGTCGTCTTGGCAGAGGTCCATTCTGCCTTCGGTTTCAGGGCTATCATGATGTCGGCACGTTCCACAGGCATCGGGTCGGTAGGAATCTCGGCGCTTCCGATGCGGCTCACCACCTGCTTGATTTCAGGATATTCCTTCTTGAGCAGTTTTTCAGCCTTGCTACAACTCTCCACCATCTGCGAGAGCGACGTTCCCTGCGACATACTCATCTCCACGGCGAAGTCGCCTTCTTCCAGACTTGGGATGAACTCGCCTCCCAGATACTTGAAGCCCACCACGCTGACGCAGAACAGAGCCACGGCTCCGGTGATGACATCCCTGTTGCGGGCAAGCACCCAATCGAGGACAGGACGATACCAGCCCTGCAACTTCTCTATCATCTTATCTGAGAAAGTCTTCCTGCTGTGCACCTTGCGGCTCAACAGGAGCGAACTTGCCATCGGCACATAGGTGAGCGACAGGATGAAGGCACCGAGGATGGCGAAGAACACGGTGAGCGCCATCGGACGGAACATCTTTCCCTCGATGCCCACCAGGGTCATCAGCGGAATGTATACAATCATGATGATGATTTCGCCGAAGGCTGCACTCTGGCGGATGCGGGAAGCCGAGAAGTGAACCTCCTCGTCCATCTGCTTCTGGGTCAGGGCAAAAGGAACCGCATTTCCTTCCTTCTGGCATTGGGCAAGATAGGCAGCACGTACCTCGGGCTGCGAGAAATGACCTGTATTAATATGTGTAACCACCGCCTCGACGATGATGACGGCGGAATCGACAATCATACCGAAGTCGATGGCACCCAATGACATCAGGTTGCCGTCGATGCCGAAGGTCTTCATCATGCCGAAGGCAAAGAGCATACTGAGCGGGATGACACTCGCCACCACCAGTCCTGCACGCCAGTTGCCCAGAAAGATGACAAGCACGAAGATAACGATGAGTCCACCTTCGATGAGGTTGCGGGCGATGGTGCCCTCTACTCTATCCACCAGGTTGGTACGGTCGATAAACGGTTCGATGACCACGCCTTCGGGCAGTGATTTCTGAATCTGGCTGATTCGCTCCTTCACGTTTTTGATTACCTCCTGGAAGTTCTCGCCCTTGAGCATGATGGCGATACCTGCCACCACCTCGCCTTCACCATTGCGGGTAACGGCTCCGAAACGGGTGGCATGGCCCAACTGAACCTTTGCCACGTCGCCCACCTTGACTGGCGTTCCATCCACCGTCTTCACCGTGATGTTGGCAACATCCTCCAGATTCTTCACCACACCGATGCCACGGATATAATACTGGTTGGAATTCTGCTCGATGTAGCTGCCGCCCGTATTGGCATTGTTGCGCTGCAAGGCATCAAACACCTCGCTTACGGAAACGCCGCTGGCGTTGAGCTGGTCGGTATTGATAGCCACCTCATATTGCTTGACATAGCCGCCCCAACCGCTTACCTCAGCAACGCCCGGGGTTCCGGAAAGCTGTTTGCGCACAATCCAGTCCTGCATGGTCCTGAGCTGGGTGAGCGAGTATTTATGCTCGTATCCCTCCTTGGCACGAATGGTATAGTGGTAGATTTCGCCCAATCCAGTGGCGATAGGTCCCATCTCTGTCTCGGTGTTCTTAGGCAGTTCTTTCTCCAACTGTTCCACCACCTGACTCACCTGCGAACGTGCCCAATAGATATCGGCTGCATCGTCGAAGACAAGCGTGATAACCGAGAGTCCGCTTCTTGAAATGCTTCGGCGTTCCTGGATGCGGGGGATATTGGCAAGTGCCATCTCTACAGGAGTGGTTACGTATTGTTCCACCTCCTGAGCTCCCAGCGAAGGAGCCTGTGTGATGACCTGTACCTGATTATCTGTAATGTCCGGGGTGGAATCGAAAGGAAGATGCACAAGCGACCAGACACCCCATATCGCCAGGGCTATAGAGAGTACTCCAATCACCAGTTTGTGGCGAATGGAATAAGTAATAAGTTTCTGAAACATAAGCTTTAATCTAAAAATGATTCGTTGAAAACTATTAAAGCTTAATGCGCATGCTCACCATGTTCGCCTGTAAGCGAAGCCAGATAATAAGCGTTCGCAGTTACAATCTTCTTGCCGGCAGCTCCATCCTTGCCCTTCAGCAGATGGTTGCAAAGCTTCACCTCTGTATATTTACCATCCGAAGCGCCTGTGGTCACCTCATGACGGGAGAAGCTGTAGTTACCCTTGCTGGGAGCTCCATTGAGAGCGAAGACATACTGCTTTCCATCTGCGCTCACAATTGCATGGGATGGCAAGGCGAGACACTGCTGGCTGCCTGTAGCTATCTTTCCGCTTACATACATACCTGCGAAAAGCTTTCCGCCATGAGTATTGCCTGAAGAAGAATGCAGATAACTCTTCACGCTAGCTGCATCCAATTTTACATGAACAGCAACGGATTTCGAGTTATCGTTAAAGTATTGATTCATGCCATAAACGGTTCCTGAAAGTTTTACGCCAGGCTGATTAGTCAGGTTTATGGTCACCCGATTGCCCACCTTGACCTTCGCCAAATCCTTCTCGAAGACATTGAGGTCGCATTCCACCGCCTGGGTGTTTCTAATCTTCATCAGAGGAGTCTGCATATCAGCATAACTGCCCAGACTGGCAGTCATCTCGCTCACGACGCCAGAGATAGGCGCACGCAAAGGGAACGCTGTGGTAAACCTGCCTTTGGCTACAGCGGCAATAGAAATGCCCATCTGCGCCAACTGGCGACCGATGCCCAACATGTTGGCATGAGCCACATGGTAATCTTTCTGAGCCTGCTGCAGGGTGCGCTTGATGCCGGCTCCATTCTGAGCAAGCAGCTTCTGGCGCTCCATATCAATTCGGGCAAGTTCACACTCCTTGGCTGCAGAATAGTACTCACGCTGCAGACTCACCACATCGGTATTCTCAACAGTGGCAACCACCTGACCCTTGTGTACAAACTGTCCTTCCTTAACTGAAATGCTTTTCACGATGCCTCCCATCAGCGAAGCCACATCGCCCATTGCCTGTGCACGCAGTACGAGCGAACCCTTCGCATCAATGGTGGCATCCATCTCACGCTCCACAGCCTCGCCCATCTTCAAATCCACGGTGCTGACCTGCTTGGCTGTTAACGGAATATGATCAAAATCTACTTCTTCGTGCTCATGTTCCTCATGCGCATGAGCCTCAGAACCGGTCTGTTTCGCAAAGAAAGCGAAGCCAGCCCAGGCAATCGCCGTAACGGCGACTATTAAAATAATTCTTTTCATGTTTGTTTTTTTCTTCTATTTTATAATTCTACACTACAATTTCACACAACGGATCTTATCAAAAATCCGCTGGCAAAAGTACACAAAAATCCTTGCAACTCAGTTGCATTCGAATCTTCAAACCGATTTTTGCAACCAAGTGGCAAACTTGAATAAAATCATAAAATAGAAGGAGGTCCCCGCCTGCTATAGCCAGCCGCCAGTTCCTCTGCAAGAGGAGAAGCTGCCACATGCTGCCATCTCACTGAAATGAGTGAGAGACGAGGGAGGATTAAAAGAGAAGAACAAGACAGGACTACAAACTGATGGCTCTCATCTACCAGCAACTTGCGGATGCCCTTCACCACCTTGGCATTGGTGACAAAATGGTGCATCTGATGCACACGGCAGTTTCCACGGTCGGTATTCGACTCCTGGTCATGATGATCGGTATGCTCATCGTTGATGTTGCCATCTTCCTGACACTGTTCCTGAACCATACAGATACGGTCCATGTGGTGATGATGACTCACCACCGTAGATAGCAGCACGCTCATGGTTGCCATCCATAGACTGAATATGTATAAGATTCTCTTGTTCATTTCGGCTGCAAAGTTACGAGTTTTACGGTGAAATTCCAAAGAAATTATCGTAAAACGCCATATAATTTCTTAAAAAAGATAAAAGGTAGTACCCAAATACACCAACATGAACA
>ERZ1035006.2292-NODE-2292-length-11077-cov-4.551080_pt1 | contig 11077 bp, 9 predicted proteins | sample MGYA00520694_ERZ1035006 | MGnify/ENA primary metagenome ERZ1035006 (study PRJEB33766, sample SAMN09781746) | gut metagenome | biome: gut microbiome | host: Homo sapiens | place: Madagascar | study: EMG produced TPA metagenomics assembly of the PRJNA485056 data...
TCCACATAGACAGTACTGTAATCGATCTGATTGTCTAATAACCGGATCTGGCTTTCGTAATTTTCCAGTTCATAGCGGACATCTGACAGACGGTTTTCAATGGTAATGATATCTTCCACATTTTCTGCCTTCTCCAGCAGTGCCAGCAGCCTCTCCTGTTCTGTCTCCAGTGCTTTCTTATGACTATCCACATCCACATAGCGAAGAGTCACATCATCCACACTTTCATTTTTATAGGTCACATTTCCCAGCGTCTCCACCACATCGATAAATTCATCCAGTTTGTCAGACGGAATGCGAAGTGTATAGCTTGCGGAACGACTGCTGGAATAGTCCGAGCTGCTGCCCCACACAGAAGAATCCTGTATATATCCGCCCAGATCTTTTACCTTCTGACTCATATTTTCAAGGACGGTGTCAAATTCTTTCGTCTGAAGACTTAGATTCACATTCCGTATCAGCTTTCGATCAGTTTCCTGCACCTCTTCGATACCATTTTCTGAAGTCACAGCACCGCCTCCAGCTTCTTCCGCAGATGCCAATGCCGTTGTGTCATAGCCACTGTCATATGCCATATCATCATAAGCTGCTTTCTCCATTGCACTTTCTGTGGCCACCATAGATTTGCTTCCACAGCCAAAGATCGACACTGCCAGTATTCCTGATAATACACAAGCCAATACTTTCTTTTTCATTTACTCCTCCCTTTCCTTTCGCATCTCCTCCAGGGTCTCCATCTGCTCTGAGAATACTTCTTCAAAGGTAAATTCAGCGCTGAGCATATGCTCTCCGATCCGAACAACCATCCGATATCGCTGTGCACCATAGTCGATCTGATACTGCGTCAGATCAATGGCTTCATCCATGGCCATCTTCTCCTCCAGACGTGTCCAGGTCGGCTCTTTGCTCTCGGTACTGGTTGTCGGGATCACATACCAGCCATCATCCAGCCACACTTCCAGAATTGGCGGCATCTGATAAGATGTTGACGTCTCTCCCGTATTGGCGATGGTCAGTGTCAACGTCGGATTCTCTTCATCCAGTACCGGGCAGTTCACCAGAGTGTTTACATTTTCCAGTGCCTCCGGCATATCCTGGATCTCTGCCAGATAAATGGTCTGCCCACAATATGTCTTGCCCTTTGAAGTATCCACATCTGCTGTCTTCTCTGCTTCCAGGCCATCTGCCGCACCAGTATCTGCCGCATCCTCCATAGCATCTTCCGCCACTTCAAGTTCTGCACTCTCTTCTGCAACGTCTGCACTTTCTGCTGTCATCATTGCCGTGGTATCCGCGGTCCCTTTGCCTCCGCTGTGCTGCAGATACACAGTTCCTGCCAATGCTCCACATACACAAAACACTGCAACACATGCTGCCAGTTGTCCCCATTGGAAATGGAAATGCTTCTTTAATTCCTTTTCCTGCATCTTTTGTTCTGCTTCTGTCATCATAGCTTCCATCTGTTCCTCAAACCCCGGTGAAAACCGATGCTTTCCTGCAATCTCCCGTTCATGAGGAACAAAACTCAAATCTTCTTCCAGGCACTCGTCCAGTACCCGGGTCAATAATTCTTCCCCTTCAGTCCGGGCACCGTTTCTAAGCCTCTTCAATGCTTTTTTCCTCCTTTCGGATCATTTCCTGCAGTTTTTTTCTGGCACGGAAATACCGTACATTCGCATTTTTTGCAGAGATTCCCAGAATATCCGCGATCTCCTCGTCACTCATCCGGTACAGGTACTTGTACTCAAACACCACCCGGTAGCTGTCATCGAGCTCCAGCACACAGCTGATCAGCCTGTTATAATTCTCCTTCACCAGAAGCTGATCCAGAATATCTCTTCCTGCCTTACCTTCCGGCAGCTCATCCGTCAATTCCTCCTGTGGATTGTTCTTCCGTATGAGATCGATCGCCTTGCTTCTGACAATTGTTGCAAGAAATTTCTTCGTTCTGGGGCTGTGTGCATCCTCCACTTTATCCAGATGCCTGGTCAGTGCCAGAAAAGCTTCCTGCACTGCATCCTCCGCCAGATGGGTATCCTTAAGTTTCTGCTGGGCAATGTACCACATAAAATGCCGGTAGTTCTCGTATATCTCCCTGAACTTTTCCTGTTCTTCCTGCGTGTCCAGAAGTGCCAGAAACAGAACCATGTCTTATCCTCCTGTAAATGCATCTACATCTATATAAACGCGTTTTTCTTTCATTTTACTACAAGGCGGGAAGAAAATCTTCTAAAAAAATCTTAAATGTTTCTGAACGAACATTTTTAATATATGTGTCCTACTTCACATTTACAGTCTCGTTCAGGGTGAATTCTACGCAGCCCATAGATCCGGGGGCAACATCATATTCGTTGAAGCAGACTACAATGTGTCCGTCTTCATTGACGTAGAAATCCTGGTCTTCTGCGATCTTGTCAAAATTCCACTCTTCTACCTCTGGATCATCCAGCCAGTACTGTACAGTTTCATCGGCTGCCATCTGTTCTCTCATCTGCGTCTTGATTTCTTCGCTGATAGTATCAATATAGTCATCTCCGCACAGATCTTTCAGCGACAGTTCTTTTCCGGTCTTTTTATCAACGGTATAATGCTTGTGCTGTTCATAGCCACTGCCTGCTCCCTGATAGAGGATCAGTTCCAGGGAGAAAAGATCGTCGGTGTCCAGCTTCACGTTACTGTCAATGTAGATATTCTGATAACCTTCTTCATTTTCCATGCTCTTTTTGAACTCTTCGATCAGCTTATTGGTCTCTTCGTTGATATCAAAATTAATGGCATCTGCGGATACTTTTGCCTGCTCAACGGTGTCACTGTCTGCATTCTCATCCGTAGCAGCTACTTCTACCTGCGGCACTTTTACATTCGCACTGTTGCGCTCCTCATCCACCTGATACTCGCGGACAGTCACCACTTTGAACAGATTACCAAGTAATGGGATCTGCTGCATGGCTGCCGCTGCAGTCTGGCTGGTATTCGGAAGAATCAACACGATGGCAAGTACTGCTGCCATGCTTCCAAATGTTTTATATAACGTTATTTTTTTCATACGTTTCTTTTCTTTTTTTGCTCTGTTAATAGACTGTTCCAGTTTTTCTCTCATCTCTTCCGGCACTTTAATATTGTCATACTCCTTTTTCCAGTCTTCCATAATTCACCCCTCCTGCTTCCATATATTTCTTTAACTTATCCATTGCCCGGTACAGCTTGCTCTTTACCGTACTCACATTCAGATTCATGATTTGTCCGATGGTCTCGATCTTCTCTTCTTCAAAATACCGGAGCACTACGATGCTTCGTTCCTTTTCATCCAGCCTATCCAGTGCCCGCTGAAGATCCACATCCTCAATCTTGTCTTCCTGTCCCTGCTCTGGTACCTCTTCCACCGAAGCTGTCTGTTTGTTTTTCTTCAGGAAACGCAGTGCCTCATGGATCACGATCCGGCAGATCCAGGTATCTGCGTATTCCGGCTGTTTCAGAAGATCACTTTTTAAAATCGCCCGATATGCCGCCTCCTGTACAATATCCATAGCATCCTGCTCCCGAAACACATAGCTGTATGCCATGCGATAATATTTTTCATAATTCTGTACCAGACACTCATGAATCAGTGCCTCTTTGTCTGATGCCCTCATATTATTCCTCCTCTCTGCTTTCTTTTACCTATTAGACCTTAAGGTTTTGCGGAAAGTTTCACTTTATTTTCATTTTTTCAGAATCTTTGATAAAAAAGGGCAAAAAGCCCTAGTTTCATGCTTTTCACCCTTTATATCTACCTTATGTAATCTATTATCTATCCAGCAGCTCACATAACTGCCACGGCTCATCGATCATCACATCTGCACCGCTTTCCCACAGAACATCAGTGCTTCTATATCCCCATGACACACCAACACCCACGAATCCGGCATTTTTTGCAAACTGCATATCAGTCTCGCCGTCACCTACATGCATGACCTGATCCGGGGTAACACCCAGAGTCTCACACAGCAGTTTTCCGGCTATAGGATCCGGTTTCAGGGGGCGATCCTGATCATTTCCCCAGACTTCTTCAAAAGGAAGGTCACTGCAGAAATGGTTTGCCAGCTTCTTCGCAGTCGTTTCCACTTTATTGGTCACAATTACCAGCCGGATTCCTTTGGCAGCCATCCACTGCAGAGTCTCCCACATTCCCGGATAAAAACAGGTCTGTTCCGTACAGTGCTCCGGATACCACTCCAGCTGATAACGCACTGCTTCTTCCAGTTTTTCCTGAGTCGCATCCGGACAAAGTTCCCTGTAGATCCCTTTTACACCATTTCCGATATAGTTAGCAAAACGAACCGGCGGCATAGGCGGCAGTCCTGCCAGTTTCAGTGCCCGTCTGGCAGCTGCCTCCAGATCTGCCTCTGTATTGAGGATGGTTCCATCCATGTCAAAAGATACTACTTTGATATTGCTGTATTTTCCACTCATACCCGTATTTTCGTTCCTTTCTGATCTCTGGTTCCATTTTTCAGCTTCTGTAAAGATACTTCTTTTTCTTTATAAGTGATGATCTTATCTTCACCATCTGTCATTACATAGACCTGTTCCAGACTGTCTTTGGCTGACAGCTTCATGGCACGCACACCAATCGCTGCCTTCTTCTTCTCCGGAATCTCCTCAATGGCAAATTTCAGGAAGACACCTTCTGCGGACTGAAGTACGATCTGCGTATTATCCCCGACCAGGCCTGCATACAACACCTCGTCATCTTCGTTCAATTTGGTTGCCGCACTGGTTCTTGTGCGCACATCATACTCGTAACCGCTGACCACCTTTGTCATACCATATTTGGTCACGAACAGCATGGTTCCCATAAGCAGTTCTTCCATACTGCAAATGCAGATTATGCGCTCCTGGGAACTGTCAAAATTGCTGAAATTATCAATCGGGAATGCCTTATCACGGAATTTTCCATATGGCAGGTCTGCAATCTTAGCCGTATGAAGCTTGCCTTTCTCTGTGAAAATGCAAAGCCGGTCTGTATTGCGGCAGGTCAGCACATAACGGCTCTCCGCATCAGCCGCCTCTTTATTTCTCTCATAGGTCGCCACATCCATGGTACGGCAGTAACCAAATCGATCCATCAGGAATTTCACCGGCATCTCTTCCATCTTCTTTTCCACGAAAACAGCTGCTTCTGCATTTTCCACGGATGTCTTTCTCGGTTGTGCATAAGCCTTCTTGTAACGGTCAAGATCCGCTATGATAACCTTCAGCATCTCGTCATAGTTGTTGAGGATTTCCGAATAACGGGCAATGTTTTTCATGGTGGTATCATGTTCTTTCATAAGAGCTTCAATCTCCAGACCGATCAATTTGTAGAGACGCATCTCCAGAATTGCCGTTGCCTGGCGTTCTGTAAAACGAAGCTTCGCTGCCTGTGCTTTTGACTTCTCGGACTTAAATGTAATTCCCTCTGTAACACCACTCATGAGGCAGGCTTTTGCCATCTTCAGATCCCGGCTTCCACGCAGCACTTCAATGATCAGGTCGATCACATCACAGGCTTTGATCAGACCTTCCTGGATCTCTTTTTTATCCAGCTCTTTATTCAGAAGTGTCTTATATTTTCTGGTATTCAGTTCAAACTGGAAGTCGATCACATGGTCAAATATCCGGGTCAGCCCCAGAGTCTCCGGTCTTCCGTCCGCCACTGCCAGCATATTTACACCAAAGGTATCTTCCAGACGGGTCTTCTTGTAGAGCATATTGGTCAACTGCTCGGTATCTGCACCCTTTTTCAGTTCCAGCACAATACGGATACCTTCCTTGGACGACTGGTTGGTAATATCCACAATATCTGTAGTTGTCTTAGACTCCACCAGTCCGCCGATATCATTGAGGAATTTTCCAATATTAGCGCCGATCATGGTATATGGAATCTCTGTAATGACCAGCTGCTCCTTGCCCCCCTTTAATTTTTCCACTTCCACACGGCCACGGATCTTGATCTTACCTGCGCCGGTGCGGTAGATCTCGGTCAGTTCATCTTTGTTGACCACAATTCCACCAGTGGGGAAATCCGGTCCCGGCATGATCTGCAAGAGCTCTTCCACCGTCATCTGCGGATTTTGCATGTAAGCCTTCATGGCATCAATGGTCTCACCCAAATTGTGCGGCGGGATGCTGGTAGACATGCCGACAGCAATGCCCTCTGCGCCGTTGATCAGCAGATGGGGGATTCTTGCCGGAAGAACACCCGGTTCTTTCTCTGTCTCATCAAAGTTCGGAACAAAATCCACGATATTTTTGTCCAGATCCGCCAGCAGCACATCTTCACTGACCTTCTGAAGTCTCGCCTCCGTATATCGCATGGCAGCAGCGCCATCTCCTTCAATGGAACCAAAGTTACCATGTCCGTCGATAAGCGGCAGCCCTTTTTTGAAATCCTGGCTCATGACAACCAGTGCCTCATAGATGGAGCTGTCTCCATGGGGATGATATTTACCCATGGTATCGCCAACGATACGGGCACATTTTCGGTAAGGGCGATCACTTCGGATACCAAGCTCATGCATATCGTAGAGAGTTCTTCTCTGTACCGGCTTCAGACCATCCCTCACATCCGGCAGTGCACGGGCCACGATAACGCTCATGGCATAGTCAATATAAGACTTCTGCATGATGTCGGAATATTCTGTTTTTATGATCATTTCTTCACTCATGCTTTTCCTCCTACACATCCAGCTCTGCGTCTACTGCATTTTCATAGATAAACTGACGACGCGGCGGCACTTCCGTTCCCATCAGCATCTCCGTTACAGAGGAAGCCAGTCTGGCATCCTCGATCTCTACCAGGCGAAGCCGTCTGTGATCAGGATCCATGGTCGTCTCCCACAGCTGGGTGGCATCCATCTCTCCAAGACCTTTATAACGCTGGAGCGTGAAGGATCCCGTGTGGGTCTTTCTGTATTTTTCCAATGCCTTGTCGTCATAAAGGTATTCTTCCTTCCCTCTTGCCGGCATGGCTTTATAAAGCGGCGGCATGGCAATGTACACATGTCCCTCGTAGATCAGCTCCGGCATAAACCGATAGAACAAAGTCAGCAGCAGCGTACTGATATGGGCACCGTCCACGTCTGCATCGGCCATAATGATGATCTTATCATAGCGAAGCTTTGTAATATCAAAATCATTTCCATATCCTTCAGAGAATCCGCATCCGAACGCATTGATCATCGTCTTGATCTCCGCATTGGCAAGGACTTTATCAATGCTGGCCTTCTCCACGTTCAGAATCTTACCACGGATAGGCAGGATTGCCTGATAAGCACGGTTTCTGGCTGTCTTGGCAGAACCGCCTGCGGAATCTCCCTCCACAATGAAGATCTCACATTTGGATGCATCCCTGCTCTCACAGTTCGCCAGCTTTCCGTTGGAATCAAAAGAGAATTTCTGCTTGGTCAGCAGATTGGTCTTCGCACGTTCCTCAGATTTTCGGATCTTGGCGGCTTTTTCCGCACAGCCGATCACAGTCTTCAGCGTCTCCAGATTCCGGTCAAAATACCGCTGGATCTCATCACCGGTCACTTTTGCGGTGGCCTTGGAAGCATCCTGGTTATCAAGCTTTGTCTTTGTCTGTCCCTCAAATCTCGGATCCGGATGTTTGATGGAGATGACTGCTGTCATTCCATTTCGTACATCTGCACCTGTAAAATTCGCATCTTTTTCTTTGAGGATTCCCAGTTCCCTGGCATAGGAGTTGATCACCGTGGTAAATACTGTCTTGAATCCCGTAATATGAGTACCACCTTCCGCATTATAAATATTGTTGCAAAAGCCCAGTACGTTCTCATGAAATTCATTTACATACTGAAAAGCCACTTCCACGGTAATTCCTTCGCTCTCCCCCTGAAAATACACCACCTCATGGAGTGTTTCCTGCGATTTATTCAGATCTTTTACGAATCCTACCAGTCCGTCCGGCTCATGATATTCAATATGCTCCACTTCACTGCCGCGGCGGTCTTCAAATATAATAGTCAGATTCGGGTTCAGATATGCCGTCTCATGCATACGGCTCTTGACCTCTTCTGCCTTGAAGCGGGTCTTCTCAAAGATCTCCGGATCGGGCAGAAAACGGATCTTCGTTCCCGTCTTTCTGGTCTTACCAAGCGTAGGAAGCAGTCCCTGTTCCAGTTCAACGGTTGGGTTGCCCCTCTCGTAATGGTCATGATGTATATATCCGTCTCTGTACACCTCTATATCCAGCCAGGTGGACAGCGCATTTACAACAGAAGAACCTACTCCGTGAAGTCCTCCGCTGGTCTTATATGCAGAATCATCAAACTTTCCGCCTGCATGCAGCGTGGTAAATACCAGTCGCTCCGCAGACATTCCCTTTGCATGCATTCCTACTGGAATACCACGTCCATTATCTGTGACCGTACAGGAACCGTCTTTTTCCAGATACACTTCAATCTGGGTACAATATCCTGCCAGATGCTCATCCACTGAGTTATCTACGATCTCATAGATCAGATGATTCAATCCTTTTGTGGAAACACTTCCAATGTACATGCCAGGCCGTTTTCGTACCGCTTCCAGTCCTTCCAGAACGGAAATACTGTCCGCATCATATGTGTTGCCTTTTGCCATCTGTCAATACTCCTTTTCTAATTTCCGGGGAAAAAAGCAGGCGTCCTACATTGCTGAGGATTCCTGCTTTTCACCCTACTCCATATGAATCTTATGTTCCTTGTACTGCCGGATCTCATCCAGCGCTGCCTGCATGACACGATCTCCCTTTGCCATACCATAATCTCTGGTATCCACTGCCATGACCGGAATCCTCTCCGGTACCCGCTCTCTTACGCTTGCCAGTGCGCAACGCACCTGCGGTCCCACAAGGACAATATCCGCATCCTCTTTATCTTCATCCAGTCCAGCCAATGATGATACAATAATCTCCACATCCAGCAGATTGGCTCTCGCCCAGGCAAGCATTCTGTCCCTTAAAATACTGGCCGAACTGCCGGAATAACATACCAACACCAGTTTCATTCCTTGTTTCTCCCGTACCGAACTTATTCCGGATCGTTATATCCGTTCGGATTCTGGGTCTGCCATTTCCAGGAATCAGCACACATCTCATCAATACCGTACTCTGCTTCCCAGCCAAGCTCTCTCTTTGCTTTAGACGGATCACAGTAGCAGGTTGCAATATCGCCTGCACGACGCGGTTTGATCTCATACGGGATCTTCTTGCCGCATGCCTTGCCAAACGCTTCAATAACCTGAAGTACACTGTATCCGTTGCCGGTACCCAGGTTGTAGATCAGCACACCTTTATTCTCTTTGAACTTCTCGATTGCTTTTACATGACCTCTTGCCAAGTCTACCACATGAATGTAATCACGTACGCCGGTTCCATCCGGAGTATCATAATCATTTCCAAATACACCCACACATTTCAGCTTGCCGATGGCTACCTGTGCCACATACGGAAGCAGGTTGTTCGGAATACCCTTGGGATCTTCACCGATCAGTCCTGATTTGTGTGCTCCGATCGGATTGAAATAACGAAGCAGGGTTACATTCCACTCTGGATCTGCACGATGGATGTCCATCAGCACCTGCTCCAGCATAGTCTTGGTCTGACCATAAGGGTTGGTCGGACTCTGTTTCGGGCATTCTTCTGTGATCGGGATCTCCAGCGGATCTCCATATACTGTAGCAGAAGAACTGAAAATAATGTTTTTTACACCATGTTTTCTCATGGTATCACACAGGAGCAATGTTCCTGTCATATTATTATGATAATATTCAATCGGCTTTACCACAGACTCTCCAACTGCCTTGTATCCTGCAAAATGGATGACTGCATCCGGCTTCTCTGCTTCAAAAATCTTATCCATTGCCGGCTGATCCAGCATATCTGCCTCATAAAATGTAAGCGTTTTTCCGGTGATCTGCTGTACGCGGTCCAGTGCCTTTGCGCTTGCATTATAAAGGTTATCCATAACAACTACTTCATATCCACTGTTCAGAAGTTCTACGCAGGTATGACTTCCAATATAGCCTGCTCCCCCAGTTACTAAAATCTTCATGTCCTTCTACCTCTCTGAAATTGTAATATATTTCCCGGACGTATCGTATATGCCCACGATAAAACAAGTGTATCACACTTTTTTAATAATAGCAAACGACCGGCATGTTTTTTTCTACATAACCATAGATTTCTTTTGCCTTATTAGGTGGCAGGTTCACGCATCCATGGGATCCATTGGTCTGGTATATAGTTCCACCAAAACTGCCTCTCCAGCCAGCATCGTGCATACCGATATTCCCGTTAAACGGCATCCAGTAACTGACAGGCGTTGCATAGTCTGCACCTCTGAGTACCGCATTTTTTGTCTTATAGGTCAGTCCGAAGACACCACCCGGTGTCCCCCAGCCTCTGGACATATTTCCTGATACCAGCGGGCTTTCCATGATCACGGTTCCGTCTTTGACAAAATACAGATGCTGGGCACTTAAGTCGATCTCCACATACGTGCTGCCTATGTCATTTTCTCCTGTTACATAACCCTCTTTGGTCCACTGTGGAGTATGGGCGACACTTTTTTTATCCGCAAGCATGGTAAGAAGGGCTTCCTGCTCTGCTTCCACGTCCATTTTCCATCCGTAAGCACCGCTCTTCAGCTTTTTCTCCACACCGCTTACTGTCTTAAAAATGCGGACTTTTCCATAGGTGTTATAGGTATCTGCCAGCTCTTTCGCATAAGCCTTTGCCAGTTCTTCATCCACTGTTACCGTTCCATCTGCTGCACGTACCAACCACTCATGGATCTGATCTCCGTCTACCGTTACCGGAACCCCATGCATATCATAGGAAAATGTCAGGTTGGTATAGGCATTCAATTCTTCTGCTTCTTTGTTGAGTCGCTCATCGTCAGAAAAGATCTTCGGTTCTTCATAATATTCAGCTCCGGTCAGATCAAGCTCAGCCTGTCGGGTCGTTACTGCTTTCCGGATCGCTTCTACCGCATCTTCCTTATGGATCATACTTCCTTCTACTTCCGTGAGCACCTCATATCCCTTTTTCTCTGGA
>ERZ1035006.2295-NODE-2295-length-11061-cov-10.221243_pt1 | contig 11061 bp, 11 predicted proteins | sample MGYA00520694_ERZ1035006 | MGnify/ENA primary metagenome ERZ1035006 (study PRJEB33766, sample SAMN09781746) | gut metagenome | biome: gut microbiome | host: Homo sapiens | place: Madagascar | study: EMG produced TPA metagenomics assembly of the PRJNA485056 data...
TTAGTTTACCACATTTCTACCGATATTGCAAATACCCCATGAATTTCTTCACCGCCAGGGAGGCGGTCTCCTGCTCCCGGATGGCCAGGGCCGTCTCCCGGTAGGCCGTCACGTCCAGCTCCTTGACCACCACGTTGAAGGGGACCCGTTTCAGGATCATCTCCGTCAGCATACTCACCCCCAGGCCGCTTTCCACCATGGCCATGATGGCGTAGTCGTCCCAGGTGGTAAAATGGACCCGGGGCTTGAGCCCGTGGCGCTGGAACACCTCGGAGACCTCGGCCTGGGCCCCCTTTTCCAGCAGCATGAAGGGCTCCTCCGCCAGGGCGGCAATGGGCACCCGGTCGTATTGGGTCAGAGGGTGGTTTTGGGGAAGAATGGCCAGGAGCCGGTCCCGGCCTAAGGGGATGGTGTCGAAGTCCGTTCTCGTGGGCAGCCGCAGAAAGCCGCAGTCTACCCGGCCCTGGGCGATCCAGTCCTCAATTTCCGTGTAGTCCCCCAGCAGAAGCTCATAGTCAATGCCCGGATAGTCCTTCTGAAAGGCCTTGATGATATTGGGCACCCAGTGGATGGCACCGCTGGAAAAGGTGCCGATGCGGATGATGCCGGACTGGACCCCATGGAGGTCGTCCACCTGCATCTGCAGCTTCTGATACTCGGTGCACAGGCTCTGGGCATAGGGCAGCAGCCGGGAGCCGTCGGAGGTCAGCCGGATGCCGGCCCGGTTCCGCTCCAGAAGGGTGATATTCCATTCCTTCTCCAGGTCGTGGATCATCCGGCTGACGCCGGACTGGGAGTAGTTCAGCACCTCCGCCGCCCGGGTGAAGGAGCCGTATTCCACGGCCTTGATAAAAGCCATGTACTTCAGAATATTCATATCCATAGCGCATCTCTCCTTATGCATGCGTTTTCCGCATGCTTGCCATGCGAAACATTCGCTTTTCAAATAGTTATCCCTATGATACAATGCCCCCATGAGAAATTCAAGAGAGGATGCGAAAAAAATGACCACTTCCACCGTCTGTATCACCATCACCATTCTCGTTTACCTGGTAGGAATGCTCTGGATCGGCGCCCGCTTCGCCAAGCAGAACGAATCCAGCTCCGACTTCTACCTGGGCGGACGAAAGCTGGGTCCTCTGGTTACGGCCATGAGCGCCGAGGCCTCCGATATGTCCAGTTACCTGCTCATGGGTCTTCCGGGCCTTGCCTACCTCAGCGGCCTGGCGGACGTAGGCTGGACCGCCATCGGCCTGGGCCTGGGCACTTACCTGAACTGGCTCTTCACCGCCCGCCGGATCCGCCGGTATACCCAGATCACCGGGGCCTTCACCCTGCCCCAGTTCTTCTCCCACCGGTTCCACGACCGCAAGCACATCCTGTCCGCCATTTCCGCGGTGATCATCATTGTCTTCTTCATCCCCTACACGGCCTCCGGCTTCTCCGCCTGCGGCAAGCTGTTCTCCAGCCTCTTCGGGGTGGACTACATGGGGGCTATGATCGTCTCCGCCATTGTCATCGTGGGCTATACCGCCGCCGGCGGCTTTCTGGCGGCCTCCGTCACGGACCTGATCCAGAGCATCATCATGACCATTGCCATTCTGTTTGTTCTGATTTACGCCACAATCCAGGCCGGGGGCCTGGGAGCCGTCCTGGAGAATGCCAAGGCCCTGCCCGGCTACCTGTCCTTCACCAGCACCTATACGGCCTCCGGTGCCGCCCCCTATAACTTTCTCACCATCGTCTCCACTCTGGCCTGGGGCCTGGGCTACTTCGGCATGCCCCACATCCTGCTGCGGTTCATGGCCATTGAGGACGAGAAGAAGCTGGTGGTCTCCCGCCGGGTAGGCTCTGTGTGGGTGGTCATTGCCATGTTCCTGGCCGTGATGATCGGCGTTGTGGGCAATGCCCTGACGGCCTCCGGCACAATCCAGTCCCTGTCCGGCTCCGCCAGCGAGACCATCGTCATCCAGATCGCCACCCTCCTCAGCAAAGCCGGTATCCTGCCCGCCCTCATGGCCGGTCTGATCCTGGCCGGAATTCTTGCCAGCACCATGTCTACCGCCGATTCCCAGCTGCTGGCCGCCTCCTCCAGCGTGTCCCAGAACCTGCTGCAGGATACCCTGGGCCTGAAGCTGAGCCAGAAGAGCAGCATGCTGGCCGCCCGGCTCACCGTGGTGCTCATCGCCATTCTGGGTGTGGTCATTGCCCAGGACCCCAACAGCTCCATTTTCGGCATTGTGTCCTTCGCCTGGGCAGGCTTCGGCGCGGGCTTCGGCCCCCTGGTCATCTGCTCCCTCTACTGGAAGCGCACCACCTTCCCCGGAGCCATTGCCGGTCTCGTCTCCGGCGGCGTGTTTGTCTTCATCTGGAAGTACCTCATCAAGCCCCTGGGCGGCATCTGGGGCATCTATGAGCTCCTCCCCGCCTTCCTGGTGGGCCTGATCGCCATCGTAGCCGTGAGCCTGCTGACCAAAGCCCCCAGCGAGGAAGTCGTAAAAGAGTTCGAACTGGCCAGAAGCAATGAGGAACTGAAGTAACTATTGTTTCATATCGGGAAGTGATTTACAATCCGGCGCCAGATTTGACGGTTACAAAACAAACGCTATAACCAAAAGGAGAGGCAGTCAAAAAGATTGCCTCTCCTTTTGCCTTTTGGCAAGGACTTCATCGCCTCGTCAAACTTTCTCCGCAGATGTGCCCAGCACCCAACTACCGTATACCATAGACTATATGATAGTCGCATATACTATCCGCTACTATATGAGAGTATTGTTTCATATTAGAGGGTGATTTACAATCCGGCGCCAGATTTGACGGTTACTTAATAATTATGAACTGTGCAATAGTTCCCCATCTACAAGACGGTATATCTTCTGACAGCATTCAGCCACACTTTGGTCATGTGTTACAATTACAATTGTAACATTTTGCCTATTAATTTTTGTGAGAAGTTCCATCAATCGCTCTGTATTATTTGTATCCAATGCTCCTGTAGGTTCATCAGCAAGGATTAATTTTGCATTCATAGTTAACGCTCTAGCAATTGCAACACGCTGTTTCTGTCCACCAGAAAGATGATTCACAGGTGTGTCCTCTTTACCCATCAGCCCCACAGTAGAAAGCATTTCCTTAGCCCTATATGTACACTCACGAGTATATGTTTTACCTATGATTTGTGGAAGACAAATATTTCGCAGTGCAGTTTCTCCTCCAAGCAAGCCAAAGTTTTGCATAATTAATCCAATTTCTTTATTACGCAATGCACATTTTGCACGATCGTTCATTTTAGAAACTTCTGCACCGTCAAAAAAATACTTCCCTGATGTACAGCAGTCAATTCCTGAAAGAATATGTAGCAAAGATGACTTCCCTGATCCAGATGGTCCTGTAATAGCAATCATTTCCCCTGTTGCTATGTCAAGGTTAATATTTCTCAATGCATGTACAGCCTTTTCTGTGTCCTTATTATATATTTTGTTCACATTCTGAAGATGAATCATTTCAATCTCCTCCATTGTATAAGGCAACATCTGTAGCTTTGCGGGATTGTTGAAATCCTGTTCGTATGCTTACAACCAAAATACAAACAAATAGGCTTCCGCAAAACAAAAAGCTAATTATTCCTGGCCTAGTGTATGGTTCGATTAAAACTTTTTGGCTAAACCATGGAAAAATTAAATAGGCAACTATGGATGCGATAATCAATAATAGCGCCTCTGCAATAAATACCATTGTTGCAACATGTCTTTGTTGCATTCCTAGTATGCGAAAAATTGCAATTTCTTCTTGCTTTCGTCGTATCATCAGAAACGTATATCCTCCAAAACCATATAGTGCAATTATGGACAAGAGCACAAAGGCTAATACATCCCATCGTTTTTCTTTGAGCAAAGTATTGAACGATTCGTTAATCAACTCGGGAACTGATTTTACAGTACCGTATATACCAACAGTCTTCTCGAGAGTCTGTATGATATCATCCAAATTCTCCTTATTTTGAAGCTTAATAAGGTAGTTAGGCTCCCATCGTATGGTGCTCAACAGTTCTTCGTTATAGCAAGCAATTATAAAATCATAATTTTTCATATCAGGAAGGTATGAAATTAAGACCTCCATATTAGGTTCAGAACCATAGTTGTATATGGTAGGTACTGAAGTATACTGTGATAGAACACCCGTAACTATGCACGAAACAGGGGCTTCTCTTTCTCCCACGCGAAAGTTAGCCCTGGAACCTATGGGAAAATAATCTATTAGCGATGGGCTAACAATGATTGGCAAAAGCGTTTCATCATAGTAACAGAGAAACTCTCCCTCATCTACACCCCAATCTACATATTCTGCCATGTCATCTGAATAGACGAGCAAGTTGGCAACTTTATTTGATTCATTTTCATGCTGGTGCTCAACTTGTTCCTTGGACGTCGTCCCATAAACGGCCTGTTGCAAAGAAAAGCGGAAAACTGTTTCCACACCATCAAGAGTGAGTAATGTATTGTACAGTTTATTATCTACAGTTACGTCCACCCGATTCTTTTGCATCGTTGCATTTCCTGCGCTAATATGGCAAAAACTCGATAGATCATATCGATATATCTCCTCTAATGAAGAATATTTTTGAAGGAAAGTGTCTATTGGGCCCAACACAACAAGTGCGAAAATTATCATACAGACTAGTTGTATTAGTAGAACACATTCCTGAACTTTTTCTTTTGAATACAGATAGTGGCTTAAGTAAATCAGGTTCATTGGTATTCCTCCCAAGCGTCATAGGAAAAAATACTTGAAATATTCGAATAGGAATATACAACAGATAAAAGGAATAAACCTGCTAATATTATACACAAAGTAAATGGCGCGGGTGGATAATTTGCTAATACCTTTTCCAATATTGGAAAAGAGCAATAATGTAAAAGCATAGCAAAAAAAGAACCTAGACAATACAGCAACAGCCATTGTCCATAAATTAAAAATGTACATCTATAGGCTTCCATGCCACACAAATAGTATATGTAGAGTTCTTTCCTATATACGGCAATCCATTCACGCATAAGCTGAAGAACTGTAGTTGCCGCAAGGAAAACAAGCATGAGGCTTAATATTCCATACTTTATTTGATTTTCGGATAAAACACTGTTTGAATTTCTATCTGGTACATAAAATTGGGAATTAGGATACCTCTCTAAAAGTTTGGCACAATTTTCTTCCAATTCGTCATATGTAGCTCCATTGAAATGAATCAGAATTAGCGATGGAGCGAATTCTTCTTGAAATCTTAAGAACGGGATAATCGAAAAAAAGTATTTTTCTCCTTCATCCAACTGAAAGAAATCATAATTTACTCTTGCAGACATTGCTGTCGTTATATTGTAAGGAACAATCCAACCCGTTCCTATGATTTCATATATACTACTTCCAATAGAAATACTTTTTTTCTCTAATATTTTCTCAGAAAGACTATCTGAGATGAATGCACAATATTCTCCTTTTTCTTGTTCTATTTCATTAAAGAAGCGGCCTGAAGTTATCGGAAACCATTTCTGTGCATTTACACCCTGCCAACCGATTAGAATGGAATCTTCTGATAGCGCCGTCATATAGAGTATATTCGCAATTTTATTATTTGAAAAAGAGAATATGTTTTTTGAAAAATCCTGGAGTTCATTTGTGATATCCGTTCCCGGTTCAACAGTTATTGTCGCATAAGTACTCCGCTTTGTAGCCAACCGATATTGGCCAATTGCTAACCCTTGCATAACACTAACACAATAGATTGAAACAATCACTCCGGTAAAAAGTATAACAGATACTCCTTTGTTTTGTCTAATTTGCCTACAAAGTGAGTGAAAAAAGATATGTAGCATTTGCCCTCCTTTCAAAGATTGGGCCTATCAGGGGTACTGATAGACCCAATTACAGAAACACACGCCGCTCTCAAAAGTGTTGTATTGACATTTATCCTATAAAGGGAGCCTTTACTCTAGATAAAACTGAAGAACCTAGAACATTACGCAGTGATATGTACTTAGTAAAAGAACAGTTTTTATTTAGAACATATCAGATTGTGGAAATATAGATTAATTTGAGTCACTAGAATAATCGCTCCACATAGTCCCATCACCGCACCGAGCCTGGAACCATCCCTCAGCAAAAGTAATCTCGTTTGCACTTAAACTTTTTGAACGAGAACTGACATTAGTGCCCGAATCATAGTAATAGGTGCCTTGAGTAACTGGATTCCAATTATAATCTCCGTCTACAATATACTGGATTTGAATACCAGCCATTAAATAATTGTCTACGGGAGTACAGGTACACTTGGTGATGGTAGATGTTGCAGTATCTTTTGTCCATCCATCGCTAATGGAAGTGGAATAGCTGCCATAGGGTTGATCTGCAGTAGCAGATGCCGAAATGGTTAAAGACATAACCAATATCAGCGAAAAAATAAGTGCAATAAATTTTTTCGGCATATTTATCCTCCTTCTTGCAGAGAGCGATATGTGTTTTGTATGATCACATTGCTATATATATATATTGGCTTTCCCTAAAGAGGGGATAGTACTACTATCAAGCTATCGATAATTTTGTGCGGCGATTGTCGGTGCATACAGTTGGTTTTCATCAAACTATTGTTGACAAATATTTTGGTTTTCCGAACCGCCCCAATGATGTCTCATAAAAAACGTCATTGAAATTTCTGTTTCCGCTTACAGTTTACAGTCACTTCTGTGATTTTCTCTAATTGCTCTATTTTGCCCCTAATTTTATCACAGACCGCTGAACACCTATTGGGATGTATGTTCCCCCTTTTTAATCAGTCAAATCCAGCGGCACTTAACGGGTCCAGCACCTCCGCATCACCATAAGCAATGTGATCATTTTGTAATAGCAAGGGCGTAAGGAGCCTGAACTATAGCCGCAAGTAAAATGCCCGCACCCAATGCAGCGGTGTACTGAACTGATGCTGTTTTATACATTATCAAATACACTGCCATGGCTATCACTGCAAGAACGCAAGCAATTTTACGAAATAGCCGTCTCTCCTTGCTGGTCAGCTTTCTGGCATGATTTTCCACAGGGCTGAATACACAAAGGCATATTACAGACAAGAATACTAAAACTGTCAGAAATTTTATGTACCCTTCCTGGACAATTAGCTTTATAGATCCCATTGCCAACGCAAGCAAGGCAGTGGAAAGAATAACACAAAGCTTTGGAGAATCCAGATGATACCCACCGCTGAATTTCCGAATCAGCATAAATGGCGTGATCATCAGCAAGCCTTCCCGCAACATCCCGAACGCAAGGCCCAATACCACAGCGATGAAGATTGGAAGTAGGCCGAACAGGAGACTGTATACCGCATAGGAAAACAGTCCATTGTCCTCACCGGAAATAGCCCCCTCCTGTTCCAGCCACTTCGCAATTCCAGAAGACAGTTCCCGGATCATTTGATCTTACTGAACCGCTCCAACTCCGCAGGTGCCTGGGGCTGGTGAATCAGGCAACAGGAGTTGGTGTTGGCGCAGATGAACAGGACGGCACAGAGCGCGGACACGGCGAATTTCGCGAGTTTGCGGGTGAGCATTGGAAGGGCAGTTGCTTGTTTCATATTGGGTACCTCCATTCTGAAATTTGTTGTGCTAATTTTTTGTACAGCCTCATTTTATTTCAGATTTGATCCAATATCAATGGCTCCTGCACGAAACGCATGATTTTGCGCATAAACGGTCATTATTTGTGAAAAAATAGTATGCTATCTATCTGCTTCAGAATATTAACAGTAATAGATAGAAAAAATTTTCTCATTTTTATATCTATAGCAGAATAGTTCTGGTATGGATTGTTGATGCAGTGCTGGAAACTTGATAAACTTACCAAGGTGATGAAGGGTGGAACTAAACTATATAGGAATCGGGCAGCGAATCGCAAAAAGGCGCCTCCAAATGGGTTTCAAGCAGAATATGTTGGCTGAAAGATTAGATCTTTCAAACAATTATCTCTCCAGTATCGAGCGGGGAAAAGAAAAACCAAGTTTGGAAGTCATTGTAAATATCTGCAATGCGCGTCAGGTCACGCCGGACTATTTGCTGATGGGTAATATGTATTCCAATAATGTACCTCAAAATATTGCGGATGGATTGCGGCTGTGTACAAAAGAGGATTTATCCCTCCTGTCTGTATTGATTGATCATCTGGTAGAGCGGCAAAGCCAAAAATGGAATAATGACAATTTCGCGTAAGTGTGCTATAATCTTCTCAAAAGGAAGGGTGGCCGCTTATGCGAATTGTTTTTTGTGATGATGATCCCTTTATTTTGCGGCAGCTTCTGTCCCTTGTAAAGGATTTTTTCGCTAACTTGGGCGGAGCCGAGCCGGAGTATACGGTCTATCCCTCGGGGGACAAACTGATCCGCCAGGGAGCGCAATTTGATATTGCGTTTCTGGATGTGGAGATGCCCGGAGCCAGCGGGATACATGCCGGGGCAAAATTGAAAGAGCGGAATCCCAGAATTAAAATATTTATTGTGACTGCCTATCCGGATTATCTGGATGAAGCCATGCGCTTTCAGGTTTTCCGCTATCTGTCCAAGCCAATTGATAAAACCAGACTGTTTCGCAATCTGAAGGATGCGGTTTATGCCTATAATATGGAAACCCGTGAATTCCCAATCGAAACAGGCAGTGGCATTTTTGTGCGGAGGTCGGAGGAAATCATTTGCGTGGAAACTACCAATCGGAAAACAATTGTTCATACCGTAGACGGGGATTTGGTCAGCAGCAAAAGCATGGAATACTGGCGGGAAGCTCTTTCCTTACCCTGCTTTTATTCCACTCATCGCAGCTACATCGTCAATATGCGCTTTGTTTACAGCATTGGCAAGGACAGCGTGATCCTCAAGAATGGGAAGCAGCAAATGGAGGCGTTTTTGTCCAGAAGGAAATTCACCTATTTCAAAAATACCTATTTGGTATATATGGAGAGTACAAAATGATAGGTGAGAAATTATGCTTTGCAATCGTATTTGCCGCGGAGGCGATGATTGCGTGGCTGTATCTTGAATATATCCTAAGCCGGAAAAATCCGCTTCCTATTTCAATTTGTTCATTTGGCATTGGATATGCCACATTGTTCGCGTTTTCTCTTCTGGATAGTACGACCATTAACGCCATTACTTTTTGCGGCATCAATTATTTTTTAATCAAGTATAATTATCAGTGCAGCATAAAAACCGCTCTGCTTCATTCTACGTTTTTGTGCTTTGCTATGGTTGGCGCGGAACTTCTTGTTGTTCTGATAATCGGTTTGTTTGGATATGCTTTTTCCGCCTACACATATAATTTCCATATTATGCTCGTTCTTGCTGTCCTTAGCAAGCTGCTATATCTCATGTTTTCTATTATTGGATCCCGCATTTTTGCGCCGCATAAGTATAAAAATGAAGAGCCACGCCTGATGGTACTGTTCTGCGTTCTCCCGTTGCTGTCTTCATTGATTGCGATTACAATCGCGTATTTTGGAATGGCGGATGGAATCATGGGAAATAGCTCGATCATGACGATTTTGATTATCGTAACACTGCTAATCGTCAATTTGATTTTCCTGATTTTGTATAACAGTTTGCAAAAGGCCAATGAGGAATATCTTGCGCTACAGTTGAGTATGCAAAAAGAGCAGGCAGACATTGCCTACTACAGTGCGCTACAGGAACAGTTTGAAAACCAACGCATCCTGATCCATGACATAAATAAACACCTGGGAACCATCCATGACCTGGCCAAACGAAATGACGCGACTGAGATCGAAATGTATATTTCCAGGTTGGAAGATACCTTTGCGCCTTCCAGCCAAGCAAAGCTATGTACGGACCCTATTTTGAATTTCCTTTTGCTACGGTTCCGGGACGACTGCGAAGGAAAGAATATTCAGTTCCACTGCGATGTTCGGGAAAACAGCTCTGCTTTCCTCGATGCCGCCAGCATCACGACACTATACGGTAATCTGCTTTCCAATGCGCTTGAATCTGCCGAAGCTTCCACTGAAAGGCAAATTGAATTATCTGTAATACGGAACGCAATACAATCGGTTATTGTTATTTCTGTCATCAACTCCTGCGATAATCCACCAATGCCGGATGGGGATGGGGGCTTTCGGACCAGGAAAGCAGATCGGCTTCTGCATGGTGTCGGTCTGCGAAGTATTGAAAGAATTGTCTCCAAATATCATGGGGTCGCGACCATGTATTATGATCCTGAAAATAAGCAATTTCACCATGTGATTCAATTCCCAGAGCCGACCTAACGGAAGATAACTTATCGCTCAGCTTGTCTTTTTCAATATATCTATTACAGAGTAATCCTGGAATAGCGATAAAATTCTCTGAGAATCAGGTGATTTTGTCAACTCATACGCAAAAAAGCGCGTTCCATTCCATGCCTCTTGAAATAATGATAGATTAAGGAACCTCTGAATAAATAGCCCAGTATTCTTTTATTCTCCACATTTTGGAAAATTTCGTAAAATATCAGGCACAAAAAGCTTCATTTATATGAGTTTCAAGCATTTTTAGCCGTTATTTCCTGAAAAAGGGCAGACGGCCTCGCCTCTCTCTGGGGTAATAGGGTTCAATGACACCCACCTGCTCATGTTTTTCCCGGTCTTTCCTCCCCTGTGCAGGGTATGGATAATTTTATTCCATTTCTTTCAGAATCTGTGGATACTGCCCATTGCTTTTTGGGGCAATCCAGAGTATTATATAAGCATTCTGCAAGTTGATATAAAAAAACTTGCAAATTACACATATCCGGAGGTAGCTATGAAACCCTATTCCGAACTGACCCGTCAGGAGCTGCTGGAGCTGAAGGCATCCCTGAAAGAGCAATACAACGAGTACCAGAGCCACAAGCTTACCCTGAACATGGCCCGGGGCAAGCCCAGCCAGGCCCAGCTGAACCTGTCCATGGGCATGATGGACGTGCTGAACAGCGACAGCGACCTGACCTGTGAGGACGGCACCGACTGCCGGAACTACGGCGTGCTGGACGGCATTGAGGA
>ERZ1035006.2298-NODE-2298-length-11055-cov-11.661000_pt1 | contig 11055 bp, 9 predicted proteins | sample MGYA00520694_ERZ1035006 | MGnify/ENA primary metagenome ERZ1035006 (study PRJEB33766, sample SAMN09781746) | gut metagenome | biome: gut microbiome | host: Homo sapiens | place: Madagascar | study: EMG produced TPA metagenomics assembly of the PRJNA485056 data...
ACGCTGCCGGTGTTCTCCATTGAGGATCCGGATCATACGGAGCTTCAGGAAAAGGGCGTCTATGCCTACGGCACCTTCCGGGCCTGGACACCCAATGACCCGGAGCTGGAAGGATACACCGTCAAGTCCACCCCTGTTCGCTGGAACCTTCGGGGCGGAACGGCTACTGTTATGCCCAAAAAGAGCATCAAGCTGACATTGCAGAAATCCGACGGCACCAAGCGGAATATGGAGCTGCTGGGCATGGGCTCCGATGACGATTGGATCCTGAACCCCATGAGCCTGGATGACTTTAAGGTGAAGGAGAATCTGCTGATGACCCTCTGGAACGAGCTGGCTCAGGAAAACGACTGGGATGTGCGGATGTCTACCGGGAATTACTGCGAAATCGTCATGAACGGCCGCTACCGGGGGCTGTATCTCCTCCAGCGCCGGATAGACCGGAAGTACCTGAATCTGGAGCCGGACCAGATCCTCTTAAAGGGGGAGGGCGGCTCTATGAGCAGGCTCAATAAGCCGGAGGGCTACAGCATTATCTACTCCAAGCTGACGGATGAGCAGACCTATGATTTGTGGCTGGACCTCCAGAAAAACCGATTCGGGCAGTCTGTCAACCTGCGCAATTACGCGGATGTCAGCCTCTTTGTCCAGTTCGGCTATATGCAGGACAATTCCCTGTTCCGGAATATTTTCTATCTGCTCAGCCCTAGGGATGGGGACTACGAGCTGCAGCTGATCCTTTGGGACACGGATATGTCTATGGGCCTGGTGAAGGATTTTGCCTACAACTATGAAGAGAGCATCCACACAACCCTGAATCGGGTGGACTATGAGAAGGTCCAGGCCGCCCACAGTGATTTGGATCAGGTGGTTGCCGCCCGGTGGTTCCAGCTCCGGCAGAGCGTCTTTGCCGAAGAGCACCTGCTTTCCACTCTGGAAGGCCTTTCCGGCCAGATAGCCGCCAGCGGCGCTATGGAGCGGGACTATGACCGTTGGGGTCTGTATGTCAGCAGCCCACGGCCACTGGAGGACTTTATCCGGGACCGCCTGGAATTTTTGGATGGATACTACGCACAGCTCCTTGCGTCATAAAGAATAAATGAGCCGTCCCCGGCTGCACCGCGCTTCCTGCTTGGCAGGGCGGTTTCGCCGGGGACGGCTTGCTTTTATTCCGCCAGGACGATGGCGGTAATGGCTTCGCAGAGGGTCACTACATCGGTTCGGTTTACATAAACCGTGGATTCCCCGTTCAAGGTCACCAGGGACTGGCTGGCCGTGTCCCGGTAGAAGCAGAGGATTACGTCCTCTTTTCCTTCCCGGCTGACGGTCAGCTCCAGGTCCATGGCTCTTGTGGGAGTTTTCCCCAGGGCGGAGCCGGTGGGGGTCATGGCGGTGACGGAGGTCAGCACATCCCCAAGGGATACCTCGCTGCCGTTCAGCAGCCAATAGGTCTCCTGTTCGCCCGCTTCCACCGTTTCTCCGGCCTCGGTGGATACCTTGTCCCGGGTAGCGGAGGTGAAGCGCCAGGTTTCTCCGGCGAGCTGGACGGTGACGGAGGAAACCGTATCCCAGTCCATCAGCAGGACCTCGTTGGGGTAAAGGTCTGCCGGGTCTGCCTGCAGCAGGGCATTGACATCGGTGGCATCCATCCAGTAGATGATCTTCGAGTCATTCATTCGGGCATAATACTGGCCGGACAGGGCGTCTCCCACTTCCAGGGTATAGGTGCCGGTGCCGTAGCGGACGGTGAGGCGCAGGGTGGGACCGTCGAAGCCATAGGCGCTGAGGTCTGTGGCGTTGTAGTCGGCGCAGCCCTCCCAGGTCATGTCGGTGCCGTGGCGGATCAGCGCCTCGGTGTTCTCCGTGTCCAGGGGCTTGTCGCCATAGAACCAGATATAGTCCTGGGAGTAGCTGAGATTTTCTCCCTGCCGGTCCCTCAGGACCAGGGTGCCGCCGTCTTTTCGCTCCAGGGTCACCTGGGACAGGTTTTCCATCATGGGGGCCTCCTGGAGCTCCACCAGGTCCAGCATGGAATACTGGAAGGGGCTCAAAATGTCAGCGCCGGTGATATAAACCTTTCCATCCCCCAGGGAGAAATAACGGCCCCCGTCCATGGCTGCATCGCTGCCGATTTTCAGGGTCTTATTTTCGAAGGTGACGGTACACTTGGGGGCATCCAGCCCGTAGGTCTTGTCGGTACTGGGGGAGTCGATGGTCTTATCGGCGCTCAAGGTTTCCAGCACCTGTGCCATGGCCTGGGCTTTGTCCTGGTCCAGCGGGAAGCTGTCGTCCGCCTCGTAGGCCCAGCCCGTCTCGGTTTTGACGAAGGTCATAGGCTGCTCGTAGGTGACGGTGAAGGCTGTCAGATCCGCCTCGCCCAGACTCTGGGCGCTATTTTCTTCCCCTGAGGAGGTCTTGGGCTGGATCTGTGAGACCGCCGCAAAGGCAGCCAGCAGGGCAGCCAGCAGGCCTCCCATCCAGAGCAGTGTCTTTCTCCGCTTCATCTGCGTTTCCTCCGCACGTTCAGGATCATGCCCAGGGCCAGCATGGTCCCCGGGATCACCGCCAGAACCAGGATGCTCAGGATGTTGGCGGTGGCATCGGACATGGTCAGGTAGTTGGTGCCCAAAGTCTTGGCGTGGATGGTGACGCTCTGCTCCTGGTCACAGAGCCAGTCCAGGGCGTTGAGGAACAGATCCTGGTTGCCTCCGGAGACCCGGGCGTTGGCATCGTCATCGGTAATACCGGTGGAGCCGATCCATACCAGGCGGCTTTCCAATCCGTCATCCAGGGTTTTGGTGGACTGGGCAGCCAGAGCGAAGGGACCGGCAATGTCCCCATCCTCCTTTTCATAGGTGGTGAGCTGGTAGCCCGCCAGCTTGGAGTAGGCCCGGGAGGAGGTGGTCAGCAGGGCTGTGGCGGAGACATTCTCCGGCTGGTCCGTGGCTACGGTCAGGCCCTGGGCCACGGGAAGCATACAGTAGTAGTTGCCGTCAATGAGGGGATTTGTAATGGCGTGGGACTCCATGTCCGGCATCAGATAGTAGGGGGTAGACAGGGCGTAGTAGTTGCCGTTGCCCTCCAGGACGATGCCGGGGTTGGAGGTAATGCCGTAGGTGGCAAGCAGAGCCTCCAGCTTCTCCGGGGCCTGCTTTTTGGGAGGCTGGGAGATATAGAGAAGGTTGCCGCCGTTTTCCAGATAGGCAGCCAGAATATCGATCTCCTCCTGGGTAAAGTCCGTATCCGGAGCATTGATGAACAGGGCACCGGCATCCTCGGGAATGGCTTCCACCGTCAAAAGGGAGAGGGTTTTGGTTTCCAGGTTGGCCTTGCTGACGGCATCGGCGAACTGGGCGCTCAGAGTCGCCTCACCGTGGCCGGTGGTCAGATAGATCAGGGGCAGGCTGTCGCTGGTCACATAGGCAATGGCTCCGGTGAGGACCTGCTCCCCGGCGAACTGAGTTGTATACTGGCCGGTGGTATAGTAGCTGGACGCATCATAGGTGTAGATGTCATAATAGCTCAGATACCGATACCGCTGGGCAGAAACCACCACCAGAGAGTTGTTGTAGGCCTCCGACACATCATACTGGCTCAGAAAATCCGGATACACATCCGGGTCCCGGACCACCACCTTCAGCTTCGTGCTCCGGCTTTCGTACTGGGAAAGGAGCTGCTCAATGTTGGCATCCTCCTGCCCAGCCTGGACCACCCAGTAGACCGTGATGTCCTCCTCAAGAGAGGACACCAGATTTTCACTCTGGGCGGACAGGGTAAAGAGCTTTTGCTTGGTCACGTCCTGCTTGGTAAGGCTTTCGGGCAGAGCGCCCGCCAGCAGATTCACGGCAATGGCAATGGCTACGGCCAGGGCACAGACCAATAGGCTGTAGCCCCCAGCCCGGAAGGACCGGCTGCGGAAACCGGAAAAATCAGGCTTTTTCATTCGCTCCACCGCCTTTTCTCCAGAATTTGAATGGCAAACACAAGCACGGCCCCAATGACGGTCACATCATACACAATGGCCGTCCAGTCGAACACACCGGTGACAAAGACCGTAAACCGGGAAAACAGGGACATCTGCCGGATGACAGAGGCAAAGAGCCCCTCGTACACGCTGGGCTTCCAGGCGTAGACACCCAGGTTGGCCGCCAACAGCAGCATAGAGACCACGGCGGAGAACACGCCGTTTTTCGTCATGCCGTAGAGAATGCCGCCCATGGCCAGGCTCACCGCGCCGAAGGCCGCCAGGGAGGCAGCCGCGGTGCCGGGGACCAGCTCTGCCAGGCTTACCAGGAAGTAGTTCAGGAGCATCACCACGAAGCACAGCCCCGCCGCCGCTGCCTGGCTCTCTGTCAGGCAGGAAATCAGCAGGCCGATGGCCAAAAGCGCCGCGCCCAGAAAGAAGAATCCGCACAGGGCGCTGTAGGCTGCCCCCAGGGGCACATTTCCGTAGGCACTGAGAGCCAGGGGATACAGGCCGAGAAGGCCCACAGGCACCGCCAACTGGGTCAGCAGAGCCAGGTATTTCCCCATCACCACCTGGGTCATGGTCAGGGGCAGGGCATAGAGCAGCTGCTCCGTCTTCTGCCGCCGCTCCTCTGCCCAGACCCGCATGGTCACCACGGGGATGATGAAAATAAAGAGGAAGCTCATGTTTTGCAGCACGTATTGGAATTCCGCTACGTGGAGATCAAGATTATAGGCCAGGGTATAAATGCCGCCGAAGAGCAGCAGAAAGGCCCCGAATACGTAGGCGCTGAACCCCGTAAAAGCGGAGCTCACCTCGTGCAGATATATGCTTTTCATGCCTCTGGCTCCTTTCCCTCCGTCAGCTCCAGGAAGATGTCCTCCAGGCTGGCCTTTGTAGGTGTCATGGCGAGAAGGGGAGTCCCGGCCTCCGCCAGGGCAAAAAAGACGGCCTTGGAAAGGTCCTCCAGGTGCTCCTTCTCCGTTTCCAGCCGGACCTGGCACCGGTCAGCGGTGCCCTTGCTCCTGAAGCTTTGAACATTCGGGAGCCTGGAGAGGAGCTTTTCCGCCTGCTCTCTGGAGGCGCAGACATCGATCTCCAGGGCGGAGGCAGAGGACATCTGCTTTTCCAGATTGGCCGGGGTGTCACAGGCCACCAGCTTCCCCTTGGAAAGGATCAGAAGGCGTTCGCACACCGCCTGGACTTCCCCCAGGATATGGCTGGAAAGGATAACGGTTTTGTTCTCCCCCAGCTTTTGGATCAGCTCCCGGATCTCCGTGATCTGCCTGGGGTCCAGGCCCACAGTGGGCTCGTCCAGGATGATGATGTCCGGGTCCCCCAGAATGGCCTGGGCAATGCCCACCCGCTGCCGGTAGCCCTTGGACAGGTTCCGGATGAGCCGGTCACGGACATCGGCGATCTGGGTCAGGTCCATGACCCGGTCCACCTCCTGGGCCAGGTTTTTCACGCCCTTGGCCCGGGCCACAAACCGCAGATACTCCCAGGGCGTCCGGTCCATGTACACCGGGGGCTGCTCCGGGAGATACCCCAGGTGCCGCTTTGCCGCCATGGGATCCTCAAAAATGTCTACTCCGTCAATGCGCACCTCTCCGGAGGTGGCGGCAAGACATCCGGTGAGAATGTTCATGGTGGTGGATTTTCCCGCCCCGTTGGGCCCCAGAAGGCCATAGATCTGCCCATTGGGGATGGTAAAGGACAGGTCCGACAGGGCGAGGTGGTTTCCGTACCGCTTTGTCAGGTGGGATACTTCAATCAACGCAATTTCCTCCCAATACAAATTCGCTTTATTCTAAACGGTCAGCCTGAAAGAGTGCTGAAATTTTCATAAACTTTTTATGAATCCGCCGACGGCTTCCGGCGGATAATGTGCGTCCGGGGTGGTAGGATAAACTTCCAACCTCTCGTAAGGAGAGGGTTAGGCCCATTCTGACACAGGAGGCATTTCTATGAAACATATTGTAACTCTGGCTGTCCTTTTTATTCTGGTGCTTTCTGTCCCGGCCGAGGCGGAAATTGCCTTCGGCTCCGGAACGGAGGGGACACTGTACAGCGGGGACGGGGTATGCCAGGTCTCCGCGCTGTTCGGCAGCGCTCTGGCCATCACTCCGGGAGAAATTCTCCGGGAGGAGGTCCGGATCCGGCTTCCGGAGGGCGGGCGGCTGTATTTGCTGTGCCCTGGCCTTCCCAAGAGTCTGGAGGAGCTGAAGCTGACCGTCCAGGGGGATGGGCTGATCTTCCAGGGGGAGCTGGGCAGTGCCGACTGGATCTACCTTGGGAACTTTTCTGAGGACACGGACCAGCCGGTGGACCTGATTCTGAAGGTGCCGGAGAACCTGACGGACCAGGGAAGACGGGACTGGCAGGGCCTCCATTGGTACCTTACCAAGAGCCTGCCCCAGATGCCTCCTACGGGAGACGTATCCCACCCGGAGGCAGCGGCGGTGATCCTGGCCGGCAGTATCTTGGGGCTCCTCTGCCTTCTTCTGGGGGAAGGTGCCGCCCCCAGGCGGCGGATGAAGGGCGGCAGGTAGCCGGTTCTTTGTATCGTCCCACACCCGTCAGGGGTATGGCAAAAACGCCCTCACTCTTTCGAGTAAGGGCGTTTTCTGGCAGAGGATGAGGGATTCGAACCCCCGCAAACGGAGTCAGAGTCCGGTGTGCTACCGTTACACAAATCCTCTGTGTCACACGGAACATTTAGCATTATAACAGATATTTTTGAAATGTCAAGAAGTTTTTTCAAGATTCTGAAAATTTTGCTGAATAGCAGATGAACGAGTGTAAATGGAACTGTAATATTGATTGAATGATGTCTGCTGTCGGGAAAACCACCAAGTTTCCTTTCTGGCAGAAGGAAACTCTTGCACAAAAGAAATGCGTTTGTTGAAAAGATGGCCACTGCCAAGGCAGAGGCCATCTCCCAACATAATTCTCCACACTACCTGCTCGGCAGGGAGTACTTCAGCTTTATGCCCCAGGCAAATTTGCGATATTTATAGAATATTGCTATGCTACGCCTTTTGACAGACTCGAAACAATCAGATTTTTAACCAACGTAACCCGAAAAGGCAAAAGCAAACATAAACGAACACAACGCCACGCAAGCCCATGTAACACCACCCAGGGCTATCGGTTTCAACCCCTTTGAGAATACGTCTTTAAACTTGATTTTAAAGCCAACACCAGCAAGCGCGGCAGAGAACAAAAATTTTCCGAGCTTAGAGAGAAAGCGAACACCTACGTCAGAGAATACACCCATGGTGTTCATGCCTGCCATAAGTACAAACCACAGAATAAACATAGGAAACGATTTCTGAATCACAGAAACGATGCTGTCACTCTGGGATGCGCCATTGTCTTTTTTGGAACGGGCAGCCGCTATAAACGTCCATGCAAGAGCAACGAATATCAGCATGGTCGTACGAACAAGCTTAACATTGAGTGCTCCTTGGAAGGAGCCATCCCTAATCATTCCCTGGTAAGTTGCCTGCGCACCGGCTACAGAAGATGTGTCATTGATTGCCGTGCCGGCGACGAAGGCAAATTGATTTGGGGTAAATCCCAACGTGGTCATCAAATACGGATAAGAAAAGGCTGCCAATGTATCGAACAGAAAGATTGCTGCCATCGCAAAAGCAATTTCCTCTTCTTTTGCTTTAATGATACGGCTTAATGTTGCAATAGCGGTGCCACCGCAAATAGCAGTACCTCCGCCAACCAAAATAGAGGTGTTTTCTGTAACGCCAAGTTTTTTTCCAACAAAAAGTGCAACACTGAAGCTGAGAAGCACGTTGATAATAATCAGAGGCAGCGCTTTTACGCCGGTTCCAAGAATCGCCGCAAAACTCAGTGTTCCGCCAGTCGCGATGGTACCCCAATTTAGGAATTGCTTGGAACAATATGTGGTTCCTTCTTTGAATTCTTTGCTAACTGTTGGCAACAAATTGCACAGAATCATGGTGAACAGCAGGGCCAGCATTGGTCCGCCAATCACCGTCCGTCCAAGCAATGCCTTTTGCAAAGAAGTACTCTGATTGGCTAATGCTCCAATGATAAGGCATAGAATGATTGCAAAAGCCTTTCCATAATTGATGCTGTTTTGCTTTTTACTCATGTGTACTCCTCCTAATATTTCCGTTGACAAAATGAGATTCAGTCACATACAGCAATGCACTCAATCTCAACAAGTGCTTCCTTGGGCAGACAAGCTACCTGAAAAGCAGCTCTGGCAGGATAAGGGGCAGAGAAGAATTGCGCATAAACATCGTTCATTGCTGAGAAATCTGCAATGTTGGCAAGGAAGACGGTGGTTTTGACCACGTTCGACATATCTGCACCTGCTTCCTTTAGAATATTACGAATATTGATCAAACTCTGGCGGGTCTGAGAAGAAATATCGGTACCGGGAAACCGGCCGGTAGAAGGATCAATAGGCAATTGGCCGGAAATATACAAAGTTTTCCCGGCTTTGACTCCTTGTGAGTAAGGGCCGATCGCGGCAGGCACATTTTGTGAATGGATGGCAGAATGAATCATTATGAAAGTCCCTTCTAAGTGTAAGTTCATGGAATTGCAATCGATTTCAGTCCAAAGCGATGCTAGGATTCACAGTGATTTAAGTTCGCATATACCGCATCATCAACGGATTTTCTCTAATGGGTCAATTCCGGAGCCTTTGATTTGAGAGTACTGTATACCTGGTAAACAGATTTCAGGGGGATACCGATGGCATCCCCCTGACGATTCATTATAAAACCGGATGCGGCAGCAATTATTCTACGCCGTTGAGGATCGTGTTTTCGTAGGCGAACAGTGCAGGGGAACCGCCAGTGTGCAGGAACAGAACATTTTCGCAACCATCAAAGTATCCCTTCCGAATCAGATCCAGGAAGCCAGCCATGGTCTTACCGGTATACACAGGGTCCATCAGGATCGCTTCAGTACGAGCCAGGAGCTGGACAGCATCTACCATGCTCTGGGTAGGCAGAGAATAACCGGGACCAACATAGTCGTCAAATACAACAACCTTATCCTTGGTGGGCTTATTCTCACACTCGAGCAGCTCCATGGTGCGCTGCGTCAGGCTGAAGACGGCATCCGTCTGAATCTCCTTCTTTCGGTTAACGCTAATGCCGGTAACGGGGATATTTGCGTTATTGCCCAGAATACCGGCCAGCATTCCGGCATGTGTTCCAGTGGAGCCGGACGGGCAAACAATGTGATCAAAGTTTACGCCCATATCAAAGGACTGCTGTAACAGCTCCTGTGCGCAGGATACGTAACCCAGGGCACCCAGAGGGGTAGAGCCGCCGCCGGGAACTACGTAGGGCTTGCGTCCCTGTGCGCGCAGTTCATCAGCCAGCTGATTCAGTGCTCCAAGCATATCCGTTCCGCCGGGAACCACACGAACGGCTTCTACGCCCAAAAGCTTGAACAGGAAGTTATTGCCGGATGCTTCGGGATTGTAGCTATGTGCTACGCGCTCCTCCAGAACCAGCTGGCACTTCAGGCCTTCCTTAACAGCTGCAGCCAGTGTCAGGCGGCAGTGGTTGGACTGTACAGCACCGCAAGTCAGGATCGTGTCGCAACCCTGCTCCAGAGCCTCGGCCATCAGGAATTCCAGCTTTCTGGTCTTGTTTCCACCGCCGGTCAGCCCAAGCAGGTCATCACGCTTCATGTAGATATTGGGGCCGCCCATAACCTTGGTCAGGTTGGCCAGATATTCAATGGGAGTATCATAATAGGTGTATCTTCTTCTGGGAAATTTAGCAAGATTCATTACATTATCCTCCAAACAAATATTTTTTTGAATGGACCGCACATCCATCTGCCATCATGATAACACCAATTGCCATGCACAGTAAAGCCACGCTTTTCAATAATAAGTTATAACTTTGTGCATATAACAAAAGCAGTACCGAACGAAGCAACTGGGTGAATCCTCTAAATACGCTGCGATTCACAACCACTGTTCGTGCAGTACTGCTGAATATTTATTGATTTTCGGTTCAATAAAAAGCCTATGTATTCTATGTGAAAATTTACAAGCTCTGTGCTTTTTCCCACATGGACATGTGTTTACAGTAATGATCAAAGTATTCCTCTAGCATAGACAAAAACTGCTCTTCCTGCGGGGAGGAGTTCTGTAATTCCGACGTCAGATAACCCGTGATAAATCTCGTGTTTATATCTGTAAGTGGAACATATACAAGCTGTCCCATTTCAACGAATGGATTGCAGAGGTTTAAAGACTTTTGCCCAACGCAGTAGCTATTTTCGCTCATTGTAAGATAAAATAACATACTACGGTTGTTGTTAAAAACAGGTCCCCCTTGTTGCCTGAAGAAAATACTCGGCAGCGGATTGTTTTCAATGGGCTTCTTTTTCCCGGGGATCTTAATAAACTCGGCCAAAAAATTCATTCCCTGAAGCTGCTGCAAACAGAGCTTATCCTGTCTGGCCAAAGGAGACTTGGTGTTCAATACAGCGTATAGCGGCTCGTCTACCAGTGGGGTAAACACCATACCCATAGAACGAAACTTTTGAATGGATGCCTCGTATTGGCCGGATGTTACATAATGCAAGCCGATATTACAATTCCCGCGAGAAACCTCATCCGGGACTTGCCCGTTTGGCATTTCAATAAGATTTCCTACAAAATTACTTGAGGATATTTCGGACAAAAACCGCTGAAATAAATTCATCATTGTAAATGATGGCATACTGCTTATGTTCAACTCCTGAGAGTCACATCCATATTTGTTGTGCAAAGCTTCTGCCTGTTGCGTGAGTTTAATGATTTCCTTTGAGATATTTAAAAATTCTTTGCCTGCATCTGTAGGAGAAATTCCTTTACTGCTACGCTTCAGCAGAGATACTCCCAACTGTTGCTCCATTTTTTTGAGGGTCTGGCTGAGATAAGGCTGCGATATATAAAGATTTTCTGCAGCACGATTGATCGACCCTGTCTGGCACACTTCCTTCATGTAGTAAAAATATTCCAGCTTAAGCATAATGGCCTCTCTTTCTGCAGAATAGATGCGTATTTATGAATGTCAACACTATTT
>ERZ1035006.2299-NODE-2299-length-11054-cov-5.878807_pt1 | contig 11054 bp, 9 predicted proteins | sample MGYA00520694_ERZ1035006 | MGnify/ENA primary metagenome ERZ1035006 (study PRJEB33766, sample SAMN09781746) | gut metagenome | biome: gut microbiome | host: Homo sapiens | place: Madagascar | study: EMG produced TPA metagenomics assembly of the PRJNA485056 data...
ATTGGGGATTGTTGCGAGCTCGCCAATCGCGGATTGCTTCCTGAAAACGTGGTGAAAATGGCTGTTTAGAGGCCAATTCATGCTTTACGAGGGCAGAAGAGAGTCCCTAATCGCAAAAAAGTTGCAAGAAAGTCGAGATTTTTGTTTTTGGAACGGGTGGATCGCTGCAACGGAGTAGATTTCGCGAAAGACGGGGGATGGGGCTGATCTTTCGAATGACGTGTGGGGGGCATCGGCAGCAACAGAAGCAGATCTTGGTAAAGGCGCAGGGGGTTGCGATGGTAGCAGGGCAAATCCCGTGAGAAAGGGATGAAGGAAAGCGGCAACTCGGCATCACCGCTGCGTTTTGCAACGGTTGCGTCTGTGCGAACTATGGACAGGATTTCTGAATCAACGGAGAAGGGTTTGCGATTTTGGGGCAGTCGATCGGAGGTGTCTAAAATTATTTTAAATAGGGTCTTGTGCTTGATTTTGATTGCTAGTAAACTATCGCAAGTCGCTAAAGACATGGGGTGTTAGCTCAGTTGGTTAGAGCGCCGGCCTGTCACGTCGGAGGTCGCGGGTTCGAGTCCCGTACATCCCGCCACTTTGCATGTAAGGCTTGCCGCAAGGCAAGCCTTTTTACATTTCGGGTTTATTATTGGCGCTTAAAGAGCGTTTCTTTGCCAAAGTCCCCAATCCCCATGTTGCCGCATTTCTTATCGTTTCGTTCATGGTGTATAGTAAGCAAGTTCGACTTTAAGTTGCGTATGGCCAACGTTTCAATAGATACCAGGAGGGTGGAAACGCGATGGGCGATTCTCGTCAGACGAAGCCGGTGGAAATCGCCGCGTTCGACTTCGACGGTACCTGTATATCTGGCAATTCGCCAGTCATCTTGGTGAGCCATCTGGTTCGAAAGGGCCTTTTGGGCAAGGGCACGCTTCTGCGCATCCTTTGCTGGGGCGCTGCTTATAAGCTCCGTTTGCCACAGAATGAAAGTTGGGTTCGCGGCGCAGTCTTCTCTGCCTTCGAAGGCAAGAGGAAAGAAGAGGTCGATGAATACCTGCGTGACTTCTATGATAGTCACCTGGAAAAGCTCTTCCGCGCTCAGGCCAACGAAGTTATTGAAGAGCATCGTGCTGCAGGTCGTGAGGTGTGGGCGGTAACGGCAACGTTTGAGCCCCTTATTCAGCAGGCCATGACGCAGCATGCTTATACTCGGGCTTTTTCTACTCGGATGAAGACTGATTCCGATGGCTGCTATACGCGTGAAGTGGAAGGCTTGCCGGTGGAAGGAAGCCAGAAGCTCGAGGTTCTTACTCGCGAGGCCAATGCCCAATTCGGGGAAGGGAACTGGGTTCTTTCCCATGCTTATGGCGACCATCATTCCGATCGAACCTTGCTCGCTGCGGCTGAGCATCCTTTTGCGGTTACCCCCGATAGGCCCTTGCGCCGTACCGCGCGCAATCGGAATTGGCCGATTTTGAACTGGCGCTAGCCCATTTCCACTTGCCTGATTTCTTTGGGGTTCTCTATCTCGTTTGTACGGTTTCAGCGAACGTTGCGATTGCGGTAACGCTGGCTTAACGCTTTGTGACAGGGTTCGGTCTGCCGTTTACCCTATGGGAATTTGACGGATAATGGGTTTGTTTGGGCCGCCTGCATTGGGGCGGCATACAATTAAGTGCGATTAACGAACTCTCATATCAGTGCGCTCCCGCTCCAGCTAGCTGGGCGCGCTTGCAACCATTGCTACCTGCCAAGGAGGTGCACCAGGATGAGTGAAGATACCGCAAGCGGCCAAGTTCCTTTCCAGGACAGTCGCTCCAATTCTTCTCAGGCATACCTTAAGCGTGCCGCTTCCGCGGTTGCGGAAGGGGATAGCGTTCTCGGTATTCACCTGTATCTTGCTGCCTATGAACGCGCTTTGCGCGAAAGCATCATGCCGGGCGAAGAGGTGCTTAAGGGCATGAGCAAGGCATGGGATTTAGCCATCGAAACGAAACAACGTTCCCTTGCTGAATACATCTTTGAAAAGCTTGAGCCCTATTGGGACGGCAACGAGGTTTCTCGTCACGCTGACGAACTTCAGCGCTTGGCTTTCGACAAGCTCGAGGAATACGGCTTTGACCGTGACGCCATTGAAGGCATGGCCGATATGGTTAACCAGGATCTTATGGAAGCTGCCCCCGATATGCTGTGCCGCTTTGAGGAAGGCACTCCCGCTGCGGCTCCGGCCCCAGCTGTCGTAGAAGCCCCTCAGGCTGCTGCGAGCTCTTCGCAGAGCGCTTCAGGCGCAGCGGAGACCAACCCGCCTTCGCCGGATGCCAATCGGGAACAAGCTGTGAAGGATCTCACTTCGCTTATTTTCGGGCAGGCTTCCGAGACGAAGGCTGAACCTGCGGCACCCGAGCAACGTTTCGACTATCGATCGCTGGTTGGGTTTGGCAATGCTATTGCAACTATGGGAGAGCTGGGCGTTGGTCGCTCGCGTGATCCTGAGTTTGCCCGCTTTGTCGCCATGCTCAATGCCCGTCACGGCTTGCCTGGTATTCCCCGGTTGGGCACTTTGTTGTTCCGTTGCCCGGCACGTGAAGACTCCAACTACTTCATGGTTGCCACGGCTGGTGAATTGAATATGCCCGCAATACGTATGCGCCTTGATCAGAATGCGCAAGGCCAAGCGGTACTGTGCGTAATGGCATCGGCTGATTTCAAATCGCGTATCTCCGGTGTGCCGCGTGCCGGCTTCGAGTCGCCCACTGTGGTTATCCTCGAGGATTTCGATTTATGGGATCTCCCCGATTTCGATCCGCAGCTTGCTGAAAATCCCGTGCAGGGCCTTCTTCAGATGCAGCTGTCCCGTGGTGCCCGCGAGGCTTTGGCGCTTATCCAGACAGCACTTGAAAGCCCTGAGGCAACGGTTCTTATTTCCGCATCCGAGCCAAGTGATATCGATCCGTTTTTCTGGGAGCTTATCGGGTCTCAGTATCGCATCATTGATATAGGCCTCCCCAATGCACGTGAGCGTCACGAGATTTGGCGAGAGGTTCAGGCGCAGCACCCCTCTACTCGAGGTTTGGATGCTACTCGTATGGTGGATCTGTCTCGTGGTCTTTCTCGTTTTGAGATTCTTGCCATTGCAAGTGAATCGGTTGAAGAGGCCTATCGGAAGAGCATCGCTGAAAACCATTTCTGCGCCGTTGAGACTGGCGCTATGGTTTCACGTTTAGCCAATTTCCAGCCATTGGATTCTGCGGAGTATCGCTGCATGGAGGATATGGCGGTTGAAGAGCTGCGCCGGAATACTTCCGACTTTGATGATCTGCTGGAGGACTAACGGCAAATGAGCATTACGCGTCGTTGCGACTATGCGTGTCGCATCATTCGCGCCGCTTACCGTAGCGGCGACACGTATATCTCCATCGCAGAGGTGGCTGAGCAGGAGAGCATTCCTTATTCTTTTGCTCGCAGCATTCAGCATGAATTGGTGAAGGCCGGGCTGCTGAAAACCATTCGTGGCGTGAAGGGCGGTCTTGCCCTGGCGTGCGACCCTGCAAAAACCACTGTGCTTGACGTTCTTCGGGGGATAAATGGCGGCATAAGCATAGCTGACTGCACGTGTGCCGATTACCCTTGCGTCCATAAGGATTGCTGCTCATTCAATGTTCTGTGGTGCGCGTCTAATGCGCTGATAAGCCATCTCTTTGCCTCCGTTACGTTGGAGGGGCTTTTCACTCAGGGCGCAAACCATCCCGCTATTCAGGCGGCGTTTGCCTCATGCGAGAATACGCCGGTTGCCGAATAGCATGGCTGTCCGAATCCCCTCAACCTGCTCTGACGAGCTGAGTTTGGAAGAGCGTGCCCTTGTTGCTAAAGTGTGGAGCGAGGGTGCGCGTTTGTACCGTGATTTGCCTTGGCGTAACGTAGAAGACCCCTATGCCGTTATGGTTTCTGAGATCATGCTTCAGCAAACCCAGGTTGCACGCGTTGAAAAGTATTGGAAACGTTTTATGGCGCTGTTTCCGACATTGGACGCATTAGCCAGCGCCGAAACTTCTCTTGTTCTGGAAATGTGGCAAGGGCTGGGTTACAACCGTCGCGCGTTGGCGTTGAAACGTACGGCAGAAATATGTTCACGAGAATTCAATGGAGCTCTCCCCGAGTCCCAGGAAGAGCTGCTTTCTCTTCCTGGCATTGGGAAGGCTACCGCGGGCGGCATCATGACGTTCGCCTACCAGAAGCCTTCGATGTATCTGGAGACAAACGTGCGCACAGTGTTCATCCATGAGTTGTTTCCAGGGCGCGAAAAGGTCTCCGACAAAGAATTGGAGCCCTTGGTGTGGCGAACGTGCTCCAAGGAAGATCCTCGCGGTTGGTACTACGCATTGCTCGATTACGGCAGCTATTTGAAGTCGACGATACCCAACCCCTCTCGACGATCGAAGCATCATACGAAGCAATCGAAATTTGAGGGGTCACGGCGACAGAAGCGGGCGGAGTTGGTCCGTTTCGTTCTTGCTCAGCGCGAAGCGAGCTTTCGCGAGCTTGTCTCTGCCCTTTCCGATTTTGAAAAGAAGCAGGGTAGGAAAGCGCCTGATGCGGATCTTGTTCGCTCGATTGCAAATGATCTGGTTGCCGAAGGGTTCTTTTCCCAGCAAGGCGAAGGAGAGAATGCCCGCTACTATGCCGACTAGGACCTGTTGGGGCATCTTGTAGTTCTGCTTCGCGCTATGCCGACAGCAAGAAGCGTTATCGTTCGATAAATTAAAGCGCCTGCTGCCATTTCGAGCTGTCTCCCACTTTTGGCATATGAGAAGTGAGGGACAGCTCGCGTGAGGGGCAACAGGCGCTCTCTGATTTGCGGTAGCGGCTATCTATTCGGCGGGGTAGGATCCAAGCACCTTTACTTCGCGCAGTTTCAGGCGGAGACAGTCGAGCGCGGTTTTGATTGCGGGATTGGCGGGCGTGCCTTCGATATCGATGAAGAAGAGGTAATCTCCCAGCCCTTGCTTGGTGGGACGGCTCTGGATCATGGTCAAGTTTACGTTGGCGTAGTTCAGTTCCGAGAGAATCATCAATAGGGAGCCAGGCTTATCGGCGTTCAACGAAAGCGCCAGCGTGGTTTTCATGTTTTCGCTCTCGAGCACTGGTTCGTGACCTTGGCGGGCAATGAGCACGAAGCGCGTTTGGTTGCCGTAGTGGTCTTCGATGCCCTCTTCGGCAATAGTGCAGTTGAATAGCTGTCCTGCAAATTTACTGGAAATACCCGCCACTGTTTTATCCTGAGCTGCCTTGCGCGCGCCTTCTGCGGTGGATGAGACCGCTAAACGCGGCACAGAGGGGAAATGGGCGTCGAGCCAACGGCGGCATTGGGCCAAAGCTTGAGGATGGCTGGCGATGGTGGTCACCTCATCGAGGGAGGATTCTGGGTTCACCATAAGGCAGTGGTGGATGTTGAGCACGGTTGAGCCCATGATGCTTACGCCGCCCTTGAACGCTAAGGTGTCAAGTGTGGCGGTAACCACGCCTTCAAGTGAGTTCTCGATCGGCATAACTCCGAATTCGCAACGACCGCGATCAACCGCTTCGTGAACCTCGTTGAAGGAAGGGCACTCCACGAACTCGGGGTTTTCGCAGCCCATTTTCTTTGCAAAAAGACGGGCAGCCTCATCGGAATAGGTTCCTTGCGGTCCGAGGTAGGCGATGGTTGCGTTGCTCATGGAGCGTCCTTTCTGGGATAGCGATAATCTGCCCATGATAACGCTTTATTACGAAAACGCCGTGATGCTCGTGCTTCTTGCCCTTGGATTTAATGTCACCTTAACAGGGCAGTGCTGCTCTGGCGGTCTAAGTGGGGCTTTATTGCCATTGATGGACTCGATTGCTGGTGCGACCGCTGTGGGGAGTGTCGGATTGTTTTGGTTACAGCTCAGGTGTGGGCGAATATGTTGCCTACGCAAAAGCAAGGCATTGTCCGCAAAAACCTCCAGCTCCAAAGAATGGCGCGCCAACATGGTGAGGAAGCGCGATTTGCTCCAATATACCGATGGATAGATATTAAATTCTGGGTAGCAAAGAAAAACCACCTATCCAAAAAACAGATAGGACGAACACCGAAATATGTCCATTATTTGAAGAGCATTCGGTGATTGCGGGGCAATAATCTAGTCGCAATTCGCATTTTTAAAAGAAATAGAACGGTCAAATAAAATGAAATGACCGAAAACGGCCCATAAATCATTTTTAATCACTGAAAAGTGGAGAAATAATGTGTTACTCGAAAATAAGGCAGTAACATTTTCTGACCATTGGCGGGAATTACTCGATATTCGGCAATTAACCAGTCTTTTTTGGGAACAAATCAACGAGAATATGCATCAGAAGTTTTGTAGGACAAAGACACCCTTAAGGAGGTGTGCACATGGTAACAGAGGCTATTAGTCCGGAGTTTCTGAGCAAGCTCGAGGCACGTGGTGTTTCTCGTCGTAGCTTCATGAAGCTCTGTGGCTCTCTTGCCGTGGCTGCAGGCTTGTCTGAGCTGGCAGCACCTCGCGTCGCTCGCGCGATCGAGGATTCCGTTATCGGCGCAGAATCTGGCGGCCTGTATCCCGCAATCTGGATCGAGGGCGCTTCTTGCACTGGTTGTACGGAGTCGTTCGCACAGGTAGATGCCCCTGATCCCGCAACCGTAGTGTTGGAAATGGTTTCCCTCAACTATTGTGAGACCCTTTCCGCTGCTGCAGGTTGGTCCATGGAAGAAGCAAAGGCACAGACGATCGAGGCCGGAAACTACATCCTCATTTACGAAGGTGCAGTTCTGGAAGGTTGGAACGGCGAGGCGCTGCGTGTTGCCAATGAGCCCGGTACCGATCACTTGGTCCATGCTGCAGAGAACGCAAATGCAGTTGTTGCTCTCGGCTCTTGTGCTGTAAACGGTGGCTGGATGGGTGCAAACCCCAACTCCGCTGGTGCTCTGGGCGTTCAGCAGTACCTGAAGAAGCAGGGTATCGATACCCCGGTTATCAACATCCCTGGTTGCCCTGCTAACCCTGAATGGCTTGAGGCTGTTCTCGTAGACGCAATCCTTGTTGGCAAGCTTCCTGAGCTTACCGCCGAAAACAAGCCTAAGGTCATCTTCAACCAGACCATCCATGACAACTGCGAGCGTCGTGGTCACTTCGAGAATGGCGAATTCGTCTACGCATTCGGCACCGAAGAAGAGGCCAAGGGTTACTGCCTGTATCCCATGGGCTGCCGTGGTCCTCAGACCAAGGCCAATTGCGGTGTTGTTCGTTGGAACCATCGTCGTTCTTGGTGCGTTGCAGCGGGCGGCCCTTGCATCGGCTGCTGCACGGCTAACCCCAACGATCCCGGCGAGAACTGGGTTGAAACCAACACGCCCTTCCGCGCACGCTTCCGCGATCTGCGCATTGGCGGCCTGGTTGTTCAGCCTGAGGCAATTGCCTGGACGCTTACGGGCGTTGTGGCTGCCGCACTCGTTATCCACGGCTTTGGCATGAAGAAGATGGGCCGCACTGACGGTGGCGCAGACTTCGAGCCTATCCGCGAGTGGGATAAGAAGCATCCCAGCGAGTCCATCGGCCAGTACGACGAAGAAGTTCTGAAGGGAGGCAAGTAACCTATGGCACGTTCCGTAATCGATCCCGTAACCCGTATTGAGGGTCATCTTCGTGTAGAGATGGAGGTTGAAAACGGTGTTGTTTCCGATGCTTGGGTTTCCGGCGGCTGCTTCCGCGGCATGGAACTCGTAGTTAAGGATCGCACGCCTGAAGATGCTGCTCACATCGTGCAGCGCATCTGCGGTGTTTGCCCCGTATCCCACTCCCACGCTGCAACCATTGCTGCTGAAAAGGCATACGGCATCACCATTTCCAACAATGCCCGTATCATCCGTAACCTCATCGAGGGCGCACAGTTCCTGCACAGCCATATTCTGTGGTTCTACACCTTGGCTGCTCTGGACTACGTAAACCCCCTGAACGCTCTGAAGGCAAACGTAGGCAGCGCCTACGACCTGGTAGAGGCTGCAGGCACTTCCTGCCAGTCCGACCTGAAGGCACTTCAGGAGCGCCTCACCAAGTTTGCAGAAAATGGTCAGCTGTCCATCTTCTCCGGCAACTGGTGGAAGAACGGTCAGTCCGATACCGAATTCAAGCTTCCTGCTGAACTCGACCTTATCGCTACCGCTCATTACATTGAGGCTCTTACCATGCAGTCCAAGGCATCTGAAGTATGTGCCCTTCTGGGTGGCAAGATGCCTCATGTTATGACCATTGTTCCCGGCGGCACCTCTTTCGTTCCCACGGAAGAAAAGCTCGACGATCTGTGGTCTCTCGTTCATGAGCTGCGTGACTGGATCAAGGCAACCATCATCCCCGACACCAAGGCTATTGCTCCTTATTACAAGGAAGCTCTTTCCTTCGGTAAGGGCTGCGGTCGCTATGTTGCCTGGGGTGTTTTCGAGCGTCCGAGCTTCGCTTTGGCTGATCGTTATCTGCCCTCTGGCGTTATCGATGAGAACCTTAACCTTTCCGAGGTTGACGTTGACCTTATCAAGGAATACATCGGTCATTCCTGGTATGTTGGCGACTCCGACCTCAATCCCCGCGAAGGCATCACCGAGCCTGAGTTTACCGAGTACTACAAGGCTGGCACCCTGCGCGAGGAAAATGGTCACGAGATCGGCGATATCAACGATCGCTACTCCTGGTCCAAGGCACCTTCCTACGACGGCAAGTGCATGGAAGCTGGTCCGTTCTCCCGCGTTCTTGCTGCTTACCTACGTGGCAACGAGTTCGTTAAGCCTGCTGTCGACGGTCTGTGCGCTGACCTTGGTCTCACCATTCCTCAGCTGCAGAGCACCCTTGGTCGCGTAGCTGCTCGCAACGTCGAGCCCATCTACATCGCTGAATGCATGGTTGAGTGGGTTGACGAGCTCATCGAGGCTGTTAAGGGCGGCGACTCCGAGTACTTCCGTACCCCTGAAACCATCACGGGTGAAGGCACGGGCCTTTGGGAAGCACCTCGTGGCGCATTGCTGCACACCGAAAAGGTTAACAACGGCAAGATCACCGATTACCAGATCATCATTCCTACCACCTGGAACATCGCTCCCCGCAACGCTGAAGGCGTTCAGGGCCCGATGGAGCAGGCTCTTATCGGTACCCCCGTTGCCGACGTTGATATGCCTATCAACGCTCTGCGTACGGTACATAGCTTCGACCCCTGCACTGCTTGCGCCGTGCATGTGACTGAGCCTTCCACCGGTAAGCACTTTGAAACCGTTACCAGCCCTTGGGGGGTGAAGTAAATGGCACATTTGGCTCATTACCGTGAAGCGCATCCTCTGCCGATGCGTATCACTCACTGGATTAACCTTAGCTGCATGGTCCTGCTTATTTTCTCCGGCTTCTTGATCCACTTCCCGTTCTGGGCAGCTCTTACGGGCGTTGCTCGCGGCGTGCATGTGTTCTGCGGTCTGGTGCTGCTCTTCAACTGCATCGTTCGTTACGTGCTTGCATTCCTGGTTACCTCTGCTCCTACGGGTGGCACGCGTAACCGTGTTCGCGACTACAAGACCTGGATGCCCCAGGACGACAACAAGCATCAGCTTATCCCTTGGATCAAGTACTACCTCTTCATGAAGAAGGATCATCCTCTTTCTGCAAAGCTTGGCGTTCCTCAGAAGATCTCGTACTTTGCTGTTGGTATCCTGATCCTTATCATGGCATACACGGGTCTTTGCCTGTGGGTACCTACCTCTGAGTGGACCTTCTTCGCAGCAGGTACCGCTTTTGTTGGTGGCGCTATGTCTATGCGCATCATCCACTACTTCATGATGTTCGTATTCATCATCTTCACCATGTTGCATGGATACCTCGTATTTATCGAGGGCACTGCCAATGCAAACCTCATGTTCTTCGGCAAGGAACATGGTGGCTTGGTTTACGATCCCAACCGTCACGTTATCGTTGGCGAGGATCATTCCGTAGACCAGCACTAAGCATATACCGCAAGGTAGTAGCGCTTAACAAAGGAGCTCGGCCGCAGGGTCGGGCTCCTTTTTCGTTTTCAGGCGTATTTACTTGATTAAGGCAGGCGGGTGGTGGCGAATCGGGGGAGTGTGAAAACCAGGAGCAAATCAGCTACCAGTTTCTTTGGAAAACCAGGTATTCGTTGAGGTTGCCTGTGCGTCCATCGGCTTGGAAGCGAGCCAATAATTGTGCTGAGCCCGATACCGTTTCGATAAGATCCTCAATTTCTGCATCTGAGAAACTATGGCAATAACGGTAGGCGCCTGCCTCGTTTCTCCAGCCCAACAGGCAATCGCCTTCGTCGAATTGTTCTTTGGGGTATCCCAGCTCTGCTATTCCCGAAGTGGTGCTGGCTTTGGCTTTGGCGGCAAGCCCATCGTCGGTTAAAAAACGCCAAAGAGAAATACAGGCAAAGCCACCTGGTTTAGTTGCATCTATTAATGATTCCAGGAATGCCGCACGCCATTGGGGAAGCGGGATATGGTGCAGAAAGCCGAATGATACGCTCAAATCTGCCTGTGCGTCGAATTGAAGTGCATCAGGCAAGGTACCCGATTGAAGCTCTTTCATGACATCGCAGTGGGTAAACGAAACCAAGATGTTCGGCGGGAGCCGAACGCTATTTAGGGCAAGTTCATCGCAAGCGTCAAGTGCCTGCACTTCAATAGTGGCATCGGGCATTGAGCGAGCAAGGTGGCTCTCGAACCGTAGATTGCCGCAAGCAACATCAAGTACATGGAGGGGCAATTGGTCGGGATGGGGTTGGCTTGTCAATTTCGATTCTTTGAGGCAGCGAATCCAACCTGGCCATGCGTTATGGCGGGTATCGGGAAAAGAGTTTTTCCAAGAGCGGTAAAAATGGTTGTTCAACTCACAGATATCTTGGGCGAATTTGGGATCCATGCTTACCTTTCTTGTTGGTTTTAAATTGGGCGATGGCGGTATTGTATGTAAGACTTGCTAAGGGCTAAGGGCTAAGGGCTAAGGGCTAAGGGCTAAGGGCTAAGGGCTAAG
>ERZ1035006.2300-NODE-2300-length-11050-cov-4.199272_pt1 | contig 11050 bp, 16 predicted proteins | sample MGYA00520694_ERZ1035006 | MGnify/ENA primary metagenome ERZ1035006 (study PRJEB33766, sample SAMN09781746) | gut metagenome | biome: gut microbiome | host: Homo sapiens | place: Madagascar | study: EMG produced TPA metagenomics assembly of the PRJNA485056 data...
CATTGCTAAACCAATACCGAAAACTATAATATTTTGAAACATTATTTTTCTCCTTTCAATTCATTGCATTTTACTATAATTAACGGTATTTTACATCATTTTATAGAAAGAGGCAATAACTTACGAGAGAATGCAAGACGGTATAATTTAGATCGGCCCCGCCGCCCTCTGCAACAAACGGCGGGGCCTTTTTGCAGCCAGCGGGGAGCGGTCGCCGCTGCTTGTCTTGACCTTACTCCGCTTTACCTGACTACTTCAACACCAAGACCTTGCAATAAGACAGCGCTCGACGTGGTTCGACAAGCCCTCATCTTACGACTTCGCGGCGCGAAAATCGGAAAAATTAAGGTGGCATAAATGAACATTCAAGAAGTGTGCAGAATCCGTAAAGAAAAACTGAAATTGACCTATCAGGACATTTCCGACGCTTCCGGCGTGCCGCTGTCCACCGTGCAGAACTTCTTTTCCAAGTTTTCGAAATCTCCCTCCATCTACACCGTCGCGCCGATCTGTAAAGCGCTTGGAATATCCATTGACGAAATATTCGGAATTTCCGAACACTTAACGCCAGTTGAGGAAACCTTACAGGCGCGTAACGACGAGCTGGAACGACACGTTGACGCAAAGGCTGATACCATCGAGATCATGCGGCGCGGAGTGCGTATCCGCAACGTTGTGATTGCTATAATGTTTGTCATCATTGCTATGCTTGCTGTGTGGTGCGTGTACATTGATTTTCACTGCATAGATTACGGATTTTGGAGGGGGATTTGATGAAAATACCGAAAGCGAAGCTGCTACCATCTGGCAACTGGAATGTCAGTGTCATGGTAGACGGAAAGCGCGTGTCCGTCACAGCGCCTACCAAAAGGCAAGCGGAGAATGAAGCCGCCGCATTGAAGTCCGGCGCAAAGTCTGCCGCTCGTGCGTCTGAGCGAACGGTCGGCGACGCTATTGACCGATATATCGATAGCAAGGACGCGATACTCTCCCCCTCCACCGTCAACGGGTACAGAAAACTACGCAAGGTAGTTTTCCCGGAGCTGATGAGCGTTAAATGCTCTGCGTTGACGCAGGATCGCGTGCAGCGTGCAGTAAATAAGATGGCACGGGAAAAGTCGCCTAAGTATGTCCGCAACGCTTACGGCCTGTTTACGGCGGCAATGTCGGAGGAATGCCCGGATAAAGTGTTCCGTGTATCTTTGCCGCAGAAGGAAGCACCTAAAATCAAAATACCTACCATGGAAGAAATCAGAATCTTGCACGAGGATTGCAAGGGCACAGTATTTGAATTGCCTTTCTTGCTGGCCGTCTGGCTCGGCCTCCGTACATCGGAGATCAGAGGTCTAACATGGGATTGCCTTGACGGCGATATTCTGACAATCAAGCAAGCAATGGTAGACGGTGAGGACGGCCCGCAGCTCAAGCAGCCAAAAACCTATAGCGGCAACAGAAAGTTGAAAGTGCCGCCGTATATTATGGGGCTGATTGATGAAACACCGCACACAGACGAGTATATTGTCCACGCAACCAGAAATGTCCTGTATAAGCATCTGCAACGCGCGTGTGCCCGCTGCGGAGTTCAGCCGTTCCGCTTCCACGACCTCCGCCATGTAAACGCATCGGTCATGCTCCGGCTCAATGTTCCAGATAAATACGCAATGGAGCGCATGGGGCACTCCACAAACAACATGCTCAAAAACGTATATCAGCACACCATGGATGATAAAGCCGTAGCAGTGGCAGATGCCGTTGACGGTTTTTTTAAATCCGAATTTCATCTGTAATTTCATCTGCAATTCATCTGCAAAAACGCTGCTTTAACGGAAGATTACTTGCAAATATTGCAAGTAATGCGTAAACAGGCAAGCCGGAAAACCCTTGCAAATACAAGAAAAACCCCGCAGCCGTTGAGACTGCGAGGTTTTTTCATTGGTGGAGGCGGCGGGAGTCGAACCCGCAACTGAAACCGCAAAAGCATTGATATTACAATGTTTTTTATAACTCATCTGCAATTCCATCTGCAATTTACTTTCCCAGTTTCCGCATGACGCTATTATAGACGCGCTCGTTTACAATTTTCAAACTGTCCATCAGCTCGTCCATAATTTCCCACGCCTTGTCCGGTGGAACATCTGCCACTGCGCGCAGAAAATCGCTGTCGCCGTATGTTTCGATGTTGACTGGCGCGGGCGCTGCGGAGTATGCCATTGGCAAAACCCTCTCTCTGCTACCGCTTTGCTGGTCACGGATGGCATACAGCACGGCAAGGCGCTCATAGTTTGTCCAGCTTGATTCTTCCGTCTCGAGGCGAGCTATCCAGCGATTGACCTCATTCTCGTCGACCATAGGGGCGCACCCCCTTTAGCCCTCGATCGTGTCCATGCAGCGCTGGATAGCTCTGCGAATGCTTTCATCGTCGGCATCGTCAAGCATCTCCTGCAACTGACGTTTCATCTTGTCCATCGCACCGTCACGGGAGTAGTGGCCACGGACGTAGTGCGTGCCGCGTCTGCCTCTGCCGCGCATATCGTACTCGTCGCGGCGGCTGGAATAACCATCTTCTTCCATCGCTTCGATCTTGTCGATGTTCTTGATGGTATCAGTCAGCTTATGCACGATGTCAAGGTCACCTGCGCCAAGCTCACCCTTGTGAGTGATTTCTTCCAGCTCCTTGCAGAGCATGTCGCGCAGATCATACATAGATTTCATACCCATGATTCATTCTCCTTTCAGCTTACGCGGTCGATGGTCAGATTGCTATTGGCAAAGTTGACCGCCTCCGCGCTGGTGTTCTTCGCTGCCACCGTCACGCAGCAGCCGCGCGGCACTTCCACGATGGCGCTGACGTAGACGTTAAAGTAGTTTTCCACCGCAGCGGGTGTGACGGTCGCTGTGGCGCTGTTGAGCGCTTCACCGTTGACGGCAAGAGCCGTGGTAATCGCGCCTACCGTTCCACCCGTGGGAACGGCGATGTTCGCGCCAAAGCTCACCTTAAAGCGCGCCTTGCATTGCTGCGTCAGTCCGCGCAGGGTGACAAGACCGCTGCCCTCGCGGTGGACGATGCAGGGCTTGTCGCAAACCGCCATGGAGACCATCGGCACATTTTGGCCGGTGGGGACGACTGCGATACCGGGGTTTACATATTCAGCCATATATTTCAGTCCTTTCTAAAAAATACAGCGGCGGAGCTATTGCCCCGCCGCGTTTGTCGTAGTATCGGCACGGGGCCGACCATTTTCCTCGAGTGGGGAAAAAGCTATGCTATGCAGTTGTCAGCAGCCGCAAGCCGCATACTGGGTGCAGCAATAGGGGTTCTGCACCGTGTAGGCCGGAATGGGAGAGGGCCGGAGCTGGGATACCAGATAGCTGTTCTGCGCCGCCTGAGATGCGGCCAGCTTCAAGCCCTGGTTCTCGCTCTGGAGATCCTGCAGCTTGCTCTGGGTCAGGAAATCAAGGATCGCGCGGCTGTTGCTGTTAGCGTTGTCGATGATGTCGCGCGTCGCGTTCTGCACGGTGTTGCGCGTGTCGCACGCCTGCGCCGCCATGTCATAGCGCACCTGCGCGATAGCTGCGCGATTCTCGCAGCAGCAATTTGCGGCCTGCATCTGCATGGCGTTGAGCTGCTGCATGAGCGCCGCCTGCTGGTTGCTGCGGGAAAGCTCGGCCTGTGCAAAGCCGTTCGCCATTGCCATGTTGGTGCCGTTGACAAGCTGCGCCTGCTGGTAAAACCCGTCGCAAAGGCCCTGATTTACACTCTCGATCTTGCGCTCGACATTGGCAAAATCAGAGGTCAGCACATAGCCGTCGACCACGCCGCCGGAATTGCCGTTGTTTCCCCAGCCGCCATTTCCCCAACCGAGAAATGCGAAAAGGAACAAGATAATAATAAACCAGCTGCCTTCTCCGCCCCAGCCAAAGCCGCCGCCGTTGCTGGAATTTACGGGCGCAACAGGCATAGTGGCCTGAACGCCGCCGTCAGAAAGAGACATAGTATCACTCCTTTGAAAAATTTTTATTCATCAAATCGTGGCCACGATGTTGATTTTGCAAAAAGTTGAGCAAACACTTTGCTTAAATCTTGCTTAGCCTTTGCTTACTGCATCAGGCTTTGAAATTGCTTTGCCATCTGCTGAAGCTGGTTGAGCTGCTGCTGGTTCAGCTTACCGCTTTGCATCAGCTTTTCAACCTCGGCTTTGGGGTCGCCCTTGAAGTTCGCCTTGAACTGCTGGAACTGCTGCATCATGCGCTGGAACTGTCTTACCGGTCCGGGCATCTGCCCGCCGCCGCGCGCACCGAAAAAAGGATTATTCATCGTCATCGTCCTCCTTGCGCTTCTTCTTGCCCTTCAGCTCGCCAACAAGCGCCGCCAGCGCGTCGAACTCTTTTCGGGTGACAAATTCCACGCCCTTTTCCTGCGACGCTGTACGGGGAGTTTCTGCGCGTTCTACGAGGTCGTAAATCTTGAGCGTCGGCTTTCCGCTCGCGTCGGACTGCTTGAGATACACAGTCGGCGCGGTAGAATCCCACAGCGCTACGGCAGAGTTGGGCGCGATAAGATAGCCTCTTGCCTCCTGCTCGCCGCTTACCCACTGCACACCGCCCTGCGCGATGGGGTTCTGCTGCACTGGCTGCGACATAGGCTGCTGCATAGGCTGTATCATCTGCTGCTGCCGCATCTGCATAAGGTTGTCCGGCATTGGCTGCGGATAATAGGGATTGAAATAGGGATATGCCATGTTCATTCCTCCGTTTCTTTTACCCAGTAATAAAGCGGGATTTCGTTCTCGCTGTTCCAACTATCGCAAATCACACCATCTTGCACGCACACGACATGACCGGAGAGCGCGAGAATATACGTCCCGCGCGGGTGCTCATCGGCGAACCTACCGACCGTGTAGCAATCGGGGCAAGTATCCGGCATGATATAGCGACGGTAGCCCAAAGACCGCAGATACGCGCCCCAGCAGGCATTTGCATTGGGTAAGTCACCGTCAAGGTATCCCTGTATGCAGAGGGACAAATCCACCTCGCCCCAGCCCTTCCCCGTCGCCTTGCAGATCGCGCGCACGGTGCAGTCGGACACATTACGCCCAGCGGGATTTGGGTTAAAGTAGCTATACATGGAAAAGCTCTGCGAAATAGACGTAAGTGCGCAGCTTGTCAGGATCAGGGAACAGAGTCAAAATGTCCAACGCCATTTGCTCGGTAAATCCCAAAGCTAAAAGTCGGTCGTACATCGCCGCACCTCCTTTGTTGTGTCCATAGTACAAAAAAATAGGCGCTCAAAAGCGCCCGTAAAATGCCCGTATTCTGCCGCAAAAATATTTTTAAAAACTTCGTTTTTTTATCTTGACATATTATATCATTTGCGATATATTTATATCATCGAAGAGGGCAAAGCCCAGGAGGTAAATAAAATGAACGATATCCAGATGATTATTGCCATGGCAAAAGGCGCGATCCCCACCGGCTCTGAGACCCTTGCGAAAAAGACGTTCACGACGAACGACAAAGAGTATTCTGCCACCGCATCCATCAGCGTCCTGCACGAAGTTCTTGAAGACGGGCATCTGGGTGAGATCGTAAACGGTGGTTGCGATGTCACCACCAGCGGCGGTGTTGTGTACGCCGCGCAGACTTACTACGAAGCCATTAAGATGGCAGAGGAACTCGTGGCGCATTGGAACGACGGTGACTACAACTGGGAGCCTAAAAAGGCTCAGTGGTAAAGGAGGATCCAACATGACGATCAAACAGTACCGCGAAGAGCTTGGCATGACGCAGGCGCAGCTCGCCGCTGCGCTGGGCGTCGCCCAGAACCACGTCTCCCGCTGGGAGTGCGGCACCGTGAGCCCGAGCGCGGACACCTTGCGAAAGATGGCGGAGATCTTCTCCTGCCGCATGGACGATATCACGCCCGCGGTCAAAAAGCTCAAGGCAAAGGATATTTTTACCTGCGAGGCTTACGAGGGACTAACTGCCGATCAGCGCCGCAGAGAGTTGAAGGTCCAGCAGGCGTGCGAATACAGCGGATGGCGCAGGTATCCCACAACCATGCACTTACTGGTGAAACGTATTCCGTCGGAGTGGTGGGATATGCACAGTGCACAGCAGATCGGCGAAACGATGGCGCTGCTCAAAGCTGCTTATGATGACGGCGTAGCCTTTGGGCGTGAGCACCCGGAAATGCAAGGTTGACATTTGCAACCCGGCGTGGTACATTGATGATGTCGAGTATGAGAGGCGCTCATACTTGGAGTGGCACGATCCTGCCGCCGTGGATTGAAATATGTTAAAAAGCAATTACGAAGCGGAAAAAGCACCGACTAATCGTCGGTGCTTTTCTCTTGCCCATCTGCAATTTTTGTATACGCTCTCCGCCTGATTTTTGCCAATCCGTCAACGCTGACGTGCAGCATATCCGCCACCTGTATGCAGCTTTTCTGCCGCACGTCGCACTCGATGATGCACGCCGCCTCGTCCTCGGGCAGCTCAAAAGATAGGATATATGCAATGGCCCGTTTGGGAGCCATAGAGGATAACTGTGCGCGGATCGCTCGGTGCTGCTTGTCCATGCTGTGCACCGGGGCTTGCAGAGCGCTCACGCGAGGGGAGACATTGCAGGCCTCCCGCCCGTTTTCCTTTCCGTGCCCGAATCGGGCACCGTTATTTTTTAGCTGTCTCTGTGATCCATGCCGCGACATACTCGCCCCACGCTTTTTGCGTCGCAGGGCCAAAAGATCCGTCAACAGCGACGCCCCAGCCGCAGGAGACGAGCAGCTGCTGCAGCTGCTCAACCTCTTTTCCGGCATCTCCTTTTTTGAGCGCTCGCTTTTTCGTGGGGTATGTAGGCGTCCCATAGCCGCGGATGTATCGGCCGTTGACCTCTAGCGTCCGGTATCCGCACCGGTGAGCGCTGCCCATGTTGCCCTCAAACACAGTTAGGCGGCGACCAACGACGCGCGTCACGATGCCGGTATGGTTCGGCGCGCCGGTGCAATCCGTCTTAGCGTAGTTTTTGCCGTCGCCCCAGTGGTAAAAAATCTGGTCTCCGACCTCTGGCACATGGTCGTCCGCCTCAACCCACAGCCCGCGCGCCTGATATTGCCGCATCTGTTCGCCGCAGCTGCACTCGATCGGGATCACGTCTGCAAGCCCGCAAAGAATCGCAGCAGCGCTGACTGTGGCCGCGCAGTAGTCATCCTTTGTGGTCAGCGCGTAGCCGCGCGGGTGGGGGAGATAGCTATTATAAGCATCGACGATCTGCTTGTGCAGCGCGTCCCCGCGCGCCGCTCCATCCCACGCAATGAGCGTCTCGATAAATTTCTTCATTTCACGTCTCCTGCGTCAGACGAATCGGATGGCGTAATACTGCCGCTGCCCAACGTTGATCTTATTGACAGGGCCGTTGATGGCTGCCACATGGCCGCCATCCAGCATAACCGCTATATCAAGCTTAAGCTTGTCGCGCGCGTAGGCATTGACCTGCGCCGCGGTCATCGACTTGCAGTAAACGCCGTAAATCATGTTGCCCTTGCTGCCGATCAGCGTGTGGTTGGTCTTGCGCAGGACATCGCTGTATGCGCCCGTAAAGCCCTCCGTGACAGGATTATACAGGCCGAGCAGACCGAGCCCGCCAACGGCCCAGACGACACCGGAGGGCAGCAGGGCGTTGATAGAGGTCACACGAGCTGCGCGGATGACGCCATCCCGCGTCTTATACAGGACGCTCTCCGGGCAGGACGGCGCGTGGCAGCTCGTGCCGCACAGCACATGGCCGTTGCGCACGAGGATACTGCAGGGCTGTCCGGCCCAGGAGAAGCTGCCGGAGATGGCCATGGAGGGCAGCGCACCCTTGGGATTATAGGGGTCAATGTCTCTGCCAATGATCGCGGGCTGTCCGTACAGCTCCACGTTGAGCGGAAAGCACCCGGCGCCCACGCTCGCCGCAATGTCGCTCATCGTCTGGTTGCCGATATACCCATTGTCCAGCGCGCCGACAGCGCGCTGGACAGCTTTGATCATGCGGACCTCCTCAGAGGTCGCACCGACTACGTCTCTCATTCGTCCTCTTCCTCCTTTTCTTCTCCGCCGGTCAGCTTTTCCCCGGCTGCGTCCACTGCGCTCTGCCCCACAGCCAGCAGCCTGACCAGCCACACCGGGACTTTTGCGCCCATGCTCACGCCATGCTCGGCGAGCGATCCCAGCTCGCCGATGATGTACCACACGACGACCAGCGGGCTGATCAGGACACTGTACTCAAAAGGAAGTTTGACGTCCGGGAGGTTGCTGAGCATCGCGCCGATGAGCCAGTCTGCCACCATCGCCACGCTGACAATAACGACGATACCGCCCTTGTGCCACGCACCTTCCCTCAGCTTTGCGCTCGACCACTCACCGCGCTTTGCGGCCGCGGCAGATCCGACGAGCCAGTCAGCCAGCATCAGTGCCACCCATACGATCAGGAGCCAGCCGAACCAGCCCCAGAACGAGGTCAACAATGCCACCATTGCCACAACCCATGCCTTGATAGCCATCAACGTATTATCCTCCATTTTCTCAATCTCCTTTATTTTTTAGTTTAGTTTCCCGTCTGGCCAAACGCCAGACGGTTAAAGCTTTCCCACGCGGCGCTCCCAGGGACAATCTTTAGAAGCAGAAGGCGAAGGCCACGCCAAGCGCACGGTTCTTTTCGTAGTAGTCGGAGCTGCCGTCGGTGTAGACGCGACAGAAATTCGAGTTAATGTTTTTATACGGAGAGCGCTCCCACCAGGAGTACGCGGTGTTGCCTCGTTTCTTCACCTTGCTGTTGCCCGCTTTATAGTAGTTATACTGCGTGCCCTCACTTTGCTTGGACTGTTTGACTGTGCCGAAAATCTCTATCTCGCTCAGCAGAAACAGCTTGTCTTTTGTCATGTTTAGGGAGGTTTCCTTGGCGCCTGCTGAGGTGTACTTTTTCACCTCACGAATACCGCTCTGCACCTCCGTAGGCATCTGGCTCAGAATAGCAGGCAGGTGCGTTATCCTCATGTCGCAGTTGTCCCAGTAAGAGTAGCTGCCGGTGCTGTCCATCTGTTTTACGTCCGCGTAGCAGTCGTGCATTTGGAACGTTAGTGGAGCCGCGCCCTCTTCCCCGCCTGCATAGACGTCGTGGTTTTTGCCGATGATGTCGATTAGATAGTCCTTGCCGTTAATAGTCATGAGCTTGCTGTCGCCCACTACCCATGTGTCCGGCACTGCATTGTTGTGACACGCCGCGATAATAGAAGCCCAAGTATTGGCCTCGAAATGCTCCTTTAGGAAGCTCAACGTCAGCGTGTAGGAGGTCGTGCCGGAAACGACGTTGACGGAGTCGCTCGTCATCTGCCCGTCCTTAGTTGCCGTGACCGTGTACGCCCCCGTCTCCGTGACGGTGAAAACCGCTGTCCCGTTGCTTGTCTTTGTGGCGATTGTTGTCCCATCTTTTTCCAATGTTACAGTCGCGCCGGAATCTATATTGACGGTAATCGTTGCCGAAAAGAACGTCAGCGTCGCTGCATAACTATCAACGAAGGAAATGCTTTTGGTATCGGACGTTTGCCCGCCCAGCGTAGCCTTGACGCTCCATGTGCCAGCCTCCGGAACAACAAGCGTGCAAACTCCGTTGACCGACGTGCCGCTTACAGAAAGTTCGCCCTTTGTCGCCGTAACAGTCGCCCCCGTAGTCACGCTTACTACAATTTTTAGCTCCGTTCCTGTGGTAATAGCTTGAATGGCAGAAACGTATTCGTCGGGGTAAGACAGCATAGCGCTTGTCCCGCCTTTTGCCCTGATTGCGTCTGCGACCTTTTTAAGGTCAGTGTCATTCGTCAAATATTCAGCCATCAGAAACTCACCCCATTTGCATTATCTACGGTCGCTGCTGCCCACACGCCATTTACCACGCGCAGGAATTTTCCATTGTCCTCAGCCGTAACAGGAATATTGGTCATACTATCACCGATATTATAGCCCCAATTCCATTGTGCATTTTGGCTTTCTCTGAAGAGGGAATATTCACTCACAATAGGACTACTGTTACTTATACTGCTTTGCGAAAACTTGAGGCTGACTGCTCCTGTTTCCGCATCTGCAAAAATAGGACCTAAAAAATATGCATTCCCCTTCCAGTTCAACTTTATGACTTTCCCAGCTTGTGCTGCCGCCAAAATCTCATCAGGAGCAGGATTTGACACATACGGATTATCAGTTGGACCGGTATCCGTCAGTGTCACGTTAAGTATATCTTTCTCGCGGTCTTTCCACTCCTGCCCATCTGCAGTCTTGGTGAGCAACTGCCCTGCTGTCGCGGTTGCGTCGTTTGCAGGCTTGTCGAGTTTGTCAGAAACATCAGGCGTGGGAATCTCTGCAATCATACCATCGACGTATTTGTAGATGTCCTGCTGTTTGCCCTGCGGGTCATAGACAGCCGCCAGCATGTCACCCGAGCCAGCACCGGCAGCGCCACGGCAATAGCCCGCATCGTATGTTGCACCATCGGAGAGGGACACGATCATGTGATAGTCACTCTGCCGGATCGTGATGCCTGTGATGGTAGGCGCATCTGCACCGGGGTTGCCGCGCGGGATACCAAACGCCAGTTTGAAAACATTGTCGACAACGCTTTTGCTTACCGTCGCGTCAGAACCGCTTGCAAGCGTGACCGCCTCGACGGTCATGTTGACGATAGAGTCTCTCGCCGCCTGTGCATCGGTTTTTGCTGTTTCCGCGTCTGTCTTTGCGTTTTGTGCGTTCAGCGCGCTTTCAAAGGCGTTTGCCGATTCCTGCCTCGCGCTGTCAGCACTGCCAGACGCATCATTCTTGGCGCGTTCTGCGTCTTCCCACGCCTTTTGCGCATCAAGCTTTGCAGTCTGCGCATCGGTCTTCGCGGTCTCTGCTGCTTTCTGTGCGTTGGCGGCAGCAGTCTGTGCGGCTTTTGCCGCTGTCTCCGACTTGGCGGCATTGTCAGCTGCAGTCTGCGCGGCCTGTACCTTCTCGTCGACGCCGGTCGCAGATGCAGCAGCAGCAG
>ERZ1035006.2301-NODE-2301-length-11047-cov-5.206696_pt1 | contig 11047 bp, 9 predicted proteins | sample MGYA00520694_ERZ1035006 | MGnify/ENA primary metagenome ERZ1035006 (study PRJEB33766, sample SAMN09781746) | gut metagenome | biome: gut microbiome | host: Homo sapiens | place: Madagascar | study: EMG produced TPA metagenomics assembly of the PRJNA485056 data...
AAAAACAATGGAGAACATATTTTATGATAAAATTGATCGTCAGTGATATTGATGGAACGCTGGTTCCGGAAGGAAATACAGATCTTAATCCAGAATATCTGGAAGTGATTAAAAAACTTACAGAAAAGGGAGTCGTCTTTGCAGCAGCCAGCGGCCGCCATGCCAGCAGCATTGATGCAGTATTTCGGCCTGTCAGTGAAAGAATCTATTATGTATCGGACAATGGAGCCTGTATTGAAAAAAATGGAAAAGAAGAGAGGGCGCTGTATCTTCCGGCAAAGGAGCTTCGCGAACTTCTGTATGAAGCCCGGAAAATGGAAGGGTGCTATGTGATGTTTTCCGCAGTAGATGGATTCTATACAGATGCGAAAGATGAAACGTTCAGCGAAGGTGTTCTGGGAGGCTACAAAGGAAATAAAAGTGTGGTAGAGGATCTGGAAGCCTATGTAGATAAAAGTATTAAAATGGCTATCTACTGCCCGGACGGAGCTATAGATATCTATAAGGAAGTAAATAAACACTGGGGCGATCGCTTCAGTGTAAATATTTCCGGGGACCGCTGGGTGGATATTAATTTGCAGGAAGCGACCAAGGGAAAAGCGGTTGCCTGGATTCAGCAGCAGACAGGTGCCAGTCCGGAAGAGACGGTTGTATTCGGTGATAATTTTAATGATATGTCCATGCTTAAGCAGGCGCATTATAGTTTTGCATCAGAACTGTCTCACCCGGATGTGAAAGCAGCAGCCCATTATCAGGTGGCATCCTGGAAGGTGGATGGTGTACTTGCAGTTCTGAAGCGAATTCTGGAAAATGAAGAAGCTTTTCTGGCAGCCCCGGAAGGAACAGAAAGCGACACTTCGGAGGTGAATCATGCAGAATAGAGGACGAAGAACCGGAAGACGTACAGTGGCTGCTATAGCGGCTGCAGGACTTATCATGGCTATGAGTGTCGGTCTGCTGACCGGATGTTCCGATACAAAGATCGTGGTCACGACAGGTCTTGCACCTAATGAACTGTTCCGGATCGGCAGTGAGACCTGTAAATTATCGGAAGCGCTGGTATATCTGTGCAACGAGAAAAATCAGTATGAAAATGTCTATGGCATCGAGATGTGGGACCACAATGTGGGAGACATGACCCTGGAAGAATACCTGAAAAATCAGGTGGTATCCCAGCTGTCCCAGGTGAAAAGCATGGTTCTTCTGGCAGATGAACGGGAGATCGCCTTGACTGATCCTGAGAAACAGAAGGCAGCAGAAGCAGCAAAGGAATATTTTACTTCACTTAGCGAAGAAGAAGTATCAGCACTGAAAGTCAGCCAGGAAGAGATCCAGACCATGTATGAAGATTACTGTCTGGCAGATAAGGCTTATGAGCAGATCACCGGTGATGAGGCAGTAGAGATCAGCGATGATGAAGCACGGATCATTCAGATCCAGCAGATCTTCGTGCCGGAGGAAAACCAGGCTAAGGAACTTAAGAACAAGCTGGATAATGGAGAAGACTTCGAGAGCCTGGCGGCCAATTATTCCAAGGCATCTCAGACAACCATCACCATTGCCAGAGGAGATAAGGATCAGACCTACGAAGAGGTAGCCTTTAATCTTGGAAATGACGAGATCAGCGATGTCTTTGCTGACAACAACGGCTATTACATTCTCAAATGCCTGAATACCTATATGGAGTCCGAATCCGAGGCAAATAAAGAAAAAGTTGCCCGCCAGCGAAAAACTGAAAGATTCCATGCCATCTACTCTGACCTGATGGAAGACACCATCTCCGAATTCCAGCAGAGAATGTGGGATAATATCAAATTCACAGATTACGACACCGTCACAACCAGTAATTTCTTTGAAGTGTACCAGGAATACTTTGAATAAGACCGCTAAGGACACAGGGCGGGGGATATGTAAGCTCGTATGACGTGAATCGGACATAGTAAGCATCGTGCATCGTCTGGATACGTACACATACTGTGTACGCACCAGCCAATGCACAAAGCTCACTACGTTCGCTTCAAGTCACACAGCGTCTTACAATATCCTCCACCCTGTGCCTCGATCGCTGCTTCCGGCAATCACAAAGCTCTTACGGGAAAGGCATAAGCTCCTTGCCGCACTGGGTATGCCTGAAGGAGAGGGAAGAAACCTATGGGACACAGTCTGGAACAAATCGTGTGAAAATCTGCAGACATGGCTTCTGACAAGGTGCAGCAAAAACTAAAAAGAGCAGCTCATGGGAATGTGAAAGACGCTGTATGACTTGGAGCGGACAGGAAAGTTCTGCTGTATTGGCTGATGCGCACACAGTATGTGTGCGTAGTCAGACAGTATAGCAGGGCTTTTATGTCCGATACACGTCATACGAGCTTTCATATCCCATGAACTGCTCTGTATAGAATAGCTGACTCATCTTGTCAGGAGCCATGTTCATAAGCTCTTATGCGATTTGGTGTGAATGAAAGTCCCTCAGTTTTATCCCAGCAGCTCCTTCAGGCATGCCAGCAGCTCTGTATTTTTATCAGGCATCATAAAGCAGAACCGGAAGAAGGTCTCATCTTCCATTCCGAGGAATGTGGAGCAGTCTCTGAGCATCAGTCCTTTTTTGATGGCATGGACAAATACATCATAGGAGGTCACGCCCTCTTTGAGAATTTTCACCAGAATGAAATTTGCATAAGGTTTGTAAACTTTCACGGTTTTCCAGGTCAGCAGCTCCTGATAGATTCGTTCACGCTCGGAGGAGATCAGGTCTCGGGTGTGGCGGATATAGTCCCAGTCGTTGAACATATAGGAGCCTGCCAGTTCAGCCAGACTGTTGATAGACCAGGGATTCATCTGTTCCTTGATATTTTTCAACAGTTCCAGATCGGAGGTCATGGCATAGCCGAGACGAAGTCCCGGAGCGGCGAAGAATTTGGAGATGCCGCGCAGAATCGCAAAGTTATCAAATTCCTGCAGCAGACCTACGGAGCTCACACTGGTATCTTCCGGAGCAAATTCTGCATATGTCTCATCCACCATAAGGAAAATGTGATGCTTCCTGCAGCACTCCAGGATCTGTCTCATGTCATCCGGGGTGGTGGCTGTGGAGGTGGGATTGTTCGGATTGCAGATAATGCAAAGTTCTGTGCCGTCTTTTAATGCCTGGCAGAAATCATCCACATCCATCTGGAAATCCAGTTCTTCTTTTAATGCATAGTAGTTGACTTCGCTGCCAACTAATCTTAATTCCCGTTCATATTCGGAATAAGTGGGAGAAACGACCAGTGCTTTCTTCGGATGATGGATACCGATGAACAAAGAGATCAGTTCCGTACATCCATTTCCTACCAGTACCTGCTCTGGTTTACATCCGGCGTAAGAGGCGATATGCTTCCGCAACTCGGTATATTCCGGATCCGGGTACGCAGTCAGCACATCAAGATGTGTGGCCAGTCCTTCTTTCATCTTAGGAGAGATGCCCAGCGGATTGACGTTGGCACCGAATCCGGTGATCTTTTCCTTTGGAATGCCAAAATATTTCTCGATCTTTTCCAGGTCACTGCCATGAAAATGTTCTTTTCCTTCTATTTTCTGTTCCATGCTTGTACTCATAATCTTATTTCCTTTGCGTTAGTCTCTGCCATGGTTGCGAAAGATAAACCATGGGTGCTATAATAATAATCAGATATCCTCATTATCACACGAAGTAAGCAAATTTGCAACGGGGGACACATGAAAGAGAAGATCATTGATTTTTCTAATGGAATATTTTCATACGACCAGGTGCGGCTGACCACAGAGCCGGAGCGGATCGAGATCGAGCTGGATCCGGGAAAAGGAGTCAAAGGGGATCTGATCGTCAGCTCTCAGGACGAGAGACGGGTGAAGGGCATGATCTTCAGCCGGGTGCCAGGGCTGACTTTTCAGAAGTCCTCGTTCTTTGGAAGAGCCGCAAGGCTGGAATATATGTATTATGCAGAGCATCTGCGGCCGGGAGAGACCTTTACAGAATCTCTCTGGATCGAATCCAATGCGGGAGAATATGAGATTCCGGTTAGCATAAGGATCCGTTCCCAGGAGCCTGCGGTGGAGAATCTGGAAGATCTGGCACTGCCGGAAGAGACTGAGGAGCCGGAAGAAAATGCGCAGGAGAAGCCTTGCAGGGGCAAAGGGCGCAGTGAAGCATGGCTGCTAAAGAGAAAGCGGGAGCAGGCACTGGCGGGTCTTCAGCTTTGTATGGAAAAATCAGAGCTTCATACCTGCAGCCGGAAGGATGCAGTAAAAGAGTTCCGGACTCATGTGGATACATTGCTGGAGCTGGATCCGGATCATTCTGCATGGATGCTTCTGAATGCATGGGTGATGGGGCTTGAGAACCGTCAGGAGGAAGCCGGCTGGATCCTTCGCAAATATGAGAAGACCAGACTGTTTCAGCAGCGGGATGTGAGAACGAAGGAACTCTATCTCTATGTGAACAGCATTTATCGAAAAGACGGTCAGGTGACGGAACAGGCGGTAGTCCAGCTTCGGAAACTCTACCAGAAATACCCGGAAGACTGGATGCTCACATATTTTCTGCTGAAGCTGGATCCGGAACTGTTAAGAGACAAGAGAACCCGTTATCGGATCCTGGAGCGTCAGTATCGGATGGGTACCAGGCACCGTCTTCTGTATCTGGAAGCATGGAATCTGTTGAGTGAGGATGCAGCATTGTTTCAGGGGCTGGATGGATTTGTCCTGCAGATCTGTGCATGGGCATCAGAACATGGGCTTCTGACTTCCCAGATCGCATTGCTGGCGGCAGGGCAGGCTGTAAGGCTGAAGCGCTGGTCTCCGTTGGCTGTGCGTCTGTTGAAGGGATGTTATCAGAAGGAACCCTGCAAGGAGACCGTGGGAGCTGTGTGTGCGGTCTACATCCGCGGGCATCGGACAGACAAGGAAGCTTTTGGCTGGTACGAAAAAGGCGTGGAGCTGGATGCCAAGATCACCAATCTCTATGAGTATTTTATTTATTCTCTGCCGGAGGATTATGACAAGCTTCTTCCGCGGCAGATTCTGTTGTATTTTGAATATCACAACACATTGACAAGCCGTCAGAAGACTGTGTTCTACAGCAATCTGGTGCGATTCGGAGCTATCCGCAGGCCGGAATACGAGGAGCACAGAAAAAAGATGCAGGAATTTCTGCTTCAGCAGGTCAAGGAGCATCGGATCAATGAAGAACTGGCGTGGCTGTATGGAAGGTGTCTGCTGCCGGAGACACTGGACAATGAAGAGCTGACGGCAGTGGCGGAGCTTTTATTTACCAGAAAGGTCACCTGTGAGGATCGGAGGATCCGTCAGATAAAAGTAGTGCATGCGCAGCTGGAGCGCCCTCAGATCGTGCCTTTACAGAACGGAACTGCCCAGGTACAGGTCTATACGCCCCGGGCGAAGGTCGTTCTGATCGATGAGGCGGGTCGTGAGCATGTGGGAACAGTAAAATATAACCTGAAACGGTTGATGATCGAGCCGCGGTTTCTGCAGATGTGTCTTATGCGTCTGAAAAATAACCGGGGGCTGAACATCTATCTGGTGGAGGGCGGAGTGGAAGGCCGTCTGACCCATGATAATGTGGATGCTGCTTATCGGCTTCTGGAAGATCAGGGCTTGAGTGAAACATATGCTCAGCAGCTGAAGCTTAAAGTTCTGGACTATGAGAAGCGTCACCGGAGACTGGAGCCGGGAAAAGAACTGGACGAGCGGCTGGTCATTGAGCATCCGGAAAAGCTTTCCAGAGAAGATCAGGCTGCCTATCTGGAGATTCTGATCTATGTGAGAAAGGATGAAGAGGCATATGCTCTTCTGAAAGAGACAGGATGTAAGCTTGTAGATCCCCGTTCTCTGTTAAAACTTCTTCAGCGTCTGCTCAGTGATGAGAGAGATACCAAAGAGCACCTGCGACCATTTGCCAGAGAGGTGTTCAGAAAAGGTGTTTATACAGAGAAGATCGTGGCACTCCTGGCAGAGGAGCTTAAGGGAAATACGGAAGAGCTTCTGGAATTGTGGAAAGCGGCAGACCAGTTTGGACTGGCATTGCCGGAGCTGGAGGATACTTTACTTGCACAGTCCCTGTTTACGGAACATATGACAGAAGAGGTGTTCCAGGTATTTCAGCAGGTGGATGACCGAGGTGGAGATCCGGTCATGATCAGCGCCTGGCTGAATTATATGAGCTGGAAGGATTTTGTGAAAAATGAGCCGGTGCCGGAAGGATTTTTCCAAAGTCTGGAACACCATCTTATGTGGGAAGACCATCTGTGCACGGTGGCAGAGCTGTCGGTGCTCAGGCAGTATTCGGCACTTCTGCTTCTGACGGATGCTCAGAAACGGCTGGCGGGAAGACTTCTGAAGGAACCGGCTATCCGGCGGACACGGTTTGCGTTTATGGATCAGCTGGTTCCGCTGACCGATGAGATTGAGTATCAGGATGCAAGGACAGTCCTGGAGTATCGTTGTGATCCGTCTCACAAGGTGATTCTTCACTATGTACTGGAATATCATGGGAAGCGGACATTTGATTATATGACGGTACAGTTATTCCCGGTCTGCGGAGGTATTTTTGTAAAATCCTTCCCTCTGTTCTATGGAGAGCGGCTGACCTGGTTTTTCACAGAGGAGAAGCCGGATGGAACGGTGGTCTCCACCGTATCAAAGACGCTGGAACAGCAGCAGGACTGCGAGGACGATAAGACCCGTTATGGGAGACTGTGCCGGATGCAGAGGGCATTGGACCTCCATCAGGAAAAGGCACTGCGCCGGATGATGGCAGAATATGAAGATCTGCTGGAGATCACGCAGGATGAATTTCGGGCAAGGTAGCGGAGGAAGAGAGCGATGAAGATAACAAGTGGACGGAATCCGCTGGCAGTGGGAGTGGATTACCGGGAAGAATATCCAAAGGTCTGCTATCAGTCGATACAGATGAAAGAGGCTCAGCCGCTGCCCCTTGATTTCACAGGACAGACAGGCCGGTGTGCCTGCTTTCGGAAAGTGCTGTCCGCGCTGAAGCGCTTTGCCGTCAAGGATGAGATGCAGGTGTCTCTGGTCCTTCCGGATATGGAGAAAGAGACAATTGAGCAGTATATGCAGGAAGCCTGTGAAGCAGGATTTTTAAGAGAACAGCTACAGATTTTAAGCGAGACCCAGAGTCTGGTGTCCTTTGTGATGGAGCAGACACCGGATATCTGGCAGCATCGAGTCTGGCTTCTGGAATTTGACACAGATGAGATCAAGGCTACCTGGCTGGAAGTGAACCGACGGGCCATGCCCATGCTTGTGAAGGCTGGAGAGCCGGAATACTGGCATGTGGGAACTCTTCTGGAAGGAAGCCGGGACGAAAAGCTGGCACAGCTGGCCAAAGAGCGGTTCAGCGGTGGACCGGTGTCGGCAGTCTTTCTGGCGGGAACAGACTTTAATGCCAGAGATTATAAGAAAAGCCGGGAAGAGATCTGTTTTCACCGGAGAGTCTTTCTGGCGGAACAGATTCATGCCAGAGGTGCCTGTGCAGCAGCGGGGGATCAGAGTGGAAAGAAGAAGTATTTATTTTTAAATGAACAGACGCTGCTTCACAATGTGGGGATCCGCAGTATCAAAAATGGAAAAGAAGTGATCTACACGCTGATCAGTGCCGGATGCAGCTGGTACGATGCGGGCTGTCACACAGAAATGCTGCTGCGGGGAGAAGATCATATTTTAGAATTTTACTTTCAGTCCATGATGGGTGGAGACCCGGTGAGAAAGCGGTTCCAGCTGACGGATCTGCCTGCAAGACCGGATGGAGCTTCCAGAGTATTGGTCGAGGCGCATTTTACAGACCGGTACCGCTGTGAGGTGAAGGTGACAGACCTGGGCTTCGGCGAGTTGTACCCCGCGTCAGATCTGTACTGGAAGGAATCATTTTTGATGGAAGAACAGGAGGACGGTCATGGCACTGGTAACAATCTGTAAATACCGCAGGGCAAAGACACCGTATTTTCTGGAACAGGCGGGTCTTAATATGTACAGTCTGGAAGAACTGGCATGGTTTTTGTATCACAATATCTGTCTGGCAGAGCCGCAGATGTTCGATGACCGTCTGTGCCGCTGGCTGGAGGAAGAGATCGGATCCTCAGAGCTTGCCAGAAGGATCCGCAATGGGAAGGAGTCCGGGACGAACTTTCAAAATCTGGTGATCTCCGTTGTGGGAGCAGTGGATCTGTTTACCAATCAGGAACTGGCAGAGCTGGGGGAGCAGCTGAAGAGCCTCGGTACTATGCAGGAACAGGAGCGTTTAAAGCTCCGGGCGGATGGACTTCTGAACAGCCGCAACGAATGGGCGGCAGCGGAAGAGTATCGAAGAATCCTGCGGATGCATCAGAACACCCGGCTTGGCGTAGAGTTCTATGCGGCAGTATGGAACAATCTGGGGATCTGCTATGTGCGGCAGTTCCTGTTTGAACGGGCAGTGGAGTGCTTTGAAACGTCCATGCAGTTTGCACCTCATGAAGATACAAGAAAATACAGGGAGCTGGCAGAACAGCTGGCAGCAGGAAAACGTCCGGGAAACGGAAAGAAAGCGCGCACACCGGAGGCAGCCGACATGGATCCTCAGAAAAAACTGCTTCGCTGGGAAGAAGATTACAGAAGTCGTCAAAAAACTGGTTGACAATTATAGAAGTGCTTGCTATAATTCATTCATATTTGATTGCTTTACCATGGTAGAGTGGTAGCATACAAAACGATCAACAGGAGGATCTATTATGAAAAAGTTAGTAGCACTTATGTTAGTAGGAGCCATGACCGCAGCAATGGTGACTGGTTGTGGAAGCAGCGCAGATACATCCGCATCAACTGATGCAGCAGCAGAGGATACAGCAGCAGAGGCAACAGAGGATACTGCAGAGGCAGCAGAAGACACAGCAGCAGATGCTAAGAGCGATCTTGCATATGTAAAGGAAAAAGGAACTCTGGTAGTTGGTATTACCGAGTTTGAGCCGATGGATTACAAAGATGAGAATGGCGAGTGGATCGGATTCGATGCTGATATGGCAAAAGCATTCGCAGAGAGCCTTGGTGTAACTGCTGAGTTCCAGGTAATCGACTGGGATAACAAGATCCTGGAGCTTGAAGGAAAGACCATCGACTGTGTATGGAACGGAATGACTTTGACAGACGAAGTTACCAGTGCTATGGAGTGCACCAATGCATATCTGAACAATGCACAGGTAGTTGTTGTTCCGGCTGATGTAGCTGATCAGTATCAGGATGAAGAGAGTCTCAAAGACTTAAGCTTCGCAGTAGAAGCAGGAAGTGCAGGAGAGGCTGAGGTAAGCGCTCTGGGACTGAACTACACACCGGTATCTTCTCAGGCAGATGCTCTGATGGAGGTTGCTTCCAAGAGCTCTGATGCAGCAGTCATCGATTCCCTGATGGCAGGTGCTATGATCGGTGAGGGAACCGGATATGCAGATCTGACTTACACCATCGGCCTGAACAGCGAGGAGTATGGTGTAGGCTTCCGTAAAGGCTCCGATCTTGCAGCAGCACTCAATGATTACTTTACAACCAGCCTTGAGGATGGTAGTATGGAGAAGGTTGCAGAGACCTATGGAGTACAGGCAGCACTTATCAAATAAGTTCTGTTTGAAAAGAAATGAAAACCATTATGGCAGTGCAGTCGGAACGTAAGCGAAAACTGCACTGCTTTCGTGCGTAATAAACAAGAGAAATAGGAGAAGGATTTACATGGAACTGATATTACAACAGATGCCGATCGTTGTTCATTCACTGAACATCGGCTTTTTACAGACTTTAAGGTTATTTTTGGTGACGCTGATCGGCGCGTTCCCGCTGGGACTTATTATTGCATTCGGTTCTATGTCACAGTTTAAGCCGCTGAGTTATTTTACCAAAGTGATCGTATGGATCGTGCGTGGTACGCCGCTGATGATTCAGCTTCTGATCATCTATTATTTTCCAGGGCTGGTTCTTGGAAAGACGATCTGGGGCGGCGGAGAGACCGGACGTTTTATGGCGGCTGCTGTATCCTTTATTTTTAACTATGCCTGCTATTTTTCTGAGATCTACCGTGGGGGGATCCAGAGTGTGCCGAAGGGACAGGAAGAAGCAGGACTGGTGCTTGGCATGACCAAAGCACAGATTTTCTTTAAGGTAACCTTACTGCAGATGATCAAGCGGATCGTTCCGCCCATGTCCAATGAGATCATCACACTGGTAAAGGATACCTCACTGGCACGTATTATTGCACTGCAGGAGATCATCTGGGCAGGACAGGCTTTCATGAAAGGTTCCCAGGGAATCTCAGGAGCCATCTGGCCGCTGTTCTTCACGGCAGTTTATTATCTGATCTTCAATGGTGTTCTGACCGTTCTGTTAGGACAGCTTGAGAAGAAACTGGATTATTTCAGGTAAGGGAGGGAGAAGAAGATGCCAATTCTGGAAGTAGAACATATTTGCAAATCATTTGAAGGCACGGAAGTGCTCAAGGACATCAGCTTTTCTCTGGAGAATAGCCAGGTGCTCTCTATCATCGGTTCTTCAGGAAGCGGTAAGACGACACTGCTTCGCTGCCTGAATTTCCTGGAGAGACCAGATGGTGGAATCATCAAGGTCAACGGAGAGACTTTGTTTGACGCTGCACAGAAGTCCTCCACTCAGGAAGCAGAGATCCGTAAGAAGCGGCTGCATTTTGGACTGGTGTTCCAGTCATTTAACCTGTTTCCGCAGTATACAGCACTGGAAAATGTTATGCTGGCCAAGGAACTGCTGGAGAAGGAACAGCCGGATTATAAAGTGAGAAAGAAAGAGATCCACGACGAGATTGAAGGACAGGCCGTGGAGCTGTTGAAAGATATGGGACTTGCTGACCGGATGGGTAATTATCCCCATCAGCTGTCCGGCGGACAGTGTCAGCGTGTGGCGATTGCCCGTGCCCTGGCCCTTCGCCCTGATATTCTGTGCTTTGATGAGCCGACTTCCGCACTGGATCCGGAGCTGACCGGTGAAGTCCTGAAGGTCATCA
>ERZ1035006.2306-NODE-2306-length-11012-cov-3.400018_pt1 | contig 11012 bp, 8 predicted proteins | sample MGYA00520694_ERZ1035006 | MGnify/ENA primary metagenome ERZ1035006 (study PRJEB33766, sample SAMN09781746) | gut metagenome | biome: gut microbiome | host: Homo sapiens | place: Madagascar | study: EMG produced TPA metagenomics assembly of the PRJNA485056 data...
CAGATACATTATATAACATGTTTCAAAAATAAAAAAGAGATAATTGCAAATATTTCACAACTTTTTTTGATAAAAATATCAGAATCTATAAAAATTGCATTAAAGTAAAAACATGTTTGACATTCTGTTTTTCGGTGTTATAATAAAAATATAAATTATGAAACAACGTTTCACAATGTGAAACATTTATTTTCAGGAGGATTCAATCATGGCAAAGAAAGTTGTTACATTTGGTGAGATCATGCTTCGTCTTGCACCGGAAGGATATTATCGTTTCGTACAGGCTGCATCCTACGGCGCAACATACGGCGGTGGAGAAGCTAACGTTGCAGCTTCGTTACAAAGCTTCCGGCACACGAGATCGGACAGGCTGGAGTGAACGCATTAAGGCAGTATGGTGTTGACACATCTGACATTGTTCGCGGTGGTGACCGTGTTGGTATCTACTTCTTAGAGAAGGGTGCAAGCCAGAGACCATCCAAAGTTGTATATGACCGTGCAGGTTCTTCCATTGCAACAGCTACAACAGCTGATTTTGACTGGGATAAAATTTTCGACGGCGCAGACTGGTTCCACTTTACAGGAATTACACCGGCACTCGGTGACAATGTTGCAGCAATCTGTTTAGAAGCATGTAAAGCTGCAAAAGCAAAAGGAATCACTGTAAGCTGTGATTTAAACTACCGTAACAAATTATGGTCCAAAGAAAAAGCCGGACAGGTTATGGGTGAGCTTTGTAAATACGTAGACGTATGTATTTCTAACGAGGAAGATGCAAACGATGTATTCGGTATCAAGTCTGAGGGTACAGAGGTAACTGCAGGTGAGTTAAATAAAGAAGGATACAAAGAGGTTGCACAGAAATTAACAGACCGTTTTGGATTCAAGAAAGTTGCGATCACATTAAGAACATCCATCTCTGCAAACGATAACCGCTGGGCAGCAATGCTTTATGAGGATGGACAGAGCTACTTCTCCAAAGAGTATTTAATGCACATTGTTGACCGTGTTGGTGGTGGAGATTCCTTCGGCGGCGGATTAATCTACGCATGCTTAAACGACTATGATCCACAGGCTACGATCGAGTTTGCAGTAGCAGCAAGCTGCCTGAAACACTCTGTAGAAGGTGACTTCAACATGGTAAGCGTTGACGAAGTTAAGAAATTAGCTGGCGGAGATGCTTCCGGACGTGTTCAGAGATAATAAAATCATTTTGTTAATTCCTTTCCCTAATTTAATATAACACCTGTGATGAGCAGGGAATGTGCAGTCTTTTTACCCATTCAGGCTGTGCACAAAACAGTGGACTGCCGTTTCATGAAGCCAACATGAAATGGCAGTTTTTTTTGTTTTTTCATGAAAAATGAAATTTATTGTTGAACAGGATCTGTTTTGGAAGTATATTAAAATTAAATATTATACAAATGGAGGTATGAGAATGAAAAGAAAATTGCAACTGGGTTATGCAGTGCTGGTATTTGCACTGGTGTTGATGCTTGGTACACAGATGACGTACGCATCACAGGACTCGACAGACACGCTGGAGGAAACTACGAAAGCAGCAGCACAGACAAAAAAACCTGCTTATAAGGTTACCATCAAATTCAAGGCAAATGGTGGAACAGGTTCCATGGAAAAACAGGTTGTAAAATCCGGAAAACAGGTAAAATTATCAAAGAACGCTTTTACAAACGGCAGCTGCAAGTTTATTGGCTGGTCATTAGAAGCAAATGGCGCGGTAAAATATGAGAATCGTGCAGATGCTTCAAAGCTTGCAACGGAAGAAAATGACGGCGAAACGATCACACTGTATGCACAGTGGAAACTGCCGGCACCGAAATTAAAAAAAGTGACGTCAAAAACACCTTCTTACATCGATATTACATTTAATAAAGTAAACGGTATTTCCGGATACCGGATCGAGTATTCCAGGGACAGAAAATTTAAGAAAAATGTAGTCGTTGAAACAGCAGGGAAAAAAGAAACCAGTGCCAGACTGTTTCAGGTAAAACCAGGCAAAAAATATTTTGTCCGGATCAGATGTTATAAGATTAAGGGTTATACAGAAGTATGGACTAGTGACTGGAGCAGTGTATCGTCTGTCCAGGTGAAAAATGGCAAAACACTGATGAATACCAAGGCAGTATATGGTATTGAGGCAGATGTAAAATTAAATGGATCCGGAAGTGGTTATCATGCAAAATTAGTAATTGGTACACCAACGTCCGCAGTGTCCTTTGGTATGCAGTATGATGTGGGTGCAGCAAATCCGTATGGTTCAAGAAATATGGCGCTGATCGAAAATGTTGCTTCAAACGCTCCGGGCGGACAGCAGTATGTAAGACCGGGCGATTTCGAGTTCCAGCTTAATAAGGTTTATCATCTGATGATCACCTGTGATGCGAAAGGCAATGGTGATGTATATGTGGATTATAAAAGAATCGGTGGCTTCAGCCAGCCAAATCTTGCAAAGGGAAACATTTATTTATGGATCGAGGTATCCGGAAGATTAAACGGTGACGGAGTGGATGCAGAGTTTGCCAATATACAGAGCAAAAATAAGTATTCCGGATTAAAAACGATCAAAAATACACAGGACTATCAGGGATGCAGACATGACCGGACAAATGCCGGATTAAAATGCAAATATAATAAAAAGACAAACACAGTCCGCCTTTATGGAAAGATCACAAATCTTCAGGGAGACTGGGACAGTGCATATAATGGAGTATCTTATGTGCTTCATGTAGAATAATGGCTTTCCGTCAGACTAAGTTTTTGTTGAAATTGGCAGGTTATAGGGTTATAATGATTTCAACTATGTAGTATTTGAAGACAAAAGAATCATGGAGGTATGAGAATGAGAAAGAGATTGCATGTATGGTGTGCAGGATTAGCATGTGCACTGGTACTGACAGTTGGTGCACAGGTTTCTTATGCAGCAGATGTCAGCCAGACTGCAGTGTCCGAGGCGGCAGAGACCACGAAAGCAGCTGGAAAGACAGATGCCAAGGCTTATTCGGTGAAGATTAAATTCCATGGTAATGGCGGAAAAGGTACCATGGACAAAATTACCGTCAAATCGGACAAGGGTGCGAAACTGAAAAAGAACGCTTATAAGAAGAGCGGCTATACATTTATTGGCTGGTCCACAACAAAGAGCGGGGAAGTTGTTTATAAAGACAAAGCAGATGTGTCATCACTTGCAACAAAGGCGAACAACGGAACACAGATCACGCTGTATGCACAGTGGAAGTTAACTGCACCAAACATTAAAAAACTGACATCCACACCGTCAGCAATTACAGTGAAATATTCGAAAAACGACAGTGTATCCGGTTATGAGATCCAGTATTCCAATTACAGAAAGTTTAATGAGACGGACAAAAAAGGTGTGAAAAAAACATTCACGAAAACAGTGACAGATAAAAAAGTTACAACTGCGACTTTACTGCGTATTGTACCGGATAAGACGTATTATGTCAGAGTACGTAGCTTTAAGAAGAACGGTACAACCAGTGACTGGAGTACAGTAAAAACTGTAAAAGTAAAAAAAGGATATACACTGACAAACCTGAAAGCAAAAAATGCAGCCGGAATTGAGGCAGATATAAAATTGAGCGGTTCCGGTACCGGATATCACGCAAAACTTGTAATGGGAAATGCAACTTCAGCAGTATCTTTTGGTATGCAGTTCGATGAGCATGCAGTGGCACCGTATACCGGTAAAAACATGGCATTGATCGAGAATATCTCATCCAATGCTTCCGGCGGACAGACTTATATCAGACCGGGTAATGTCCAGTTAAAACTGAATAAAACCTATCACCTGATGATGGTTTCCAACGGAAATGGTTATGTAGATGTTTATGTTGACTATAAAAAGATTGGCAGCTGTTATCAGGAGAGCATGAAAAATCTTGCATGGTTCAGAATTGAGGCGGCAGGAAGACTCAATGGTGATAAAGTCAATGTAGAATTCTCCAATATCAAACTTGGCTGCAAGGAGGACGGAGCAGCAAAAATGAAAGTCCTTGGTGATAAAGATGACAGAGAGCTACTGTGGAAAAAGATAGATTCAAATCCTGGAATCAAGGGAAAACTTGACAAGAAAACGAATACGATCAGATTTACAGGAACGATCAAAGATTTACACGGAGACTGGGACAGCGATTACGAGAGAGCATCCGGTATTTTCGAGTTTTTCTAAACAGCAAAAAGTATAATCAAATACTCCGTAGAAAAAATTAAAAGCAGTATGTAAAACAAAAAGGAAGCCGGTCGCTTTTGGCTGGCTTCCTTAAAATATGAAATGAGGAAACGATTGAATGATTATTAGTGCCGCAAAAAAAGAAAATAAACCGGCAGCAATCAGTATGATAAGGGATATTTTCGGAAACCTTAAGCTGATCTCGGAACTTTCTAAGAACGATTTGAAAAAAAGATTCGCTGATTCTTATTTTGGTATTTTATGGGCATTTGTAAGTCCGATTATTACCATATGTGTATATTGGTTTGTGTTTACAGTTGGTATGCGTGGAGGCGGTGCTGATGTGAATGGATATCCTTATGTATTATGGCTGATATCAGGGCTGATCCCATGGTTTTTATTCTCGGAGATTCTGACCAGCGGCACAAGTGTCCTGTTAGAATATGCATATCTGGTAAAGAAGATCGTGTTTAATGTCAGTATCCTTCCTGTTGTAAAGCTGGTTACTGCCACATTTATCCACTTGATCTTACTGTTGTTTACGTTGCTTATTTTTGCGGGAACAGGTCATTTCCCTGACCTGTATATGTTACAGATACCGTATTATATATTTGCCCTGTGGTGTTTTTCAATATCCTGTGTACTTGCAACGAGTTCTGTCGTATTGTTTTTCAGGGATTTAGGACAGCTCGTAAATATTTTTATGCAGGTGTTTATCTGGATCACACCGATCATGTGGCAGGATGCGCTGGTTGCTGACAGACATCCGGTTTTGATCGGAATTATTCGTTTAAACCCGATGTATTACATTGTAAATGGATACAGGGATGCGATGATCAACCATGTATGGTTTTGGGATAATATGGGGCTCACCGTATATTTCTGGGTTGTAACGGTACTGCTGTTTATTATAGGAAGCAGCATTTTTGTCAGATTAAAACCGCACTTTTCAGATGTACTTTAATGTCTGGATCAAACACAGATTAAAAGAAAAGAAAGAGATTTACCATGAGTGAATATGCAATCAGTGTCGAACACATTTCAAAAGTTTATAAATTGTATCGTGGCAAGGCAGACCGTTTAAAAGATGCACTGCATTTGACGCGGAAGAAAAATTATGATGAGTTTTATGCGCTCTCTGATGTGAATTTTACAGTGAAAAAGGGCGAGACGGTTGGTTTGATCGGAACAAACGGAGCCGGAAAATCAACTCTCTTAAAATTACTCACCGGAGTATTGACTCCGAGTGATGGACAGATCGAAGTAAATGGAAAAGTTTCCGCGCTCCTTGAATTAGGAGCCGGTTTTAACGGGGAATATACCGGACTGGAAAATATTTATTTTAATGGAACCCTTATGGGATACACGAAGGAACAGATGGAAAAGAAAGCTCCTGAGATCCTTGAATTTGCAGGAATTGGCGACTATGTGTATCAGCCGGTAAAGACATATTCGAGTGGTATGTTTGCAAGACTGGCATTTGCACTTGCAATTAATGTCGAGCCGGATATTCTGGTAGTAGATGAAGCACTCAGCGTAGGAGATATTTATTTCCAGTCACGCTGCTTCAAAAAAATGGATGATATCAAAAAGAATGGAACTACGATTCTGCTTGTAACACATGATATGAGCAGTGTGATCAAGTACTGTGACAAAGTAGTGCTGTTAAATCATGGCAAGGTTGTCCAGGAGGGCAAACCGAAGCAGATGGTAGATATATATAAAAAGATTCTTGTCAACCAGTATGATGAGAATGAGAGCGAAACGGAGAAAGAGAAGAAAACAGCCCTTAAGGTAGAAAAGGGAAGCTGGATGTCCCAGTTATCTTTGAATGATAAAAATACGATCTATGGCAATGGAAAGGCAAAAATCATTGACTTTGGTATTTTTGATGAAAATGGCCGTGTCAGCGGAATGATTCTGAAAAAGAGCAATTTCAGCTTTAAAGTAAAAGTAGAATTTTACGAGGATATCGAATATCCGATCCTGACTTATACGGTAAAGAATGCAAGAGGTGCAGAAATCACCGGAACCAATACCATGTTTGAAAAAGTGGATTTCCCACTTGCAAAAAAAGGTGAGCAGTATGTGGTAACATTCAAACAGAAAGCGTTGCTGCAGGGCGGCGATTATCTGGTTTCCTTTGGCTGCACCGGCTATGAAAACGGACAGTTCACCGTCTACGACAGACATTATGATGTGGCAAACTTAACGATCGTATCTGAGCAGAATACGGTGGGAACTTTTGACATGGATTCTGAAGTAACTGTGGAAAGGGTAAAGCATGATTGATGAAAATGTGGAAAACATACTGCTCCATGCGGTGGAAAGTCCGGCGGAGAAAGAAAAATGCCTGTTAGGGAATGATTCCTGGCAGGTGCTTTACCAGCTGTCAGATATCCGTGAAAATCTTCTGGAGTGGTATCCGTTTGATCCGCAGGCGTCACTGCTTGAAATCGGAGCAGAGTGTGGTGTCTTAACGGATCTTTTCTGCAGAAAAGTAAAGCGTGTGGTTGCCGTGGAAGCATCCGCGCGCGATGCAAAAGTGAATTTAAAAAGAAATGGCAGATATGAAAACCTGACTGTGGTCACGGATGAACGATATCATGTGGATTTGGCAGAGAAGTTTGATTATGTGACGATCACAGGGCTGTTTGGATATGCGGGACGTATCTGGGATGGTGATGACCCGTATATGGATCTGCTGCGCAGGGCAAAATCATATTTAAAACCGGGCGGCAGACTATTTCTGGCAATTGAAAACAAATATGGTGTGAAATATTTTGCGGGTGCGAAGGAAGATCATACCGGCAGATGTTTTGATGGACTTGAAAATTATGCGGCAGCGGATGATGTGCGGACATTTGCACATAAGACATTAGATCAGATGCTGACAGAGGCAGGTTTTTCACAGAACGATTTTTATTATCCGATGCCGGATGAAAAACTTCCATCTGAGATCTATTCGGACAAAAGCCTTCCGTCTTTTGGCAGCCTCAGATATCCGTGTGTTGCGTATGACAGGGATCGCTATGAGCTGTTAGATGAGCGTCTGGTATTTGATTCCATCTGCCAGGATGGGATGTTTGGAGAGTTTGCCAACTCATTTCTTGTGGTGAGTAGAAACGGGGTGCCGCAGACAGCGGATGAACGGACGGTGGTCTATGCAAAGTATAACAGACAGAGAGCACCGGAGTATCAGCTTAGCACGAAGATTATCCTGAAAAAAGATGGAAGCAGATATGTAGAAAAAGAGGCACTGCGCAAAGAAGCTGTTTCCCATGTGATGGGACTTTCTGCAAACCGGGACAGGCTGCTGCAGTTAAAGGCAGGACCGGTTCCGGTAGAGATTTTGTCAGACGCAGATGGGTGTGCAGTATTTCCTTTTGTCAGTGGGATGAGTCTTGCAAAGGAAGTGAATGAGAGTCTTAGAAACAGACAGCGTTTTTTCAATGCGATGCATCATGCGGTGGACAGCATTTATGGCAGTTATTTTAATACGCCGGAATGTCTGGTTGATTTTACTTTCACGAGAGAATTTGAAGAAATCTTTGGCACATTTTCAGAGGAAACAGACCGTGAAGTTTTCAAAGGCACAAAGGCGCTTAAAGTGTCAAATATTGACAGTATCCTGAGTAATTTTGTGAGAATGGCGGATGGCAGTCTGGTCTGCCTTGATTATGAATGGGTGTTTGATTTTCCGATACCGGTTGAATATCTGATTTACCGGACAGTTTATTATTATTACAGCGAAAATATTCATTACATCAAAATGAGCGAACAGGATCTCTGGACGGAGTTTAAAATTGCAGAGTCAAAGATCCGGCTTTTTAGAAAGATGGACGATCAGTTTCAGCAGCATGTGCATGGAAAAGATCGCAGATATATCTATACATCCCGTTATGGAAAGCAGTCGTTTAACCTTGGAAAAAATCTTCAGTTTGGTGAAGGCTGGTTTTTATCGATTGTGCAGGATATCCATAAACTTAACGGGAACATTGGCGGATCTAAGCGTGATCTGGTAGTATGCCATGTAAAGATGCACCGGAAAAGTGAGTTTTTTGAAAAATGTAAAAACAGGCTGAAACGTACTGCAAAAAGAATATTGAAAAAGTGATGTTAAAAGCAATATCAAAACAGGAAAGATCAGCAGATAACAGCAGCATATAGGAGGAAAACATTACATGATGTTAGCAACCCGTGTAAAGAAAGCGTATTATATCTGGAAAAATGAAGGACCGGATATGTTTTTCTATAAAGTGAAAACCAAAATAGATATGAAGAACATTTTCCGCAAGAGTTTATACAGAAGATGGATCGATGCAAATGAAAGTGATATTTTTGAAGTGACGGAACTGAAATATAATCCGTTATTTTCTGTTGTGATACCAGTGTATAATGTAGAAGACAATATGCTCAGGGAATGTATTGATTCTGTATTGGCGCAGACATATAAAAATTATGAAATTATTCTGGTGGATGATGCATCTACACAGAAATCGGTGCGCAAAGTACTCGGAGAGTATGAAGGCAAAAAGGGGATCACTGTTATCTACAGAGAAAAAAACGGACATATTTCACGTGCTACCAATGATGGCATCAATGTGGCAAAAGGGGAATTTGTTGCGCTGTGTGACTGCGATGACCTGTATGCACCGAATGCACTTTATGAGATTGCTAAAAAATTAAATGAAGATCCTTCACTGGATTTTATTTATACGGATGAGGATAAGACGGACGAAGAGGGAAAGGTACGCGACAATCCGTTTTTTAAACCGGACTGGTCACCGGATTCTTTTATGTCATTTATGTATACATGCCATCTTTCCGTATACCGGACGACACTGCTTAAGGAACTTTCCGGCGTACGGGTAGGATTTGAGGGATCACAGGATTATGATCTGGTACTCCGTGTAATGGAAAAAACCAATCGTATCGGACATATTCCAAAGATTTTATATCACTGGCGTATGCGCAAAGAATCCACAGCAAATGCACTTGCAGCAAAGCCGTATGCATTGGAAGCTGCAGAGAAGGCAAAAAAAGAGGCTTTGGAACGACGTGGATTAAAGGGAGATATCACATTTTTACCGGCGGTTGCGCAGTATCGTGTTACTTATTATCCACAGGGAAACCCACTGGTTTCCATTGTTATCCCGTCAAAGGATAATCCGGAAGTCTTAAAAATGTGTCTGAGCGGTATTTTTAAATATACGGAATATCCGAATTTTGAAGTGGTCATCGTAGATAACGGCAGCAAAGAAGAAAACAAAAAAGAAGTGGAAGATGCCGTAGCCGGATACACGAAGAATGGAAAGAAGATCACATATCTGTATCAGCCGATGGAATTTAATTTCTCAAGAATGTGCAACATAGGTGCAGCGGCGGCAAAGGGAGAGTTCTTACTTTTCCTGAATGATGATATCGAGGTTACTGAGGATGGCAATAAATATAATCCTCATTATGAGGTAGATACGGGCAGATGGCTGTCTATTTTACTCGGACAGGCGCAGCTCCCTCACTCCGGGGCGGTAAGCTGTAAGTTATATTATCCGAATGGAAATATTATCCAGCATGCAGGTGTGATCAATCTGCCGATCGGACCGGCGCATGGTCTGTACGGTGCAAGCGATATGTATAACTTCTATTTTGGCAGAAATATTTTAGATTACAATTATTGTTCCGTAACCGGTGCATGCCTGATGTTAGACCGTAAGAAGTTTGATGAGGCAGGAGGGTTTGATGAGGGATTTCCGGTTGCCTATAATGATGTATCACTGTGTTTCAGACTGGTTGAGTCAGGATATTACAACACAGTCCGTAATGATGTTGTGTTAGTGCACCATGAATCCGTCAGCAGGGGACTTGACCGTGCGTCTGCGGAAAAAGAAGAGCGCAGGGCAAAAGAAATGCAGAGACTGTATGAAAAACATCCAATGTTTGCAAAGGGATATGATCCGTGTTATAACCCGAATCTTGTTGCAGATAAAGTAGATTTCTCCATAGATATGAAGAGTGCATCTGCGCACAAAAAAGTAAAAACGGTGCAGAGCAGGGAATTTGCATCCTATCGCAGGGTGGATGAAACACAGGATATTCTGCCGTACCATGTTGACTTTGTGGAAGAAAAAGGAAAATATGTCCAGATCAACGGATGGATCTTTAACAGGCAGAAAAAGAACAACAACCGCAACAAAACGAACATTCTTCTGATTGATGAAAAACAGCAGGTATATGCGGTGAGCACATCCAGGCTTTATCGCCAGGATTTTGCAGATCCACAGAGTGCTAATACGGGGATCAAAGACATTTCACTCGCAGGGTTTGAGACGATTTTTGCGAAAGATGCATTTCCAAAGGGAAAATATAAAATTGCCCTGGAACTGGATAAAATGTATGTTATGTGTAAAGAAACACTTGAAATTTAATCTAAAACCCTGTTTTCATTAGAAAGCAGTGCAGGAGTGGAGATTAGTGTGAAAAATAAGATTTTTCACACGCAAGATTTGTGCTTACGCACAAACTTGAGATGCAAATGAAAACGTTGTTTTCATTGAAAGACAGCGCAAGAATGGAGATTTATATGAACGAAATACCAGTATATTTATTTACCGGTTTTATGGACAGCGGCAAGACGACTCTGGTGAAGGAGACGTTATTTGATGATGGTTTCACTGAGGGTGGAAGAAGTGTTGTGATCTGCTGTGAGGATGGAGATGTCGAATATGACGAGGAGGAGTTAAAAAAAATCAATGCCAGACTTGTCATGGTAGAAAATGAAGAGGATTTTACCGAAGAGTTT
>ERZ1035006.2308-NODE-2308-length-10999-cov-4.119061_pt1 | contig 10999 bp, 11 predicted proteins | sample MGYA00520694_ERZ1035006 | MGnify/ENA primary metagenome ERZ1035006 (study PRJEB33766, sample SAMN09781746) | gut metagenome | biome: gut microbiome | host: Homo sapiens | place: Madagascar | study: EMG produced TPA metagenomics assembly of the PRJNA485056 data...
GGCTCTGCCTTCTACATGATAGCGGGTGAAGCCCGTTTTAGCTCCATCTTATTTTATAATTCGGTTTTGTCGTTAATTTTTCGAGTGTTCGATCCCGACACTCGGTGAGGAGTAGGAAATGATCGCAATCACGTTGCCGGACGGTTCCGTACGTGAGTTTGAGAGCGCTGTGACGGTTGCTCAAGTCGCCCAGTCGATCGGCGCAGGTTTGGCCAAGGCCGCTTTGGCCGGTAAGGTCGACGGTAAGTTGGTGGATTTGTCTCACACGATTGAAGCCGATTGCACGTTGGCGATTATCACGGGCAAAGATGCCGAAGCGCTCGAATTGATTCGTCACTCGACTTCTCACTTGATGGCGCAGGCCGTCAAAGAACTGTACCCGCAAGCCGAAGTCACGATTGGACCTGCTATCGAAAACGGTTTTTACTACGACTTCAAGTTCGAGCGTGCCTTTACGCCGGAAGACTTGGAAAAGATCGAATCGCGCATGCACGAACTCGTCAAGAAGGATATTCCGATCGAGCGCTACACGTTGCCGCGCGACGAAGCAATTGCTTACTTCAAGTCGATCGGTGAACACTACAAGGCCGAAATCATTGCCGATATTCCCGAAGGCGAGGTGTTGTCTTTGTATCGTCAGGGCGACTTCACCGATCTTTGCCGCGGCCCTCACGTGCCGAGCACGGGTAAGCTCAAGGTCTTCAAGCTTATGAAGGTGGCCGGTGCCTACTGGCGCGGCGACAGCAAAAACGAAATGCTACAGCGTATCTACGGTACAGCTTGGGCCACCAAGGACGATCAGGCCGCATATCTTCACATGCTCGAAGAAGCCGAACGACGCGACCATCGCCGTTTGGGTAAGGAACTTGATCTCTTCCACCTGCAGGAAGAGGCTCCGGGCATGATTTTCTGGCACGCCAAGGGCTGGACCCTGTGGCAGGTGGTCGAACAGTTCATGCGTTCGGTCTATCGCAAAAACGGCTACCAGGAAGTCAAGGCGCCGCAGCTTTTGGATCGCTCCTTGTGGGAACGTTCCGGCCACTGGGCCAAGTATCGCAGCAATATGTTTACGACCGAGTCGGAAAACCGTTACTACGCTTTAAAGCCCATGAACTGCCCGGGTCACATTCAGCTCTTTAACGCCGCACTTCGCAGCTATCGCGATTTGCCCTTGCGTTTCGGCGAATTCGGTCAGTGCCACCGCAACGAACCCTCGGGTTCTTTGCACGGCTTAATGCGCGTGCGCGGCTTTACGCAAGACGACGGTCATATCTTCTGTACCGAAGATCAGATTTTGAAGGAATGCGTGGACTTCACTAAGCTTGTCAAGGACGTGTATCACACCTTCGGCTTCGAAAGCATTCTCTACAAGATCGCCACGCGCCCCGAAATGCGTATTGGCGAAGACGCCGTGTGGGACAAGGCCGAGGCCGCTTTGATCGAAAGCTTGAAAGCCAGCGGCGTGGAATACGAAATCCTGCCGGGCGAGGGCGCCTTCTACGGTCCCAAGATCGAATACCACTTGAAGGACTGCTTGGGTCGTACGTGGCAGTGCGGTACGATTCAGGTCGACTTCCAGATGCCGGGTCGTTTGGGTGCCGAATATGTGGCCGAAGACAACACCCGCAAGGTGCCCGTGATGCTTCACCGCGCCATTTTGGGTTCGTTGGAACGCTGGATCGGTATGTTGATCGAACACTACGCCGGCGCTATGCCCGTGTGGATGAGCCCGGTTCAGGTGGCCGTTGCTTCCATTACCGATGCTCACGCCGAATATGCGCACCAAATTGCAACGAAAATGACCGAAATGGGCTTGCGAGTGGTCGAGGATTTGCGCGGTGAAAAAATCAACTATAAAATCCGCGAATTGAGTCTGCAGAAATTGCCCTACATTGTTGTCGTGGGCGAAAAGGAAATGCAAACCGGTACTGTCAGTGTTCGTGCACGCGGCGGGCGCAATTTGGGCGTGATGCCCGTGGACGCCTTTATCGAACGCGTGGTCGGCGAAGATCAAACGCGCGTCAACAGCGACGGCGAATAACATTTGTCGACAGAGCATTTTTAGAAAATTTTTAGGAGTAGTGTCATAGCACAAGATCGCACCCACCGAATCAACGGAGAGATTCGGGTACCTGAAGTCCGACTGACCGGCGTCGATGGCGCCCAGATCGGGATTGTTCGCACCGCAGAGGCTCTGCGTATGGCAGAAGAAGCCGACGTGGACCTCGTGGAAGTGGCTCCCAACGCCCAGCCGCCTGTTTGCCGCCTGATGGACTACGGCAAGTTCCGTTATCAGGAACAGAAGAAGGCTCAGGAAATGAAGGCCCGCCAGAAAGTGGTGCAGGTTAAGGAAGTCAAGTTCCGTCCGGCAACGGATGAAAACGACTACCAGACCAAGTTGCGCGCTCTGCGTCGCTTCTTGGCCGACGGCGACAAGGCAAAGGTCACGCTTCGCTATCGCGGTCGTGAAATGGCTCACCAGGACTTGGGTGCTCAGATCATGACGCGTATTCGTGAAGATTTGGCTGAAGAAGCTCAGGTCGAACACAATCCCAAGCTCGAAGGCCGCCAAATGATCATGGTTTTGGCGCCGAAGAAGAAAAAATAAAAAATTTGTGTATAATCACGAGTTTGCGAGTTTCGCATTGCGCATGTTTCGATGAGAAACGTGCGCAAATTATGAAAAGTCGGGGCGGGCTAGAACAAAGTTCGGAAAATCATGGTTTTCCGACGCCTGGTGTCTCGATAACTTAAAAGGAAAACGGCCAAATGCCGAAGATGAAAACTAAGAAGGCTGCGAGCAAGCGCTTTAAGGTCCGCTCTGGCGGTTCTATCAAGCGTGGCCACGCCACCAAGCGTCACATTCTCACCCATCGTTCGACGAAGAACAAGCGTCAGTTGCGTGGTATGGTCACCATCCACGAATCCGACAGCAAGTCCATTCATCGTATGATGCCCTACGCATAATGTAAGGAGAGAATAGAAGATGCCTCGAGTAAAGCGTGGTGTGACGGCTCGTGCCCGTCATAAGAAGATTTTCGCCCTCTCCAAGGGCTTCCGTCTGCGTCGCAACAACGTTTATCGCGTTGCCAAGCAGGCTGTGATGCGCGCTGGTCAGTATGCTTACCGTGACCGCCGCGACAAGAAGCATGTGTTCCGTCGTTTGTGGATTGCTCGTATCAACGCTGCAACCCGCGCCAACGACATGACCTACAGCCGTTTCATGAACGGTTTGAAGAAGGCCAACATTGCTTTGGACCGTAAGGTTCTGGCTGATATGGCTGTGTTTGACAAGGCCGGTTTTGCCGCCCTCGTCGCTCAGGCCAAGGCCGCTTTGGCCTAATTCGTTAGGTCACGAAAGGGATACTTGAACAGCCCAAATAGGGAGGTTCGATCCGGTTGAAAGGGTTTGGGTGCCGAAAATGTACCCGAACCCTTTTTTCTATCTCTAAAACCAAAGCTTTTGCGCTTGTGAATGGTAAAGGTACAAACGCAAAAGCATTTAATTAACTGTGAGCCGAAGTCTCGAATTCAGTCTTGAGGTTTCGGCAGAAGGTGTAAAGATGGAAGATTTGGTTCAAATCGTCGAGTCGGCGCGTGCCGACTTTGCCGCAGCCGAGCAGAGCGCGGCATTGGAAGACGCCAAGGCTCGTTATTTGGGTAAAAACGGCGCCTTGACGGCATTGATGAAAGGCTTGGGTGCATTGTCCCCCGAAGAAAAGCGTACGCGCGGTCAGCAGATCAATCGTGCCAAGGGCGAAGTCGAAGCACTTTTGAACGCACGCCGCGAAGCCATCGCCAATGCGGCCATGGAACAGAAGTTGGCTGCCGAAGCCATCGACGTGACTCTGCCCGGGCGCACCTTGCCCATGGGCGGCATTCACCCGGTGATGCGCACCTGGATGCGTATCGAAGAGATTTTCCGCTCCATCGGCTTTGACGTGGCCGACGGTCCCGAAATCGAAAGCGACTGGTTTAGCTTCACCGCTTTGAACAATCCGCCCAATCACCCGGCGCGCTCTATGCAGGATACCTTCTATGTGGATCGTTGCGACGGCACTGGCATGCAGTTGCCGTTGCGCCCGCACACCTCTCCGATGCAGGTGCGCTATGCCAAGACCCACACGCCGCCGATTAAAGTCATTGCCCCGGGGCGCACGTATCGCGTCGACAGCGACGCGACGCACTCTCCGATGTTTCATCAGGTCGAAGGCCTCTGGGTGGGTGACGATATTTCCTTTACCGATTTAAAGGGCGTGTATTCCGACTTTTTGCGTCGCTTCTTTGAAACCGACGATTTGAAGGTGCGTTTCCGTCCGAGTTACTTCCCGTTTACGGAACCCTCTGTCGAAGTCGACATGGCCTTTACCAGCGGTCCGCGCAAGGGCAAGTGGTTGGAAATTTCCGGTGCCGGCGAAGTGCACCCCAACGTGATTCGCAACTTCGGTTTGGATCCCGAAAAGTACATCGGTTTTGCGTTCGGCTCGGGCCTGGAACGTTTGACGATGTTGCGTTACGGCATCGACGACTTGCGTTTGTTCTTCGAAGGCGACCTTCGTTTCTTGCGTCAGTTCAATTAACCCGGTATTTGGAGAGTTTAGAAAATGTTATTTTCTGAAGAATGGTTGCGCAGTTGCGTCAATCCTCAGTTGACGACCGATGAGCTTGCCGAAGCCATGACCATGGCCGGGCTTGAAGTCGAAGAAGTTCAGAGCATCGCCCCGGAATTCACCGGTGTGGTGGTGGGTCACGTGTTGGAGTGCGTCGACCATGAAAATTCCGACCATTTGCACGTGTGCAAGGTCGACGCCGGCACGGGCGAAATCCTGCAGATCGTTTGCGGTGCTCCCAACGTCAAGACCGGCGTGAAGGTGCCGTGCGCGACGATCGGTGCCGTGTTGCCCGGCGACTTTAAGATCAAAAAGGCCAAGATGCGCGGTGTGGCGAGCTTCGGCATGCTGTGCTCGGCGCGCGAATTGGGTATCAACGAAGACCACGCCGGTCTTTGGATTTTGCCCGAAGACGCACCCGTCGGTATGGACATTCGCGAATATGCCCGCTTGAACGACAAGCGCTTTGAAATCAAGTTGACTCCCAACCGCGGCGACGCCTTGAGCATCATCGGTGTGGCACGCGACGTGCACGCCATCACGGGAGCGCCTTTGAATCTGCCGGCCTTTACCCCGGTTGAAGCATCGTGCGAGTGCGTTAAGCCCGTTCACATCGAAGCGCCCGAATTGTGCGGTCGCTTTACCGGTCGCGTGATTCGCAATTTGAACGCCAAGGCAGCCACCCCGCAGTGGATGAAGGACCGTCTGGAACGTTCCGGTCAGCGCTCGATTTCGGCTCTTGTCGATATTTCCAACTACGTGATGCTTGAGCTCGGCCGTCCGTCTCACTTCTTCGATTTGGACAAGATCGAAGGCGACATCACCATTCGTTGGGCCAAGGAAGGCGAAACGCTTGAACTGTTAAACGGCAACACGCCCGTTTTGAACGACTACTACGGCGTGGTGGCCGACGAAGCCGGTCCCGAAGCCATCGGCGGCATCATGGGTGGCGAAAGAACGGCCATCAGCGACGATACGACGAACCTTTTCATCGAAGCCGCTTTCTGGTATCCGGAAAAGATTCAGGGTCGTGCCCGCAAATTGAATTTCTCCACCGACGCGAGCCACCGTTTTGAGCGCGGCGTGGATTGGGGCAGCAACGTCGATCACGTCGAGTACATCACCAAGCTCGTGCTCGATATCTGCGGTACGTCCGAAACCAAGGTGGGGCCTGTGAACGATCAGTGCGTCAACTTGCCCGAAGCCAAGACCGTCACGATGCGCGCAGCGCGTTGCAACAAGTTGGTCGGCATCGACATTCCCGAAAGCTTCATGGCCGAAACCTTTACGCGTTTGGGCTTTGAATTCACACAGGACAACGGTGTCTTTACCGTCAAGTCCCCGAGCTATCGCTTCGATATCGAAATCGAAGAAGACCTGATCGAAGAAGTGGCGCGTCTCTATGGTTACGAAAAGTTGCCCGACCGTCCCCCGATGGCGCGCATTGCGATGAAGAATCGCTCCGAAGACAAGCGCGGTCCGCATGACTTGCGTCGTGCCATGGCCAAGCGCGGCTATCAGGAATTGATCAACTTCTCCTTCGTCGAAGAAGCTTGGGAAAAGGACTTTGCCGGCAACGATGCGCCGATTCGTTTGTTAAATCCGATCGCAAGCCAGCTTTCGGTGATGCGCACCCAGCTCATCTCCGGTTTGGTGGACATTTTGCGCTTTAACCTCAATCGCAAGGCCGACAATGTTCGCGTCTTCGAATTGGGGCGCGTGTTTGTGCCCGACGAAAGCGTCGAAGACGGTCCGTTGTCCGTCAAGGGTGTTCGTCAGCCCTCGCACATCGCAGGGCTCGTCTACGGCGACGCGCATAACGGCGCCTGGAGCGAAGCCAAGCGCAATGTGGACTTCTACGACGTCAAGGGCGACGTGGAAAGCCTGATTGCGCCTCTGACGGCTCGCTTTGAAGCTGCCAAGCATCCGGCTTTGCATCCGGGGCGCAGCGCCAAGATCGTGATCAACGGAGTGGAAGCCGGCTTTATCGGCGAACTGCATCCGAAGATTTGCCACACCTATCAGTTGCCCAAGGCAGCCGTGGTGTTCGAACTTGTTGTCGAAGCTTTGTTGACGGTTCCCGTGCCCGCCGCAAGCCCTGTGAGCAAGTTCCAGCCGGTGCATCGCGATATCTCGGTTCAGGCTCCGGCCGACTTGAGCTATCAGGCGATGGTGGATGCCGTTGAAAACTTGCGCACCTCCACCCGCGTGGGTTCCGTGATCGATGCCTTTGAGCTCTTTGACTTGTATCGTCCGCAGGGTGACGATGCCGCGATGAAGAGCTTGGCCTTTAGACTGACGCTTACTTCCAAGGGTGAAGAAGCCTTGACGGAAAGCCAGTGCGAAAACGCCGTGCAGGCCGTTGTGGAAGTGCTTGGCGAACTCGGAGCACACTTGCGCGGCTAAGTCGTGTAAGATTCGCACCCTTGTAGAAATAAACTAATGAATTTTTGATTTATGCAACTTCAGAATCACTCCGTACAACCGTTAAAAGAGCTGTATGCCGTCGGTCGCGCCAATGCCACGTCGGTGACCAAGATGCACTTTATCGAATTGCTCTATGAGCGATTGGGTTTGACGCGCTCGGAAGCCGGTAGCGTGGTCGACGGGATTTTTGAGGAAATCGAAAAGGCTTTAGTGGAAGGCAAGGAAGTCAAGCTTGTCAATTTCGGCACGTTTACGCCCCGAGACAAGAGTGCTCGTCCGGGGCGCAATCCGCGCAACGGCGACGAGCATGTCGTTTCGGCTCGTCGCGTCATCACGTTTGCGCCGTCGAAGTACTTGCGCGACCGTGTGGCCGACTTTACGGATCCCGATTACGAGGCCGATAAGGACGACGAAAAAGAAGTCGCGTAATCCTTTGCAAAAAGTATGCACGACAACGACGCGTTTCGGTTAAACTTCGCGATACGCGTTATTGAACCCAAAGGTCGACTGTGTTTGAAATAAACGCCGTCGACCTTTATTGCATTAGAGTGAGTTATGCCCGATTTTACGCAACCGGATCAGCAGTTTTCCTTGCAGGAAGTTGCTCAACACTGCGGTTTAGCACCTTATATCATTCGTTACTGGGAAATTCATTTCCCGCAGTTGGCCGGCGTTTCCGGAGGCACCAAGAGCGGTTATTCGAGTAATGACGTTGCGCTCATTTGGCGCATCAAAAAGCTTTTGTATGTCGATCATCTGACCATTGATCAGGCAAAGGCACAGTTAGTTGCCGAACAAGCCTTCCCGGTGCAGTATCCGGGCGTGGTGGCAGGCCAAACGGCTCCGGCTCGCGAAGTCGAGCAGAGCGAGCCCGAAGTCAAGACCGAGCCCGAACCTGTTTCTGTTGTTGAAGAAGTCGTAGAGCCCGTTCAAGAGCCGGCAGCACCGGTTGTTGATGAGCCTGTTGCTCAAGAGCCGGTTCAGCAACCCGTTGCGCAAGAGCCGGTTGCAACACCTGCAGCGACAGACGTTACCCAACCTCAGACGATCGAGGTTGTGAAGGAAGTCGTCAAAGAAGTCTACAAGGTGCCCGAAGAAACGCTTGCCGAATTGCAGCAGCTTCGCGCGCGTGTCGAATCCTTGACGCAGGAAGTGGCTACGCTCACGTCCGGCAAAGAAGCTCTGGCTCAGGAAAACGAAGAACTGAAGTATCAGCTCTCTCAGTACGAAAGTGCCCAAGCCGGTATTGACGCCGCCCAGTCGACGTTGGCCAAGGAAAATGCTTATCTCAAGACCACGATGAGCGATGTGCTTTCGCAGTTAGTGGAAGTTTCGGCGAGCTTGTCAAAAAAATAAAAAAAAGTTTCTCTAAAAATTTGCAATTTTCTCAAAAGATCCTATATAATACGATCTTCGTTCGGGGCGTAGCGCAGCCTGGTAGCGCACTTGCATGGGGTGCAAGGGGTCGCGAGTTCGAATCCCGCCGCCCCGACCATAAATTCCAGGAAAGAGAGGTGACGTTTGTTATCTCTCTTTTTATTTCACCGCTTCTGCAACTATAAAATAGTTGCATATAATGTTACCAAATGGCTACGATATTGTCCTATAAAGGATATACTGCCTCGATAGTGCCTAATCTTGTCTCAGACATGTTGGTGGGTGAGGTTTTATTCATTAAGAAAACTATTCGTTTTGAAGCAGAAAATCTCACACAGCTTCGGGAAAGATTTAAAAACTCCATTGATGATTACATAGGTGAGTGTCGTAGAAAGGGGGGTGAGCCAGAAAAAACCTTTTCGGGCACTTTCAATGTACGTATCGGTGAAGAACTGCATCGAAGGTCTGCAGAGTATGCTGTGCGTAATAACCAATCGCTAAATGAATTTATCAAGATAGCCGTTGAGACGTATCTTGATTCTAAAAGCCTTACATAAAAAAGTTTTTGGTCTGACACAGGGAGCTTATGTACGAAATTAAGCAAATTGAGCGGCGAGCATTTCCCAATCTGGAAACTTCAGGAAAAATCTTGAAATGGTGGCAAGATGGCAAAGAGTGGATGGTCAAAATTCCTGATGACAATCGGCGCGATGAGTGTTGGACCGAAAAGTGTGCCTGTGAGTTATGCAACATTATGGAAATACCTCACGCAGAATATCAGTTATGTTGTATTACCGATGCTTTTGGTGGTAGAAAGTTTGGGGTAATGACAAAGAAAATGATGCATTCGGCACAACAATTGGCTCATGGAAATGAATTGTTGTCAGAGTGGGTACCCGGCTATCAGTTTGAGATGACAAAGAGTCGAGGAAATAGCCTGTATACGCTAGAAAATGTGTTTTACTGCTTGGATGCGTTAGACAAAAGATATGGTCGTAACGATAGAGAGTCAACAAAAACTTTTTGTCTATATCTGTTGTTGGATACCCTAATTGGAAATCAAGATCGGCATCATATGAATTGGGGGATTATTTGGGATGAAGTCCAAGCGAAACAATTTTTGGCTCCGACCTTTGATCACGCGGCGAGTTTGGGCAGAGGATTAAGCGATACTGAAAGAGAGAGTAGATTAGAATCAAAAGATAGTGGGTTTAGTGTTGATAGATTTGCGCAACGAGCAAAGACAATGTTCGTTGATGATACGGGCAAAAAACTAAGTACATTAAACTGTTTAGTCAAGGCAATTCATTTATGTCCCGAGGCACGCCAAACAGTTCTTGAATCTTTAGGTTTGCTCAATCGTTCTAACATTGAGGAAGTACTAAGCAACATTCCTGAAGAACTGTGTTCATCCGTAGCGAAAAAGTTCGCTTTAGAGCTTATAGCAGTTAATATTGAAAGAGTTAGATCAAATGTGTAATCGTCTGTTCCTTGCGTGGCAGTCCAGTGTAGATCATAGTTGGCATGTCATTGGGCGCTTAGATCAAACTGAAAAGGGTTATCGCTTCGTGTATACGGCTGGGGTGAAAGAGGCTCATAGCTTTTTACCCTTGTTAGGTTTGTCGGATATCAACAAGATCTATGAGTCAAATCAGTTATTTCCGATCTTTTCGAACAGATTACTTTCTCCTCGTCGACCTGAGTATGAGGATTTTGTGCGTTGGCTAGATCTTGATGTCGAGCATGTAACGGCCATGGATATGCTTGCTCGATCTGAGGCTATCAAAGTAACTGATACATTCCAAGTGTTTCCGGACGTTCGATCCAATGAATACGGAGACGGAGAGGTCGTTTTTTTAGTCCATGGAGCATCCCACACATGGCAAGCCGAGGAACTCCGACAACATCTTCAGGTTGGAGATGAGTTGAGATTGCTTTTGGACAAGCAAAACCCGCGAGATACAAGTGCAGTCATGATTTGTTCAGATAACCCTTCGGCAGTTGTTGGCTATCTACCTCGATATCTGGCGACAGGATTTTCTGAATTGTTGGACAAGAGACCTGGAAGCTTGAGCATCAAAATTAAGCAAATTAATCAAGACGCACCGCGCGTGTACCAAATTCTTTGTTCTTTGTCCTACAGAGATGGCATTGGTAATCGATCTATCTTTGATGGTGCTGACTTTCAACCGTTGGTAGAAGTTGGGTAAATAAGAGCCAGTTTGTCTCCGGAGTGACAATCAATCTTATTTACTCATTGAGGTTTTCTATCAATGCTAAAACAACCTCTCAACCGGTGTAAAAAAATCGCTTACAGACTTTATCCGCACTTGGTAAAATAGCGATAACCCCAAACGAGGACTCTTACCCGAAGAGTCCTCAAATTCATTTCAGGAGAAAAAAATGAAGTATCGTTGCAAGGTTTGCGGCTATATCTACGAAGGCGACGAATTGCCTGCCGATTACATCTGCCCGTTGTGCCACAAGGGTGTGGAAGTGTTCGAACCCGTTGAAGAAAAGAAGGCTTGCGGCAATAACAAGCTCGAGGGCACGAAGACAGCGAAAAACTTGGCCGACGCATTTGC
>ERZ1035006.2309-NODE-2309-length-10994-cov-7.258525_pt1 | contig 10994 bp, 11 predicted proteins | sample MGYA00520694_ERZ1035006 | MGnify/ENA primary metagenome ERZ1035006 (study PRJEB33766, sample SAMN09781746) | gut metagenome | biome: gut microbiome | host: Homo sapiens | place: Madagascar | study: EMG produced TPA metagenomics assembly of the PRJNA485056 data...
GAATCAAGCCTTCTGCCCATTTTGGCGTTCTTGCCATCTGCTGACAAACTACATCAAGTGACATATCTTTTGATGCTTCAATAATCATTTCATCGTGTACATGGGCTACAATAAAGCAGTGGGAGAGTGTCTGCATGGAATACATCAGCAGATCTCTTGCAATTCCTTGGACGCAGTTTTCCACAAACTTTGGTCCGTAGCTTTCAAGCCTGTCCCACTTTTTCTGAGCGTTGATTCCCATATATGTAACAGATTCACCGCCAAACTGATTCTCTCCAATGCGTGGCTTGGCATAAGCAAGCCGTCTGCCGCTTGGAAGTTCAATAAACAAAAATCCAGCCTCATACGAGAATTTAAGTCTGTGTGTTTCCGTTGCTGTTTTTTCTTTGATTGCCTTTTTTACGGCTTTATCTACCGCCCACCAAAGTTCTGTAATGTGCGGTGAAGCCTTACGCCAATCGGTTACGATTTGTTTCAGTTCTGCATCTGATAAGCCGAGAGAATCTGCTCCCATAGCCTTCATAGCACCGACTGATCCACCGTATCCACAGTTGTGGACGAGCTTTCCTGATACGGTAAAACGATGATGTCTTCCGGCATTTCGTATATCATAAAGTCGAGCCTTGCGGATATTAGTTTCCAACACTTTCTCCTGTTTGCAACAGCATCTTCTGCATCTTGAATTACTTCTTCTCGTGTCATCCCACTTGACAGCTTTCTGATTACAGTTGAATAAGCATAAGGCCAGTATGCTTGATCGAATAGCGTTAATACAGTAGATCGCTTGTTTAAGTTGTTCTCTGTATGTTTTACAAATCTCAAATTTCCCGGAGCGTAATCTCCATTGTCGTCGATTCTGTCGATTTCCATTTCTCTGTCGGGAATCCCGTATTTCACAATAAGATACAAGCCCGCCGCAGTTACAGATGAAAAACAGAACTTTATTCCTCTTGCACCATAATTTGAATAGCCTGCGTCGCTGGAATTCTGACAGCGTTGCTTCGCAGCAGTCAGTCTTCTGTCTAACCATAGAGGAATTTGCCTTGGCTGTGAGCATTGCTGACAACCTTTTGATTTGCCATTTGTCAGGTTTGATAGAAGTGTCCACTGAATTGATTTGCATCCTGTACATTCCGTTAGTACATAACAGTGATTCATAGCTTTGTTCCAGCGTTTTTCTGCACTGATTATTTTCACCCAACCGTATTGCTTCCCTACCATTTCCGGTTTGTACGAGATGTGTGCCGCAGGCGGCGGCGATTCCAAATTGTATCGACTTCGATTGCCCTTCAACCCAGACAAGGTGGTCTGGGGTTGCTGTAAGGCCTTCATATGTTATTACCTCACGTTCTCCCTTATAAATAACGCCTTCATGGTGTACCCAGTTTTCTCCATCCCAAAGTAAGTCGTTAGTTGTAACTTTCTCAATAGGTATTAGACCATGATTTGTCAAAACAAGCTGCCCTTCAGCAATACACGCCAATTCCGCAACCTTGCCTTTTTGCCTTAAATGTCCGTTTTTACCATGCTTTACAACAGGCACACCGAACATCTTTGATGCCGATGCACAGTAAATGTCCTCACCATTTGCAAATGCCCGCATTCTCCATTCTTCACCTGCAAGCCATGCAATCACTCTTGCCTCAATGGCAGAGAAGTCAGCTACAATAAACTTCATACCCTGTCTTGGAATAAAAGCTGTTCTGATCAGTTGTGATAACGTATCAGGCACATCATCATACAGCATCTGAACACTATGAAAAGAACCGTACTTTACAAGTTCTCTTGCCTCTGTCAAATCCGGCAAGTGATTCTGCGGAAGATTTTGCAATTGCACATTTCTACCAGCCCAACGACCCGTCCTTGACGCACCATAAAAGCTGAACATCCCTCTTGCACGATTATCGCTACAAGCTGTATTTTTCATAGCAGTATACTTTTTCACAGAGGATTTTGACAACTGCAAACGCATCTGAAGCACGGATTTCACAGGTCCTTTTGCAGTTTTGATGAGTTCCTGCACCTGTGCTTTTCCGAGAGAATCCGACTTGTAACCCTGTGTTTCAAGCCAATCCAGCAACTGATATACAGAATTCGGATTTTCTACACCTGTCAGCCTTTTCATTTCAACTGTCAGTTCTTCTTTTGCCTCTGCATCAAGGCTAATTGCCTTATCAGCAAGCTGCATATCTACGAGAATACCTCTGTCGTTGATTTCCTGGTCAAGATAAAATTCCTGCCAGATAAAATCGGGAACAGGAAAACGTGACAGTTTTCTGTCGATTTCAAGCTCAGCTTCAACATCACGCTTGTTATATGCCTTGAAAATCTCCCATTTATCGGGATAATCTTTCGGATTATGAAACTGCGGGACACCACCAATCGTGTCATATGGCACACAAAAGAATTTGATGAGAGCTTTGCCCTCTATCATTTTCTGCTGTTCAATACCCAGAACCTTTCCGACTTCTGCAAGTGATGACGGCAGTCCAAGAGTTCTTGCATGAATCATAGAACAATGCCAGCTTTCGGGATTTAAGAAATCACCGACAGTATCTTCATTAGTGCTGTAACTCTGGAAATACTGCGGATAGTTCTTACGAAGATATTTTGAAAGACAGATCCTCTCAAAATTACAATTAAATGCTCTTTTAACTACATTTTCATCTGCAAGAACAGCGAGAACATTTTCCGGAATTTCTTCACCATTTGCCGTATCAACCACCTGAACAGGCTGTCCGTCTATGGAGTATGCAAACAGCAGAATATCAAAATATGGTGTATCTGTGTAGGCATAGGCACCGCATTTTGATATGTCCTTATTGGATTTTGTTTCCAAATCTAAAACTATATTCATAATCGGTCTCCATTTACTTATGCTCAAAAATGAGCGTAACTTAATCCCACCCACAGCATTGCTGCAAACGTCCGCCCGTCTGAAGTCTAATTTTCTTTCAGACAAATTTGTCCAAAAGTCTTATTAGTCAAGAAAATCATCTTCTTCAATATCTGCAAAATCGTCTTCAGCACTTGATTTGCTGCCTAAAGGTTCACCATCTGCAATTTTCTGGAGGTTATTCAAACCGCAGGCAATACCACGGTTTCCATTAGAATTAAAAGCGTAAAGATTAATGCTGGCACGACCATAAACACCGCTGTAAACTTCACTGTGATCAATGATTGTCTGACGATCAGCATCAACGATTCCCGGTGCTGTTGCAGAGTTTGCATTGATGAAGTAACTGTCAGCATATGCAGGGTCATCCGGACGTTCTGTATCACCGTCACGAAGCGGAGTTTTAAGAACGGAGAGAGGAGGGACGGTCTTGCCGTTGCCTTTCAGTTTAGATTCTCCTTCGGTGTATGCTGCCTGAATTGCAGCTTTGATTTTATTTATTGTTACTGTATCACTCTTCGGAATGATGAGGGAAACACTGAATTTCGGTGTACCGCCGGAAATGCTCTTAGCCTGCCATACATTGCAGTAAGACCATCTTGTTTTAGGACCTGTGATTACCTTTGTTGGGTTTACGAATTTTTTTGTCATAATTCATTTTCCTCCTTGAAATCATCTGCGGCTTGTACCGCTTTGTCAATTGATGGACGTTTGTCCGATTTTGGAACTAATGTAGGTTTGCCCGTTGGCTTTTCGATAAAAGAACTGAGAAGATTCTCAAACTTGTCTTTTCCAAGCATTCTGGTCATAGCTGTAATCCCCAGGACTTTATGTTCATATGGGTCATAACCTGCATTTTTTACGGTTTCTGCAACTGCATCTTCATTGATATACTTGCGGACAGAACGACCTTCAACTAATTTCCAGCCGTTCCACTGTTTACCGTTTAATGCCTGCTGAAATGCATATTCTTTAATATCCGAACACCATGCAGCTAACTCATCTGCTTTTGAAAGAATGGCCTCTATTTCTGTATCCTCAAGATTGGCAGGCATTTCAAAATCATAACGAGCCAGTTCCAGATTGTATTCCGCACGTTTGCGGCAGGTAGCTTTTACTTTACAGAATCTGCAATGCTTTCCGGCTTTGAATTCTCCTTCACCTTTTGCAGCAAGTTGTGCCGCCGGGGAGAGAATTTCATCTGCCCATTGCAGAAGTTCTTTTTTAGAAAGTTCATAAGTACTGATATTGTCACGTCTTGGCTGAAAGATCGTCATTACAACATTTTCAATATCATAAATGCTGTCAAACAGTGTCAAAGCACCAAGTGCATAACACATCATCTGCGGATTTTGCTCTGCTTCCACCAATACACCGACTCCATATTTAAAGTCAATCACTGTAAGAACGTTGTCCGCAACAATAACGCAGTCGCCCGTACCGAATCCCTGCGGCACCCATTTTGAAAAATCCAGTTTTTGTTCCACAAGGACGATAGGGTCTTTGCAAAATTGCTTTGCTTTTTCAATTCGTTCTGATACATACTGCTGATAGCTGTCTGTGCAGTCAGCCATTTCAGCATCAAAGTACGTAAGATTTTCAGTTGGGTCTTTAGCATCTTTGCCGAGCAGTTTTTGTAATTTGTATTCACAAAGTGTATGTGCTGCTGTGCCTTGCAGGGCATATTCTGAAGTACTGTCCGGCAGTGCGGCATTTAGTTTTGCTGATGGAGTACACTTTATCCAACGAAATGCTGATGATGGTGAAAGGGGAGAATGTATATCAGGCATTTCCAATCACCTCAGCTTCTGAAAGTATGGATTCATATTCAGACGGGTCAATGCCGGAAAGTCTGTCCGCCCCATGTTTTGAAATAATTTCTTTGACTTCTTCTGTAAAACCTCTTCTTGATTTTTCTGCCAAAACGGCTCTGACATCTTCCAAAGATACTGATTTCTTTTCTTCTTCGGTGGAAGAGAAGATGTCTTTTAAGGCTTTTGCAGCCTGAATCAGATTTTCACCGCAGGATACCATTTCATCAATAACCTGCGATAATTCGCTCATTTTGCTCATAGTCTTTACTCCTCATCTTCTGTTTGACTTTTCAGTTTTTCTGCCAGTCGCTTGGATATGACACTGATGGCAATTAACACATCAATGAGTTCATCATCCATTGTGCTGGTTTCTTTTTTCTGCATTTGAAACACCTCCGTTTCCGAAAGGTTTTATCCCTTTCTGTCGGTTATGTATTTGAAAAAGCTGTTTTTCCGTTTTACAGACAGATTTCTATAAAAAAATCCCGTTTTACAGTTTTTTAATCTGTAAACGGGATTTTTCTTTCTAAAACGGAAAAAGCCTAAATTCAAATACATAATTATCAGAGGAAGAATTCCTTAAATTAATCAGGAAAGGAGAGATTTATATGACAGCCAGCAAATATAACAGTGAAGGCTATTATGATCCAACAACCTATGAAGCATTATCTCGCATTGAAAGGGAAGAGAGAGCTGCAAGATATCGTCCACTTGTATATATCTGTTCCCCATATTCTCACGGCTGCATTAACACTAACATCGAAAATGCACGGAAATACAGCCGTTTTGCAGTGGACAGGCACTGTCTGCCGATTACTCCCCACATTTATTTTACGCAGTTTATGGACGATACTGTTTCTGAAGAGCGTGAAACTGCAATCTTCATGAATCTTGTACTGATGAGCAAGTGCGTGGAACTGTGGGTGTTCGGAGATACGATTTCCGCAGGTATGAAAGCTGAAATTGAACGAGCAGAAAGAAAGCATATGAAGATCCGATATTTTACGGAAGAACTGGAGGAAAAGGAATGAAATTTACCATTTACACAGCGAATTGTACAGGCAATGAGAAAAACACCCTGTATCCGAATCAGAGAGTGATTACCTGTGAGGGAGACCTTAAGAAATCCATTACTGCTGACCATGTGTGTGCAAAGTATCAGAACGATACACGCAGCGATGCAAATTTTATCGTATCTGATGTTGTTCCAATGGACTGCGACAACGACCACAGTGAAAATCCCGATGAATGGATCACACCGCAGTTTTTAGCCGACAACCTTTGTGATGTTGCGTTTGCGGTTACATACAGCCGTCATAATATGCTGGTGAAAGGGAATAAATCCGCAAGACCACGTTTTCACGTATTTTTTCCGACAGCACCCTGCAACGATGCAAATTCCCACAAGGCGATAAAGCAGAAAATCCATAAGGAACTGCCGGTCTTTGACGGAAATGCACTGGATGCCTCACGCTTTCTCTTCGGCTGTCCGAGTGATGTTGTATGGCACGAAGGCAGTTTATCCATTGAAGACTGGCTTACACTGATGAAGTCGAACCGTAACATTCCGCAGGGACAGCGAAACAGCACAATGTCACGCATGGCTGGAAAGCTGGTCAAGCGTTTTGGCGTGACTGATGAAAGTTATCAGAAGTTTCTTGAAAAAGCAGCAGAATGCGAACCGCCACTTCCGGATGAAGAACTGGAAACGATCTGGCACAGTGCCTGCAAATTCGGGAAGAAAGTAGCCTCTCAGGAGGGATATATTTCTCCTGAAGAATACGGAAAACACGTCCTTATTCCAGATGATTTTTCGGACGTTGGAGAGGCAAGAACCTTTGTTGACAGCTTTTCTGATGAGGTTTCTTTCACCGTTGCAACAGATTATTTAAGATACAACGGAACCTATTGGGAGGAATCAGAACACGCTGTAACACTTGCAATGATTGAACATACAGACATACAGCTGGCAGAGTCAGAAAAGCTTGTAGAAGCATCTCTTTTGAAACTGGAGAGCCTTGGTGTTCCAAGAGATCTGGCGATTAACGGAGGGAAAAAGTTCCGAGATGGTCTTGTGGGAAAACAGGCAGATGCCTATAAGGAATATCAGTATTATGCCGCATTTAAGGCATTTGTAATGAAATACCGTCATATCCGCAATATGACAAATGCTCTGAATGCCGCAAAACCGCTTGTTCTTCATACTCCCGAAGCCCTCGACAGCGACCCGATGCTCTTAAATACACCAGGAGGCACGTATTATCTGCCGGAAGGATTAAACGGCTGGAAACCGACTGACCCTGCCAATCTCTTAACCAAAGTGACAGCAGTAGTACCAAGCGATGAGGGTGAAGACCTCTGGAACGATGCCTTACAGCTGTTCTTCTGCGGTGACCAAAGCCTTATTGACTATGTACAGATGATCTGCGGACTTTGCATTGTGGGCAAGGTGTATATGGAAGCGATGATCATTGCCTATGGTGACGGACGAAACGGCAAGAGTACCTTCTGGAATGTCATCTATAAGGTTCTGGGAAGTTACAGCGGTAACATTTCAGCGGATGCCCTGACCGTCAATTGCAAGCGTAATGTCAAGCCTGAAATGGCGGAACTCAAAGGAAAGCGTATGATTATTGCAGCAGAATTGCAGGAAGGAATGCGATTGAATACCAGTGTGGTAAAACAGCTCTGTTCCACTGACCCGATTTTTGCCGAAAAGAAGTTCAAAGCACCATTTCACTTTGACCCCTCTCACACTTTGGTGCTCTATACCAATCATCTTCCTAAGGTCGGTGCATCGGATGACGGTACATGGAGAAGATTGATTGTCATTCCGTTTCATGCAAAAATTCAGGGTTCTAAGGACATCAAAAACTATACACAGCACTTGGTAGATAACGCAGGTGGTGCGGTACTTTCATGGCTGATTGAAGGTGCAAGAAAGGTCATTGCGGCAAACTATCAGATTAGCAGACCGCAGTGTGTCCTTGATGCTATCGGCTCTTATCGTGAGGGCAATGACTGGCTTGGAAACTTCATCAATGAGTGTTGTGAAGTGGATAAAAGCTATCAGGCAAAGTCTGGTGACCTCTATAACCGATACAGAGAATACTGCAATGAAAACGGAGAATACACAAGAAGTACATCTGATTTTTATGCAGCACTGGAACAGGCTGGGCACAAAAAGAAGAAAACAAATAAAGTCAGCTTTGTGTATGGTTTGTTCATAAAAGAAGATGAAGATTTTCTGGATTGACCGTCACTCAAAGAGCTGAAAAACAACGTAAAATAGGGAAAGTGACACTCGGTGATACTCATATACAGACTTTACGCAGGCGAGGAAAAAAGTAAAAATTATCTCTATATATAAGGTTTGTAAACGACTGTCACCGACCGTCACTATGCCGAAAAATAGGGAGAATTTATGCGAGAAAAAATAATTGAAGAAAAACTCATAAAGGCAGTAAAGCAAAAAGGCGGAGTCTGCTGGAAATTCACGTCTCCCGGAACGGCAGGAGTTCCAGACCGCATCGTATTGATGCCCGGCGGCAGAATTGCTTTTGTGGAAGTGAAAGCACCGGGAGAGAAACCAAGACCTCTACAGCTTTCAAGGCACAGACTTTTAAGACGGTTAGGCTTTCAGGTTTACGTCCTTGATGCATTGGAGGATATTGAAAAAATCATAAAAGAGGTGATGAGTAATGAAGCTTCATGATTATCAGGAATATGCAGTTAAGTTCATTGAAGAACATAAAATTGCAGCACTTCTGCTTGATATGGGTCTTGGAAAGACGATAACAACTCTGACTGCCATTAACAGTCTGATATATGACTTGTTTGAAGTAAGAAAAGTTCTGATTATTGCACCGCTGAGAGTAGCAAGAGATACCTGGTCGGCAGAAGTGCAAAAATGGGATCATCTGAAGCACCTGAGATACAGTGTGGCAGTCGGAACGGCAGAAGAACGTCTTGCAGCATTAAAAGCAGATGCCGACATCTACATCATCAATCGTGAAAATGTGGACTGGCTTGTCAGCAATACAACATTTGATTACGACATGATCGTAATTGATGAACTAAGTTCGTTTAAGAATCATCAGAGCAAACGCTTCAAAGCATTGATGAAAGTCAGACCAAAGGTAAAACGAATCTTAGGTTTGACAGGTACTCCTGCAAGCAACGGACTTATGGATTTATTCGCTGAGTTCAAATTGCTGGATATGGGCGAAAGATTGGGAAGATTTATCGGGCAGTATCGAAACGAATACTTCAAACCGGACAAACAGAACGGCTATGTTGTGTATTCCTACAAGCCTCTCCCCGATGCAGAAGAAAGAATACACGATAAGATTTCTGACATTACCGTTTCCATGAAGGCGGTTGACCACCTCAAAATGCCGGAACTGGTTTCCACAGAATATGCGGTGAAGATGTCAGATGCCGAAAAAGAAAAATACAAGGAACTGAAAGATGAATTGATTCTTGAGGTTCGGGATACCGAGATCACAGCGGCAAATGCAGCGGCTTTGAGCAACAAGCTGTGTCAGATGTCAAATGGTGCAATTTATGATGATAGTGGAGAGATAATCCCGATACACAGCAGAAAACTTGATGCATTAGAGGATATTATTGAATCTGCAAACGGTAGACCTGTCCTTGTAGCCTATTGGTTCAAACACGACAGAACGAGAATTGCAGAAAGGCTTGGGAAGCTTGGAATCGTCTATCAGGAAATCAAGTCGGCACAAAGCATCAAAAACTGGAACAGCGGAAAGCTGCAGCTGGCATTGATACACCCTGCATCTGCCGGACACGGTTTGAACCTACAGGCAGGCGGAAATTTTCTTGTTTGGTTTGGACTGACCTGGAGTCTGGAACTTTATCAGCAGACCAATGCAAGATTATGGCGACAGGGGCAGAAATCCGAAACTGTCATCATACAGCACATTATCACAAAAGGTACAGTTGATGAGAAAATCCTGAAAGCACTTACCGAAAAAGATAAAACACAAACAGCCCTGATGTCAGCAGTCAGGGCGGAATTGGAGGAGCAATGAATGACAGCTACAAAGAATTAGCGGCAGCAATCGTAGAACGTGCGGTTCTGGATTATCGAGCCGCATTGATGAATCAGGACAAATACGGAAGAGTCAGTCTGGAAAAGTTCTTCTGTTCCGGCTGGTTTGATATCCTTTCGGATTGTGACGGGAGAGTACTTATGCAGATGATAAGGCGGAAGTGGCATGAATGTAAGAGAGTATCTTGAAAGTATCCGTGCTTTGGATTTATCCATTGAATCAAAAATCCGTCAGGAAGAGATGCTTCGTACAAGATTGACAGATACAGCGGCACATATTGGTGGTGATGCACCAAGGTCATCTTCTCTTGATAAGGACAAGATCGGAATCGTAATGGCAGAAATTGTTGACCTTCAGACAGAACGCAATGCAGAGATTGACCGTTTTGTGGATATGAAAGCAGCGATTAAAGATGCTGTAAAGGCACTTCCAAATGAGGAACGTGTTGTAATTGAGGGAATGTATTTTAGTCATATCAAAGCAAATGAAATCATGGCACAGCTTTATTGTTCCCGCCGTACAGTATATCGTATTCGTGATAAAGCGATAGCAAACCTTGAAAAAGATAAAAAAGTGTGTCATTTGTGCCAACTTGTCTGAAAACTCTTGCATGACACACTGAAATGTGATAAACTATATTATAGAAAATAATATGTAGATGCCATGGCAGAGAAATCTGCTGTGGCTATTTTTATACCATGACGGAGGTGGAAAATGCCGAAGAAGAGTAAGCACCCTTGTGGTTACCCTGGCTGTCCACAGCTTGTTGATGCAGGACAAAGATACTGCGAAAAGCACAAACAGCCTGACAGACCGTCAGCTGCAAAGCGTGGTTACAACAGCAAGTGGCGTAGACTCAGCAAAGCTTACCTCCGCAAGCACCCAATGTGTGTACGCTGTATGCAGCAAGGACGATATGTTCCTGCAACTGTGGTCGACCACATACAACCACATCGCGGTAACCCTGTTTTGATGTGGGACGAAAGCAACTGGCAAGCCTTATGCAAGCCCTGTCACGATAAAAAGACATGGACTGAGGATAAGAATCCTGTCTACACCTACTGAGCAGACCCCCTGGGGGTTAAAAACCTCTAAAAATGGACAAAATATTGACCGGTGGCCCCTCTCACGCACAAAAACGGGTATTCAAACACCCTATTGACCCCCTCAGATATAAAAATACTGAAAAATGCTGATAATATCTAA
>ERZ1035006.2310-NODE-2310-length-10993-cov-5.551929_pt1 | contig 10993 bp, 8 predicted proteins | sample MGYA00520694_ERZ1035006 | MGnify/ENA primary metagenome ERZ1035006 (study PRJEB33766, sample SAMN09781746) | gut metagenome | biome: gut microbiome | host: Homo sapiens | place: Madagascar | study: EMG produced TPA metagenomics assembly of the PRJNA485056 data...
GGCCTCTGTAGGTTTTGTCCTTCCTCTTTTAGGCGGACAGCATACAGAACATCCTGCTTTTTTTGCGCATTTCTCGGTTTTTTGTGCGATACGGAAAAATTTGAGCTTTTACAGTCAGCCCAGACCATACTCCCGCAGGCAGCGTTCAATGCCTGCCTGCGTTGTATCAAACACGATGCCATGTGCTCGGAGCTTCCTGCAATCCATGGCAAGATTTCGTGCCCAGGCCGCCTGCTGGATATCGACCGTGATCCCCATCGCTTTTGCAAACTGCCGGGCGGTCAGCACCATGTTTTCCGTGTTTTCGCTGCCGAAATTATAGACCCCGCCGGGCAGTAGCAGCGCAGGCTCCAACAGATCTATCGCCTGCCGGACATAGGTAATACCCCGGAAATCCCGGGCGGAAAAGCTAATGCTCTCTCCCTGTTGCGCCGCACGCAGAAGATTCAGCGGCAAATTGCCCCGGATAGGCAGACGATATCCGGGCAGATCATACATCCAGGTGGCACGCAGCAATACGGCATCCGGACAAACTGCCTGCACCTGCTGTTCCATTTCCAGCTTTCCCTGCCCGTATAGATTGGCGGGCTGCAGCGGAATGCTTTCCGGCAGTGCGCCGGGCTGTGTTACGCCTGCATAGACCTGATCTGAGCTGAATGCCACGATCTTTGCACCAACCGCAGCTGCCGCTCGTGCGATCCACACCGGCAGCTCCACGTTTGCGCGGCGAGCCTGCTCCGGGTGGTCTGTGCAGTAGCCGGTATCCGAGATGGCTGCAGTGTGCAGGATGATATCCGGGCGCTGCTGCAGAACAAACTGCCGCACAGCGCTTTCCTCTGCTGTGGAGAGAAACCCTTTAGAAAAGGTGCACAGGTCATATCGACCCGCCCATTGCTGCATCACGCGGGAGCCTACAAAACCGCCCGCACCCGTTACAAGAATCTTCTTCATTTGTTACATGCGACCTCCGGCATAGGGCATCAGATAAAAAATTCCAGCACGAATACCACCGCACAGCAGCCGGCAGCCACCTGAAACAGACTGGCTCCATACCAGGCTGCCGCAATGCCAACCACCAGCGCAACAGCACCTGCTGCGGGACTTTGGGTGGCCTGGATAATGGCCGGAAAGGTCATCACTGCCAGCGTCACATAGGGTACATAGTACAAAAACGACTGAACAAAGCGGTTCTGGATTGGCTTACGGATGAGGGTAAGCGGCAGGACGCGGATGGCATAAGACACCAGCGCCATAACCGCGATATAGATATAATTGTTATGCGTCATTTTCGGATTCCTCCTGCTTGACCGGAAACAGAACTGCCGCTGCGCCGGAGATTGCAACTGTCAGAAGGATGGTGCGACCGCCTTCGGAAAGCGCCGAGATGCCCGGCAGATAGTTGCACATAAAACTCAAGGCAAAACTGATGGAGACCAGAGCCGCCACGATGCCATTTTTGCGGGCGGGCGGAATGATGATAGCCAAAAACATGCCATACAGTGCCACACTCAAAGCGCTGACCACCCGCAGCGGCAGAAGATTGCCCGCCACGATGCCCAATGCCGTACCGGTCGCCCAGGCCGGAGCGGCCAACAAAATAGCGCCGTAAGTATAATATGGGTTCAGACTGTCCGGTCGTGCAATGGTGATACCAAAAAGTTCATCTGTGACATCATAACCGATCAGCAGCCGATGCCAGAAAGGCGTGCCAGGCGCAAAACGCTGTGCCAGCGCACAGCTCATTAGCAGATAGCGTGCATTGGCGATCAATGTGATAACGGCCACCTCGAAATAGGTGGCATTTGCCATAATGAGCGCAAATGCAGCATACTCGCCTGCGGAGGCGTTGTTCAGCAGACTGACAAGAAACCCCTGAAACGGTGTGAACCCCGCCTTGCGGGCTGCAATGCCCAGTGAAAATGATACCGCAAAGTAGCCCAGCGCAATGGGTACACCATCCCGCATTCCATCGCAGAACACCTTACGGCTGAACCGATCGGCGCGTACGATCTGATCCGGCTGCCGATCCAGAAGCTCCTGCTTTGATCCCATAGTTGATACTTCCCCTTTCCTCTTTTGCCAACAACAAAATCTATTATACTCCACTCCGCGCAGAGAAGAAAGAGGTTCTGCGCTTTTTGTGTAAAACTGCCGAGTTCCGGCTCAATATCCGGCACTCAGCAGTTCTTAGCAGGATTTTTATAGCAATTCAAATTTTTAATGCAGCAGCGTTGAATTGCATATCGCAAATATGCTGTTTGAATGTTTCTTAACCTGCGATAAATGTTAGAGTTATTCTAGGGCATTGGAGTAGTATCAGGCAATCCGTAGCGGAACCTCTGCGAAGATTACAGATGATTTCTTACGTATTTTGATTTTCAGCTTCTTCCCAATCTTCTTCTCTGCATTTTTTTCCAGATTGCCCGGCACTGATCACATACTTCTTGGTCAAGCCCCAGCATACCAACTAAAACTTCCCGATCGCCTATATCCAAGACCTTCTCAATATCGCCATTCTCCCTGACAATCCGATCTATTTCACCCAAGAGTTTCTCTCGGTATACTGCATCTATTCGTTCAATTTTAGGAAGCAATACTTTTCCGACCTCCGTGGGCAGAATTTCCAAAACGCCTCCACCGTAGCTTCTTCCGCAGATCTCAGTAAATGCGAACGATACACTATTATAGTATGCTAGCAGTATGTTTTCAGGGTCAACTCCCTCATTAAATTTTATTCTGTGCATTGTATCTGTGGAAACTGCTCCACATTGATTTAGAACAAACTTGGGATACAGATTATTGCGTCTTAGAAAAAAAGCATCTGGAACCCAAACGGATGGGATAATATACCATCTGTCTCGAATTGAACATTTATATCCAGCATTTTCATTGTTTGCTTCTCCTTTTAAAATATAGTCTTTATAGTTTTCAGGATAATTTTCATATGGAATATTTTCCGGGAAGCAAACAAGCCTAGCTTGCTTCCCGGCTTGCTTATTGTAATTCCAATCTTGTTCGGTAAAATATATACCATGTGCATGCGAGCTTCTTCCAATTAAAGGCCGTGTTGCCTCCTCAAGATGATATTGGTTGGTTTTTTCTTCTGTTATAGAAAAGTATCCATTATTTCCGGTTGTAATTCCAATGTTTATAAGTCCATAATCCGAAAATTCAGAAAAGCGATTATCCGATTTCAATTTCTGAATCAATTCGATTTCTTTTTCGCTTGTAAAATATTTAGTCCACTTTTCCCTAACGTGTTGCATAGGTTGAAAGCCATTAGAATTTAAGTTCAGAGTATCAAATCCACGAATATCTTGTAATTCAATAATCCGAATACCTTTTTCCTCTTTTCCTTTTTCGCCGATAAAAACGACTACCTCCTGCTCAATGTCAGGAAAAACAAGTTGTACAAATGTAATAAGCGTAATTTTGGCAAGATTATTTGCCAAATAGAGTCGAAGGTCCTCCGCATATGCAACTTGCAATATTTCTGCAGGAATGACAAATGCGATTTTACCTTTTTCCGAAAGAAGCTGAATGCACGCCACCATAAACGCAACCCATGCATTTATCAGTTTGTTTGACTTCATTCCATGAGATTTTAAAATTTGTGCTTGATATTCTCGCTGTTTTTCCTGCAAGTATTGATAACGAATATATGGCGGGTTTCCAAGCACTAAATCATATGTTCTTTTTCCTAATGTTTCCCTATAGAAGTCAAAGAAATCCTCATTAAAAACCTTTACCTGCGGAGTATTATCATATCTATCACGTACTTTTTTTGCTTCGCCTTCTTCTATCTCAACGGCTTCAACACGATGAATCTCACTTAGTAAGTGCAACTCACTCAATGCATCAAGAAAAACGCCGTCACCACAGCTTGGTTCCAACACACTGTTAACATCGTCAGTCTCGAAAAGGCGCACCATAGCAGTAGCCAGTTGTTGAGGCGTGTAATATGCTCCTCTTAACTTTTGTTCAGTACTATCCTTTTTGAGTTTCATCTAAAATAACCTCTCTTAAATTTCAAACCTGTACACCTTTTTGATCAGGTTCTGGATTTCGCCAATGAGCATATCTTTCTCATCCTGTAGCACAGAAATCACTCGTTTCGGTGGATGAGCTTTAAGCTCTTCATTTATGTTATAAATTCTGTGAGTATCCTCTATAACATTATTGTAAAGTGTTCGCTGCTTTACATCATCAAAATCCAGTTCCACAAATGGTAACGTTGACAAAACAAAAGTTCCTCGTGCTGTAAACCCATTTTCAAAATCACTTCCAACGATCCCTAAAATTCTTTCAGTAATAGGATTAGACAGCCAAGCCTGAATATACTCTAATGCATACGGGCTTTCAGACTTTTTAGATACAGCACAATAACCTGCCGTTCCGCCTGATGCAATCAACATATCATTTGTATCTAGCGCGTACATTGGTTCCTTACTCAGAACTCCAACGATCAGCTTTGGTGTGTCTATAAATGCAGTCAATGCTTGTGTTCTCCCATACTGATACCATGAACCCGCTGTTGCATTCGGAACATCTCTGGTACCTTGGCTCGACACGCATTTCGGAACGAGACGCTCATAGTAATCTTTCAGATAGTTAAATGCTCCCGGAAAATGAGATTCCATGCATTCAACTGAAAACAGCTTTCCTTGTTTATCATAAGGGAAAATAATCCACTTATCTGTTGCCAAAGTACTATACGAGTTTAACCCCTTTTCGGCCCTTTTTGTGGGTTTAAAATACGGACGTAAAATTTCACGTTCGATTTTGTATTCTTTTCCGTTCCGAAAGATTCTAATTGTAGCATGATTCTCATCTAAAATCTCATCTGAAGAAAACCAATAGACTGGTTTAGGACGCTCTGCACTCGTTTGAATCCCATTAAAAATATCAACATATTTTGTAATAGGAACTGCCACTTGATCTATTTTATAAAGCATGGACAAAAACTCAAAATCTGTTGTGAGCCGCCACGGCAATCTATTTAGAATCGTAGATTTAAATTCAATTGTCTCTATTTTTTCGCCGAGCCACAGTTTATCCGCAGAATCAACACCTGTATAAGAAAATTTTTCCTGTGGCTGTTTGCACAATAACAAGATTGAGCTATAAATCGTTTTATCTTCAAATAACTGTGCATCTCCAAAGTCGTCCAAACTTACAAGATGCTTTCCCTCTGCAATCAAATTCCGAAGATATTCTCCTGCACCAACCTTAAAAAACTTATTCGGTACAATGTAACAAATATATCCACCATCTTTTGTTTTTCTGATAGCTTGCTCTATAAAAATGAAGTATTTATCAAATTGCTTATATGCTGTTCTATACTTTTTCCTGTAGATCTCGACCTCACTACTTGGAAGAAGCGCATGCATATCTTCTGTACTCACATATGGAGGATTTCCGATTATTACATCAAAAGACTCTCCTCCATTGATTTTTTCCCAATCAAAAGGAACTAAGTCCAATCGCTGATTCTCTGAATTTAAAATGCCCTGCATCTCCTTCTCGCTTACAAGAGCATTCCCAAAGAAAATGTTCGTACTTAAATCAGGAAGAATATGTTTCACCAAAGCCACAGACGGTGCAGTTTCGTCTTCAATCAATTTAATAAGCAATGAAAATTTTGCAACCTCTACAGCATGAATATCAATATCAATGCCGTATATACAAGAACATAGAATCTCTTTCTTTTCTGAAATGGGAAGTTTGTATACATGATTTCCGATTTCCTCCAGATGTTCTTTTTGTCCTGCATTTAAATACCATTGCACACAATAATTTTGAAGATATGAAAAAGCCTCTTCCAAAAAGACACCTGATCCACATGCAATGTCTGCGATTCGGATTTTCAGCAAATCTTTTGGTGTTTTCCCAGCACACGCTTTTGCCAGTGTTTTCTCAATCATATATTTAACAATTTCGGTTGGCGTTGTAACTATAGAGCGATTTACGCACTCTTTCTTTTGTTGTAACCCAATACTTCCATCTTTCAAGACAACAAGCTGTTCCGTTAAAAACAACTCATAAATTTTACCTAAAAGATGTGGCTCGATAATGTTAAAAAGATATGGACTCTGTGGGTAGTACAGTCCTTCAATCATCTCCGAGATCACATCACACGACAAATCAAAAATAATATCATCGCCAGAAAACATGCCGGAATTATATCTATGATCTGCCAATCTAAAAAGCCGTTCTAGCTGTTCTTTTAACTGTGATTTATCTATAATTGTTTCTTTCAAATTATGATAAAGCGGGAGATCTTTATCCTCGCAAATTCTCAGAAACACAATTTGGTTAATAAATTCCTGCACGACATCATTTAAAACTTCCAGAGATTTATATCTACCACCTTTACAGTACAGTTCATTACTAAGTGCTACCCTCCATCCATTGATTTGAGATAAGAACATCTCATCAACTTGTTGTATCTGCGCACCTGCTTCTAAAGACCCATTATTTATATTTTTATCAAACTCGCCCGAATATACTGTATCCCTTGAAATCAAGTTCTTGATCTCATTAAATTTTTCCATATATTCAGTATAATGATATAATCTGTATCGCGCAGTCGCACAATCATCTTCCTCATTTGGCAAATAACAAGTATCATAAACGGCTAAGTACTCAAAATTTGTTAAAATGGCAATTCTATGCTTTGCATTCCAACCATATTTTCTTGTTTGGAAAGCTGGTGCTCCCGTCTTTGTAATATCTACAGATGGTTTCTTTGCTTCAACAAAAAATTTTGCAACGCCTCTTAGCGTCATCGTATAATCTGGACGATCCGAATGGCTCGAATAATTTTCTGCTATTACCTCTCTATACTGGGGAGCAACACCTTTCTCATTGGCTACATCCCAACCCAAAAATTTGAGAAAAGGATCAATAAACTCAATCCTACAAGAGTGTTCATTATAATTCTGTTTTGCATCCTTATAATAACTCAGGTTCGCACTAAATTGTTCTACCAGACGTTGTAGTTCGTTCATCCTATTCACCTTTTAGTCCATCATTTTTCTTTTCGCTCAGATGCTTTTTGGTGTTTTTCAAAATAATCCAAATTCGGCTTAAACGTGCAGCGTCAGCCATTCGATTAGCTTTAGAAATTGTCTTGCAGTTATCCCCGCGTTTCAGCGGCTTCTTGAACTGTTATACACCCATTCATTACACAGGATATTGTAGTACCCTTTAATTATATTCGCTTAAAAGAACTCTGTCAATTATAACATCTACTGCCTAAACAATCTGGAATTTCCGAATGGTTGTGAATTTGCTAGATGCTCTGGCCTACCCGGAGGAAAAGAAACCGTGATACTGGTTTGATTCTGCCCAGGGTGTTACTTTTCTGTTACTTTAGGCGCAAAGCAGCCCCGCCTTCAAGCGAAAATTCTTGAAAGCGGGGCTGCTTTTATACGCTGTTGTATTCTATTTTGCGGAGACCTAAAAAGCTGGCCGGCAAATTTTCATTACTCGAGCTCGATGGTTGCAGGCGGCTTACCGGTGCAATCATAGAACACGCGGTTAACGTGTTTGACCTCGTTGACGATGCGGCTGGTGACGGTGCCCAGAACATCCCAGGGCATGTCATAGCTTTCTGCAGTCATAAAGTCGGTGGTGGTCACGGCACGCAGGGCAACCGCATAATCGTAGGTGCGCTCGTCGCCCATAACGCCAACGCTGTGCATGTTGGTCAGAGCAGCGTAATACTGGCTGATCTCCTTATCCAGACCTGCCTTGGCGATCTCCTCGCGCCAGATAGCATCGGCATCCTGCACGATGGTCACCTTCTCGGGGGTAACTTCGCCGATGATGCGGATGCCCAGACCGGGGCCGGGGAACGGCTGACGGCTGACCAGATACTCGGGCAGGCCCAGCTCACGGCCGGCCTGACGAACTTCGTCCTTGAACAGGTTGCGCAGCGGCTCCACCAGCTCCTTGAAGTCCACGGTATCGGGCAGGCCGCCCACATTGTGGTGACTCTTGATGACGGTGGACTCGCCGCCCAGACCGCTTTCCACCACATCGGGATAGATGGTTCCCTGTGCCAGGAAGTCTACCTTGCCGATCTTCTTGGCTTCTTCCTCAAATACACGGATGAACTCTTCGCCAATGATCTTGCGTTTGCGCTCCGGCTCGGTAACGCCTTTCAGCTTGCTGAAATAGCGGTCGCGGGCGTCCACGCAGATAAAGTTGATGTCAAAGCCGTTGGCATTGCCGGGGCCAAAAACAGAGCAGACTTCTTCCTTTTCATTCTTACGCAGCAGGCCGTGATCCACAAACACGCAGGTGAGCTGCTTGCCGATGGCCTTGGCCAGCATGGCTGCCAGCACAGAGGAATCCACCCCGCCGGAAAGCGCACACAGGACCTTACCCTCGCCAATGCGCTCCCGCAATGCCTTGACATTGTTCTCCACAAAAGAGTCCATCTTCCAGTCGCCGCTGCAGCCGCACACATTGTATACGAAGTTGCGCAGCATTTTCTTGCCCTCGGCGGTATGCAGAACCTCCGGGTGGAACTGCACTGCGTACAGGCCCTTTTCTGCATTTTCCACAGCCGCTACCGGGCAGTTGGCCGTGTGCGCAGTGATCTGGAAACCGGGAGCAGCCTGCTCGATATAGTCGTTGTGGCTCATCCAGCAGATGGTAGAGGGCTGCACATCGGTAAACAGCTTGCTCTCGGTGTTTACAAACACCTCGGTCTTGCCGTACTCGCGCTCGGGTGCACGGCAGACATGACCGCCCAGCAGGTGCATCATCAGCTGACTGCCGTAGCAGATGCCCAGCACAGGCACGCCCCAGGTAAAGATCTCGGGATCGATGGTGGGAGAATCCTCCAGATAAACACTGTTGGGGCCGCCGGTGAAGATGATGCCTTTGGGATTCTTGGCCTTGATGACCGACAGGTCGGTTTTATAGGAATAGATCTCGCAGTAGACATTATTTTCTCGGACGCGGCGGGCAATCAGCTGATTGTACTGGCCGCCAAAGTCCAGCACGATGACAGTTTCATGCTGCATGATGTTTTCCTCCATTTTTGAGTGAGTTTCTACAGATAATTTTAGTATAGCACATCTTACAAGAAAAATCGACAGTTTTTGTGAAGTTTTCTGCTATTCTCTTTTGCGGATCGGATGCCGCAAAACGGTCTTTAGTTTTTCCGGTGCGGTACGGCGCGGATCTCCCAGATAGATCTCGTGATGGAAACGCGCGGCCGAAAAATCTGGGCAATACCCCTGTTCCGCTGCAAAGTCATCCAGCTTTCGCAGTGTTTCCGGCTCAGTGTCATAGGGGCCGATGTGCATACATTGTACGCACAGGCCTTCATCGTAGGTGAAAAATTCCACCTTGGAAAAATCCTTTTTCTTTTTAGCTGTCGCTTCCTGTACCGCCCAGTCAAATTCTGCACGGGTAACAAATTCCGGCAGGCGGATCATGGATGTCCAGATAAAAGTTTCTTTGTTGGAAAAATCCACGCCCTCCGCTCCGGGCTGATGCCACAGTCCTTCCAGCGGCGGAACAACATATGCAAAATAGCCGTTTATCTTATGGCTGCCCTTGTAGCTCATTTTGATGGTAAAGGCAATGCCGTACAGCAGCTCCAGTGCTGCCTTGTATTCCCCTGCTGGGTCGTTAGGGTCACCTTTGCCCTGCATCGCCACAAAATTCATGGGCGGGATCGTGACGATCTGCGGTTTCTGCGGCGGAAGATAAAACTCTTTATACTCTTTTTTATAATCAAATGCAGCATTCATAGAGACACCTCCGTTTTTTTCAGTATACATTATTTGGAGATGTTTGTAAACACAAAGTTGTTACTTTTGGCAAAGAATACATCAAAGCCGGAAAAGACGATAGAAAAAAAGCCATCCCCCTCAGAGAAACGAAGAGGATGGCTTGTGTATACGATAGAGGAAGTATCAGATAGAAATGGTGTTTACGACATCCAGCAGCACCGGGTCGAGATGTTTGGTCATCTCCAGAGCCTCGTCCACAGGGTAGTCCACCAGTTTTTCGCCTTCCATGCCGACGATGCGGTTATACTTGCCCTGCTCCAGCAGGCAGACGGCCTGGTAACCCATGGCGGAAGCGTTCACACGGTCGCGCAGGGTGGGAGAACCACCGCGCTGCACATGACCCAGGATGGTAGCACGGGAGTCGATGCCGGTGCGGGCCTGGATCTCGTTGGCGATTTCCTGTGCATGGCCAACGCCCTCAGCCACGATGATGATAAAGTGACGCTTGCCGGTCTTCTGGGTCTCGGCGATCTTATCCAGAATATCGCGCTGCATGTCAAATTCCTTCTCGGGCAGCAGCACGGCCATAGCGCCGGAGGCGATAGCTACGTTCAGCGCGATGTAACCGGCGTTGCGGCCCATGACCTCAACCACACTGCAGCGGTCGTGGCTCTGGGTGGTATCGCGCAGCTTATCGATCATCTCCAGCGCGGTGTTCATAGCGGTATCATAACCGATGGTGTACTCGGTGCAGGCAATATCATTGTCGATGGTGCCGGGCAGGCCGATCATGGGAATGCCGCGGTGTGCCAGTGCGCGGGCACCACGATAGGAACCATCGCCGCCGATAACGACCAGAGCGTCAATGCCCAGCTCACGGCACTTTTCAGCGCCCTTGTCCTGGCCTTCCTTGGTCTTGAACTCCAGGCAGCGGGCCGTATACAGGATAGTGCCGCCTGCAGAAATAATATTAGAAACACTGCGCAGATTCATTTCAAAGCACTCGCCGTTCAGCAGGCCATTATAGCCGCGCTGAATGCCGATCATACGGAAACCTTTGTGCAGACCCGTGCGTACCACAGCGCGCACTGCTGCATTCATGCCAGGAGCATCACCACCGCTTGTCAGCACGCCAATCGTTTTGATTTGCTTTTCCATACGAGAGATTCCCTCCAATTTGTTTCTTCATTCACCCATGAGCCAGCGCCCTTCTTCATTACGCCGCTCAGTGTTTGCAT
>ERZ1035006.2313-NODE-2313-length-10982-cov-6.244074_pt1 | contig 10982 bp, 7 predicted proteins | sample MGYA00520694_ERZ1035006 | MGnify/ENA primary metagenome ERZ1035006 (study PRJEB33766, sample SAMN09781746) | gut metagenome | biome: gut microbiome | host: Homo sapiens | place: Madagascar | study: EMG produced TPA metagenomics assembly of the PRJNA485056 data...
ATTCAGTTTTAGAACTCAGGAATATTATTAAAACTTGGAAATCTGAGGGACACACTATTATCATTTCCGAGCATCGTCTGTATTATCTTAAGGATATTGCAGACCGTTATGTTTATATGCATAATGGCAGAATAGAAAAAGATTTCCCTGCAAATGAATTTGAGAAAATATCATCTTCTGAAAGAACAAAGTTAGGACTTAGAACACTTGATACAATAAGCCTTAAAGAAGCCATAGATTATATTTCTGATAACAAGCTTAATAAAGCTTCACAGATTACTTTACATAATTTCAATTTTGCCTACAAGAAAGGAACTGAAATCTTACATATTAAAGAAGCTATAATTCCTGCTCACAGGATAACTGCAATCGTCGGTAATAATGGTGCAGGCAAATCAACAAAATACTATATGATTTAGACCTCTATAACGAAAAAGAAAGCCACCCTATGTCTCTGTCAGGCGGACAAAAACAAAGGGTAGCCATAGCCTGTGCCTTAGCATCTGAAAAAGATATCATTATTTTCGATGAACCTACAAGCGGACTCGATTACAAACATATGCTTCAGGTATCAGAAATTCTTAAAAGACTTCAGCAAGCCGGTAAAAGTATCTATGTAATTACACACGATATGGAACTTATTATGGATTGCTGTACAGATGTTATCTGCATTGAAAACGGAGATATTTTAAAATAAATTATTCCGGCTTCGCTTGTAAATAATATAATTAGTTCCATTGCTTTATCAATATGTTTATTCATCTCTTACTAATCTCCAATTCTGAGCGACTTGCCTAGAAGAGGTGATGAGAACTTTGCCTATACAATTTTCCCATTTTCCATTTTGTATACAATATCTGCGATTCCCATAGTAGATTTTCGGTGAGATACAATTATAATACATTTATCTATTCGTCTGGCATCAAGAGATTTAAGAATAATTCCCTCATTCAGACTGTCTAAGTTACTTGTAGGTTCATCTAAGAGAATGACAGGGGCCTGATGTAAGAATGCTCTCGCTATTCCGATTCGCTGTCTTTCGCCACCGCTTAACCTGTCACCTAATTCACCGACATTTGTCTCATAGCCCTGCTCTAAAGACATAATGAAATCATGTAATGATGCTGCCTTAGCTGCCTCTACGACCTCTTCATGGGTTGCATCTTTCTTAGCAAGCTTTATGTTATTCTCAATTGTATCATTGAATAACTGGGTATCCTGAGTAACAAAGCTCTCCGTTTCCCTTAGGCAATGCGTATTCAACTGTTTAACATCATTATTTCCAATTGTAATTTTTCCGCTGTCAGTATCCCAGAAGCGCATAAGAAGTTTTAACAATGTCGATTTACCACAACCACTAGGTCCGTTAATACCGATAATGTGATTCTTATCAAAACGGACATTCATATTCTTTATGACATCTTCCTTATCATAACTGAAGTTTACATTCTGAACCTCAATATTTATATCATCTTTAGAAATATTATTAATGCCCTCTGTAACTTCATTTACAACCGGTGCCTCTTCGAGAATATCAAGTACACGATTGCCACTTGCAAATGTATGAAGCAGATTATTAGCAAGTCCCGATAATGCAATTACAGGGCCAAATGAACTCATCATTGCCACAGTTCCCACTAACACTTCCTTAAAGCTTATATCTCCTGCCTCATAAAGATGTATTCCCGTAAATAACATAATTAACGAAAAGCCTGAAACGATACAGCCTGTAAGTGCAATACTTATTCCTGAATACATCTTCATTTTCTTCTGTTTAACACTTAGTGAACGTGTTCTGTTTCCTATTTCTTTAAGGCGTTCATACTGTCGTCCAAACTGTATGGTTTCTCTAAGTCCTCTCAGGCTGTCTAAGAAAAAGCTGTCGAAATCTCCAAATTCATTACGGTATTCCGAACCGGTTTTACGTCCCATTTTCGATACAAGCATAGGCATAAATAATCCCACTAACAGATAACCGCAGGCTGCAACCACGCACATAACAGGCGATAATGTTGCAAAGAATACAAGCATAATCACACTTGTAATAATAGCTATAATAATCGGTGAAATCGTATGCGCATAGAATACCTCTAACAGCTCAATATCACTTGTAATTATAGATATAAGATTACCTTTATCCTTGCTCTCAAGTCGTGCAGGTGCAAGCCTTCTTAATGCACCAAATATCTTATCACGTATAAGTGCAAGAATATGGAATGCTATATAATGGTTACACAATTGTTCCCCGTAGTGCAAAATACCTCTTAACACACCAAATATAACTATCCATACAAATATACTCTTTAATGATATTCCTGTATGAAAACCAAGTACATTGACTAAAGCAGTTACACCGAATACATTTAAGAAAATGGCACACAGAAAGCCACTTACACCGAGTATAACTGCAAACAGCATTACACCAATTAATGATTTCACAAGTCCGATTAGCTTTAACATAACCTGTACTCCGGTACGTTTTACATCTTTACTTCTACGTTCCATTATGCCATCTCTCCTTTCCCTGTACTCTTATAGCTTTCTAATTCCTGCTGGTGCATATAGAGATTACGATATACACCTGCTTTATCCATAAGCTCTTTATGAGTTCCGCTTTCAGCCACCATACCCTGTGAGATTACATAGATTTTATCCGCATTTACGACATTTGCAAGTCTGTGTGATATAAGTAAGACCGTCTTTTGTCCTGCTAACTTATGTATGGTTTTCATAATCATTTCTTCACTTTCCATATCAATATTGCTGGTTGCCTCGTCAAATATATAAAATGGTGTATCGTGAAGTAATGCTCTGGCTATGGCGATTCTCTGTCTCTGTCCACCGGACAGGTTCTGTCCCTGCTCAGAGATTCTGGTATCAAGCCCATTTTCATTTTGCAGAAATTCATAAATATTAGCTGTCTTTAACGCTTCTATCATCTGTTCATCTGTAGCTTTATCATTAGCCATTTTAAGGTTATCCCTTACTGTTCCCTTGAAGAGATATGCATTGTGATTAACTAAGGTAACGTATTCCATTATACTTTTCTCACTTATGTCCTTAAGCTCGGCTGTGCCATAACGGATATTTCCTTTATATCCCTCTTTAACACCTGTTATAAGTGAAGCAATTGTACTCTTGCCACAACCACTCTCACCTACCAGACACACGAAATTCTTCGGTTGTATATCCATGGAAATATCTCTTAGAATTTCACGTTTACCATCATATGAGAAGTCTACATTTGCAAGGGTAAGCGCTGTCTCACCCTTTGGAAATTCTACATTTTTAGCCGCACCCTCTTCTATGTCAAATAACGACTTCATCTTATCACTTGCAGCCATTCCGTTCATTGCCACATGGAAGAACGAACCAAGCTGGCGTAATGGAATAAAGAAATCTGCTGCCAGAAGAATAATGATTATAGCGCCTGCTAATGTAATATTTCCCGAACGATATTCTAATACCGAGAGAATAATTCCCGCTGCTGCGCCACCATAAGCTATTATGTCCATAACGGTTATGGAGTTAAGCTGCATATAGAGAACTTTCATTGTAATCTGTCTGAATTTCTCAGATTGTCTGTTCATAGCCTCATGACGTTCTTTATCAGCCTCATATATTTTCAATGTCGTAAGTCCCTGTACATTATCTAAGAAAGTTCCGCCAAGGTCGGCGTAGACACCCCAGTATTGCTTTAACAGCCTTTTTGCAATTGCCTGTACACCCATAATGGCTACAGGAATTAATGGCACACAGATTATAAGAACAACTGCTGCCTTCACACTAATTGTCAGAAATACTATGAATAATGTAACAGGCGCTAACAGACTATAGAATAACTGCGGAAGATAACTTCCAAAATATATCTCAAGCTGGTCCACACCCTCTCCTGCAATCTGTACAGCCTCAGAAGTACCTATTTTATCAGTATACTGTAATCCCAATCTGCATAATTTCTCATATATTCTCTCACGCAGAATTCTCTTGACTTCATCAGAGGCGTGGAATGACATATTAGCAGATACCATAGAACAGATAATTCTTACAATAATTGCCAATATCGCATATACAAGCGTGGTAATCTCATCACCTCTTGTATAAGTTTTGTCATATACTGATTGTAAGAGGTTAGCAATCGAATATACCACTACGATATTAGCTAATAAGCCTATCCAGTTCGCAATTACATTTCCTGCGATATACTGCTTTGTCTTTCCGACTAATTTAATCAGCCACGATTTAATCATCATAACCCTTTCACCTCCTCATTCCATAAGGCTTTTTCGACAATAACGTGCTTCTTATTGCCTATATTTAATATCTGCATATCAATATCGTAAAGCGTATGCATATTTTCCCTGGTAATAACCTCCTCAGGACTTCCCTTGAATAGAATCTCACCCTTTTTCATACATATTATCTCATCACTATATGCAATAGCCTGATTAATGTCATGTAATACCATAATGATAGTCATTCCGTATTCACTGTTTAATTTCTTAACTAATTCAAGAATCTGCACCTGATAACGTATGTCCAGATAAGTTGTAGGTTCATCTAAGAATAAATATTTCGTACTCTGTGCAAGTGCCATGGCTATCCACACTCTCTGCTTCTGTCCGCCCGAAAGTGTCCCAAGACTTCTCTCACGATACTTAGCAATGTTAGTAATCTCCATTGCACGTTCAATAGCTTCCTCGTCTTTCTTAGTCTTAGAACCATAGAATTTCTGATACGGAGTTCTGCCAAATGCGACTAATTCCTCAACGGTAATATCAGATGCAGAAGTATTGTTCTGTTGGACAATTGCAACACCTCTTGCGAAATCTTTTCTTCTCAATTTATAAATACTTCGGTTACTTATGTATACATTTCCTTTATTAGGACATAAATCTCTTGTAAGCAGTCTGAACAACGTAGTCTTACCACAACCGTTAGGGCCTAGTATAGTCGTAACTTTACCCTCTTTAATCTCGAAATTCAGGTCAGTTAAAACCGGTGTCTTATCATATGCGAAACATAAATGCTTAATCTCCATAATTTGCACGACCTCCTCTCTTAAGAAGTAAGATAAAGAATGGTCCGCCAAGTACATTCATAATAATTCCCGGAGAAATCTCATAAGGTGATGCTATGGTTCTTCCAAGCGTATCTGCAATTAACAGCACTAACGCCCCGAAAATAATACTGAAAGGAATTAACTTCTTATGGTCACTTCCTACAAAATGTCTGCCCATATGTGGAACGATAAGTGCTAAAAAGCCAATAGTTCCAACGATTGCTGTCGCAATAGAGGCTAACATAACTGCTACTGCCGAAACGAAAATTCTGTTTCTGTTCACATTTACTCCAAGTGAACCCGCTGTAGAATCCTGTAACGACATAAGATTACAGGCTCTTATGGTAAATAATGACAATACAAGCCCGATTACCGTATAAAATGCCAGAACTCTTACGTCATCCCAAGTTTTCATACTAATCATTCCGTTTACTACTGAAGCCGCATTTGCAAGGCTGCTGCTTGACATTCCCGTACTCATAGCTGATGTTAAGCCTGTAAATACTGCATTTACAGCCACACCGACAAGTATCATTCTAAGTGGATTAAGTCCATTCTTCCATGAAAGTGAATACACTAAGAAGAACGCGATACAACCACCTATAAATGCTGCTATAGGTGTGAAGAAAAGGTATTGTGGAAATATCACGGTAATCATAGTTGCCACAAATTCAGCACCACCTGATACACCGATAATTCCCGGGTCAGCAAGTGGGTTCTTCATAACCGCCTGAAATAATACTCCCGATACAGCAAGGGCTGCACCTGCAAGCATCGATATGATAATACGTGGAAAACGCAAATCATAAATGGTTGCGACATTTTTATCATATTTTATAAACAGTCCTTTTAACAATTGTATAAAAGAAACTTTCAGACTTCCAAGATTAATTGATATAAAGAACATTAATATAAGAAGCACCGTTGTTACGGCAAATGCCAATATAGTCGTAGTCCTCTTTCTCTCTTTCGTCCAATTATTTTTCATAATAATCTCCATTCCGCAGACGTACTCGTTAGAGGAATCGCGAGCCAAATGTCAGATTGGGCTCGGCGATAGATGCGATTTGTGGTGTCTGCGACACAAATCGCTGTATATTACTCTTTATTTCTCATCAGGATATAGATAAGGTTCAAGCTCCTCAAGTGCATCCGGCCAGTTGAATTTCGCACTCATTCCAAAGTTATTATAGGTTAAATCGTATACCTTGCCCTCTTTAACTGCCCTGAAATGTTTCCATATATCATTAGTTTCGAATTCTTTGGCAAACATATCCTTGACAACATCAGGCATTGCGTGAGCACATCTAAGAATTATATCCGGATTTCTTTTCTCCATATCTTCAGTATTAGCCTGAATGAACTCATCTGTTTCACCAGAATACACATTACGTCCGCCTGCAAGCTCCACAAGATTACCTACATATGAATTAGGTGTTGCTACTATATAAGCTCCCGGAACTCCCATAAGTATTAGAACTGTAGGACCTTCTCTGTCACTGTGTTTCTCCTTGTATTCAGACATTATCTTATTATATTCATCAATCTCTTTCTGTGCCTCCTTCTCCTTGCCAAAGAGACTTCCAAGCTGTTCAACTGATTTATATAAGCCCTGCACACTCTTTAAATTAATGAACAGATAAGGCAGGTCTGCTGACTGAAACTGGCTTTCAAATGCCGGCTGTAATGTTGCAGGTCCAATAACGTAGTCAGGATTAAGTGACTTAATAATCTCTATATCAGGCGACATCGGACTGCCGATATCCTTAATATCAGAATCATTCATATAACGTTCGGGTAATGCTGTAGTCATCTGTGTTGGTCTGCCTACTAAGTCTAAATCAAGTCTTTCCATAATGTCACAGGTTGCTGCACTGATAGCAACAATTCGAGGGTTTTCAGGTGCTTTTGCAAGCGCCTTAGAACCCTCGACTAAATATTTACTTCCATTAGAGGAACTCTGTGACTTATCTTCATCCGGATACTGATTAACACAGCCACTTAATGACATACTTAACATTACTGCGGTTAAAATTACTGAAAAAGTTCTTCTCAAGTGTAGTTTTTTCATAATTTCCTCTTTTCTGAGCAATTTATTTGTCATCTACATCAGCAAACAAGTCTGTATACTGCTTTTTACGTCTGTTCTTTATGTAGAATATGCCGACTACAATCGCAGCACCTACAGCTATGCCGACTATTACAAATATAATTGTCTGTGCTGTTGTAAAACCTTTGTCAGATGATTTATTCTTGTCTGAATCAGCCTTATATCCGACAATTCCTGTCGAATCATCAAGACCTTTACCTGACGTTATATTCGTTGAACTATCGTTAGTCTTAGCTTCGGCAACTTCCCTGTCTTTTATCGTAGGAACTTCTTCTGAAGCTTTATCCTTATTATCGTCTGCATTTGTCTGTTGTGATGTATCAGCTTCAGGTGTTGTTGTCTCTTCTTCACTTGGTGCAGCACTCTGATTCTCAGATGCAGCAGAAGTATTTGTATCATTAATTACATTAACCTGATAATCTGTACCGGTAGCATTAGAGAGGCTTTCCGTATATTCTGTCATATCCGGTGCTTTTACGGAATTCCATTCACTGCTTACTCCTGCTTTTAAATCAGTAATATAACAGAACCATATACAATCCCTGCCCATAGCTTCTACATAATTAGTACATCTTATCGTGTCATTCAGAGTTTCTAACTGAAAACGGTAGTCTGTAACTGATGCTGAAAATGTATTACCCATAAATTCATAATTACCGACTGCTGTCTGGTTAGTTACTTCGAAATTTCTTTTAGTCCATGTATTACTTCCATCTGATGAAGTCTCAAACTGTGCATAGATATTCTCATCTGCCTGATTCCATCTCATATTCAGCCATATTGTTCCATCATCTTCTATTTCCACATATCCTATTGTCTGTACCTGAGCCTGTACCATCACATTTCCTATGCCCGGATTCTGTCCGACATCATCAATAACTCCGGTATCAGGATTCTGATAGGTTGGTACAACCGTAACCGTATATTTTCCCGGTGTAATTTCCACGGCATATGCTGATAATGTTGGAATAGCGGCGATTACAATAACCGCCGCCCCTAACATATACGCAAGTGCCTTTTTAGCTTTTCTTAATACTTTAATCACTTTCGTATATCTTCCTTTCAACTAATCGTTAAGTTCTTCGTTTTCACTCTTCTTTTTTCTCTTAGATACTGTAACTCCTGTTACCCCTGCTAAAGCTGTCATCATAGCCATTAAGATTGCTGCTACGTTTGTTCTGTCACCTGTTTTAACAGATGTACTGCTCTTAGAACCTGTACTGCCTGCATTACCATTCTCATTTGTTGTATTACGTCTGATTGTGTAAGTTACATCTCTGCCCTTTTTCTCAGCAATTGTATATATACCGATTTTACTGTTATTAATTGTATATGTATTGCCTTCTAAGTTACCTGTTAATGCATTAGCATAATTATTTTCGTCCATATAGAAGCAGATTAATTTAGAAGTATTGTAGTCCTCAGGTACAGGAAGTGATACTGAAAGTTCCATTCCATTCTTAGGCTCTACTGCTATTTCTTCTCCGTCTTTCTCAATATAGAGTGTTATCTTATATGGTGTATTCTTAGCTGCAAGACTTGCAAGTGCATTATTGATTGAATCAAGTGTACTCTGGTCTGTAAGTTTAGTAACTCTTAACTTAGTTCCCTTTGGAAGTGCACCCTCTTTAGCCTCTACCTTTATGCCTGTTGCACTGTCTGTTGCTGAAAATGCAGGATATTCATCTGCACTCTCTTTAAGTGCAAGGCTGTCCCAAGAGATACGAAGTCTGTTATTAACCCAGTTCTGGCCCATTGGATAAGCCACATTACCATTTTCATCAACTGTATGTACTTTAATGCCTGCATAGTAATATTCTGTTACGGCTTTAGTATTCTCAAGTTCAATATCAATGTAACTGTCTGAACCATCTTTTTTAATACTTAATTCCTTGTAGTTGCTTCCATCACCCTTAGGTTCTGTTCCGTCTGCAACTATTCTTAATGCATCAAGTTCACCTGTCTGACCTGATGTTGTCATCTTATGTCCGCTTATGCGGAGTGTATATTTACCATCTTTAACTGTAAGTGTAGCTGTATGGTAAAGAGCCGCATTACCCATTGATTCCTTATCCTGTGTTGCATGCCAGAGATTAACTGACACTGTGTATACACCGTCTGCAAGATTATTCTTGTCAAGTACATCACTTGCCTTTTTAATTAAGGAATTCTTAGCTGCTCTTAATGTAGCTGTTGCTTCATCTACCTGTGTCTGGCTTATATTCTCTCTTGCTGCTGTTTCCTTAGCTGAGTCAACTGCTTCTTTGTAAATCTTTAATGATGCTTCTGTATAATCATTTCCTGATTCATTTATTAACTTCTCTGCTTCACTTATTACTTCATTAAGAACTGATTTATCAGCTTTCTTCTTAAGTCCGTCAATAGCTGCCTGTAATTCATTTTCTGCATCTTCAATTTCCTGTTTAGTTGCATCTGCTTTAGCTAAAATAGCTTTTGAATTGTTATAAGCTGTTACAAATCTCTGATATGAAGATGGTGTATAAACGTCTTCTTTATCTTCATACTGTGCGGCATCATTAACCGCTTTATTAAGACTTTCTACTGATATAAGAGCTGCTTCTGCCTGTGCCATTGCACTTCTTGCATTGCTTATCTCTTCCTTAGTAGCATCTTCTTTCTCTACAATTTTCTCTGCTTCTGATATTGCATTTAATAATGCATTAAAACTGTCTGATGTATATGAAGCTTTATTACTGTCATTATATTTATCCTTTAATGTACTGATGTCCTGTTTAATCTCTTTAACAGATACAAGTGCATTTTCAAGTTCTATATAACGCTCGTATATTCCGCTGTTAAGAGGACCTGAACCGCCTGTAAACATTCCCATCAGATAACTTCCTGCAACACTGTCTCCATCTGCCGGATCTGTTGAGTAAGGCTCGCCATCTACACCTTTTAATGCAATAATTTTACGTTCTTCTTCAGTAAATGACACAAGTTGATTGCCATTTTCATCTGTAACACCTTCAATAACTTTTCCATCCGGTGCTCCGTAGCGCATCCAGTTAAGGTCGTTAAAATTATCCATCAATTCAGTATATTTCTTAAGAATATCATATGAAGCCTTAGTATAATCTTCTGCTGACTTCTTAGCAGTTCTTGTTTTAAAGTCTTTCGCTTCCTGAACTGTTGTCTTTTCATAATAATATGCCTGTTCAAGCGCACCTTCCATTGCAGCGACCTGTGCCTGTGTTGCATTAGCATCATCTAATACAGCCTGTGCTTTATCAATTAATCCGTTATCTATAATCTTCTGTGTTACAGACTTAGGATATGCAGCAACCATATCGCCACCTATTGCATTTCTCTTAACTCGGTTATTAATGCTTCCAACGTATCCTTTTAATATACTCTTATCGACTTCTACTTCACCCTCTGTTATATCCTTAGCATTATCCCAGTCTATAGACAGAACTACAGGTGTAGTCTCAAGTGTCTGCCATTTTTTGCCATTCTTTTCAGCATATTGGTAATCTAAATAATAATTCTTATATGCTGCCTTGACTTTTATCTCTGTCTGTGCAGTCGGAACACTGCTTGTATTAACTGTTTTGAAATTAGTATTCCACTGGCTTAAAGAGAATATATGTCGTTTTGTCTGTTCTTCATCAACATATCTTCCATAATCAAATTTAATGTCAATTATATCTTCACCGCTGTCTGTATTATAACTAACTGTTACTTTGGCAGTTGTAATATTCATATCTTTTAACAGATTACTTTCTTCAGAAGATATACCTGTTACATTTACCTTATTACCAAGTGGAGTAGTTACCTCTTCATCTT
>ERZ1035006.2318-NODE-2318-length-10970-cov-10.564086_pt1 | contig 10970 bp, 10 predicted proteins | sample MGYA00520694_ERZ1035006 | MGnify/ENA primary metagenome ERZ1035006 (study PRJEB33766, sample SAMN09781746) | gut metagenome | biome: gut microbiome | host: Homo sapiens | place: Madagascar | study: EMG produced TPA metagenomics assembly of the PRJNA485056 data...
AATTTATCAAGAAATATTTGTGGAATTGTGAATTTGTCGATTTTTTATGAAATTAAACAAAAAAGAGATGCCAAAATTGACATCTCCGAAATGATTATTTTATTCGTCATCATCGTCAAACAAAGCAGAATCAAGTCCCAATACCGCATCGGACTCGCCGCTTTCAAGGCTTTCAACCTTTTTAAGTCTTTTATTGATTTGAACATTTCTGAACTGCGCCGTTTCAATGCTCTTGCCTGCGGCATCAATTTTCTTTTTTGCTGCTTCAAGAAGTCCGTCAAATTTTTCATACTGACCTCTTATCGCCGAAAGAAGCTGACGAACCTCGTTTGCCTTTTCGTTTATGGCAACGGTCTTAAAGCCCATTGAAAGCGAATTGAGCAAAGCTGTAATCGTGCTCGGTCCCGCAATCATAATGTTGTACTCCGACTGTATTTTTTCGGGAAGTCCCGACCTTGACGAAGCAATCTCAGCATACAAGCCCTCTGTTGCAAGATAAAGAATTGCAAACGGTGTTGTGTCCGGAACGTGTATGTACTTTGAAACGTCCTTCGCCTCTTGAAGCACCCTCGTTTCAAGTGCCTTTCTCGCCTCCGCCAATGCATTTGCATCTGCGCTGTCTGCGGCGTCGCAAAGTCTTATGTAGTCCTCCATCGGGAATTTCGAGTCAACCGGCAAATATACGTCCTTTTCGTTTTTATCGGTTGCGGGGATGCGTATTGCGAACTCAACCCTCGCCATTGAGCCGGGAACGGTTGCAACGTTCTTTTCATACATATTCGGTATAGTCTGATCGAGTATTCCCTCAAGCTGAACCTCCGCCCAAGTGCCTCTCGCCTTGACGTTTGTCAAAACACGGTTGAGCGCCGTAACATTTTGCGTAACGCCCGTTGAAAGCTTTTGCATTTCGCCGAGCGATTTATATAGATTTTCAAGCTGATCGGAAACTGTTTTGAATGAGCTGTTGAGCCTTTGCGTGAGTGTCGAGGTAAGCTTTTCGTCAACCGTCGTCCTCATTTCCTCAAGCTTCTTTTCATTTGACTGCTGAAGCTTATTCATTGACTCAACAAGGGTTTTGTTGATTTTTTCGCTCTGCTCGGCATTCTTTTCGTTTATCGAGCCGAGAAGCTCAAGCGTTTTTTCCCTGTTCTCGTAGTTTACCTTGTTCATATTCTCGATTTTCAACGACATATTATCAAGGCTTTTCTGCACATCGGAACGAATTTCCTTGTTTGCGTTCTGATTTTCAATTCTTATGTTGCTGAATTCCTTGCTGAAGGTGCTTGAAAGATAATCCAGCTTCTGCTCGGTGCTTTTTGAAGTGTCGTTTTCGCCGATAGAATTCACTTTCTTTGAAAGCGACGAGAGCATAACGGCAAGGACGATAATTCCGAGTGTACAAACCGCCGTTATAATGTATAAAAGTATGTTTTGCATAATGTTCTCCGTTAAAATCCGTTTATCTGTTCTTTTTGTCCTCAATCATATGAACGTTGATATGATTATAGGTCATTTCAATTCCGTATTCGTCAAATTCCGTTTTAATCTCTTCGTTAAGAGCGTAATAAGCCTGCCAATATTTATCGGTCATTGTCCAAGCCTTGACAACATAGCGGATACTGCTGTCGTCGTATGAAAGCACCGCCGCAAAAGGCTTTTCGGGTGTCTCTTCAAACAGCTCCGTCTTTTCAACCGCCTTCAAAAGTGCTTCACGAACGGTTGAAATCGGCGCATCATAGGAAGCCGAAATCTCAATATCCACACGGCGTTTCGCTTCGGTCGTGTAGTTTACTATCTTTGCGGAAATAACCTTGCCGTTGGGCACATAAACCATCTTGTTATCCGCCGTCAAAAGCTTTGTGTGAATAAGGCTGATTATATTAACAGTACCCGTCACGCCGTCAATTTCGACAAAATCGCCTATCTTAAACGGCTTTGTAACAAGCAGCATAAAACCGCTTGCAAGGTTTGAAAGCGAGTCTTGAACGGCAAGCGAAGCCGCAAGTCCGACAACCGAAAAAGCCGCCACAAACGATGTTGTAGATACTCCGAGTGCGTCAACCGTGATTATTGCGGTTATAAACCAAAGTATGATTTTTATACCTGTTTTTATGTATCTTTTAAGAGCTATATCAAGTGAGGTTTTATCGATTACCTTTGACAAAAGCGAGAAAATCACCTTGATGACCAAATAGCAAATGACAAAGGTAATCACCGCCGCAAGTATTTTTCCGACGGTAAAATCCCCTATCGCATAGTCAAGAATATCACGAAATTTCATTTTCGAGCCTCTTATTTAATAAATAATATCGTTGCCGCCATACAGAACTGCGCCGCATAGTAAAGCGTGTGATTTAAGATGATGTTGCCCTTTGTATTCTTGTTTTCGCCGAAATACATTCCCGAAAGAACGAGGTCAGAGAGTAAGAACAGCAATGCGCCGACAGACATTACGATCCAAGCAGACAGCTTAAATTTAGTAATATAAGCGGTCATCATAGAAGCCGTCATTGTAAGCGCAAGCGTGCAGGAATAAAGAAAAACTATAAGCTTGAACTTGCCGTATTTCATCTTCAAGGGCTTTTCCATAAGAATTGCAATCAAGCCTATCACAAGAGCCAGCACGGTGGACATAATGATTGAAAACGAATTCCACGGCGCACTTCTGAAAATTGCCGTTATAAAGCATAAATGACCGAGCAGGAACGAAATAAAGCCTGCATAGAGATATAAATCTTTATCCTGAAGATATATCCATTTCAAATCAAGCCAAATATCGCCCAACATTCCGAGAATAAGACCTGCAAGAATAAGCGTGCCGAATTCAAGGAAAACTCTGTTTCGGTTCATTGCCGCAAGAGCAGTCGCAATAAAGCAGCAGCTTGCTATTGCCTTTGCATACAATGCGGCTATACCGCCCTTTTTAACTCGCAACACAAGGAATATTATTGTTGCCGTAATACCGATTGCGAGCAATGCATAATAAAATGTTGATGAATACATAATCCTGTGCCTCCCCTAAGTTATATGCCAATTATACTATATATAAAGTAAAATTACAATCCAAATTTACAAGCGTTTAATTGACAAAAGGCTTCTGTTGTGTTTTAATTTATTGAGTAATTACATAACAGAGGTTTTCATTATGAAAAAGTATTTATTTTCGGCGATTTGCTTACTGCTTGCAATAACAGTTTTGTTTTCCGCCTGTACGGGCAGCAGTACGCAGAGCGAGAAATCCACAGAAAGTCCGCACGACTCGGATTCGTCATTCAGAGTTGCGATAGTTCAGTTTGACAACGACAGCTTCACAAACGAGCTTCGTCAGATGTTCATTAAAAGGATGAGGCTTCTCGGCTATGACGAGGCTAAAATGAAATTTGACATTAAGAACGCACAGGGAAACAGCGAAAAGCTTTCGCAGACCGCTTCCTCGCTTTCGGGCGGCGATTATGATATTGTTGTGGCTATCGGCGACAAATGCGCTTGTGCTTTGGCAAATGCCGGCTGTACCGTACCGACTGTTTTCGTGGCGGTAAGCGACCCCGTCGGCTTAGGGCTTACCTCAAGTGTCGAGTCCCCCGACAAAAATATGACCGGTACTGTCAGCAACACCTCCGAGGACAACCTGCTTTCGTATATCAGAGTCCTCACTCCGAAGGTTTCAAGCGTTGCTGTTATCTGCATGAACAACGAGAAATCCATTGCGGAAAAGGACAGCGTGGTTAAGTATCTCTCAAACGATTTGTTTGGCGTCGAGCCTGTTGTACTTGACAGCACCGACTCGATTGACTCGGTTGTCGCAGATGTTCTCACACGAAACGGCGCAATTTTCCTCACAAATGACGAGGAGCTTAAAAACGTTTCGGCAAATGTTGTGAGCTTGGCGTCACAGAGCTCAAAATTCGTGTTTTCATCAAATATCTTCTGCATTGAAAACGGCGTTTTAGCGACGACAGCCTCTCCCGTAAAGGATTTAAGCTACACCGCCGCAGAGGATGCCGACAAAATACTTAAAGGCGCAAAGGTTTCCGATATTCCGATTAAAACGGACATTGCATTTGCGATTTATGTATCGAAAAGCACGGCTACGACTTTCAATATTGATGTGCCGAAAATCGACAATGTAATTCTTTTCTGAAAAAAATAAAATATTTTCCAAAAAGGTGTTGACACTTTCCCTGCTCTTTGATATAATATCATTCGTCGTTAGGAACGGCGAACTGAATATGCGAGAGTGGCGGAATCGGCAGACGCGCACGTTTGAGGGGCGTGTGGTAATCCCGTACGGGTTCAAGTCCCGTCTCTCGCACCAAAAAAGCAGATGAACTTTTAGTTTATCTGCTTTTTGTTTTTGCAAATTATTTTTCCACGGGGCTTGAACCCGTTAGTCCATCTTTTGCGAAGCAAACGACGACGTGGTAGGGCTGTGAAATTTGATTTGCTATATATAAATAAAACCGTTTTCGTCAGCTAAAGTATTATTTCAAGTCCTTATATACTTCAATAATTTTATCAAAGACTTCTTTGCCTGATTTTTTATTTTCGCAATCGTATTCGTCAGGGTTGCTTGCTCTGTCTTTTATGATAGGTATTTCGGAAATAGTTAGGTTGCGCAGTGCAAGCTCTTTATATATTCGCCCTTCCTCGTGACTGGAACAAATAAACATATCAATATCCGGATATTGATACAGTCTGTTTTCAAGCTGTTTTCTTATGTCGGTAATTGAATCGCCTATCGACACAACGAATATATGCTTACCCTTATATTTAAACACGCCGGAAATATCGGAAACGCCTTTTTGACTTTTGGTTCTCCAATTATCAAGTATATCCTTTTTTATTCCTTCTTTATCATCAAAAAAGTGTTTGCTTTTCCAAATGAGTTTAAAATCATTACTGCCGAGCATTTCCAAAAAGCAATATTTCAGCGATGACGTCTTACCCGAATTGGTTTTACCTATCAATGTTATTACTTTCATAATAGCTCTCCCATATTAATTACTAGTTTTTATACAAAGTGTATCCTGCTTCAGCACCTGTTACATGATCCGTATTATATATTATTATTGTATTATCTTTAAGTATTTCTGCCGCCGTGTTTACATTGCTCAATTTATCACCTAAGCTTTCCTCATTTTTGACATATTCAACCCCATAACTAGTATATTTAATGGCTCTATTCCAATTTAACGGATCATCAAACACCACCGATTCTAGACCTGATTTATAAAACGCAAGCATTCCAATTGTCGTTACACTTTTGGGTATAGTTATATTTTTTAATGAAGTACATTCGCCAAAAGCTCTTAATTTTATTTCTTCAAGATTTTCCGACAGCTCAATCATTTTTAATCTTGTACAACCGGCAAAAGCACCTGGATTAATTTTTTTGATTGTATCCGGCAATTTTACTATCGTCAAATTTATCAAGTTTGCAAAGGCTCCCTCTGCGATTTGAGTAACTGGTATTCCGTTATAATCACTCGGTATTGACACAACCTCAAGAGAATCTTTATACATGTCTTTTGGCTTTACACTGTATGTTCCATCGTCAAGCAGTATAAAATCGTAGTAATTCAGCTTGGTTTGGTTTTCGTCTGAACCCAAGCTAAAATTATCACTTGTCCCGTCGGTATATGTTATCACCAATTCGCCGTTAATAAGCTCGGTTTTTGCTATTCCCCGTCCGTCAGCGCCCTTTTCGCCCTGCAAGCCCTTGTCGCCTTTTTCGCCCTTGATATTGCCGAGGTTAGATATTGAATTATCCGACATTACGACCACAAGCTCGCCGTCCGGGGAGAGTGTGAGCGACTTGATTCCTCGTCCGTCAGCTCCGTTTACACCATTCGCACCGTTTTCGCCCGTTACCTTGCCGAGATTTTTGACGTCGCCGTTTGAATAGGTCAAAACAAGCTCGCCCGAAGCGTTTATCTCCGACTTCGTTATGCCCAAACCGTCGGCACCCTTAATGTTGCCGAGATTGAGAACCGTGCCGTTTGTAAGCGTTACGGTCAATGCGCCGTCAGCCGACACATCAACATTCTGTATGCCAACGCCGTCAACACCATTTGTGCCGTCAGCGCCTTTAATGCCCGTATCGCCCTTGTCGCCCTTATCGCCTTTTGCACCCTTGATATTACCGAGGTTTATAACATTGCCGTTTGAGAACGAAAGCACAAGCTCGTTATCGGCATTTATTGTAACATCTGTAATGCCTACACCGTCAGCACCGTTTGTACCGTCGATACCGTCAGCTCCGTTGATACCTGCGTCGCCCTTGTCGCCCTTATCGCCTTTAATATTTCCGAGGTTAAGCGATGTTCCGTTCGTGAGAGTTATAACAAGATTTCCGCCTGTTGAAATTTCAATATCATTTATTCCCACACCGTCGGTGCCGTTTGTACCGTCAGCACCGTTAAGACCTGTATCGCCCTTGTCGCCTTTAACACCCTGCAAGCCTTGCTCGCCCTTATCGCCTTTGTCGCCCTTTGCGCCGACAACTGCTCCGAGATTTTCGGTAAGGTTATTTGTATATGTGATTACAAGCTCGCCGAGGCTGTTAATTTCAGACTTTTTAACTCCGATACCGTCAGCGCCGTTAAGTCCTGCGTCGCCCTTGTCGCCTTTTGCTCCCTGCAAGCCTTGCTCGCCCTTTGCACCGACAACTGTTCCGACATTGGCATGCTGACCGTTAGAGAATGAAAGCACAAGCTCGCCCAACGAATTGATTTCCGCCGAAGTTACGCTAACGCCGTCAGCACCGTTTGTGCCGTTTATACCGTCAGAGCCTACTATTTTGCCGAGATTTGCCGTCGCTCCGTCCGTGTATGAAATAACCAACTCGCCCGAACCGTTTATAACAGCCGAAGCAACGCCGATACCATTCGCACCGTCTACACCGTCTTTACCGTCGGTGCCGTTCGTGCCGATAATCTTACCGAGATTTGCAACCTCGCCGTTTGTGTAGGTCAAAACAAGCTCTCCGTTTTCGTTTATAACGGAAGATGCAACTCCCACGCCGTTATTAACGGTTTCGCCGACAACCCTGTCAAGATTTACACTTCTGCCGTCGGAATATGTAATTACAAGCTCACCCTTGTCGTTTATCTTCGCCGCCGTTATACCAACGCCGTCTTTGCCGTCCTCGCCCTTTGCGCCGACAGCCTTACCTACGTTTATTTTCGTTCCGTCCGAAAGAACGATTACAAGATCTCCGTTTTTCGTGAAAGAAGCGGTGCTTATATCGGACTTATCTTTCTTCGACATTGCAGAAAGAGTCTTTGACCAATCCTTTTCGCTTCCGGAATAGCCGTTATCTACCGCTATTTGATATGCCGATTTGCCCTCAAGGGAAATAAGCCACTCGTCCAAGCTTCCCGTGTAGCCCTGCTGTACCGCAAGCTCATATGCCGACAAGCCGTTTTTGACGTTTGTTGAAGTCTGCACGCTGCCGTTTTTGTGCACCAAGCTTGCAACAGCATAGGAAATTCCTATCATTGCGGCAATTATAAGTATTGCCACAGCTATTTTTTTCAATAAATCCTTGTTTTGCTTTGTTTTATGCATAATCTTCCCTCCAAAGGTTATATATATTTTAATCATACAACGATGTACTCGTTTTGTCAACTGTATTCTCGTTTTTACAAGCGTTTTACGGTCTTTTAGATTAAAATATACAAGAGGTGAAGCATATGAAATTCAGCGATAAATTGCGAATGTTAATAGAAGAACGCAACCTTACTCAAAAGCAGGTTGCTATCGACTTAAATGTTGCGGCGTCAACGATGGGCGGATATGTACAGGGAAGCAGTGAGCCCGATTTTGACACGCTTATCAGAATAGCCGAGTATTTCAATGTTTCTACTGATTATCTGCTGAACAGACTTTCAAAAAACACCGTCGATCAGGACGAAGAGGAATTGCTAAGGGTTTACCGTTCAATGAAAAAGGAATACCGTCAAATATATATAGAACAAGGCAAAGCATTCCTAAAATAAACAGAGCACACGTAAAAACACGGGCGACATTGTAAAATGCCACCCGTGTTTTTTATATTGTTTATCATTTAACCCATTTGAGCTTATACATACCGAATGCGCCGAGGATGCTGACAACGATTGTTATGAATATCATTGTGCCGACGGGCATTGACGGGGAGAAGATATAAACTACAACTCCTGCCAAAATCGGCAAAATCGCAAGCCGCCAATACTTTGCAAAATACGATGCACCGAGTGCGCCGAAAAGTGCCGGTATTACATATTCAAATGCCGGCTTTACAACGGAGTCGTCCGCCGTTATGTGCGGAAGAACGGGAGCGAAAAGCAACACGCCGACTGCGATAACTATTGTTGTGGTAATCGCCGAAGCCGCTATTGCAACGGTTGAAATCAGCTCGCCCTCCTCGCTTGAGGCTTTGACCTCCGCCCTTTCAAGAGCGTTCATAGCGCACGGAAGCTTCAGGTTTGTAATGTTGCCCGTTACAAACGAAAGATATGTACCGCCTGCACCGAGCATGGGCGTATATGTTATTACCTCGACAATCGCCGTTGACCAATAAATCGGAACGACAGCCGCAAGTGCTTTCAAAAGCGTTGAAAACTGCGGAAATGCATTATATCTGATTGAAAACATAAGCGGAACGAAGAACAATGCCGCCAATGCACTGACCGACCATATACTTCCCCAAGTGTGTACCTTGTCGATATAGGTTTTTTCTTTTTTCATTGCCGTTCCCTCCTTATCTCCAAGTAAGTGCCGCAATTTCCGGCGGTAAAACCTGCGTCAGCAGCACGGCAATTCCCATTGCTCCGAACATTGCTATCGGCAGAACAAACGGCTCTAATTTTTTGAGCTCTTTTTTTCTGCAAAGATAGTCGAGTGCAATCGTGAATATCATTGCCGAAAGAAGCGTTGCGACCGACATTATGCCTGCCGACGGACCGTCCGAGGGAACGCCTGCGATTGCCCTTGAAATAAATGCCGCTATTATTCCGATAAACGCCGCCGCACCGAGAATATCTCCGAGCCTGCCTGCGTTTGCGCTTTTCTGCGTAACCTTGCCCATTGCCTTGTGGATTTTCTTGCAGAGTATCGGCAAAAGCACAAGCGGAAAGCACGAGCCTATTGTCATAGTCCACGCTATTGTCGAAAACTGCGTAACGTCCGTTACCTCATTTGACACGGAGGTTCCGAGCACGTTCAAAGCCGCTTCGGCGGCAACCGTTTCATATGCCAAATTGCCGATAACCGAGAGCCTTATCCACGGCAAAACAATTCCGAGTGCGGAAGCAAGCGCCAACACCGTTGCAAGAATTGAAATTGCAGGTGCTATCGTGAAAAGCATACTCGAAATCATAGTTTGCTTGAGCTTCTCCGTTTCAACGCCTATTTCCTTTGCCCGTTTCCACGATTTTACAATGAAAAATACACTTTGTGCGATTACAAAAACAACTATAAAGCCTGCAAGCGCATACATAAGCGGTCCTGTTTTGAAATCTGCCATAAAATCCCTCCGTTTATCAAAAATACGGCAGACCGAGAAAAGCCTGCCGTTTATTTTACTCCTGCTTTGCGAGTATTCTATCCATCCAGCCGATAATATCCGACATAACCTCATCACGGTTTAACTCGTTGAGAAGCTCATGCCTTGCCTCGGGATAAAGCTTCATAATGACGTTCTGATGACCTGTCTTTTTAAGGTCCTCAAATACCTGCTTTACACCCTTTCCGTATTCGCCTACGGGGTCGTTTTCGCCCGAAATTAGCAAAATGGGCAACTCCGACGGGACGGTTTTGTACCAAAGCTTCGCCGACACCTGCTTGAGTGCGGTGAACAGGGTTTCAAAGCCGTTTGTTGTAAAGCAAAAGCCGCAAAGGTCGTCGTTAATATACTTATCGACTTCCTTTTGGTCTCTTGAAAGCCAGTCAAATTCGGTTCTCTTTTCAGTCTTTTTATTATATGTGCCGAAAGCGATTGAGTTCAACATTCCCGAACGGTGAAGCTTGCCCTTTGTCTTTTCAAGCTGCTTTGCAAGGGCAATTCCCATACCTGCCGCAGGATTTGTTCCGCTTGTGCCGCATATAATTGCGCCGTCAATCAAATGACCGTACTTTGCAATATACGCTCTTGCCATAAACGAGCCCATACTGTGACCGAAAATAAAGAACGGTAAATCGGGATACTCCTGTCTTGCAATATCTGTAAGCTGCTTCAAGTCCTCAACAACGCTTTCAACGCCGTTGTCGCCGAAAAAGCCCAATTCATCCGCATTGGCAACGGATTTGCCGTGTCCGAGATGGTCGCTGATATATACAGCATAGCCTTGCTTGCAAAGCTCCATAGCAAAGCGTGCATATCTGTTAGAATGTTCTGCCATACCGTGAGAAATCTGCACTATACCCTTGACCTGTGAAAAGTCGGCGGGTGCTGCGCTCTGTGCGTAGATGTCGCAAAGTCCCGAGGCTGACGGAAATGTAAATTCATTAGCGGTAAATTCCACTTTAGTCACTCCGTTTCACTGTGCCGCAGTGCGTCAAAACGCCTTACGGTACCTAAAAAATATTTATAAGTATATCACATTCCACGGAAAAAGTAACGTTTTTAGACAATGTTTGTATCGTTTAACAAATTATCGAGGCTCACATTATACAAACTGCACAACAAATCTATCGCAATTCTATCGGCTTTGACAAAACGGTGTACCTCTCGCACAAGAAGTCATCTATCACGCAAAATATATGCGTCGGCTCAACCTCATAATCGTTTAAGCGTTGCGTAAGCTCGCAAATATCCTCGAGGCTGTCCGAAATATCCCTTATCAAATTGTTTTCATATGTTATCCCATAGCTGTTTACGTATTCCTTTCCGTCAAATTTTCTCTCAACAAATACCCCATAAAACATTTCCCTAACTTCCCTAAAATTGTTTCTTATAGTAACAATGTTACTTATTGTAACATAAATAT
>ERZ1035006.2323-NODE-2323-length-10943-cov-10.924137_pt1 | contig 10943 bp, 10 predicted proteins | sample MGYA00520694_ERZ1035006 | MGnify/ENA primary metagenome ERZ1035006 (study PRJEB33766, sample SAMN09781746) | gut metagenome | biome: gut microbiome | host: Homo sapiens | place: Madagascar | study: EMG produced TPA metagenomics assembly of the PRJNA485056 data...
TTTTTAATTTGTTATGAATTGGCGGGCGACCGCAGGTCGCCCCTACGGGTTGTGTGAAATTTTCAATATCGTTTCAACCGCAAATCATTATATATCAACAACAATCAACGGCGGTAGCAAGCCACCGCCCTACGCTGTGAATTGAATTTGAGGGTTTATATACGGTTGCTTTAGCAATAAAAATCACATGTATTATAAATAGTAATAAAAAATATTAAATACATATTGACAAGTCGGTAAATATATGTTATAACATAAGTAAAGGAGATGATTGAAATGAGCAAACTTATTGCTGAATGCCCTGTATGTCACGGTGAATTAAAAATTTGTGCACTAAAATGTGCTGATTGCGGATTAGAGCTTCGCAATGATTTTAAGCTGTCAGAATTTGATTTATTGTCGGAGGAAGATTATAAATTTCTGATTTGCTTTTTGAAAAATAAAGGTAGCTTGAAATCGTTGCAGGAAGAAATGGGAATTTCTTATCCGTATGCTAAAAAAAAGCTCGATACATTATTGGTAAATCTCGGCTTGGCAGAGCCTGATGAAAATATTTTTACAATACCGGAGGAAATCGAAATGAATAACTTGTACTTTGATGGAAACAGTGTTAAAGCATCGGAAATAATTAAGAAAAAGCTCAAAGAAAACGGTGGCAGAGTAACTGTCTATACACTCAGAGGATTGCCGTGCGAGGTGTGGGCGAACAGAGACGGTAATTCGTTTTCAAGCAATAAACTTGCGTCGAATTTGACCTTTACTTATGACCTTTTTGATGCTGTTGTTGATTTGCTTATATCACAAAACGGTCATGCAAGAAAGGGCAACGGCAGAAACTATAAATTCGGGGAACCGGAATGTGACGAAACAACGGTCGTAGGTGTTCTTGCAAAAGCGTGGGGCAGGAAAAAAGGTGAGTCTGTCATTGACCCTGTTTTTGTAATTGCGTCAATTCTCGATTGGGCGGATATTGCAAGGAATACAAACGGCGAGTTGGTGCTTACGGCATCTTACAGAAGCAAGCTAAAATAATGTCTTTGGTTCTTTTAATTATTATTTTTATTCTTCGTTTTGTATATAAGCTGTTTTTTGATAATGATTATTGATAAAAAACGAACGGGCAGGAATTTTCCTGCCCGTCTTTTGCTTTAATTATTCATTTCATCAATACTTCGGGAGATAGCGGTTGACTTCCCAATCGGTTACGCACATTTGGTACTGCTTCCACTCACGAAGCTTGCCTTCGAGGTACTTTTCGTACACATGCTCGCCGAGAGCCTCTTTTATGAACGGGTCGCTTGCAAATTCATACATAGCATCTTCAAGCGTTGAGGGAAGATTGTCAATTCCGTCAGCCTTGAGCTCTTCCGCCGTCATTTCATAAATGTTCTTCGAGGTGCTTTCGGGGGGCATAAGACCTCTCTTAATGCCGTCAAGACCTGCTGCGAGGCAAAGAGCCATTTCAAGATAGGGGTTGCAGGCAGGGTCGGGGGAACGGAGCTCAACTCTTGTTCCCATACCTCTTGCGGTGGGAATTCTGATAAGCGTTGAACGGTTTGAAGCTGACCAAGCGATATATACGGGTGCTTCGTAGCCGGGAACAAGCCTCTTGTATGAGTTGACAAGCGGATTTGCAACCGCTGTAATTCCCTTTATGTGAGCGAGAACGCCTGCGATAAAGTGCAATGCCGTATCGGAAAGACCGTACTGCTTGTCGGGATCGTAAAATGCGTTTTTGCCGTCTTTCATAAGCGACATATTTGTATGCATACCCGAGCCGCAAATTCCGTAAACGGGCTTTGGCATAAAGGTTGCGTGAAGTCCGTGACGGCGTGCATATGTTTTAACAACGTGCTTAAAGGTTATTACATTGTCAGCGGTTTTAAGAGCCTCGTCGAACTTGAAGTCGATTTCGTGCTGTCCCTCGGCACATTCGTGATGAGAAGCCTCGATTTCAAAGCCCATTTCCTCAAGGCACATACAAATATCTCTTCTGCACTGCTCGCCCTGATCGGCAGGACCCATATCGAAATAGCCTGCAACGTCGCCTGTCTGAGTGGTGGGATTTCCCTCGTCGTCAAGCTGGAAAAGGAAAAATTCGCACTCGGGACCTACATTGAATGTAAAGCCCATATCGGCAGCCTCTTTCATAACCTTTTTCAATACATTTCTCGGGTCGCCGAGGAACGGTGTAACGCCGTCGGTACGGTAAACGTCGCAAATAAGTCTTGCTGTTCTGTCCTTCCACGGCAAAATTACGAAAGAGTCATAGTCGGGGCGCAAATACATATCCGACTCGTTAATTCTTACAAAGCCTTCTATGGAAGAGCCGTCGAACATACACTTATTGTCGAGAGCTTTTTCAAGCTGACTTCTTGTAATGGCAACGTTTTTTATCTGTCCGAAAATATCAATAAACTGAAGTCTGACAAATCTAACGTCTTTTTCTTCTGCAATTCTTAAAATGTCTTCTTTGGTGTAACCCATTGCGTTGCTCCTTTAATGAAAAACAGTGCAATATCCGTCGATACTACGCCATAATAATATATACAATTATAACGATATAATTCTGTTTTGTCAACGGAATATATATGTAAAAGCACGCCCGATAAATTCAAATGCATATTGACTAAAAAAATATTTATGTTAAAATAGTCAGGTTGCTATAAAATTAGGAAAAGACGGTGTTTTTTAATGAACATATCAAGCGCATTGGCTTCATTGCTCTCTGTACCCTCGGACAATATGATTTACGTTGTAATAATGTTTATCATCGGACTTGTTCTTATAGTTAAGGGCGGAGATATTTTTGTTGACGCTGCAACCTGGATTGCAGAGGCTACGGGTATTCCGAAGTTTATTATCGGTGCTACGGTAGTAAGCTTTGCGACAACTCTCCCCGAGATGATAGTATCTGCAATTGCTGCGGCAAAGGGTCAGAACGATATGGCTGTCGGCAATGCTGTCGGCTCGGTTACTGCGAATATCGGTCTTATAATGAGTATTTCAATACTCTGTATTCCTGCCCTCGTCAAGAGGAAAGAGGTTGCGTTTAAGGGAACGCTTATGATTGCTGCGGTAGCTGCACTTGCGCTGTTTATCAACAATCTCAGCCTTACAACCGCACAGAGCGTTATAATGATAGTCATATTCGCCGTATTTATGCTTGAGAACATTCTTCAGGGCAAAAGCTCGCTCAGCGAAAGCAAGGACGACGAAAAGCCCGAGGTAAACGGCAAGAGTATTTTTGTAAATATTCTCAAATTCGTTTTCGGCGCATTGGGAATTGTCGTAGGCGCAGATTTGCTTGTTGACGACGGCACAATTATCGCAAGAGGACTCGGCGTATCGGAGGCTATTATCGGCGTTACGATTATCGCTGTCGGAACATCGCTTCCCGAGCTTGTTACAACGATTACGGCTATTGCGAAGAAGCAGTCCGAGCTTTCAATCGGCAACATTATCGGTGCTAATATAATCGATATTACGCTCATTCTCCCCGTATGCGCATTCATCTCAAACGGTACGCTTGAAATCGGTAAGCAGTCGGCTTATCTTGATGTTTTCGTATGCCTTGCGGTTGCGTTTATTGCGATTGTACCGACAATCATTACCAAAAAGCTCAACCGTTGGCAGGGCGCTTTGATGGTTTGCCTTTATATCGGCTATGTTGCCGTGCTTGTTACCAACTCGTCCATTGGCTATCTTTCTTTTTGAATATAATTCCGAAGCGGCAGGAGACTGCCGCTTTTTATGTTTTTTTACATTAAATAAATTTACAGATTATTATTCGTCAAAATACACTCAGAAGCCTTTGTATTTTCATTGACACACGGCGTAAATTATAGTATAATCCAAAGTAATAAAATAGATTTTTTGTGTGCGCTTTTGCGTATTTTATATGTGAGGTATGTAGATGTCAGATAATAAGAGGGATTTCGAGGATATAGAATTCGTTGCCGAAGCAAATGATAAAAAGCCCGAAAAGAAAAAGGCAAAAAAGGGCAAGGGTAAAAAACCTAAAAAGGACTCAAAATTCAAGAAAAAATGGATGGCTCTCAAAAAATGGCAGAGGGTTGTCATTATTGTTGTGTGCGTTATAGTTTTGTTGGCTCTTATCGCTCTTGCAACTGTTTACGGCGTGTACAACGGCTTTACCACCAATATAAGCCGTGAGGATTTGGGCGTTTCGGACGAAATCGAAAACAAATACGGCAAAACGGATGTGTTCAACGTTGCGGTTTTCGGTGTTGACACAAGAGACGCAGACTCCTTTAAGGGCTTGAGCGATACCATTATGATCGTCAGCATTGACGCAAAGAACAAGAGCGTTAAGCTCGTTTCTATTTTGAGAGACAGCTATGTTGCTATTGACGGTCGCAAAAATCAGAAAATCACACACGCTTATTCGTTCGGCGGAGCCCCGCTTGCGATTAAGACGATAAACGAAAATTTCAATATGAATATTACCGATTATGCTACAATAAATATGCATAAGCTTGCAGACGCCATAAACATTCTCGGCGGTATAGACATTGAAATTACCGAGTCTGAGATGAATCAGATAAATCAGGAGGCTCTTTACGGAGACCCCAACGCACAGAGAGGTGCGGCGCTTGTTAAGAATTACGGACAGGTGCATCTTGACGGCGATCAGGCGGTTATTTTCTGCCGACTTCGTAAACAGGACTCCGACGACGCACGTTCAAACAGACAAAAGATGGTTATAAACGCTCTTCTCACTCAGGCGAGAAAGGTCAGCCCCTCAAAGTATGCGGAGGTTGTTAAGACAATGATGTCGCTTTGCGAAACCTCGGTTCCCTTCAGCGAGATTATGAGCCTTGTTCCGCTTATCAATGAGGACGTTACAATCGAAACAATTACAGTCCCCGGCGAGCCGGAAAGCGCAATCGGCGGAATATATGAGGGCGCATGGGTTTGGAGATATGACCTTGACGCCGCTTCCGACAGAATTCATATGTTCCTTTACGGAGAGCCGATACCCGAGTCCGAGAGAACGTCAAAGAAGCAGTCTAAAAATGAACCTGCCACAAAGGCGGCGACAGCCACGAAGAAGGCTGTTACCACAACAAAGCCCGTCAAGGCAAATAATATCGAGACGGCAGCGCAGAAGCCTGTTATCACAACCTCTCCGGTTCCCGTGACGCAGGCACCTGCACCCGAAACCACAACAAAGCCGACGCCCGAGACCACAAATCCCGAGTCAATCGGCGATGCAGCATAAACAACAATATATTAAACAATATTTTTGGAGGAAAGAATATGAAAGGTATTATTCTTGCAGGCGGTGCAGGCACAAGGCTCTATCCGTCAACTCTTGCAGTCTCAAAGCAGATTTTGACAGTCTATGACAAGCCGATGATTTATTATCCGATGTCAACTCTTATGCTCGCAAAGATTAAGGATGTTCTTATTATTTCAACACCCCGTGATCTTCCCTGCTATGAGGAGCTTTTCGGCGACGGCTCACAGCTTGGTATGCATATTGAATATGCCGTTCAGGATAAGCCGAGAGGACTTGCCGACGCATTTATAATCGGCGAGAAGTTTATCGGCGACGACAGCGTTTGCCTTGTCCTCGGCGACAATATATTCTACGGCTACGGCTTTTCCGAAAGACTTGCGAGAGCAAGCGCAAGGAAGTCGGGCGCAACGATTTTCGGTTATCATGTAAGCAACCCCACAGCTTTCGGCGTTGTTGAATACGATAAGGATTGGAATGTTCTCTCAATCGAGGAGAAGCCCGAGCATCCGAAGTCAAACTACGCTGTTCCGGGACTTTATTTCTACGATAACGACGTAATTGAAATCGCAAAGAACGTTAAGCCCTCGGCAAGAGGCGAAATTGAAATCACTTCGATTAACAACGAATATTTGAAAAGAGGTACATTGAAGGTCGAGCTCTTCGGCAGAGGTATGGCTTGGCTTGATACGGGTACTCACAGAGCAATGCTTGACGCCGCTAACTTTATCGAGGCGGTTCAGACAAGACAGGGACTTTATGTCGCTTGCCTTGAGGAAATTGCCTACAACAACGGCTTTATAAATAAGGAACAGCTTCTTTCGCAGGCTGATAAGCTTAAAACTACCGAATACGGTCAGTATCTCTATAAGCTTGCGGGAAAGGAAACAGACTGATTAAGTCTATTTCGGGAGGAATATAAAATATGAAAATACTGATTACGGGCTCGCACGGTCAGCTGGGAAACGAGCTTTCTCAAATGCTTAAAACGGGCGAAGCGGGTATCGGAAAAATAAGTGACGCATACAAAGGCTGTGAGGTTGTCGCAGTCGATGTTGAAGATCTTGATATTACCGACGCTGCGGCTGTAAGCTCTTTTGTTGAGAGGGAAAATCCCGACATTATCATCAACTGTGCGGCAATGACAAACGTTGACGGCTGCGAAACCAATTTTGAAGCTGCAATGAAAGTCAATGCGATAGGTCCGAGAAACCTTGCTGTTGCAAGTGAAAAATACGGCGCAAAATTCGTTCACGTTTCCACCGACTACGTTTTCAGAGGCGACGGAAACACTCCGAGATGCGAGTGGGACGAGGTAGGCCCGAACACGGTTTACGGTAAAAGCAAGCTCTTAGGCGAAAAATATGTCAGCGAGCAATGTTCAAGATATTTCATTTTGAGAACGGCTTGGCTCTACGGTCTTATCGGCAAGAACTTTGTTAAGACAATGAGACGTCTCGGCAATATGAACGACGTTACAACGGTTGTTGACGATCAGAGAGGCAACCCCACAAACGCAAATGACCTTGCTTACCATATTCTTAAGCTCGCTCTTACAGAGGAGTACGGAGTTTATCATTGCACGGGCGAGGGCGAATGCAGCTGGGCTGATTTTGCGGCAAGAATTATGGAGCTTTCGGGCTGCAAGGGAACGGTCGCAAAATGCACCTCCGAGGAATACTCGGCAAAATATCCGTCGGCTGCACCGAGACCTGCTTATTCATCGTTGAGAAATCTTATGCTTGAGTGCACAGTCGGCAATGAAATGCGTGATTGGGATACAGCACTTCAAGAGTATATTATAAAATTAGACGAAATGGAGAAAAATTCATGAAAACTTATCTTGTAACCGGCGGTGCCGGATTTATCGGTTCAAACTTTGTAATCTATATGCTCAACAAGTATGATGACGTTAAAATCATCAACGTTGACAAGCTTACATACGCAGGCAACCTTGAAAACCTCAAGAGCGTTGAGAACAACCCCAACTACTCTTTTGTTCAGGCTGACATTTGCGACAGAGAGGCTATTTCAAAGATTTTCAAAGAGAATGACGTTGACTATGTCGTTAACTTCGCTGCTGAAAGCCACGTTGACAGAAGTATCACAAACCCCGAGATTTTCGTTGAGACAAATGTTCTCGGCACGGTAAATATGCTTCAGTGCGCTAAGGTTGCATGGCAGACAGGCGACGACGAGTACAAGGACGGCGTTAAGTATCTTCAGGTTTCAACCGACGAAGTTTACGGTACACTCGGTGCAGAGGGCTTCTTTATGGAGACAACTCCGCTTGACCCTCACAGCCCCTATTCGTCAAGTAAGGCTTCTGCGGATATGTTCGTAAAGGCTTTCCACGACACCTACAAATTCCCGATCAACATTACACGCTGCTCAAACAACTACGGTCCCTATCAGTTCCCCGAGAAGCTCATTCCGCTTATTATGAACAACACTCTTGCTCATAAGGACCTTCCCGTTTACGGCGACGGTATGCAGGTTCGTGACTGGCTCTATGTTGAGGATCACTGCAAGGCTATCGATATGGTTATCAGAGACGGCGTTGACGGCGAGGTTTACAACGTCGGCGGCCACAACGAAAGACCGAATATCTTTATCGTTAAGACAATTATCGAATATATCAAGGAAAACGTTGACCCCGAGGTTGGCGAGCATATGATTAAGTATGTTACAGACCGTAAGGGACATGACCGTCGTTACGGCATTGACCCGACTAAGATTAAGGAGGCACTCGGCTGGTATCCCGAGACAACCTTTGAGGTTGGCATCAAGAAAACCCTCAAATGGTATCTTGACAATATGGATTGGGTTAAGAACGTTACAAGCGGTGCTTACCAGGACTACTATAAAAAGATGTACGGTGATAAATAATGGGAAAATTTAATTTTATCAAAACTCCGATAAAAGACGTTTATGTTATTGAGCCCACGGTTTTCGGCGATAACAGAGGTTATTTTATGGAAACATATCAGTATGAAGTTTTCAAGGAAGCAGGACTTGATATGGTTTTCGTGCAGGATAATCAGTCAAAGTCAAAGAAGGGCGTTCTCAGAGGACTCCATTTCCAGACTCAGAATTCGCAGGGCAAGCTTGTAAGAGTTGTAAGCGGCGAGGTTTTCGACGTTGCCGTTGACTTGAGACAGGGCAGTGAAACCTTCGGCAAGTGGTACGGCGTTGTGCTCTCTGCCGAGAACAAAAAGCAGTTCTATATCCCCGAGGGCTTTGCTCACGGATTCCTTGTTCTTTCGGATGAGGCGGAGTTCGTTTACAAATGCACAAGATATTATGACCCCTCACACGAGGCAGGCCTTATGTGGAACGATCCCGATATCGGCATTGAGTGGCCGATAAGCGACGATATGGAAATCCTCCTCTCAGAAAAGGATAAGGTTCATCAGTCGTTCAAAGAATTTTCCGAAAAGAATGTGTTTTAATTATGACGGTATCAGTTGCACTTGCCGCATATAACGGCGAGGAATTTATCGAAGAACAAATAAATTCAATATTACCGCAGCTGTCCGCCGAAGATGAAATTGTCATTTCCCTTGACCCCTCAACCGACGGTACAAGGGAAATGATTTGTTTTATTTCGCAAAAAGACCCGAGAGTTAAGCTTTTTGACGGAACGGGCAGGGGAGTTATAAAAAATTTCGAAAATGCGATTGCACATTGCAAAAACGATATTATTTTCCTTTGCGACCAGGATGATATTTGGCTTGACGGCAAGGTTGAAAGGGTAAAAAAAGAGTTTGAAAACCCTGAAACCGTACTTGTTATGCACGATGCAAAAATTGTTGACAAAGAGCTTAACACGATTGAAAATTCATTTTTCGAGCAGAGAAAATCGGGTACGGGAATTGTAAAAAATCTTATCAAAAACACTTATATAGGTTGTTGTATGGCGTTTAGAAGGTCATGCTGCGAATATCTTTTGCCGATACCTGAAAATATACCCATGCACGACCAATGGATAGGCTTAATGTGCGAGCGACACGGCAAAATTGCGCTGATAAATGAGCCGCTTATCCTTTACAGACGTCACGGCGGCAATGCTTCGTCGGACAAACATTCAAGCGTATTGAATATGATAAAATGGAGATTGCAGATGATTTCTGCCCTCTTAAAGAGATAATTATGAGTATCAATTTTTTTGCCGTAATGGTAATTTACAACAGAAATCTTAATGAAAGCCTTTCGTTTTCGACCTTGAAAAACACAGGCGTTGAGATTTTTGTCTGCGACAACAGCACAAAGGATATGAAAAACCTGACCTTTGAGAGCGAGAGGGTGCATATTCTTTCAATGGGCGGAAATGTCGGTCTTTCAAAGGCTTATAATAAGGCGATTGAGAGCCTTGACGGCAGGGACGGCTACATCTGCTTTTTTGACGACGACACGGCTGTTCCCGAAAATTATTTTACCTTTATGGAAAAGGAAATTGAAAAAACGGGCGCAGATATTCTTTTACCGTGCGTTTTTGACGGCAACGGCTATATGTCTCCGTGCAAAATCAGCGGCGTTTCGGTATCCGCAATTTCAAGCCTTGAGGAATTGAACGAGGAAAATATTTCCGGTATAAACAGCGGTATGGCGGTTAAAACGGAAGTGTTCAAAGCTTATCGGTATGATGAAAATTATTTCCTTGATTTTATCGACCACAAGTTTTTATCGGATATGAAAAAGCAAAAAAGGAAAATCGCAGCGGCGAAAAGCGTCGAGCTAAAGCAGAGCTTTTCTGCCAATGACTTCAGCGATATTAAGGCGGCAAGACGCAGATTTGCCGTTTTCAAAAAGGACTATTCTCTGTTTTGCAGGCAGGCGGGCGGATTGAAAAATAAGCTTATCGGTGCGCTTGTCATTGCAAAAAGATTTATAAATATCAATTTTATCGGGCGTTTACGCTCTAAGTAAGGAGGTGCGTGATGGCGGAGCTTTCAATTTCCGTTGTAACCTATAACAACAAGGACGAAATCGGCAGGCTTTTGAAAAGCGTGCTCAAATATACAAAGGCGGTAGATTATGAAATAACCGTTGTCGATAACGCATCCGAGGACGGAACGGTCGAATATATTAAGAATAATTTTCCGACGGTCAAGCTTATCGAGACGGGCGAAAACAGAGGCTTCGGCTTCGGACACAATAAAATGCTCGGTGCAAGCTCTGATTTTCACGCCGTGTTAAACCCCGATATTGAGCTTAGAAGCGACGTTTTGTCGGAATTGGTAAACTATCTTAAAGCGAATAAGGACGTTGCCCTTGTAACGCCGAAAATTCTCAATCCCGACGGCACACAGCAGTATCTTCCTAAGCGTAAGCCGACCTTCAAATATATGTTTTTGGGCAGGCTTTCACGCTATGTTAAGGCTCTTGAGCCGATAAGAGACGAGTACACAATGAAAAATACGTCTATGACCGAGCCGACGCAGATTGAATTCTGCACGGGCTGCTTTATGGTTATGAGAACGGAATATTTCAAAAGGGCAGGCGGCTTCGACGAACGCTTCTTTATGTATCTTGAGGACGTTGACTTGACCGAAAGACTTTCAAAGTACGGAAAAATTATGTTTTATCCGAGGGCAAGCGTCGTTCATAATTGGGAGGGCGGAAGCTCCAAAAATCTCAGACTTATGAAAATTCATATATCGTCAATGTTCAAGTATTT
>ERZ1035006.2327-NODE-2327-length-10921-cov-8.269280_pt1 | contig 10921 bp, 10 predicted proteins | sample MGYA00520694_ERZ1035006 | MGnify/ENA primary metagenome ERZ1035006 (study PRJEB33766, sample SAMN09781746) | gut metagenome | biome: gut microbiome | host: Homo sapiens | place: Madagascar | study: EMG produced TPA metagenomics assembly of the PRJNA485056 data...
AGCCCAGCTTGAGGTCTTGTAAGTATAACCGGTCAGCTTGTGCCCTTTACCATCGAGCTGCCCCTTAAATGGATGATCACTGTCCCCAAACAGCTGAAAATCTGCGGGCAATGCGATATCCTTTGCAAGATAATAGCTCCCTGACGGATTGCTCTCCATCGCCTTTAGATCCTCTGCGGTTGAGATTGCGGTTGCCTTTGCTGCCTTTACTGATACGAATTCTACCTCTGCAGCCGGTGCTGCGAATGTAATACTTGCCGGTGCAGAAAATGCCATCAGTGCAGCCAGAGATAATGTCAGTATTTTTTTCATTGTCATGCTCCTTTCACTCGGATCCTCCTGTATGAAGAACCAATTATAATATTAGTATTATCATACATCGTACCTCCGGGTTCGAGTCAAGCCAAATCCGCGAATTGTAATCGCTTCCATTCAAGCGCAAGCTGCTCCTTCTGCTGATGCGTCAGCTTTTTCAGTGCTGCCTCGCGCTTCATCGCCTCCGATTTTGTATCGAAGGTCTCCAGATAAGCGAGCGTGACCGGCAGGCGCGCCCTTGTATATTTTGCCCCGGTTCCGGCATTGTGGGATTTCAGACGTTTTTCAATGTCATTCGTCCAACCGGCATACAGACTGCCATCGCTGCACCGGACGAGATATGCATAGTTCATAAAGACTCCTGTAACGTATGTAAACGGATACCCTCCGATTCGGAGAATACCCGTTTTTGTATGTTGCTATCTATATAAAGCAACCGCGCGATTGCGGATTGTCAACAGACTTTCTATCAATGACTTTATTTGATAACCATAATTCAATATACGCGCGGTCTGCTCATCTGTGCCTGTCAGACTATGTCTGAATATACAGTAAAACAAAGTTTGCCATATTCCAGAATCTGTTCACAATCCTGTAATGTTTCCTGCGTATGATCTCTCAGATTTTCTACCATATGCTCCATGAGTGCGATCATCTGAGCATTCTCTGTCTGCTTCAAAACAATGGTCTCCTTTAAATACTCTTAGAGCTTCACTGAATGTTAGTATACAGAGAATTGACTGAAAAATCAAGATTTGCACTTGTACTACTGCGGAAGAAATTCTGTTGGATCTGTAGGTGTTCCGTCTTTTGTCAGTGCAAAATACAGGTTGTCTCCCTCCAGCGAATAGTATTTTGTCGCAGGTGCCACAGTACCGATCACATCACCTGCATCCAGATGTGCTCCCTCCTTAAAGTTCAGATCCTGAAGCTGTCCGTAAGACAATTCATAGCCGTCGCCAATATCCATGCTGACCGTCAGTCCTGTCTGCGCATCCTCTTTGATCTGTGTAATCGTACCTGCTGCCGCTGCTGCCACGGCATCTCCGCTCTGTGCATCGATGATCATCGCCGGATTATACTTATACTGATCGAGTGTCGCAAAATAGATCGACTGATCCATACTATAATTCATCAGCACACTGCCTTCCACCGGCCACTGCAGCTCACCGCCAAATTGCAGCGCAGGTGCCTCCTGTCCGACTGTCACGGCAGAACCTCCTACCGGTGTGACCGGTTGCTCCTCAAGCGGTTCTTCAGCGACATCCATATCATTGTTCTCTTTTACGTCTTCTTTTGGCGCGATCTGCGGTTTTTCCTCTACTTCATCGGTATCCCACGTTTCCGGAAGAATCACGGAATCTACCTTTTCAATCGGCTCAATGTCTGCATCCTCACTGATTTTTTCATTATTTTCGGCAATCTGTGTTTCTCTGTTCGGCTGCTCCATCCGTTTGGCGATATACAGCCCTGTGAGACATGTGACGAGAATGAGCATCAGACAGCCTGCGATTATGATCTGCTTCTGCCCGGTCACTTTGCTTGTTTTTCTCTCCTTCATCCCTTACCACCATCTTTCTAAGTTTGATAGTCCTAGTATTGCCGGAATTTCAGAGTTTATGCAGTGCTTTTATTTTTCGGTAAATTCTTTTCTGCTAATGTTGCTCTAAGACCGTACCCGGGAAAAAATAGCTTAAAATATCCTGATAAGACGATCCTTCCTCTGCCTGTTTTGCGGCAGCATACTGGCTCATACCGATGCCGTGTCCCTTTCCTTTGACAACAATACGGATCTGCCCTTCTACTTCCTTGATATAAAAACATGGTGAGGGCAGATCAAGTAACCGGCGGAATACATCACCGGAAAATTTCTTCTCTCCGATGATTACGTTTGACACATACCCTGTCTCATCCGATGTCTGCGTGATAGAGCGCAGATCATCCTCTTTTTTGGTATCCAATGCGCGCATCAATTCCTCATAGGAGAAAAAACGCACCGTCAGATAGTCCGGAGATGTAATATCTGTCCCACATAAAACCGACTGCAGATAAGGTGTAGCTTCCCCATTTAATTCCTCCATGGTACGTGTAGCTCCTGCACTGACCTGATGATATGCGGTCTGTATCGGTTTTCCATCATAGGTGAGTATCTCTCCCGCTGTATCTGTCACAGCAGATTTGGCAATCTCGTAGTATTCTCTCACATACCCACTGCCCCAGAGTGCTGTGAGCTCATCGAGTGATCTGCTCTGCTCCTGCTGCTCCCCAGTCTGTTCTCTGCGCACATATTCTGTGCGCACGAGCACGGCCTGCGCTCGGATCACATCCTCTGGCAGCTCCATACTGATCTGTCCAGCCAGAATACCTGTCAATGTCTCTGTCGGCTCCTGTGCATCCTGCTGCCCCGATCCAGTGTCTGTATCCATCTTTTCTGTAGCTGCAATATCAAATAATTGCCTGCCCTGCAGCGCATATGTAATAATGTATGGCAGAATCATGATGATCAGAAAAACGGCAATTCCCGTCTTGATCTTTTCAGACATACGGATATCCCCTTTTTAACTCTTATTGGCAAACGCCTAGTACAAGTATATGAAAAAAGGAGCACTTTTATGAAAGTGCTCCGAGTTCGTTTGCCAGTTGTGCAAATTGTTCGAGTGTCAATGCCTCACCGCGGATCGTGAGCGGCTGCCCGATCGCTGTGATAGCTGCTTCTATCTGTTCCTTTGTATAATTTAAATCCGATGAATTTTTCAGTCCATTGACGAGTGTTTTCCTGCGCTGGTTAAATGATGCGCGGATCAGACGGAACATCAGACGCTCATCTGTGACATCTACAGGCACATTCTCATGCCGCGTCAACCGGATGACTGCGCTGCCGACATTTGGACGGGGCATAAAGCAGTTCGGCGGTACGATCGCTACGATCTCCGGCTTGGCATAATATTGTACAGCCAACGACAGTGCACCATAATCTTTGCTGCCGGGGCCACACTGCATACGGTCTGCCACTTCTTTTTGTACCATGACTGTGATACTCTCAATCGGTACATGACTCTCGAATAGTCCCATGATGATCGGCGTCGTGATATAATAGGGCAGATTCGCCACGACCTTGATCGGTCTGCCACCATTTTTCTCATCGGCCAATGCAGCGATATCGACCTTTAAGATATCGTTATGAATGACCTCTACATTATCGTATTCACTGAGCGTATCCGCCAATATCGGAATCAGGTTCTTATCAATCTCTACAGCCGCCACAGCGCCTGCTGCCTCACACAGATATTGTGTCATCGTACCGATACCGGGACCGATCTCTATGACAAAATCATCCTTTGTGATGCCAGCCTCATCAATAATGCGCTCAAGTACATGCGTGTCGATCAGAAAATTCTGCCCGAATTTCTTCTGAAAATGAAAATTGTATTTCTGCAGCACTGCGATCGTGTGCTGTGGTTCACCTAAATATGCCATAGTTCCTCCGATTTTTCCTGTCCTCCACCTGACTGTCGACTCATATCTTTATCCTGATTGTACCGTTCGGACAATCATTACTTATCTGCATTTACCGCTGCTGCCTTAGAAAATAATCTCCGGGCATTCTCCCACGTTATATCCTCGATCTCCTCCGGCGTAAGTCCTTTGATCTGCGCGATTTTTTCTACCACGTGAACCAATTCCCGTGAATCATTTCTCCTGCCTCTATGCGGCTCCGGTGTCAGATATGGGCTATCTGTCTCTAATAATATGCGCTCTATCGGTGTCTCTGCTACCGTCTGCACGAGCTTTTTCGCGTTTTTAAATGTGACAACGCCGCCTACACCGATATAATATCCCATTTTAATATATTCACGCGCCAGTTCCGGCGAATAGGAATAACAATGGACCACACCTGGGATCTCCTGTGCATGAATCTCCCGCATGAGTGAATAAGTGTCCTCTGCAGCATCCCTGGAGTGGATAATGACCGGCAATGATACTTCGCGCGCCAGTTCCATCTGTCTGACAAACCAGTCACGCTGATTCTGCTGCTCGCCCGGATCTTTTTCCCAATAATAATCCAGCCCGATCTCTCCGACCGCAACTGTTTTTTTCCATGCTGACAGCTCTCTCATATGGTCAATGACATCCTCATCCATTCCTTTTAGCTCACTCGGATGCACGCCGACTGCAGCGTAAACATGGTCATAGACGCGCGCCAGTTCCACACATTGATCGATGGATGGGATCGTAGATGCCACATCTATGACTTTTCCTATACCAAGAGAAGGGAGCTGTGCAAGCAGCTCCCCCCGATCCCCGGCAAATTGCTCATCATCATAATGGGCATGTGTCTCAAATATCATAGCTCAATCCTTTCGCTATTTTTGGTATCTGTTTTCTCTTGATCCTTCTAGCAGATCTCTGCTCCCGCGGGCATCTTTTTCTCAGGTACCATCAGTGACAATTCACCATTTTCGTCCTCTGCACATAACAGCATACCCTCAGATAATACTCCGGCGAGTTTTGCAGGCTTCAGATTCACTAATACCATAACTTTCTTACCAACCATCTCTTCCGGCTTATATGCTTTCTGGATACCAGATACGATCTGCTTTACCTGGCTGCCGATACGCACCTGTGAACAAAGCAGTTTTTTCGATTTCTCGACTGCCTTACACTCAATGATCTCTCCTACCTGGAACTGCATCTTGCCAAATTCTTCAAAAGTGATCTCGTCCTTCGGCTCAATGTCGATCACAGGCTCTGCAGGTACTTCTTCCTTTACAGGCGGATGCAGCTCATTCACACGCTCCATCACCTCATTGATATCCAGTCTCGCGAACAGGATCTCCGGTGAATCTGTCACCTTTGTGCCGCTCACATAAGCACCAAACTGATCCAGCTCATCATAAGGGATCTCTTTTGCATTCAACTGTGCGAGAATCTTTGCAGATGTCTCAGGCATAAAGCTCTTTAATAATGTGGCACCGATACTGATACCTTCTACGAGGTTATATAATACTTCTGCCAGACGGGGCTTTGTCGCCTCATCCTTTGCCAGAATCCACGGTGTAGTCTCATCAATATATTTATTGCAGCGCTTAAACAGATTGAAGATCTCTGTAATCGCATCTGCGACACGCAGATCCTTCATCTTATCTTCGACTCTCTGTCTTGTCTCTGTCGCTACTTTCTTCAGATCAGCATCTACTTCCTCAGCCACACCTGTAGAAGCCACGACACCGCCAAAATACTTATTACTCATGGAAATGGTACGATTCACCAGATTTCCCATTGTGTTTGCAAGGTCTGAGTTGATACGTTCTACGAGCAGATCCCAGGAGATCACACCATCATTCTCAAACGGCATCTCATGAAGCACAAAATAGCGCACGGCATCCACACCGAAGAAATCAACGAGTTCATCTGCATAGAGTACATTTCCCTTGGATTTACTCATTTTACCATCGCCCTGCAGCAGCCACGGATGTCCGAATACCTGCTTCGGCAGTGGCAGATCGAGTGCCATCAGGAAAATCGGCCAGTAGATCGTATGGAAACGGATGATATCCTTTCCGATCAGATGCAGGTCTGCCGGCCAGTTTTTATTGAACTGCTCAGTCGAATTGCCATCACAGTCATAACCGATACCGGTAATATAGTTTGTCAGTGCATCCAACCATACATACACGACGTGTTTATCGTCAAAATCTACCGGAATACCCCAGTCAAAGGATGTACGTGACACGCACAGATCCTGCAGACCAGGCAACAGGAAGTTGTTCATCATCTCATTTTTACGTGAAACCGGCTGAATGAACTCCGGATGTGTATTGATATGTTCGATCAGTCGATCCGCATATTTACTCATCTTAAAGAAATATGCTTCTTCCTTTGCAGGCTTTACCTCGCGTCCACAATCCGGGCATTTGCCATCTACGAGCTGTGACTCTGTCCAGAATGACTCGCAGGGAGTACAGTATAATCCCTCATAGGAACTTTTATAAATATCACCCTTATCATAGAGCTTCTTAAAGATCTTCTGTACCTGCTTTTCATGATAATCATCCGTCGTGCGGATAAATTTATCATAAGAGGTATTCATCAGATCCCAGATCTCTTTGATCGTGTCTGCGACATGATCTACATACTCCTTCGGGCTGATACCGGCCTCCTCTGCCTTCAGCTCGATCTTCTGGCCATGCTCGTCAGTTCCTGTCTGAAAAAATACATCATAGCCTTCCTGTCTTTTGAAACGTGCGATACTGTCTGCCAGCACGATCTCATACGTGTTACCGATATGAGGCTTGCCGGATGCATATGCGATCGCAGTCGTCATATAAAATTTTCCTTTGTTTCCCATGTTTAATCCTCAAACGCTTCCTCTGTAATTTCATTTTCTGCTGCAGTCTCTGCATCCTCTGTGATATCTGCATCTTCCTCAGATGTCTCCGGTGCGTCTTTGACTACTGCATCTACGACGATATCGTCTTCCTCTATTTTGGCTCCGCAGCTCTTGCAAAATGCATCTGTAGCCTGCACTTCTTCACCGCAGCGCGGGCATACCTTTGCACCCTTGAGATCTAACAGTTCTTTTTTCATATCTTCTACTGCTGCGAGCAGCTCCCTGATCTGTGCCATTCCTTCATAAGCAGCAGGATCATCTTCTTTATGTTCTTCAAAATACTGTCTGCCGACTTCTGCATACAGCTTCTGTACCTGATCTTCCTTTGAACGGATATCCAGTGTGAGCTTTGCAGTACCTGACAGATCCTTTGCCTTCTGACTCACATCTCTGCTGGCGTTTACCAGTGTTTCACCAAGTTTATCAAATAAAGCCATTCTACACATCTCCCTTTCTGTATTGATACATGATTATTAATTGATTATACCCACTTTAGCGCTGTTTTGCAACTTTTATCCACAAAACAGGAATATTTTTCTTGACAAAGTTCAGAGCAGTTTTTATAATAGAGGCGCAAAGGCAATGACGAGAACAAGTAGTAGAAGATATTCACCTACAGAGAGCCGCCGGCTGGTGAGAGGCGCAGGCAGAATTTTTTACGAATACATCTCCAAGCTGCGCACCGAATCGTGATAGATTGTAGTTAGAATCAGAATCATGTAGTAGGCTGCGACGGGCTCCTCCCGTTATCATGGACAGATGTTGATGGATGTCTGACTGAGGCCGGTTATGCGAATAACTGGTAAAAAAAGGTGGTAACGCGACGAACAATCGCCCTTTTTCGTGTATAACACGGAGAAGGGCTTTTTTATTCCATCAAATATTATAAAAGCGAGGAAAAAACTATGACACTTTATGACGAACTGGTTGCCCGCGGGCTGATCGCCCAGGTAACAGACGAAGCTGAGATCCGCGATCTCATCAACAATGGAAAAGCGACATTCTACATCGGTTTTGACCCGACTGCAGATAGTCTGCATGTCGGACATTTCATGGCCCTGTGCCTGATGAAGCGTCTGCAGATGGCAGGAAATAAGCCGATTGCCCTGATCGGCGGCGGTACTGCCATGATCGGTGATCCCTCCGGCCGTACCGATATGCGTCAGATGATGACAAAGGAGACGATCCAGCACAATGTAGACTGCTTCAAAAAACAGATGAGCCGTTTCATCGATTTTTCTGATGACAAGGCACTTCTTGTAAACAATGCAGACTGGCTGCTCGACCTGAACTATATCGAGATCCTGCGTGAAGTAGGCGCTCATTTCTCTGTCAACCGTATGCTGACTGCTGAATGCTACAAACAGCGTATGGAAAAGGGTCTGAGCTTCCTTGAGTTCAACTACATGATCATGCAGAGCTATGATTTCTATGTATTATACCAGAAATACGGCTGTAATATGGAGTTTGGCGGCGATGATCAGTGGTCAAACATGCTCGGTGGTACAGAACTGATTCGACGTAAGCTTGGCAAAGATGCTTATGCAATGACGATCAACCTCCTGTTAAATTCTGAGGGCAAAAAAATGGGTAAGACTCAGTCCGGCGCTGTATGGCTCGATCCAAACAAGACTTCTCCGTTCGACTTCTACCAGTACTGGAGAAATGTCGCTGACTCCGATGTATTAAAATGCATCCGCATGCTGACTTTCCTGCCATTAGAGCAGATCGACGAGATGGATCACTGGGAAGGTGCACAGCTCAATCAGGCAAAAGAGATTCTCGCATTCGAACTGACGAAGCTCGTACATGGTGAGGAAGAAGCACTCAAAGCCCAGGAAGGTGCGCGCGCGCTGTTCTCTGGTGCCGGTGATACCGCGCACATGCCAACCGTGACTGTAAATGGAGATGATTTTGCAGAGCGTGATATGGATATCATGGCTGTACTCGTAAAAGCTGGTCTGTGTGACAGCCGTTCGGATGCACGCCGTGCCGTTCAACAGGGCGGTGTAACCGTAGACGGAGAAAAAGTATCCGATATTGCTACTGCCTACAAGCTGGATGACTTCTCCGGCGATGGAAAAGTCGTAAAGCGCGGTAAAAAGAAGTTTGCAAAAGTTGTTGCTGAATAATCAGCTTTGTATAAAAAGTGCATGCCATAATGACATGCACTTTTTATTTTACATATATAATTTTATTGTTGACAATTATTTCATTTATTCGCTTATTTGTTGATAATTGTAATTCTTCCTTGTCCCGCAGGATCTTTATAATCTTCTCCCACAACACCGTCTAAAACATCTGTCAGATAGATGCTTAATGACTGCGTATCAAGCATCACATTATCTTTAATGACTTTATTACCATCAAACATCGTGAAACCATCACCATTCTGCCTTAATGTATAATTGATTCCAGCCAGTTTGTAAGTCTTTTTCAATTTGATTGGTTCATATTTTGTCCTTGCTGTGTTCCATACCTGAATATCTTTTACGCGATATGTTCCATCTACTTTTTCAAACATTCCTGTCTGTTCATCTGTCACAACAGAAGAAGGTACAGAGGCATCAATTACATATTTCATGCCGGATACCTGCATAAACCCGCCATTTTCTTCTGGATAATTTTTTGCGCCCAGTTCCAGTGCATCCTTGATCTGCTGGCCAGTTGCTTCGATGACGCATAACTCATTATTCCATGGAAATACAGAAACCAGATCTTTGTATGTGATATCTCCTGCAGCAATATCCGCACGGATACCACCGCCATTGATGATTGCAACATCTGCATCCATCGCAGAACGAACTGCATCCGTACAGAAATCTCCCATATTTGTCTCCGCGTTTCGAATTGCCCGTTCGCCGTTCGCACCAAGTGTTGTCAGATCTACTTCTGTTTTTCCAATCACCTGATTCAAACGTTTGTCATATTTTGCTTTTACCTGATCAATATAAACTTTTGTCTCTGCATCCTCATATTGATGTTCCTCATCAATCGGTATTAATTCGGTCGTAATCGATCCATTTTTACGAATCACAAGCTGTCCGATATTCGAAAATTTTGTTCCGGTTGAAGAAACTGTAATCTTCTTACCATTTTTATTTTTCACCTTCATAGAAGGCACGGTACTGTGTGAATGACCATCCAATACGACATCGATGCCATATGTATTTTTGATCAGATGCTGCACATCCCATTGTGTTGTGACACCTTCTGTTCCCATATGTGTCAAAGCGACTACATAATCTGCGCCATTTTTACGCGCTGTATTGACTACTTTCTGCACACGCTCAGCAAGAAGCTTTCCAGTCGAATCTCCATAAAAATCATAGATGAATTCGCCCTTACTATTTTGAAAATAAGCCGGTGTAGATTTTGTAAAGCTCTCCGGCGTAGTGACACCTACAAAAGCTACTTTTTTCTTTCCGTAAGTTTTGATTGTATAAGAACGGAATACTGGTTTACCAGTCGACTTTTTAACAAAATTGCTGGCTATAACTTTTGCATTCATAGATTTCACAAGTGACTTTAATCGCGGTACCCCATAGTCGAATTCATGATTTCCGATTGCTACAACATCATAGCCAACCTTATTCATGATCTGCACGATTGCTTTTCCCTTTGAGATAGCCCCAATGACATCACCCTGAAGATAATCCCCACAAGAGACTACAGACACATAATTACTCTGTTCCTGCATCTCTTTTTTTAATGCTGCCATATCCTCATAGCTGTCCACATTACAATGTACATCATTATCGTATAATATAACGATATCATTCTTACCGACGGACGATACAACCTCTGCCTGTGTAGCCACAGGCGTACTAAATGTCATCGTGACCATTAACGCAAACGACAACAGCTTTCCGTACACTTTTTTCATTTCTTTTCTCCTTTTCTTTTTATTTGCGGCGTATTTTATTTGATAGCAAATTCCTAGCAAATAAAAAAGGACTGACTCTAAAACATCTCCTGTCTTAGAATTCAATCCTTTTTTAAGGCGACTAACGGATTTGAACCGATGATCAGGGAGTTGCAGTCCCACGCCTTACCACTTGGCTAAGTCGCCATCACATAATACTTGTTTATTTTATCAAAATTTATCCCACACGTCAAGAAAAAAGAGAATGAAAATATTCATTCTCTCTGAAAGAGGTGACTAACGGATTTGAACCGATGATCAGGGAGTTGCAGTCCCACGCCTTACCACTT
>ERZ1035006.2329-NODE-2329-length-10914-cov-3.973754_pt1 | contig 10914 bp, 8 predicted proteins | sample MGYA00520694_ERZ1035006 | MGnify/ENA primary metagenome ERZ1035006 (study PRJEB33766, sample SAMN09781746) | gut metagenome | biome: gut microbiome | host: Homo sapiens | place: Madagascar | study: EMG produced TPA metagenomics assembly of the PRJNA485056 data...
GTTTAAAAGCTTCGTTCAATGTGCGATACGTTTTGCCGCGCGACAACGACCAACGCACGACAATATCGCCTTTAGCAGCCCAAGGGCCGATGGCGACGTCGGGCGCATCGAAATAACGCAGCATTTCGATTTGGCGACGAATGTCAGGCATGGAAGGATGTAGCGAAATCACGGGGCGTGCACCGCTTGCTCTTAACTCGTTGACATAGCGTTTGGTGAGAAGCCTTGCCGTACGCATTTCAGCCGTCAATAATCCGGAGTCGGGTGCTCGCTCTTTGAGTTCTGAGAAAAATGCCGCCATGCGCTCGATTTCTTTGATGCGCAAATTCACGTCGGCTATAGCTTCGCGCGGCAACGCCGCAAACTCAAAGACCAAAGGGCCTGCTTTTTCGCCTAAGCCCTCTGCTACCGGCGCCAAAAAGGTTTCCAAGGCTTTCTCGACATTCAAATAATCGGGATTGGCCCCCGTGGGACGACCTCTGTCGTCACGCAAAACGAAGTCGGTGACCGACTGCGGAGCTTTGACTAAAAATCGGAAGTTATCCGGCACCTGATCGGCAAAATGACGATAGTGTGTTGCCGTCAAGGGGCGATAGAAACTGCGGTCGATACCCACAGTACGAAAAACCGGATACTTGCTGTAGGCCGATAAGCCATCTTCGGCCAGACGCTTTTCTCCGCTCATTTCCGAATACACCATCCCGCGCCAACCGGGGAAATTCCAGCTGGAAGAGCCCAAAAACACCCCTCTGGGAATCTTTTCACCCAGACGTCGCATTTGCCCGCTTTGCGCCATCGACTCGATGGGAGCCGAGACGGGAGCCGTGTCGTCAAACAAAGGCTCGGGCACGTTGTCGAAGATGAGTTTGTCGGGCATATTCGGCTTGATGGCATTAAGATTGTCGCTGTGCGAAGACTTTCTTTCGTCATTATCGCGCGCCAGGCCCATTTCTCTCAAATGTCTATCGGAGAATTTTGCAGATGTTTTCCGGCATTCTCGACTATCAAGCGTTTCTCATCTCGGCTCTTGTCTTTGCGATCACGCCGGGGCTCGATACCGCTTTTGTGCTCAACAAAGCTTTGGGTACGGGGCGTAAAGCCGCTTTAGCAGGCGCCTGTGGCGTCAACGCCGGCATCTTGGTGCACACGGCCGTGGGTGCCTTGGGACTGTCTGCCGTCTTGGCCACATCGGCGCAGGCCTTTGCCGTGATCAAATATGCGGGTGCGGCTTACCTGGTGTACCTTGGCATTCGCGCCTTGATGGCAAAGTCCGACACCGCGCGCTTTGTGCACGGGGCGCCGCAAGCCGAAAGCGTGTTCAAGAGTTTCGAGGCAGGACTCATTGCCAATGTGCTCAATCCCAAGGTTGCTTTGTTCGTTTTGGCCTTTTTCCCGCAGTTTATCGATCCGACGTATGCCGCAGGACCGCGCCCTTTCTTGGTTTTGGGCGTGAGTTACGCCGCCGTGGGCTTAATCTGGTACTTGTGTCTGGCATGGTTTGCGGGCGGTTTGGGCGAAACGCTTCGCCAAAAGCCGATGTTTGAGACTTGGATGAATCGCGCCAGCGGCATCGTCTTCATTTTGCTCGGTGCCAAAATTGCCATGACCGAGCGCTGAGCACCCCTGTCTAAGTGCCCTGAACATGGGCTTGCGTCAATTTTTTCGCAAATCCGAGACGGGCGAATGCGGTAAAATATCGGATTCACGTTTTTTGCCTTTCGATTGTTGTCGTCAGGCCTATGTTTGATTTCCAACTTTTCTGAGTAGGAATATTTCTCAAAATGCAAACCCTTTCCCCTCTTACCGCCCTTAGCCCCATCGACGGTCGTTATGCTCGCCAGTGCGAAGCTTTGCGCGGCATCTTCTCCGAATCGGCTTTCATGAACGCACGCGTGCGCGTGGAAGTCGAATGGCTTATCGCCTTGTCGCAAGCCGGCTTTGCCGAACTTGCCCCCATCAGCGAAAAGGGTGTGCAGTTCCTGCGCTCTTTGGCCGACAACTTTACCGAACAAAGCTGCGCCGAAATCAAGGAAATCGAAGCCACAACGAACCATGACGTCAAGGCCGTCGAATACTGGATCAAGAACCAGGTCGCGCACGACGAAGAATTGGCTAAGGCCAGCGAATTCGTGCACTTTGCCTGCACGAGCGAAGACATCAACAACACCAGCCACGCTTTGATGCTTACGGCCGGCCGCAAAGCTTTGGTTGAAAAGCTCGAAGGCATTCGTGCGCATATCGCCGAATACGCTCACCGCTGGGCCGACGTCTCGATGCTTTCCCGCACCCACGGTCAGACGGCAAGCCCCACCACGGTCGGCAAGGAAATGGCCAACGTCGCCGTGCGTTTGGGTCGCATTATCGAAGCCATCAATTCGGTGAAGTTCTACGCCAAGATGAACGGCGCCGTGGGTAACTTCAATGCGCACTTGATCGCCTACCCCGACTACGATTGGGAAGCTCACAGCCGCCACGTCATCGAAGACGTGTTAGGTTTAAATTTCAACACCCACACCATCCAGATCGAACCGCACGACTATATGGCCGAACTTTTCCACGAAATCGAACGCGCCAACACCGTGCTGATCGACTTTGATCGCGACGTGTGGGGCTATATTTCCATGGGCTTCTTTAAGCAAAAGCTCAAGGAAGGCGAAGTGGGCAGCTCCACGATGCCGCACAAAGTGAACCCCATCGACTTCGAAAACTCCGAAGGCAACCTCGGCATTGCCAATGCGCTCTTTAACCACTTGGCCGGCAAATTGCCGATCAGCCGTTGGCAGCGCGATTTGACCGACTCGACCGTGCTTCGCAACTTGGGTGTGGCTTTCGGTTATTCCTTCGTGGCTTACGCTGCTCTGGAACGCGGTCTCGGAAAGTTGGAACTCAACGAAGCCGTTGTTGCCGCCGATTTGGACAACGCCTGGGAAGTGTTGGCCGAAGCCGTTCAGACCGTGATGCGCCGCTACGGTGTTCCGAAGCCCTATGAAAAGCTCAAGGCTTTGACCCGCGGCAAGGGCCACATGACGCCCGAAGTGATCCACGAATTCATCGAAACGTTGGAAATTCCGGCCGATGCCAAGGCTCGCTTGCAGGCTTTGACGCCTGCCACCTACGTCGGTAAGGCTGCCGAATTGGCTCGTCGCTGCTAATTTATCGCTTCTTTAACCGTTTAATTTCAAGCGCGTGTTTGCTCAAAAATCGCAAATGCGCGCTTTTTCTTTGTAAACGAATTTGAAAAAATTCCGTGAAAACGATTGATTTCAAACTCTTATATTATTTAGGCATTTCATTATATATTGAATAAGTATTGGTAATATCTTTGCTTTCGTTCTAATCTTTCCGTCAAGAGAAAACGCTCTCTCGCGTTTGTCTCATCTCCAATCTCTCATTCGTTTATCTCTCGCTTTTTTGGACGGAAATTTTTATGAGCACCACTGCCAAAGCAACGATCACCGCCGCCATTGCAACCGCCGTTGCCGGTTGCGCCCTTGCCGCCGACGTTCCCTACAAAGCCGTTGAAGCCTCGGCCATCGTGCCGCAGAAGTTAAACCTCGTCACCGAATGGGACAAGGTCTTCCCGCAGGAAAAGACGGTCGCTCACAGCAAGATCACGTTTGTCAATCGCTACGGTATTACGCTTGCTGCCGACCTCTACATTCCGAAAAACGCCAAGGGCAAGCTCCCGGCGATTGCCGTGAGCGGCCCGTTCGGCGCCGTGAAAGAACAGTCCTCGGGCTTGTACGCTCAGGAACTTGCTCGCCGCGGTTTTTTGACGATTGCCTTTGATCCTTCGTTTACCGGTGAAAGCGGCGGGACGCCTCGCTATGTGCCTTCGCCCGATATCAACACCGAAGACTTCTCGGCAGCCGTGGATTACCTTTCCACGCGTGAGGATGTCGACGCGGACAAAATCGGTATTCTGGGTATCTGCGGCTGGGGCGGCTTTGCCTTAAACGCTGCAGCCATCGACACGCGCATCAAGGTGACGGTCACGTCCACCATGTACGACATGAGTCGCGTGAACGCCAACGGCTACTTTGACGCCATGGACGAAAACGCCCGTTATGAACTCAAAAAGCAATTGAACGCTCAGCGTACCGCCGACTACAAGGCCGGTCGCTACGCTTTGGGCGGCGGTGTGCCCAACGTGTTGCCTGCCGACGCACCTCAGTTTGTCAAAGACTACTTCGACTACTATAAGACCGCACGCGGCTACCATGTGCGATCCTTGAATTCCAACAACGGCTGGAACAAGACCCATGCACTGCCCTTTATCAACTTGCCGATTCTGTCTTATAGCCAAGAAATTCGCTCGGCCGTGATGTTGGTGCACGGTGAAAAAGCGCACTCCCGCTACTTCAGCGAAGATGCATTCAAAAAGCTCAAGTACGACAACAAGGAGCTCGTGATCATTCCTGGCGCAAATCACGTCGACTTGTATGATAAATTTGACAAGATTCCGTTTGATCGCATCGATGCCTTCTACCGGAAAAACTTCGGGATTTAAAATCAGAAAGTCTCCAAACTTTGAAAAGGACGCCCTCATGCTAAGACGAGAATTGATCTCTTCCGCACTCTTGACCATGGGGGCGTTTTCTTTGCCCGCATGGGCGCAAACGAAGTTACCGACCGGAGTACGCGCTTTGGACTTGAAAACGAGAACCGTGAAACTTAACAGCGGCTGCACCATGCCCGTTTACGGCATCGGGTGCTATAGCCTGCACGGCAAAACCTGCATTGACGCGATTCATGCAGCTTTCAATTGCGGTGTTCGCTTAATCGACACGGCATCAATCTACGGCAACGAAGAGGAAGTGGGCGAAGCTATGCGCACCTCGGGCGTTGCCCGCAAAGAAATCTTTGTGACCACCAAGCTCTATCCGCCGCAGTTTAAAAACGCTAAGAAAGCGATCGACGAGTCGCTTAAGAAACTCAATATCGACTACGTTGACTTGATGCTCTTGCACCACCCCGGAAGCTACGACGTCGATGCCTATGAAGCCATGGAAGAAGCCGTGCGCGAAGGCAAGATTCGCTCGGTCGGATTGTCGAACTGGTATGTGAAAGAGTTGACCGACTTTTTACCGCGCGTCAAAACCGTGCCCGCACTCGTGCAAAACGAAATCCATCCCTACTACCAAGACCTCGATGTCGTGCCCTTTATTCAGGAAAAAGGCATTGTCGTCGAGGGATGGTATCCGTTGGGAGGACGCGGTTATAACGCCGAGCTCTTATCCGATCCGACGCTTGCAAAGATTGCCAAGGCGCATGGCAAGAGCCTTGTGCAAGTGATCCTGCGATGGAACCTGCAACGCAACATTGTGGTGATTCCGGGCTCAAGCAACCCGGCACACATCAAAGAAAATACCGAGATCTTTGACTTCGAATTGACTCCCGAAGAAATGGAGACGATCCGAAGTCTCAATCGCAACGAAAAGCACGACTGGTATTAAGTCGTCGTCTTTTCGAGCAAACTGCCAAGTCGCGTCACAAAGAGCTGCGCAGCCGGGCTAAAGACTTGGTTGCGCTTCCATGCGAGCGCGAGTTTGGATTCAAGCTTAGGTAGCAACGGCCGGTAGATGAGTTTTGTTTGTGCGTCGCCGTTGTAGAGCCCCTTGAGAGACACCAAGTAGCCGATCTCGTTTTCGGCCAAAACGGCGGCGTTATAGACCAAGTTGTAGGTGGCCACCACATTGAGTCGCTCAAACGCGTCCCCAAACCACGCCACAAAGTCGTTTTCAGCAGACGTTTTGGCAATGGCCTGACGCGAGAGCAACAAGGGTTTATCGAGTAAGTCCGAGCGCTCGATCCCCTCTTTTTGTGCCAAGGGGCCGTTTTTCGGAACCCACACGCCCCAGGTGTCGATGTCGTTGAGTTCCAGGTACTCGAACTTGGACAAATCGATCGGCTCGATCAAAAGCGCAAAGTCCAACAATCCTTTTTCCAAACGCTCGACCAAGTCCGGACCGTTGCCGCTAAAGACGTGCACGCGCACTTTGGGATATTCTTTGCGAATGTCGGCAATGACGTGCGCCAAGGTGTGAACTGCCGGTGTTTCGCCCGCGCCGATATAGATGTCGCCCGCAATGTCGTTTTTATCAGTTTTAAATTCCGCGCGCGTCTTTTGCACGATGTCGACGATTTCTTCGGCGCGCTTCATCAAACGCATGCCGTCTTCGGTTAACGACACGCTATGGCTGTGACGCACGAAAAGGTCGGTATCGAGCTCTTCTTCGAGTTCTTTCAACTGGCGCGAGAGCGTGGGTTGCGTGACGTGCAAAACGTTGGCGGCCTTGGTAAAGCTTGCCTCTCTGGCCACGGCCAAAAAGTAGCGCAGGGTTCTGAGTTCCATAACAATCACTCCGTTCGTATTGTTATGTTATTTTACTATAAGACGATATGAGAAATTGATATTGGCAATATCTTTGAGATGCTCTTAGCATTTGAGTGTCTCAAATCTCTTTTCCTATATTGCCATGCAAGCCAATCATCCCAAACTTCTCGTTGCCATTTTGACGCTCGGCGTCTTCGGGATCATCAATACCGAAATGGGGGTTGTCGGCCTCATCCCCTTAATTGCCGAAATTTACAACGTCTCGGTGGCGCAAGCCGGTTGGACCGTCACCTTGTTTGCGATTGCCATTGCCGTATGCGGACCGGTGACGCCGGTACTTTTTAGCCGCTTTAACCGCAAGTCCGTGATGCTTTTGTGTTTGTCTGTCTTTGTGGCCAGCCCCATGGTTTCGGCTTTCACGGACTCCTTTGCCGTGCTTCTGGCCTCGCGCACTATCCCTGCGATTTTGCATCCGGTCTACGTGTCGATGGCTTTTACCGTGGCAGCCCAATCGGTTCCCAAACACGACTCTCCCAAGGCTATCGCCAAAGTCTTTATCGGCGTGTCGGCCGGTATGGTCTTGGGTGTGCCCTTTGCAAGCTTTATTGCCGGCGCCTACTCGTATGAAGTTGCCATGCTTTTCTTTGCATTGGTCAACGCTCTCGTCTTTGCCCTGACGTTTGCCTTTGTGCCGAGCATGCCCGCAACCGCCACCGTGAGCCACAAAGAGCAGTATGCCGTTTTAAAGCGAACGGGCGTGTGGTACGCCTTGGCTGCCGTCATTTTCACCAATGCCGCCACGTTCGGGTTCTTCAGCTACATGGCAGATTTCTTGAAGTCCGCCACGCTCTTGGACTTCGGCTTTGTGAGTCTGGTGCTTTTCGTTTACGGGGCGTCCAACATCGTCGGCAACGTCTTGGCAGGCAAACTTTTGGTGTCGCACACCGTTGTCACCGTTCGCACGACGCCATGGCTCATTGCCGCCGTTTTGGCTTTGATCTTTGTTTTGCAATCCAATGCCTGGGCCATGTTTGCCGTGATCTTTGTGTTCGGGGTCTTGACGGGGTTGTCTTCGAACAACAGCCAATACCTGATGACGGAAGCCGCTAGCGACGCGCCCGAATTTGCCAACGGTCTCTTTTTGAGTGCCGCCAACTGCGGCACGGCCGTGGGCACCATGTTCTGCGGGCTTTTTGTCTCGGGCTTGGGCGTAGCTTACAGCGTTTTCGGCGCGCTCATTTGTTTGGTTTTGGCCGTTTCGGCCGTGTATCTTGCCACCGGCCTTACACTCAAATCGAAGATTGGCGGTGTGCGTGTTGATGCCCAAGCCGAAGCGATTCGTTCTTAAGACTTAAGGCTTTTGTCTCACAGCCCACGTAATACCTCAAACTGTGGGCTGTTTTCTCGCGTTTTTAACCGTTTTGTCACCAAGTTGGGCTATATTCTGCAAACGCTTCGGGTAACGGTAGCCGATTCCATCCGAAGACCAAGCTCCACGATCAACACGTTACAGGACTCTGACAAGGGCTCAAGCCCGAGAGAAAAACACAAAATGAAAAAGTTTCTTCTGACAGCCATCGCCTCCGGTCTCGTTGCCGTTGCAGGCCTTGCCAACGCCGCCACCCTGACCGTTGCCGCCACGCCCGTTCCCCACGGCGATATTTTGCGTTTGGTCGAACCCGACCTGAAGGCTCAGGGCATTGATCTTAAGATCGTCGAATTCTCCGATTTCGTGAGCCCCAACATCGCTTTGGACGCCGGCGAAGTGGACGCCAACTACTATCAGCACGGGCCGTTTTTAAATGATGCCGTCAAGACCCGTCGTTTGAAGATCGCTTCCGTCGCTCCGATTCATATTCTCCCCATGGCCGCTTACTCGGACAAGATCAAAAACGTGAACGATCTGCCCAAGGGCGCCAAGGTCAGTATCCCCAACGATCCGGCCAACGGCGGTCGTGCCCTGTTGCTGTTGCAAAAGGCGGGCGTCATTAAATTGAAGGCCGACGCCGGTGTGACTGCTACGCCCTTGGATATCGCCGACAATCCGCGCCGTCTGCGCTTTGTGGAAGTCGAAGCCGCACAAGTGCCGCGCACGATTCCCGATGTGGACTTGGCTGTGGTCAATTCCAACTACGCCATCGGCGTGGGTTTGAATCCCTTGACCGACTCCATCTACTTGGAAGACAAGGACAGCCCCTATGCCGTGGTGGTTGCCGCCCGTCAAGGTCAGGAAAACAAGGCCGAAGTGCAGGCCTTGGTGAAGGTTTTGACGAGCCAGAAGGTCAAGGACTTCATGCTTGAAAAGTACAAGGGTAGCGTGGTGCCTGTTTTCTAAGACAAACGCACTCTCTTTTGAGAAATCCTGAGTCGCTCGCTGACCAATCGTGTCGGCGGGCGATTTTTTTAATCGATTCAGAATATAACGCGATAACAATGTTGAATAAAATTCAACATTGTTATCGGATAAAATCCTAAATGTTTTAAGTTACTTCATTGATAACATTGGGTAAATGCATTTTCCTCGAACGCTTGAATCGACACTTAACAAAGCGAGCGCCTCCCGCAAATGTGTGTCGGTCACCGGTATGCGCGGTAGCGGCAAAACCGCACTATTACAACGAGTAGAACAAGCTCGAGGCTACGTGTCGCTCGCCGATTTCGTTCACCGCGAACTCGCGGGAACATCTCCTGCCGGTTTTTTGAAATCGCATCCGGCCCCGGCAATGTTCGACGATATCGAGAACGCGCCTCAACTGTTAGCGGCTATCGATCGGGCAACCGAACATTCGGACGCTCCGGGACAATATTTGATAGCAAGCTCGTTGCGTCTCTACGATTTACCTCACATCTCCGACACCTTCTCCGAACAAACGGCGCACCTCAACCTGATGCCGCTTTCGATCTACGAACGCGCCGGTTTGGGCGACAGGCAAAAGCCTTTTGTGCCGTCTTCGGCTTGTTATGATGCGACGCCCTTGCCTGTTATGTCCGATTCGGACTTATGGGAGACGATCTTTCGAGGCGGTTTCCCGGAAATTGCGACGGAAACAAATCCGCGGCAATGCCAAGAGTTTTACGAAAGTCTTTCGGAAGAAATCTTGCGACTCGATGTCCGTGCAATTTGTCATTTCGAGCGCCCTCAATCGTTTCGAAAGTTTTTGAAAGCGCTGGCGCATACGGTGGGAGAAGAAGTTCAGATCAACCGCATTGCGCATCTTGCCGACATCAGTATGCCGACAGCCAGGCGGTGGCTCGAAATCGCGCGCGTTTGCGGCCTTACGGTATTGATTCCGGGGTTGGAAATATCGGGCATACAAACCGTGAAGCGCCCGAAACTCTATTTGAGCGACACCGGGCTGTTGTCGATGCTCCTTGATTGCCGTTCAAGCGCACAATTGTCCGAATACGCCTTGGCGCCGCAAATCTTCGAAAACTTCGTCGTGATTGAAATTCTCAAAAGCCATGTGCATAACGGACTGTCCCCGAAACTTTTCCATTACCGCGACAACAAAGGCCGTTCGGTGCCGTTAATGATTGGCGAGGACGACACTTACTGGTGCGTGGATATCAGGCTCACGGCTTATCCGAAAACAAAATTGCGACAAGCTGAAGATATTCTCAAAGCTCGAAACCTCAAAATCGGTTTTTCGTCCATGATCTGCACCGTCGACAAGCCCCAAGGCATTGCACCCGACATCGTTGCCCAAGGCATTTGGACGATTTGAGTTTTCTCACAAAAAAGATATCGAGGCGAAAGTCGTAAAACTCTCACCCCGATCGGGTTTTAGGCTTTAGCGCAAGGTTTTACAGACCCTGCGCCCATCGGTTAACCGATTAAGCCTTTTCCTTTGCGACCTTCTGGCCGGCCACACGACCGAACACCAAGCAGTCGAGAATAGCGACGGAACCCAGACGCACGGCACCGTGCACACCGCCCGTGGCTTCACCGGCTGCGTACAAGTGCGGAATCGGTTCGTCGGTGCGAACGTCGATCACGCGGCAGTCGATATCGGTCACGAGACCGCCCATGCAGTGGTGAACCTTGGGCTGCAATTCGCAAACGTACCAGGGACCCGTGGTGAGCGGCACCTGATCGTTATTGATGTAGCGGCCCCAAACCGGGTCGGACTTCTTCTTGACAACTTCGTTGAAGGTGTCGACCTGCTTCTGAAGCTTGGCGGCGTCAATGCCGGCAGCCTTGGCCAATGCGGCCAAAGAGTCGTACTTTTCAACGATCTTGTTTTCAAGCATGCGTTCCAAAAAGCCCGGACGCTGCTTCTTCAACGGAGCAACGTTGGGTTCGTTACAAATGGCGAAGCACTTCTTGCCGTTGGCCTGTTCGACCATGATGGCGTCGGCTCGAACCTTACGGTTTGCCAATTCGTTCACGAAACGTTCGCCGGCGGCGTTGACCCACAACCCGTATTCGGCAGCGGCCGTCTGGTTGAACTGCCAGCCGATACCCATACCCTTTTCACGCGGGCAGCCCCACGGACCGCACTGGATCCAGTCGGCCTGCACCTGCAAGGCACCGATAGCGGCGGTTTCACGCCAGAGCTCCGACGTAGCGCCCGGCT
>ERZ1035006.2334-NODE-2334-length-10905-cov-9.955300_pt1 | contig 10905 bp, 11 predicted proteins | sample MGYA00520694_ERZ1035006 | MGnify/ENA primary metagenome ERZ1035006 (study PRJEB33766, sample SAMN09781746) | gut metagenome | biome: gut microbiome | host: Homo sapiens | place: Madagascar | study: EMG produced TPA metagenomics assembly of the PRJNA485056 data...
CAGAAAAATTTCTTCCAAGAAAATAGCAAAAAACATATTTTTCTTCTACTATTCTCGAACTACAAATTTTATTCCAATCATTTTCATTTAACAATAAAGTAGGATCAATACAAAGTTCAACCTTTTTTCCTATTGCAGTTTCCAAAACAGAAACTACCGACTGCTCTCTTACGCTTACCGCTTGATATGATGACAAATCCTCCTTAAAAAACTTATCTTCATCTTCTGTTAATTGATTTGTACCCAAACTTGCAGCATATGAAAATGAATCTTTGGTCCCCAAACAATATCACTACCCGTAATAAAAGCTTGATAGCAAGATAAAGCTTTTTTTATATTTTTCAAATCAAAGAAAGTTTCACTATGAGGTATATTTTCTTTGTTAAACTTTTGTATTACACTATTTCTATCTTTGTATTTTTTATAATAATCTCTATACTTTAGCCTATTAAACAAAGAGTAAAGCCACACCTTTAGGTCTATTATTTGTTGCTTTGGAAAATGCATTTTTTTATAGTAATCAATAGGTACGCATAATTGTTCTGCACAATATCCGTTTTGCTCAATAAACTTGCATAAAGCATACGCCTGTAAATTTCCACCATAATTATTTGAATTATAATAATGTGTAACTATACCAAATCTCATAATACTAACTCCAAAACTAAATTTTATATAAGCATTATAAAAACAGATTTTTCAGAATCTATACAAAATATTATTAATCTAAAATTATAAAAACGAAAATAAAAAATCAACAACTACTAAACAGGGTTAAATTTATGCATAAATTAAGTATTTTCCGCTACTGATATATAAAATCAAATTATACTATACTTTTTCCATTTACATACCACTTCAGAAAATTTATACTCACACCAAAAGCCTATAAACTTTTTCTATTTCCTCGGTATTTCCTTTCTTTTCGGTTTTTAGATATTCAATAACCGAATTTCTAAGCTCTTCGTCATCAATCATTCTTTCAATGCCTACGGCAATCGCGTGTGCATTCATATCAACAACAAGGCCGTTCTTTTCTTGAATCATCTGATTATATACGCATTCAAAATTGGTTGTAACACAAGGCTTGTTTAATATTCTTGCCTCGGCAAGAGTCAAACAAAATCCCTCAGAACGAGATGTTTGAACATATATATCAGCTGCATTCATATACTTATACGGATTAGACTGTGCACCCAAAAGAATAAATCTGTCTTCCAGTTTACTATCCTTAATTTGCTTTTCAAGATTAGTTCTTTCCGGCCCGTCACCTACAGCAAACCAATGAATATCATAGCCTTTATCAACAAGGATTTTACAAGCATCAATAGCCATATCATAACCTTTATAATCATTATATCTTCCGACTGTGACAATTTTATTACCGCTATAATTATCAATGACATTCTCCGAATTTGCCATTTTTTTTATTAATTCAGCGTTATTAACATCGTAAATCGCTATACATTTGTCAACGTATTCAGGGAAAACACGTTTCATTTTCTCGTTTTGGCTGTCAGAAACAGAAATAATATAATCAATTTTAGAAAAATTAACCAAATCGTCTTCTCGCCTATGACCAACTGCTTCATAATCAGCATTAATCCACACTGCTTTCTTCTTTGCTTCTACTCTATTAGAAACATACTTTACAGGCAAACCCTGACCCCAACCTATTGCCAAATCGTATTTCCTGTCAAGTTGTTCAAATGCGTTTTTACAATTTTGCCAATAAACTTCAGCTTCATGCGAACTATTTTGGGATTTTTTATTTTTTCTTAATGCTTTTGCGAGCCTTAATCTTGTAAACAGAAACCGTAGATTTAGTGTTTTTATTTGTTCTTTTAATGACATGTTGCAAAACTGATTGAATTTCGGAAGTGGTAAAACATGCACTCTTTCATCAAGCAATTCTTCAAAAAATCCGCCACTTCTAAATAATAACAAATCAATTTCGTAATTTGAATAATCAAATAAAGATAACAAAGAGACTAAACTTTTTTCAGCTCCGCCACAATCCAATGAATTAATAACAAATAAAACCTTCTTTTTCATTTCTTCACATTCTCCAATAACTTTAGCAAATACTCTTTTGAAGACTCCAACATTTTATCTTTTATTTCGTTTACGCTATAATAATCAATTTTATTCATTAACCGATACTCTGTTACAATGTGACCTTCTATACCAAGTTCGGAAAGAAGATCGACCATCCTAGAGTTAATCCCCTCTTCTCTTTCAATAACAGCAAATTGCTTTTCATAAATAACGGAAAAAGCAGTGGCATGAAAACTGTTAGAAACAACAAAATCTGCATTTTTAATAAGTGATAAAAATACATCCGGTCCATAATCTTCAAAACATTTATCACAATAATCACTATTATATAAAGAATAAATCTTAACTTTATATTCCTTTGCATACTGTAAGGAAAAAGACTTCACGCTATCGGAATTTTCAAAATCATATACAAGAATGTACTTGTTGTCAAATTCCATTTTGCTTTCTACACAATCCCATTCTTCTCTGCTTAACAAAAACACAGGATCAAGTACGACACAAGCATCTTTAATTCCTAAATCATCTAAGATTTTCAGTGCTGATTTTTCTCTAACTGAAACATAATCTATGCTTTCAATAAAAGCCTTAGTTTGATTTTTCAACTCATCGGGAATTTCCGATACAGAAAACGAAGCAGCATAAGTAGCTCGTATACCGTTTTTGACAAACTGAAGATAATATGCAGGATCTTTACCGTTTTCCATCATTGTATTCCATATTTGATCACTGCCTGCAATATATAAATCCGCCTCAGGAGGATTGTTCTTTAGTTCATCAAATGTTTTATAACATTTTGTTAAATGATAATACTTGTTCCAAAAATTCTCGAAATTTGTTTTTCGCAAGCTGTTTTTATATTTCAAATATTCGGCAAGCCTTGAGGGAAACTTTGCACATATATAGGCAGTTTTCAAAATAATGTTCTTCGCATATTTTTCGGTGTTGCAAACAAAAGGCCTAAAATGATTAAATCTTTCGGGAATATAATCAATTATTTCAACATCTTTTCCTAATGATTCCAAATAATGCATTAATGCATATGCCTGCAATGTTGCACCGTGATTATTAACTTTTTGACAAGTTATAGTTTTAATTATCATTTTTTATATTTGCTAACTTTTCCGCTTTTTCTTTACCTATTATTCTTCTAATAAATCTTTTAACTTTCAACTGTGCAGCGGACTGTCCGCTCCAACTTGCATCATACCAATGGATTGAATAAGTATTCTTTGTCTTCGTCAACTTACCGGTAATGCTTTCATAAGGATTAAAATATTCTGCCGGATAAATATGAACATCGCAGACTGTTTGCTCCGTACCATCGAGCTTTATGCCCTTTGTTCTAAACAAATCTGTTGCTACCTTCGGGCAGCCGATTTGATTATATGAGCCGTCGGGATTAATAAACTGCCAATCCCTATAAACATCAACATGTTCTTTCAAAAACGGCAAACCAGCTTCAGAACCGAATCCCTGACCCGTATTAACATTCTCATTATTTTCAAAGCTCATATATGCTTTATTCTCGAGCAAATCATCAAGCGGCTTTATAACCTCTACATCGGTATCCATATATATTCCGCCGTATTCGTAAACCATCATAAGCCTTGCCACGTCAGACACAAACGCATACTTTTTCGCTTCATAAGCCTGCTCCACAAAAGGCATACAGTGAATGTCAAAATTACCTTCATTCCATTCAATAATTTCATAATCCGGGCAGTATTTTTTCCAGCTGTCTATGCACTTTTTTACGCTTTTTGGTTTTTCGTTTCCGCCAAACCAAAAATAATGAATTTTCTTCGGTATCATACTAATCTCCGATAATTTTATAGATCTTTTCTACTTCGTTTTGATTTGAATAATCTGTTGTTTTCATATTGGATATAAACCGATTTTGCTTATCCTTATCAAGAATAAAATCCGCAAGTGCATTTGCGCAGCCTGCATTATCCATCGGAACAATCGCTCCGTCAAAGCCGTCATTAAGTTGACTCTGCGCCGTAGTGTAATTTGTAATTACCACCGGCTTGTCCAATATCTGTGCTTCCCTGACAGCCACGCATTTACCCTCATATCTTGAGGGCTGAACATAAATATCGCATGCTTTAATATACGGATAAGGATTATCCTTTTTGCCAAGAACAATAACCGTGTCATCCATTTTATACTCACTGATTTTTGTTCTTATCAATTCCTCATCAGAGCCATATCCGATTAAATACCATTTGAAATCTACACCCTTTGCTTTCATAATGCTTGCAATTTCAGGCACATTATCAAAATTCTTTGCTTCGCAAAATCTGCCAATCGAAAGAAGTTTAGTAGAATCAGCAGGCATTTCATTTGACACATCAAACTCATTAGATTGTTCTTCAATAAACGTCTTAGAAAGAATATTCTCAATCAAGACAATTTTACTTTTCAGTTCAGGAAATTTTTTCAAAAATGCAGCAGTTACATCATCCGAAATAGAAACGATATTGTCAAAGCGTGACCACATCTTTAATTCAGACTTAACATCTACTTCAATAGTTGAATAATCCGTATGTATCCAAGCAATTTTTTTGTCTGCATTTACTTTTTTAGAAACAATATAATGTGGAGTCAAAAAGCTGATTGCACAATCGTAATTTTTATCATTTATCTTGGGCAAAGAGTCAACGACATATTTATGACTGTAATCAATAGCAACGGCACTGCTTTGAGCAGAATGCTTAATGCTATAATTCTTAACCTTGATTTTACCTACAAGTCTGCCTAAAACAACCTTTATCTGTCCATCTTTCAATGCGCTAACCATAGACAGCATAACAGCCCTGTACTGAGGAATTTCAGGCAACAGATTAACCTGCTCGGGAATAAGATCCATCAAATCTCCGCTATGCCTAAGGAGGAACAAATCAACATCGTATTTTGAATAATCAATACTGCTTAACAATCCGAGCAGAGCCCGTTCTGCTCCGCCGATTTCCATGGCGTGTGAAAAAACAAAAATCTTCTTTTTCATTATTCTACCTTCATAGTAAATGATGAATTCTTCTTAACTTTGTATTTATTAACCACAGACAATACATATCCGGCCGGAATTGCTAACACCGTTTGTAATTTCCTTGGGGATTCACTTATAAAATTGTAATTTTTTGCAAGAATAGAACTTGACACATAATGAACGCATGTTTTCAAAAGTTCTAAACCTGATTGATATTTCATCTCAGAAATTCTAAAGAAAGCAAACCCTTTAGGATTATTATAATACTGCTTCCACATAGAAAATGAAGAACCATCCTCTTGGTAATCAACAATGCAAACAGGCTCATTCATTATCAAAAGTTCTTTTGTTTCATCAACAATATGATACTTGTATGCCAAGCCGACATATTTTTCGCCTTCAAACTCAGGATACATCGGAGTAGCATTAATGACATCTGTCCTGTAAATAAGCTTCTTGTCTCCTGAACCACCGTTATTATAATATCCCATCAAGGTCGTTGACTTTTTATTCGGGAGTTCTGTGCCGATTACCTTACCGTCGCTTTCATAAACATCAAGAGCAATAATTCCCGCAAATTTATCCGAGCCTTTTTCTCTCCAAAACGAGATGATTTTTTCAACAGCATCATCAGGCATATAATCATCCGAATCAATACAAACATTAAGTTCTGTATCTATATTTTCGTAAGCTATATTATGAGCGGTATGCATTCCGCCGTTTTCTTTATAGATATATTTAATTTCAAAGCCATTGTCTTGCTTTTGCCACTCTTTAATCAGTTGGGCAGTATTGTCTGTTGAGCCGTCATCAACAACAAGCCAAACAAAGTCCTTACTCGTCTGTCTGCAAAGACTCTCATAACACTTATGAATTATGTAGCCCCTGTTATACGCCGGGGTAAATACGGTTAATGTTTTCATAAATCCTTCTCCGCTAATTTTAAGTAAAAATCAGTAAGCCACTCTGCAGTTGATTTAATGTCATAGCCGGCATCAATAATTTTTTGCTGAGTATTTTTTCGCTCATAAGGAAGCATTGAAACAATTTTTTCTGCCCATTCTTTTGGAGATTTTTCAAGGCTCATAAATTCAACATTGCCCGTTATGTCTACCTCTTTTGTAACGGTATCCGACAAAAGGCACTTTAATCCTGACGCTTGCGCTTCAATAACAGATACGGGAAGTCCCTCATAAAACGATGGCATAATAAATAAATCAAAAGCATTTAATAATTCAGGAATATCTGATCTTACTCCAGTAAATATAACACTATCATCGATATTCATCTTATTAGTTTTTTCTAATATTTCGTTTTTTAAGTCTCCATCTCCAACAAGTATTAATACTGCGCTTGGCACATGTTTTTTATACTCATAAAAAACATCAATTATGAACTGATGATTTTTTTGATGATTAAATCTTGCAACGCTTCCTACAACAAACTTATCATTAATTGCAAACTCAGCTAAAACTTTTTTTCTCAAAGCGTTATCATAAGTATATATTTCGGAATTAATTCCATTATTGATTATTTTAATATCAGTTGCATTTTTACCAAAAAGCCATCTTGCAGCTTTATCAGAACAAGCAAATTTATAGTCACAACATGAATTAAAATTAAATTTTAATACCGATTTTACTAACCCCTTTAATCCTACACCATCATTGCTGTTATGCGAATGCGCTATTGCGATACGATTATGTTTTTTTGCTATTCTAAGATGAACATTTGCAGAACTGTCCAAATGGCTGTGAACGATTTTATACTCTTTATGCTCACTAAAAAATTTATTCCACCAAGCGATATATTGAAAATGATTAACCACTCGATAATCGGGACAATGATAAATCATTCCTCCGAGTTCGTTAATCTCTTCATCAAAAGCACATTTTTCCTGTGTATGAACAACAAAATCAAATTGAATTTTGTTTTTATCTACAGTTCTGTAGAGATTCATTATAAAATTTTCTATTCCGCCACGATTCATCTCGTGAACAACCATTAAAATTCTTATCATAATTAATCAACTAAAAATCCCACATAGCCCTCTGTTGCATTATCTCTGTGTATAATTCTGCAAGGATTTCCGATTACTATTGAATGTGACGGCACATCGCAATTAACAAAAGAATTAGGTGCGACCAACACATCATCGCCTATTTCAACTTTTCCTACAACAGTTGAATTAATTCCTAAATATACTTGATTTCCAATAATAGGGGCACCCATTCTACCCCCCCTATTTTCTTGTCCTATCGAAACGCCCTTAGCCAAATTAACATTCTTGCCAAGCACTGCGCCATTGTTTATTGTAATATTATACGGATGTGCAATTTGTAAACCGGCACCTATTTTCACATCAGGATTGATTTCCAAACCGTACTTCGTTTTCAAACGCCTGTGATATATAAACAGGACAAGTCTTGATAAATATCTTCTTTTATTAATACATTGCAACTTTCTGTATGTATAAACAAACCTTACTCTGTGTTCTGTTACATACGAAAACAAAAATCTAAAAAGCGAAAATTTTGTACCCGTCATTCTATAATAATCTTTTTTGAATGTTTCAAACATATATTCCTCCGATTAAACGAAAAAATTAAATTCACTAAGAGTAATTCTGTGGTATCTATTGCTAAATTGACCATGAGCAATATTAATTTCATAATAGAAAAATGCCAAGTAACAAACAACGACACATACTTTCATAAGCGTTCGCCACTTAGGATTTACCATATTAAACAATCTGGGAAGGGCAATAACAGGGAAAATATAAAAATAATTTGCGAGTCTGGCAAAATAATTGGCTGTACCGAAAAGTGCAACGAACATTATTTCGCCGTTAAGAAAGGCAAGATTCATACATAAACCCTCGGCACGATTAACCTCATTGTACGGGTCATTTATCTGCTTTCGCAAAATAAATGATAGCACAATGGGTACAAGGCAAACCAAAAGTCTGAAAGGATTAACTCCGCCTCCGCTAAATGATTCAGCAGTATACTCCTCACCAAGTGCATCTGTAATACCAAGTACTGTACCCAGCATCGGCCGAAGTAAAATACCGATTAAAAAGAATATTACTATCCACATAACGGTTTTATTATTCTGCCACGGTACAAAGAACAACAAAGGAACAATCAAATACATAAACGAATACGCATGGAAAGTTTCGGCAATAAATATCCAAAAAACAAACCAAAACCATTTTTTATTTATTGCCTTATCAACAGCTACCAAACAAAATGCTACGGCAACGCATTGTTTAATTGCTGCCAATGGGAATGTAAATATTAAACAAATAAACAAGAACATCGACATCAAAAAATCCGTCGAATACTTATGGATAAACCAAATATATATCCCATAAGTTATAATGGCAAATACCATCAAATAACCGTTAGTACTGAAACCGAGAGATTTAAGAATGATCGAAAAAACATTAAATCCGAAATTATCGCCGAATGACCAACTCACATCGGAAAAATCAAAATTTGATTTAGTGTGTTCGTCATATGCAAATGTGTATGCAGTCGTATCATTATAATTTGTTCTCAATCCTGCAAAAATTGCCATTGCAACAATCGGAATAAGCCACAATATTTTCTCTTTATACACATAGCCTGACAAATTTTCTCTTTTTGTAGAAAACCTGTCATAAAAAAAAGCAGCCGCCAAACTAATTAACACTACGGGAACTAATTTCCACATAATTTATTCTCCAAACAACTCTTTAATCGTTTCTTCAACAACTTTGTTCTTATCAAAAACTTCTTCCATATGAATACGAGATTGCTTGCCCATTTCAACTTTTTGATCATACGGAAGCTCGATAAATTTTTTCAAACAGTCATATAGGCTGTTTGCATTTTTTCGTTCACACAAATAACCGCTTTTATTTTCAACAACTGCCTCAAGGCAACCGTGGATATTACTTGTAATAAGCGGTCTGCCCATTGCGGCACATTCGAGATTTGTATTTGCCATACCCTCATGCCAAGAAGGCAAGACAAAGCAATGCGCCTTTTCGATAAACGGATTAACATCATTTTGATAGCCATGATACTTTAGCCAACCGTCATTTTCATATTTGTTTATGATATTTTCATAATCTTCTTCGTAATTTCCCAAAACATCAAGTTCAAAATTATATCCGTTTTTATACAATCTTTGCATAGCCTCGAAAAGTTCGTTAATGCCCTTTTCAGCCATAACTCTGCCCATAAATAAAAATCTAACCGTTTTAGTGTTTTCGGGATAAGTTCTATATGAAAACTTATCAAGATTTACACCGGCACCGTTAAGAAGCTTGGTGTTTTCTTTTTTTACAATTCCCAAATTTACAAATACTTCTAAATTTTCAATATTTTCAAAAAACATAACTTTTGCATTTTTTGAAGAAACTTTATACATAGCCGTAACAAGTTTTTTTAATATTCCGTCATTTTGAAATGTTGTTCCCAAGCCTGTTATATTAACTGCATACGGTATTTTTTTTAATCTACAAATAAGTCCGGCATAAACATTTGGTTTAATTGTATATGTAATTACTAAATCCGGTTTGACTTGATTAATAATCTTGCTGTATCTTAATAAAAGCTTAATGTCTTTTACAGGATTTACTCCTCTTCTGTCAACAGGCGTATCGATTATTTTACAGCCCAAAGATGTTAATTCTTCAACATATTCATCAGCCGGAACAGAAGTATATACTTTTTGATTAAGTGTGCCAAGCCTTCTTATTAAATCCTCTCGAAAATCATATAAACCGCTTGCGCAATTTGCGATTATTAAAACTTTATTCATCCGGTTCAATTACCTTTAACTCGTTATACTTCATCATATATGTATTTTCTCTATAATTACCGATAATACAATCGTTTGCCTTACCCTCAAGATTATTAACGATAAGACTCATATGGTCACTTCCGCTTTCGTAAGCATGCGGATAGCCGCCGCCAAAACGGGGGTTGACCTCCGAAATGTAATACTCGCCGTTTATGTCAAATATATCAATATCTATTTGACCTCTGTAACCGGCTCTTATTACGAACTCCTTAATAAGTTCAAAAAGTTTTTCATCCTTGAATGAAACAGCTTTGTCTGTTTCCCCGGCACGCATCTTAATTTTCTTCTTTGTGAAAATTGATACAACCTCACCGGTAATCATATCAATATAAACATCTGCTCCGATTTCCTGACCGTCAAGAAATTCTTGTATCATAAGACCGTCTTCGTGTGCGAAAAGTAAATCAACCGTTTCTCTGTCGGTCACCTTTGAAATCGAAATACTTGCACTGCCTCTTGCAGGCTTAACAAATACCGGAAATTTTGCCGTCTCGTTATCCAAATCCGCAAAGAATTCATCCTTATCCATATAAGATTTTGCACATTTATAGTCGTTTTCAACAAGCCATTTATACATTTCATATTTGTCAAGTGAGCGTTCACAAAGTTCATATGACGAGCCAATCACTCTTGTTCCGACACTTTCAAATTTATCAACATTATTTGCAAGCAAAGAAAGCTCAGGGTCAATAAGGGAAAGGACACCTGTGATTTTTTCATTTTTACAAATATCAAGAATAACATCAAGATAACCGTCATCTGTCATTCTCGGAACTATATAATATTTATCTGCATCATAAATTGCCGGCGCAAGATTGCTGCAATCCGTGGCAATCACCAGCCCCTTGCCGCTAAGTGCTTTTTTGAAATACTGAACAACCTTATTTCGTGTTCCGGCACTTAAAATCAAAATATTAGTCATTCTAAATTCCTCAAATCATCAAAAAATAATGGAGCTCCACCAGTATTAATAAATAAAATGTTTTTATGTTTAATAT
>ERZ1035006.2335-NODE-2335-length-10903-cov-6.833426_pt1 | contig 10903 bp, 8 predicted proteins | sample MGYA00520694_ERZ1035006 | MGnify/ENA primary metagenome ERZ1035006 (study PRJEB33766, sample SAMN09781746) | gut metagenome | biome: gut microbiome | host: Homo sapiens | place: Madagascar | study: EMG produced TPA metagenomics assembly of the PRJNA485056 data...
AATTCAGGAGTAACATTTTGCACATAATTACGAATAAAATAACTTTTATATGCATTTAAAGGGGGATTTTGTGTTGATTTGAAGAATCAAAAGTATTATAATTACATTGATTGCAAATTGACTGTAAAAGGTATGTGGAGAGATAGAAATGAATATGGTAAAAAGAACTTGGGCTGAAATTTCACTTAATGCAATTGAGCATAACTATAATGTAATAAGAAATAAGGTTGCAGACGATACAAAGGTCTGTTGTGTTATAAAGGCTGACGGCTACGGCCACGGTGCAGTTGAGCTTTCACAGATTTATGAAAAGCTCGGAGCGGATTTTTTTGCTGTTTCAAATATTGACGAGGGTATAGAAATCAGAAAGAGCGGTTCAAAACTTCCTATTGTGATTCTTGGCTACACTCCCGTTTCAGAGGCTGAAAATCTTGCTGAATATGATATTTCTCAGGCTGTTTTTTCACTTGAGTATGCAAAGGAGCTTTCTGAAAAATGTGTTGCAGAGGATTGTATCTGCAAAATGCACATAAAGGTTGACTCGGGAATGTCAAGAATCGGCTTTATGTGTCAGGAATTTCCACGGGATGAATATTCTATTGAAGAAATTTGTGAGGCTTGTTGTCTGCCGAATCTTGAGGTTGAGGGGCTTTTTACTCATTTTTGTGTGTCTGATGAAGATGCCGAGGGCAGAGAGTTCACAAACAAGCAGTATGAAAACTTTATTCATGTGCGTGACAGCCTTAAAAAGCGAGGCGTTGATATCAGCGTTGTTCATTGCTCAAACAGCGGCGCAATTGAAGATTACCCCGAAACCTGTTGCGATATGGTAAGAGCAGGTATTATCCTCTACGGACTTGCTCCGTCATCAAAGCTTGCCGACAGACTTGACCTTGTTCCTGCAATGACTCTTAAAACAGTGGTTGCTTTTGTAAAAGAGGTTCAAAAGGGTGCAACAATTTCCTACGGCAGAACTTTTACAGCCGACAGAAAGATGAAAATTGCAACCGTTCCCATCGGATACGCTGACGGATTCATCAGACAGAATGCAAAAGACGGCTATATGACGGTGAACGGAAAGAAAGCGAAAATTGTGGGCAGAATATGTATGGATCAGACAATGCTTGATGTTACCGATATTGAAGATGTCAAGACAGGTGACGAGGTTGTCGTATTCGGTACAGGCGAAAACGGTGAGCCTACTGCAGATTCACTTGCCGAAAATACAGGAACTATAAACTACGAAACCGTCTGCCTTGTCGGAAAGCGTGTTCCGAGAATTTACATTAAAGACGGAAAAATTGAGAATGTGATGTATAAATTATGAGATTACTTGCTGTTGACGGAAACAGTATTGTAAACCGTGCGTTTTACGGAATAAGACCGCTTACTACAAAGGACGGTCAGTTTACAAACGCAATTTACGGATTTCTTACAATGCTGTACAAAATTAAAAATGAAGAAAATCCCGATGCCGTGGCGATTGCCTTTGACCTGAAAACACCTACCTTCAGACACAAGGCTTATGCAGGCTACAAGGCAACACGAAAAGGTATGCCGGAGGAGCTTGCGTCACAAATGGAACCGCTGAAAAAGCTTCTTACCCTTTTAGGCTACAGGCTTGTTACCTGTGAGGGCTTTGAGGCTGACGATATTCTCGGTACGCTCGCCAAGGCTTGTGAAGAAAACGGAAACGAGTGCGTTATTGCAACAGGTGATCGTGACAGCCTTCAGCTTGTGTCGGACAAAACAAGCGTTCATCTTTGCTCAAACAAACAGGATATACTCTATACCCCCGAAAAGATTCTTGAAGCTTACGGTGTAACTCCAAAGGAGCTTATAGAAATCAAGGCGATTCAGGGCGATACTTCGGATAATATTCCCGGAGTTGCGGGAATAGGTCCAAAGGGTGCAGGCGACCTCATTCAAAGATATCACACGGTTGAGTATATCTATGACCATCTTGATGAACTTGAAATCAAGGACGGTGTGCGTAAAAGGCTGACTGCGTCAAAGGAAAATGCAATTCTCAGCCGTATGCTCGGTGAAATAAACTGCAACGCTCCTGTTGACACAAATGTCGAAAATTATGTTGTAGATATGAAAGATGCCGATGAATGTGCCGGATTTATGGCAAAACTTGAACTGTTTTCTTTAATAGAAAAATACGGTATCAAGGCTGACAAAAAGGCAAAGCCCGAAAAGATTGGGAAAAATTCGCTTGAGGTTGTGTCTGATTTTGACGAAAATGAACTTTTAAAAAATGTTAAGTCAGAGAAAAAGCTCTATCTCAACTTTGAAACAGAGAATAAAGAATTAAAATCCTTTGCCGTACTTTTTGACGGCAAGGTGTATATAAGCACGGACGAAGAACTTTTTGTTAAGTTTATTGCCGACAGTGAACTTGAAAAGTACACAAGAAACATCAAAACGCTCTACGCTTATGCCGATGAGAAAAATATTGATGTTGAAAATATTGTGTTTGATATTGAGCTTGCGGCATATCTGATTGAACCGTCGTCAAAGGATTATTCGGACAAAAATCTTTGTGCCTCTTACGAAATCACTCTGCCCGTCTGCACTGATGAGCAGAATGAAAAATACGAGGCATTTGCCTGTTACGCAGAATTGTGCGAAAAACTCGGAGATAAAATCAAGGCTCACGGTCAGGAAAAGTTGTTAAGTGAAATTGAAATTCCGCTTGCAAAGGTGCTTGCAAGAATGGAAAATATCGGTGTCTGTGTTGACCGACAGGGCATTGAAAGCTACGGCGAAATGCTTTCTGCACAGATTAAGGAGCTTGAAACCGCAATTTACGAAAGTGCGGGCTGTGAGTTTAACATCAATTCTCCGAAACAGCTTGGCGTAGTTTTATTTGAAAACCTCGGACTCCCTTGCAAAAAGAAAACGAAGAGCGGTTACAGCACAAATGCAGAGGTGCTTGAAAGCCTGAGGTATGAACATCCCGTTGTTGAAATGGTGCTGAGATACAGAACGCTCTCAAAGCTGAATTCAACCTACTGCGAGGGACTTTTAAAGGTCATTGCAGATGACGGCAGAATCCATTCAAATTTCAATCAGACCGAAACAAGAACAGGCAGAATCAGCTCAACAGAGCCGAATCTCCAGAATATCCCCGTAAGAACCGAGCTTGGCAGAGAGATGAGAAAGTTTTTCTGTGCAAGAGATGGCTGGGCGCTTGTTGACGCCGACTATTCGCAGATTGAACTCCGTGTGCTTGCCCATATTTCGGGTGACAAAAATATGATCAAAGCGTTCAAGGATAACGAAGATATCCACGCAATCACAGCGTCACAGGTGTTCAATATGCCGCTTGATATGGTAACTCCGATTATGAGAAGCCGTGCAAAGGCGGTTAACTTCGGTATTGTTTACGGAATCGGCGCATTTTCACTTGCAAAGGATATCGGTGTTTCAAATAAAGAGGCAAAGCACTACATTGAAAGCTATCTTGCCCATTACAGCGGCGTTGACAGCTATATGAAAAATGTTGTCGAAAAGGCGAATGCTGACGGCTATGTTGAAACGATGTTCGGCAGAAGAAGAAATCTTCCCGAACTCACCTCGGGCAAGCATATGATCCGTGCATTCGGTGAAAGAGTTGCAAGAAATATGCCTATTCAAGGCACAGCCGCAGACATTATCAAAATTGCAATGATTAAGGTTGACGAGCGAATGAAAGCCGAAAATCTCCGTGCAAGGCTTGTGCTGCAGGTTCACGACGAACTTATTGTCGAAGCTCCGCAGGATGAGAGCATGAGAGTTGCACTCATCGTTCAGGAAGAAATGGAAAACGCAGTAAAAATGAGCGTTCCGCTCACAGCCGATGCGGCAATCGGAAGGACTTGGTATGATGCAAAAGGATAACAGAACGATTGCCTTTGTATGCACGGGCAACACCTGTCGCAGTCCCATGGCAGAGGCAATTTTTAATGATATGGCAGAGAAAAACGGTGTTTGTGTCAGGGCGGAAAGCTTTGGCATTGCGACCTCAACGGGACTTCCCGTGTCGGAAAATTCCGTGATTGCCTGTAAGGAAATCGGAATTGACCTTTCGGGCAAAGCTTCAACAGCCGTAGCTGATGCCGGCATTGAAAAATACGAAAAATTTTACTGTATGTCGCAAAGTCACGCAAAAATGTTGATGCAGTTTTTTCTTGTACAGCCCGAAAAAATTGCCGTGCTCGGTATAAGCGATCCCTACGGCGGCGACATTGAGGTGTACAGGCATTGCCGTGATGAAATTGTTAATTCTGTAAAGGAAATATTAAAAGCGTATGAAAATTGACAGAATGACCGAAAATCAGCTTGAGGCGGTTGCACAGCTTGAACAGCGGTGTTTTTCGCATCCGTGGTCGTTTAACAGCCTTGAAGAAGAACTGAACAACGAAACCTCGCTGTTTTTTACCGCAACGGAAGACAATGTCGTTGTCGGATATATAGGAATGAGTGTTGTTGTTGACGAGGGTTACATTTTCAATGTTGCCGTTGACGGTACACACAGAAATCGGGGAATAGGTTCGGCGCTTGTTGAAACGCTTGTGACCTATGCTAAGAAAAATAACCTTTGCTTTCTCACTCTTGAGGTTCGTGAAAGTAACGGGAACGCCCGTTCTCTCTATGAAAAATTCGGATTTATCAAGGTGGGAGAGAGGAAAAATTACTACTCCTCTCCAACCGAAAACGCTGTTTTAATGACACGCTGTTTTTGACATATATATGTAATAAAACATTATATTAACGATATTACGGAACTTCATCATAAATGTTTCGTAGTGAAAGGAAAATTATGAAGATACTCGCAATAGAATCGTCCTGTGACGAAACTGCGGCAGCGGTTGTTGAGGACGGCAGAAACATAATCTCCTCGGTGGTTGCATCTCAGGTTGAGGAACACAAGCTTTACGGCGGAGTTGTTCCCGAAATCGCATCACGCCGTCACGCAGAGGCAATTGTTCCTGTTGTAAGACAGGCTCTTGAAGATGCAGACTGCAGGCTTTCCGACATTGACGCAATCGGCGTTACATATGCCCCCGGACTTATCGGAGCGTTGCTTGTAGGAGTGAATTTTGCAAAAGGACTTTCACTTGCAACAGGAATTCCGCTTGTTCCTGTTCACCATCTTCGTTCACACATTGCGTCAAATTATATTTCAAACAAAGAATTGAAACCGCCATTCCTCTGCCTTGTTGTGTCAGGCGGTCACAGCCATATTGTTATGGTTGAGGACTACACAAAGATGAAAATTATCGGCAAAACCCGTGATGATGCCGCAGGCGAGGCTTTTGACAAAGCCGCAAGGACAATGGGAATGCCGTATCCGGGCGGAATTGAAATGGACAGAGTTGCGGAAAACGGCAATCCGTTTGCATTCAAGCTCCCTCGTCCCGCAGTTCACGATGCGCCGTATGATTTCAGCTTTTCGGGACTTAAAACAGCCGTAATCAACCTCATTCACAATTCGGCACAAAAGGGTGTTGAGCTTAACAAAGCCGATGTCTGTGCATCATTCCGCTATGCCGTTGTCGATTGCCTTGTTACAAACTTTATCAAGGCGGCTGAAGACTTGGGACAGAAAAAGCTTGTAATCGCAGGCGGTGTTTCGGCAAATTCACTTCTCAGAAGAACCCTTGCCGAAGAGTGTAAAAAGCGTGATTGGGAAATGTATATGCCCGAAAAATTTCTTTGCGGTGACAATGCCGCCATGGTCGGTTCACAGGGATATTACGAGCTTCTCAGCGGAAATATTGCAGGAACAGACCTCAATGCTTTTGCCACAATGAGTATTGAAAAAGGTTGATTCATTCGCAAATAATCACTAAGACACTTGCTATTTTATCAAGAATATACTAAAATAGTGTTAATAAACCGAAAGGACGATTTAAAATGAGCAATCCTATTGTTACTTTTGAAATGGAAAACGGAAAAACAATCAAAGCGGAGCTTTATCCCGAAATTGCTCCGAATACAGTAAATAATTTTCTCAGCCTTGTAAACAAGGGTTACTATGACGGTCTTACATTTCACCGTGTAATCTACGGTTTCATGATTCAGGGCGGTTGCCCCGAAGGCACTGGTATGGGCGGTCCCGGATATTCAATCAAGGGCGAATTTGCCGTGAACGGCTTTGAAAACAATCTCAAACATACAGAGGGTGTTCTCTCAATGGCTCGTTCAATGATGCCCGACTCAGCAGGCTCGCAGTTCTTCATTATGCACAAAAACGCTCCGCACCTTGACGGTCAGTATGCCGCATTCGGCAAGGTAATTGAGGGTATGGATGTTGTCAATGAAATCGCGGAGTGTGACACAGACTATTCCGACAAGCCTCTTGATCCTCAGATTATGGCAAAGGTTACAGCCGAAACCTTCGGTGTTGACTATCCCGAGCCTGAAAAATGCTGATTGTTAGAAAGGAATTTTAAAATGAATGTTTTGCTTGCAGGCGGCGCCGGATATATCGGCTCGCACACTTGTGTTGAACTCATCAACGCAGGTCACGATGTTGTAATTGCAGATAATTTTTCAAACAGCTGTCCCGTAGCGGTTGAAAGAGTTGAAGAGCTGACAGGCAGAAAAATTCCGCTCTATGAGGCCGATGTATGTGACAGAGATGCCGTTGAAAAGATTTTTTCGGAGAATAAGATTGATGCGGTAATTCACTTTGCAGGTCTTAAAGCAGTAGGTGAAAGCTGTGAGAAGCCTGTTGAATATTACCGTAACAACATTGATTCAACGCTCACATTGCTTGAGGTGATGAAAAAACACGGTGTAAATAACTTTATTTTCAGCTCAAGTGCCACGGTTTACGGTACTCCGGAAACTGTTCCGCTTGTTGAAACAATGCCAAAGGGCTCTCCGACAAATCCGTACGGCTGGACAAAGTTTATGATGGAACAAATTCTTACAGACACCGCAAACGCAAATCCCGATATGTCTGTTGTTCTTCTTCGTTATTTTAACCCGATCGGCGCTCACGAAAGCGGCAGAATCGGTGAAGATCCTAACGGAATCCCGAATAACCTTATGCCGTACATAACACAGGTTGCCGCCGGCAGACTCAAGTGTCTCGGTGTTTTCGGCAACGATTATCCTACGCATGACGGCACGGGTGTGCGTGACTATATCCATGTTGTTGACCTTGCAAAAGGTCATGTAAAGGCTATTGAATATTCCGCAGAGCACAAGGGAACTGAGATTTTTAATCTTGGAACAGGTGTGGGCTACAGCGTTCTTGATATTGTAAAGGCTTTTGAAAAGGCAAATTCGATTGAAATTCCTTATGTTATAAAGCCACGCCGAGCAGGCGACATTGCAGAATGCTTTGCCGATGCAACAAAAGCCAAAAAAATACTTGGATGGATTGCCGAGAAAAGTCTTGAGGATATGTGCCGTGACAGTTGGAACTGGCAATCTCACAATGTGAATGGTTACAAATAACAAATAAACGATATTTTATTTGTGCATTCCTACAAAAAAACAATATTTTGTCAAATAATCAGCCGCCAAGAGTTTTTAGCATTGACTTTTGGTGGTTGATTGTTGTATAATTAAACTGCTTATAGAAGCATTATCACATAAGGAGGAAAAGAAAATGTTCAAAAAAGCACTTAGCCTTTTACTGTCTATGATGCTTGTTGTGACATCACTCGTTGTAACTGTAATGAGCGTTTCTGCTGCCGGCGATACATATCTCGTAGCAGGTTCTACAGATCTTACAGGTTATGAGTGGGTTGGTGTTGCAGCTAATGCACCTGAGAATGTAATGACAGAAAACGGCGACGGTAACTACGAAAAAGTATTTACCAACGTAGCAGTCGGCAACGGCTACCAGTTCAAGGTCGTTAAAAACGATGCAGAGTGGATTGGTGTCGGTGATACCGGCAATGACAACTTCACATTCAATGTAACAAAGGAATGTGATGTAACAGTAACTTACAACCCCACAACAAAAGAAATCACTGCAACAGGTGAAGGTGTTGTAATTCCGACAGACCTTGTTATTGACCACATTGTAGCCGTTGGTAACGGTGAAGATGCATGGCTCAACGGTAAGGCCTGGAAGGTAGATGCTGATGCTAACTACATGACAGAAACATCTGAGGGTTCAAAGGTTTACCAGATTAAGTTTGAGAGCCTCGACGCTTATGAGAACTATATGTTCAAGTTTGCTGCCAACGGTTCATGGACAGATAACTGGGGCCTTCCTGAGCAGAGCAAAGCTCCTCTCAATGAGTGGTTTGACCTTACATACAACGGTCAGAACATGATCATTGATACAGTAGCAGCAGGCTATGAAGACGGTTATGATATTGTTCTCACACTTGACCTTTCAAACTTTGACTATGCTACAAAGCAGGGTGCAAAGGGTAAGGTTGACATCGTTACTGATGCAGAGCCTACAACAGTAGCAGAGCCTACAACAGTAGAGCCTACAACAGTAGCAGAGCCCACAACAGTAGCAGAGCCTACAACAGTAGCAGAGCCTACAACAGTAGAGCCTACAACTGCAGCTCCTGCAAAGGGTCTCACAGTTACAGCTACTTCAAACCTTTTCCCTGAGAAGAAGGTTACTCTCAGCGCAGATCAGAAGACTGTAAGGGTTACATACATGTTCCAGACCAAGGACAGAGATGGTATATTGAATTTCCAGTATAAAATGAACTATGATCCTGCTGTTCTTAAGGTCTCAGCTAACACAAGAAAGAGTACTTCATTCGAATATCCAAATTTCGAATTAAACAAAAATGTAGCTCCTGGTTTACTTATGGGTATAGGAAGTGACACAAGTCTCTATTTTTCGTCAGAAAAAGAAATAGTATTTTGTTCTGTTGAATTCGATGTGATCAATCCTGAGGCTGTGGCAACTACTGTTGACTTTGATGTAGAGTATCTTACTATTTCAAATCAAGACCCTGTATCAGAGTTGGAAATCCCTAGTGATGAAGTAATGATCTTAGACAAATCTGTATTAAATCAGGATGCAGTTGATAAGTATGTCGCAGTTGCTAATACTGTAACAGATCCCGACGGTTCAGAAGAGCCTACAACAGAAGAGCCTACAACAGCTCCTGCTGCCGATACTACATATGTAGTTGCCGGTACAGAAAATCTTACAGGTTATGAATGGCAGGGTTCTCCTGCACTCGCTCCTGAAAATGTTATGACAGCTGACGGCAGCGTATTCACAAAGACATTCTCTGCTGTTCCTGCAGGTAAAAACTATCAGCTCAAGGTTGTTGCAAACACAGGCGACGCTCAGAAGTGGATCGGTCTTGACGGTACAGATAACAATGTAACTTTCGATGTAGAAACAGCTTGTGATGTTACTGTAACATTCGATCCTGCTACAAACAAGATTACTGTAACAGGTGACGGCGTTAAAATGGTAACAGACCTTGATGTTAACAGCATTACAGTTGTTGGTAACGGTGAAGACAACTGGCTCAACGGTGTAGCATGGGGTGTTGACGCTGAAGTTAACCACATGACTCAGGTTTCTGACAAGGTATATCAGATTAAGTATGAAAATATTGAATCTGCAGACGATGCTTATCAGTTCAAGTTTGCTGTAAACGATGATTGGGCAGCTAACTGGGGTCTTCCCGAGCAGAGCGCAGCTCCTATAGGCGAAGAATTTGACCTTACATTCAATGGTGAGAACATGCTTCTTAACACAGTTTCTGCAGGTTTTGAAGAAGATTCACTCGTTGATGTAACAATCACACTCGATATTACAAACTTTGATTATTCAACACGTTCAGGCGCTAAGGCTACTGTTAAGGTTGAGCCTTCAACTCCTGCAGTTGATAATTTAACAATCAACGCTACATCTAATATTTGCCAGGCTACAGGTTCAGGCACATTTAATGTAGGCGACAAGGTATCAGTTTACTATCTCCTTGACACTAAGGACGCACAGCTTGAAGAAGTACAGTGGGCTCTTACATATGATAAGAACCTCCTTACACTTGATTCACTTACAATGCCTGAAATCGCTGACGGCATGGTAAATATGAATGATGTTTCAGGCAATGCTTCAAACCTTGCACTTTATGATTTTGCAGGCGGCAAGAAGCTTGTTGAGGCTGTGTTCACAGTTAACGGTACAGGTACAACAAATGTTGACCTCAATGTAGTTGATCTTACACTTGGTAAGCTCAATCCTGAGACAGGCAAAGTTGATGCTAATTCAGAATATGCAGCAGTAGTTAACGGCGACATGGCTAATGATCTCTTTGATAACATTAACTCAGACGCTAAGGTTGAGGCATATGTTGAGCCTACAACAACAGAGCCTGCTACAGAGCCTACAACAGTAGAGCCTACAACAACAGAGCCTGCTACAGAGCCTACAACAGTAGAGCCTACTACAACAGAGCCTGCTACAGAGCCTACAGATGCTCCTTCAACAGAGCCTACAACAACAGAGCCTGCTACAGAGCCTACAGACGCTCCTGCAACAGTGCCTACAGATGCTCCTGCAACAGATGCTCCTGCAACAGATGCTCCGGCTACAGTAGCTCCTACTACACCTGATGCTACATCTGCTACACAGGTTGCAACAAAGGGTCAGTCAACAGCTGACACAGCTACTCCTGACACACCGGCTAACGGCACAAGCAGCAACGCAGTACAGACAGGTAATGCTTCTATGGCAGTAGTTATCCTCTTAGCTCTTGTTTCTGCAACAGGTGTTGTTTACTTCACAAGAAAGAGATTCAATAAGTAATTGAATTTCCTATTGTAAGACTGTTAACGGCGTTGACAGATTAAAAAAATAATTTTTCGCCTCTCGGTTTTCCGAGGGGCGTTTTTTTATATCGTAATGTTGTGAAAATCAGTTTGAATTATAATTTCTAAAATATCATTTCTTTAAATG